>Ga0187773_10000532_pt1 | contig 15063 bp, 16 predicted proteins | sample 0216_BV02_MP05_1_FD_133133 | JGI IMG/M metagenome (GOLD analysis project Ga0187773, IMG submission 133133) | Tropical peat soil microbial communities from peatlands in Department of Meta, Colombia - 0216_BV02_MP05_10_MG | ecosystem: Environmental > Terrestrial > Soil > Wetlands > Peat | place...
GCGCTCATGGAGCACGATCAAGTCACCTCGGAAAAGCTCGCGGCCGATCTGCGCCTCGTCGTCGCCGACGCGGAGGCGCTGCTCCGCGCAACCGCCGGTCAGGCTGGCGAGACCGTCGCGAGCCTGCGCGCGAAGGTACAGCAGAGCCTGGAGTCCGCAAAAGCCCGCCTCGCCTCGCTCGGGGAGGACGCGGCCGCCGAGGCACGCGCCGCCATGCGCGCCACCGAAGACTACGTTCGGGACAATCCCTGGCAGGCGCTCGCCACCGCGGCGCTCGCGGGCATTGCGCTTGGGCTCCTCATCAGTCGCCGCTAGGAGCACATCATGCATCGCGCTTCACTACGTGCGACCACAGGTCGTCCGATCGAATCTGTTCCACGGTAGCAGCCGAGAATGACCGAAGAAACGCGTCGCACCGAAGGTCTGTTCGATTCATTGCGGAAGCTCGCGATCACGCTCGTGGCGATCGTCCACACCCGCCTCGAAATCGTGGCGAGCGAGATCGATGAAGCGAGGGCGCGACTGGCCAGGATCATCGTGCTGGCGGCGGTCGCCGGGTTCTGCGTCGCGATTGCGGTCAATCTGCTCGTGCTCCTGGTGGCAGTGGCGTTCTGGGACAGCAACCGGCTGCTCGCGATCGGCGTGCTCGTGGGAATCTTCGGCGTCGCCTCGGTCGTCGCGAGCCTGATGCTGTGGACCGCCGTGAAGCGGCGCCCGAAGCTCCTGTCGGCCACCATCGCTGAGCTGCGTAAGGACCGGGCGAAGCTCGAAGGACAATGAGCACGCTCGCGGAAATTCTGGAAAAGCGCGCGCGGCTCATCGAGGAAGCCGAGGCGCAGCGGCTCGCCGTCGCCGAGAGCGCCGTCGGCTGCCGGCGATTTCTTTCCGTCGTCGATCGCGGCGTCGCGCTCGCAAGCTGGCTGCGGGCGAGGCCCTACCTTGTGGTCGGCGCTGCGGCGGCCCTCGCCATGCTGGGCCCGAGGCTTGCGCTCGTGTGGAGCACGCGCTTTCTGAGCATGTGGCGTGTCGGACACTTGCTGCTGGACGTGGTGAAGCTCGTGGCGCACGGCCGCGGTGAGAATCGGCCAGGTTCCTGACAAAACGATCATTTTGTGCAAAAGACGCGTCGCGTCCTGCCCGTCTTGCTTGTCGCACTTTCAGCTGCGGGCTGCTTCCCCTACTACTACACGGATAGGCCAGGCGCGACGGGAACCGTCCTGGACGCGCAGTCCGGAGCGCCTATCGCGGGAGCGCTCGTGAGCCTCGTGGGCTACGGAGTGCGCTCGCGTCCCCAGGACGACGTCTTCGACGTGCGCACCGCGGCGGACGGGCGATTCGAGATCCATCCGGTGCAGCGCTGGAACATCTATGTGATTCCCATGCGTCCAGCCTCGGTGCCGGCGACGCTCAAGATCCGGGCGCGCGGGTACAAGGACGTGGACAAGGAAATCACCTTCTCCATGCTGGGACCATCGACCGAGGACTTCGGCCCGATCCGGATGAGTCGCGTTCGCTGAGGCTTGCGGATGGTCGCGGCGTGAATTAGTTCACGCGAACGTTTTGACCATGCGGCTGGAACGGATTTCGCTTCAGAATTCCGCATGTCCGCCGCCGTCCATTCCCTGTTCGATGCTTCGCCGCGCACCGACCGGGAACAACTCCTCTTCACGCTCCTCGGCCAGCTCGACGGCATGGTGTACCGTCGTCGTGACGACGAATTCTGGACACTGGAGTTCGTCAGCGAAGGCTGCCAGCGCCTCACCGGCTACCGGCCCGACGAGCTGCTGATGAACGCGCGCGTTTCCTACCGGAGCCTCGTCCATCCCGAAGACCACGGCCGCGTCGGCGAGGAAATACGCGCCGCGGTTACGCAGCGCCGGCCGTTCGACATCGAGTACCGCATCCGCCGCGAGGACGGCGCGACGCGCTGGGTGTGGGAGCGGGGTGCGGCGATCTTCGCGCCGGACGGAAGGCTGACGGCAATCCAGGGGCTGGTGCAGGACATCACCGACCGAAAATTCTACGAGGGGCGCATCGCCGAACACGCCACGCACGACCCGCTGACCGGCCTTCCGAACCGGATGCTTCTCACCGATCGGATCGAGCAAGCGATCCATTTTGCCTCGCGAGAGGGAAGCGGCCTCGCCGTCGCCTTCGTCGATCTCGACCATTTCAAGCACGTCAACGACAGCGCCGGCCATCAGACGGGCGACGTGCTCCTGCAGCGGGTTGCGGAGCGCCTGCGCGCATGCGTGCGCGACGCCGACACCGTGGCGCGCCTCGGGGGCGACGAGTTCGTTCTGTTGCTGCCCTTCGTCGGCTCCGGGGCCGACACCGTGCTACAGGCGATGCAGCGCGTGCTCGCCGCGGTGAGCGAGCGATACGAGGTCGATGGCCGGGAGTTGCTGCTCTCGTGCAGCATCGGGGTGAGCCTCTACCCGAAGGACGGCACCGATGCCGCCACGCTTCTCAAGCACGCCGACTCGGCGATGTCGGAGGCCAAGCAGAACGGCCGCAACAACTTCCAATTCTTCACCCGTGAGCTGAACCAATCCCTCGTCGAGCGCGTCGACATGGAGCAGCAGTTGCGCGGGGCGATCCAGGACGGACTGTTCGAACTCCACTATCAGCCGAAAGTCCGTGTTGCCGATCAGACCGTGTCGGGCGTGGAGGCTTTGATCCGCTGGCACGCCCCGCACCGCGGCCTGGTGTCGCCGGCGCGCTTCATTCCGATCGCGGAGGAAACCGGCATGATCGAGCGGATGGGGGAATGGGTGCTCGAAACCGCGTGCAGGCAGATCCGAGAGTGGTCGCTGCGCGGCTGCGTGGTCGTGCCGGTGTCGGTGAACGTATCTCCCCGGCAATTCCGCGAAACCCAGCTCGCTCGCATCGTCGAGTCGATCCTGATGCGCACCGGCGTCGCGGCGGAGCATTTCGAGATCGAGATCACCGAGAGCTGCCTTGCGCACGATCCCGAAAGATTCCTTGCCACCCTGCACAGCCTCAAGTCGCTGGGCGTGTCGATCTCGATCGACGACTTCGGCTCCGGCTACTCGAGCATGAGCTACCTCAAGTCGCTGCCCGTGGATCGACTCAAGATCGACCGGTCGTTCGTCGCGGGACTTACGTCGAACCCGAAGGACGACGCGATCTTCAAGGCGATCATGTCGCTCGCGCACAACCTCGGCCTGACCGTGGTCGCCGAGGGCGTCGAGACCCAGGCGCAGTGGGAATTTCTGCGCGAGATCGGGTGCGACGAGATACAGGGATTCTTCTTCAGCATGCCCCTGCCCGCGCCCGCGCTCGCACGACTGCTCGGGCCCTGATCCGAGCGGGAAGCGCCGCGAGCGCTATCGCGGCTTGTCCGCGATGGCGATTCCCGCCGGCCCCGCTTTCAACGCGATGCGGCGCCCGGTGTCGTTCAAGCCGGCCGCGACGACTTCGAAGACCTGAATGTCTTTCTGCACCATGTTCTGAACGAGCAGGGTGCGGCCGTTGGCCGAGAACACCACGCCCTGCGACCAGTTGCCGACGTCCGCTTCGGCCACCTTGTGAAGCCTGCGGCCGTTCACGCGAAACATGAGAACCTTGCCTCGCTCGCGATAGAACGGCGAATCCGCGGCCTTGTTGCTGCCGCTCATAACGGTCACGGCGACCCGGCGACCATCGGGCGCGCAAGCGATGCCTTCGGGCGTCTGGCCGACCGAGATCGTGTCGATCACCCGCACCGGCTTCGCACGCATGTCGATCACGCTCACCGTGTCCGCGTCGCCCTGACCTGCGCCGACGTTGGCCACCACCGCGATGTCGCCCGGCTGGCAGATCACGACGCCGTAGGGCCGCTGGCCCGGATAGACATCGCGCTTGGCGTACTCGACCCTGGCACCGTCGATGGAGAGTACCGAAACCCGGTTGTCGCCATCGCGCGTTACGAGCGCGGTCTTCCCATCGGGACTGATGGCGATGCTGCTTGGCCCTGATTTTTGGTCGCCAAGCCTGACCTTGCCCAAAGGCGTGAGGACCATTCCATCGATGGCGAACGCCGAGACCGTTCCCTCGCCGCGGTTGGCGACGAGCGCGAGGGTACCCTGGCGATTGATCGAGACGCCGGACGCGCCTGCGCCCACCTCGTAGGTCGCCGCGACGACGGGCGGGTCGCTGCGCAGGTTGACGAGCTGCAGCCTGTTGTCGGGGACCTGTCTGCCCTTCACGATCTTCGTCGCGGCGGTGGCGAGGGCGAAGCTCTCGTCGGGGGCGACCGCGACGGAGAGCGGCGGGCCGACTACGCTGGCGGCCCCGTCGATCTCAACGACGAGCCGCGGCGGCCGCGCGCCAAGATCGATCACGGCGATCGTGTCGGGCGCAGCGTCGCGAACGACCGTAACGACGCCGTCGACGAGCGCGACTTTGTTGTCGTTCACGGATACGGCGAGCTGCGCCGACGCAACGGCGCTTGCGCCGGCCATCGCTGCCGCCAGGAGGAGACGCAGGGATCTCATCGGAATTCTCCTCGGACCGGAGCCGCACGTGCCCTCCGGAATGTACGCCTATGGTAGTCCAAGTCGCTCGATCGACGACTTCGGTCTTTCTTCCCGAGTCGGCGGCCGGTTCATCCGACAACCCGCCCGGGATTGCCGCCGCCGGTCCCCGCGAGCCTCGCCTGATGGCGACCGAGCAGCACTCCGAGCGCGAGCCACAACAGCATTGCCGGGATCGCCGCCGCGGCGAGGCCTGCGAGGCCAAGCCCCATCGCCTTCAGTGCTGCGTAGGTCCAGCCGCTTACGGCGTCGCCGCCGCGGAATACCACGGTATCGATGAAGTTCTTGGACTTGTATTTCGCATCGCGCCCAAGGACTGTGAAAAGCATCTCGCGCGCCGGCCGCGCGATCGCATAATCGGCGGCGCGGCGCAGGATCTGGAACGCGAGAAGCGCCGCGAGCACCGGGGCAATCCCGATCGCCGCGAAGCCGACGAGTCCCAGGCCCGGGAGCAGTGCGAGCGCGGCTCCGACGCCCAGCTTTTCCACGAACTTCGCAACCACGAAGATCTGGCAGAGCAGCGTGAGAACGTTGACCGCGAGATCGACCCGCGCGAAGAGCGCAGTGCGCTCGCCCGGATCCGGGTAGGCCGCGGCCACGAGGCGGGCGAGCTCGAAGTACGCGAAGCCGAAGAGCACCGTGTAGAGCAGGACGTAGGCGACGACGCCGAGGAGGTACGGCGAGCGAAGGATCTCGGCGAGTCCCGACCAGGTCGTGCCGCCGATGAGGTCGCTCGGCTCCGGCCTCGCAGCGGCCTGGGGCCCCCCGGCTTTCGCCCAGCGCAGCAGCGCGTGGATGCAGACCACGGCGAATCCGAGAAAAGCGCACGACACAAGGAGCAGGTTCGCGGTGCCCAGCACCCTCACAAGCGCAACCGTGAGCGAAGGGCCGGCGAGCGCTCCGCAACTGCCCCCCGCCGAAATGAAGCCGAACAGCCTCGCGGCCTGCGCCGGACGGAAGATATCGGTCATCAGGCTCCAGAACACCGAAACGACGAAAAGGTTGAAGACGCTTACCCACACGAAGAAAGATCGGGCGCCCGCGGCGCCTGCCGCCTCGCTCCTGAAGAGCGCATAGAAGACGAGGACGTTGGCGATGAAGAACAGGTATGTCCACGGAACGAGGCGATGACGCGGAAGATGCGCGGCCGCCCACCCGAATAGCGGGACCGCAACCAGCATCCCGGCGAAGGTCGCGGAGAACATCCACGGCAGATTTTCCACGCCGCCCTGGACTCCCATCTCGTCGCGCAGCGGACGCAGGATGTAGTAGCCACAGAGGATGCAAAAGAAGCAGCAGAACGACCACAGCAGCGCCCCCGCCTCGCCGGGTTCGACGCGGACCAGCCGGCTCGGTCTCGCGCGGGCGATGCTCAAGACACGTCGAAGGCAGCGGCACGCATGAGCGCAATCGTATCAAACGCCACATGTCTCCCGAGAAGGGATACGCGCAGGCAACGGCGCGTTCCCGAGCGGTAAAAAGTCACGCCTTTCCTGGCACCTCTCTTGCTGCTGTAAGCGTGGACCGGTCCTCGTGAGGGACACGGAGAAGTCGGGCGACGAGTAACCAGCATCGCTGTCGCCCCCCCGACATGGACGATCGGCTGACTGGAAAAGGAGACTGCAATGACGATGACCAAAGCATTGACGCTTGCCTCGACCATGACGGTCGTCCTGGTCGCTTCGTTGGCCGCGGGACTCTATGCACCGGCCGTCTTTGCCGGCGATTCGAACCGAGTCGTCGGTGAAAAGCTCGACAGCGGCCTCGGCGCCCTGCCGGCCGACTACACCGGCGCAGAATTCCGCAAAACCAGCGGCTATCACGTCGCAGGCGAAAAGGTGGACAGCGGCCTGGGGAATCTCCCTTCGGATTACACCGCGGCCGAGTTCATGAAGACGACCCCTGATCACGTCGCGGGCGAGAGCCTCGACAGCGGACTTGGGGAATTGTCCTCGGACTACACCGCGGCGGAGTTCATGAAGACCTCCGCAGACCACGTCGCGGGCGAAAAGCTCGACAGCGGCCTCGGCCAACTGTCGCCCGATTACACCGGCGCGGAGTTCAGCAAAGTTGCCCAAAACGCTGTCCCGGGTGAAAAGCAGGACAGCGGCCTGGGAGAGATGGCGAGCATCGCCGGATCTCGCTAGGCGTTCTTCTTCCCGCGGGGGCCGTGGCTTCACGGCCCCTTTTTATTTCTTCCTGCGCGATCGACGAGTCGGCGCGCGCCGAACGCCGGCCCGGCTGTGCGATGCGGCGCGCGCAGTGGTGCGATGCAGGCGAACCGCCAGGACCTTCATGACGTCGAGTGCGAACGACGGCGTGTCCTTTATCAGAGACTGGAAGCGCGTCTCGTCGATCGGAAAAACCCGGCAATCGGTCCTGGCGCGCGCCGAGGCGCTACGCCGGGCCGGGATGATCAGCGCCATCTCTCCCAGGAACGCGCCGGGCGTTGCAGTCTCCACCACGGCGTCGTCCACCAGCAGGTCGACCTCGCCTTCGATCACCATGTACATCGTGTAACCCGGCTCCTCGGCGCGGAAGATGTACTCTCCCGCCGAATAGGATCTCACCTCGGGCAGATCTCTGAAAAGATGCAGCGATCCCACGGTTCCTCCTTGTCTTCGTCAGGGCGCCAGACGTTCGATTTTCCAGGCGCCGCCCGTCTTGCGGTAGCACAGCCGGTCGTGCAGGCGGTCCTTGCGGCCTTGCCAGAACTCGAACCGTTCCGGAGCGAGGCGGTAGCCGCCCCAGTGCGGCGGCCGCGGCGGCGCGTCACGCCAGCGCCGCGCGGCGTCCTCGAGCTTCGATTCCAATGCGTCACGGCTCGCAACCGGCTCGCTCTGCGGAGAGATCGCCGCCGAGAGGCGCGCACCCAGCGGGCGGCTCGCGAAATATGCGTCGGACTCGGCCCCCGAGACCTCCGCGACGCGGCCCTCGATGCCGATCTGGCGCTCAAGCTCCTTCCAGGAGAACAGCAGCATCGCCCGCGGATTTTCCGCGAGCTCGCGGCCTTTGCGGCTGCGGTAGTTGGTATAGAAAACGAAGCCGCGGGTGTCGAATTCCTTCAGCAGCACGGTGCGCGCCGAAGGGCACCCTTCGCTCGTGGCGGTGGCGAGCGTCATCGCGTTGGGCAACGCGACTCCCGATTTCAGCGCGTCGTCGAACCAGCTCCCGAACTGCTCGAGCGGATCCGGCGACAGATCGCGCTCGTGCAGGCCTGCGCGCAGGTACTCTTCACGCATGGCGGCAATATCCATTCGGCGATTCTACCCGCGGCGATGCGTATACAGTCCGCCGGCGCCGAGCAGGACCGCCATCGCCCAGAAAACGGGCGCCATCCCCAGGACCGTCCCGAGCGCACCGAACAAGAGAGGCATGCTGATCTGGCTCAGGTTGATGAGTGTCATGCGCACACCGACCGCCTCCCCCGTCCTGCCCGGAGGTACCGTGTTGTGAAGCAGCGACATCACCATCGGCTGGGACATTCCCAGTCCGAGACCGAGCACAAAGGCGAGCATCATGAGCAGCGCAGGTCGCTCGAGCAGCGGGAACAGCAGGAACGACCCGCCCGCGATCGCGAGCGAAGCGGTAAGCAGCGGCCACGCCGTCAGCTTTCGAGACAGCGCGGGCAGGAACGCCCGGATGACGAACGTCGCCACCGAAAACGATCCGAGCACGAGGCCGATGGTCGACGCCGACAGCCCGATCCGCGAGCCGTACACCGGTATCGCGAACGAGAACGTGTCCCACGCCGTCGCGAGGATGCCGCTCGCGATGAAAATGCCGCGCAGCTCGCGGCGGCGCCAGAGATCGATCACGCTGCGGCCGTGCTCCGCCGGTACCCAGTGCGCGTGCGGCGCGGGAAGCCGCAGCCGGTTGAAAGCGAGCACCCCGATCGGCAGGAGCGGGAACGCGGCGAGCGCCGCGAACGTCGCGACGTGACCGATCGAGTCGATCCCGAAACCGGCGAGCATCGGCCCCGTGAATCCAGAGACGGAGAACCCGAGCGCCGCGAGGCTGAAATTCATCGGCCGTTCCTCGGGCGGGCCGATATAGCCGACGATGTTCTGCATCGCGACGTGATACATCATGAAGCTCGACCCGATCACTACGCTAGCGAGATAGAGCGCGTAGAGGCTTCGCCAGAGGAACGGAAGGAACGCGCCGATGGCGAGCATGATCGATCCCGCGAGCATGGGGATCCGCGCGCCGATGCGGTCGGTCAGCCGCCCCATGCTGACCGCGGAGAACATCGGCAGTAGCGCATAGAGGGCCATCAGAACCCCGACCGTGAGGGCGGTCGCGCGCAGGTGAATCGCATAGAGCGATACGACCACGCGCGTTCCGGCGAACGCCGAGTGATTCAGCAAGGTGATCAGGATGAGTAGATGGAGTGGACGCACGCGGAGACGATACCGAGCGGAACCTGAGCGCACCCGGGAGCTCCGGGGACGAGGGCTCAGAGAGAGTCGAAGTAGGCCGACATCCTCTTACGCGTCGCCTCGTCCGGAAGCGGGCCGGCGGCCGCGCGGAGATTCTCGGCGACGTGCTTCGGATTGCGCGTCCCGGGAATCGCGCAGGTGACTGCCGGGTGCGCGAGGATCCACTTGAGAAAGAACTGCGCCCAGCTCGCGCAGCCGATTTCGTTCGCCCATTCGGGCACCGCTCTGTCCCTGAGGTGGCGGAACATCGCCCCCTGGGCGAACGGGCGGTTGACGAGCACCGCGGTGCGGCTCTCCGCCGCGACGCGGAGCAGCCGCTGCTCCGCCTGCGGCTCGGCGAGCGAATAGTTCAGCTGCACGAAGTCGATATCGCCCGGGGCAATGTAGCGCTCGAGCTCGGCGTGCGCCGACGCGTCGTAGTGTGTGACGCCGATATAGCGCACCCGCCCGGCTTTCTTCCATTCGCGCAGCGTCGCGAGGTGCGTGCGCGCGTCGACCAGATTATGCACCTGCATGAGGTCGAGGCGCCGGACGCGCAGCTTCCTCATCGAGTCCTCCATCTCCCGGATGCCCGCTTCGCGCCCCGTCGTCCAGACCTTGGTCGCGACGAAAAGCCCGGGCTGCACGCCCAGCTCCTGCGCGAGCTGCCCCGTCACCGATTCGGACGAGCCGTACATCGGCGAGCTGTCCACGACGCGCCCGCCCTGCGCGACGAAGGCCCTGAGCGTCTCTTTCGCTTGCGCCAGTTCTTGTGCGTCGCCGGCGACGTCGAAGACCTGCCAGGTGCCGAGGCCGACGGCCGGGATCTTCTCGCCGGTTTTCGGGATGGGGCGCTGCAGGAGATCCGAAGCGGCGGCACGGGCAAGAGGCATTCTTCCTCCGATCGCGAGGGCAGCGGCGAGCTTGATCCAGTCACGGCGCGAGATGCGCATGCACAAATAAGTATAAGGGCAGGCGCCCTCCGGCGCGCCGGAAGGAATCAACGCTCGGCGTCGAGACGGCGGACTCGTGGTGGCGCGCGGGGCTCGGCCGGGAAAGGCCGTGTTCAGCGCGCCGAAAGTGGAGTCGGCGGGCGGCGACGAGGAGAACGGCGCGCTCTATCTTGCGCCGCGATTCGGGAACGAACGAGAAGCTCGGGAGCTTCGCCTCGACTTTCGGCGGGGACCAGCTCGACGCGAGCCTGCTGCTCCTCAACGAGCTCGACTTTCTGCGCGCCGACGATCCGCGCTTCGCGGCGACCGTCCGGGCGGTCGAACGCGAGCTTCGCCGCGGCGATTTCGTGTTCCGCTACAGCCGACCCGACGATTTCGGGACACCCGACAACGCGTTTCTCGTGTGCACCTTCTGGTACATCGACGCGCTCACGGCACTCGGCCGCGTGGACGAGGCGCGCGGCCTTTTCGAGGCGGTTCTCGCGCGCTGCAACCGGCACGGGCTTCTCTCCGAGCACATCGATCCGCGCTCGGGTGAATTGTGGGGCAACTTCCCGCAGACTTACAGTATGGTCGGCATGATCAACTCCGCGATGCGGCTGAGCATTCCCTGGGGCCAGGCGTACTGATCGCGTCGCGAGAATGGTCGCGGGGAATACCTGGCGCTCATCCGTTGCACGCTCGCCGCAGTCGTCATAACATTCGCCGCTCGGGCGCAAGAAGAAACGCATAGGGAGGCTTCAATGGAAAAGCGGAACTACGACGCAGGTCTTCCGTCCTCCAGTGCGCCCTTCAATCTGTGCGTGCGCTACGGCGACCTGATCTTCGTTTCCGGGCTGCCGCCTTTCGACGAAGACTATTCCCGTCGTCTGCGCGAGGCGCGCGAGCAGGGGTCGCCGCTCCCGCCGTTCCCCGATATTCCGTTCGAGCGGCAGGTGCGCATCGTCATGGACAACATGAAGAAGCTCGTCGAGGACGCCGGCTCCAACATGGACTGCCTTCTGAAGGTGATCGTGTGGCTGAAGGACCAGCGGCAGTCCGAGGAGTTCGACCGCATCTACCGCACCTATTTCACCAGCCGCGAGACGCTGCCCGCGCGCACCCGCATGCAGGCGGGGCGCACGCCCATGGATTGCGGGCTGGAAGTCGAAGCCATCGGGTACGCGCCGAAGAAGCCCGCGCGCAGGCGCGCGCACAAGCGCGCCGCACGGCGCACGCGCTGAGAGCCGCGCGCAGCCTGACCGGAGCAAAGGAGGAGAAATGCCGAACCGTTTCGCAATGGCCGTTGCCTTCGCCGCCGTCGCGCTCGTATCGGCTACGGGCGCGCTCGCGCAAAAAGCCGAGAGCCGCAACATGCAGCTCGTGGGCTTCCACGATCTCCAAGGACGCAGCGCGTATCAACCGGTCATCCACAAGCAGGGCGAGCGATGGATCGCCTACGTCGGGCACCACGGCGATCACCTGCTCAATTCCCTCACCGGCAAGGCGGAGGACAACGGCACGTCGATCCTCGATGTGACCGATCCGAAACACCCGAAATACCTCGCGCACATTCCCGGCGAGCCGGGGATGGCCGAAGCGGGCGGCGCGCAGATGGTGCGCGTCTGCGACGGCGCGACGCTTCCTCGCGCGGACAAGGGAAAGACGTACCTCCTTCGCACTTTAGGCAATTCGGCGCACGAGATCTGGGATGTTTCCGACCCGGGAAAACCCGCGCTCCTCACCACCATCGAGAAGGGATTGAAGGGGACGCACAAGAGCTGGTGGGAGTGCGACACAGGCATCGCCTATCTCGTCTCGGGCGTCGAAGGCTGGCGCGTGCGGCGCATGACGCAGGTCTACGATCTGTCCGACCCCGCGCATCCCGTTTTCATCCGCGATTTCGGCCTGCCGGGGCAGCAGTCGGGCGCGACGGGTGCCGCGCCGGTCGAGCTGCACGGCATGATCTCGACCGGCCCGAAGGGCAACCGCATCTACTTCGGCTACGGCACCGACAAGGACGGCGTGGTGCAGATCGTCGACCGCGAGAAGCTCCTTTCGGGCCCCAAGGAGCCGACCGACGCGAACCTTCTCTATCCGCAGGTCGGGCGGCTCGACATGCCGGCCACGAACGGCGCGCATACCGCGCTGCCGCTCCTTCAGATGCCGATCGCCGAGTTCGCCAAGGACGCCAAGGGCGGCACGCGCGACTTCGTCATGATCGTCGACGAGGAGCTGCAGAACGAATGCCGCGAGCCGAGACAGATGGTATGGATCGCCGACGTGACCACGGAGTCGCGACCCTTCGGCGTCTCGAGCTATACCGTGCCCGAGGCGAGCCGGCACTTCTGCAGCCGCGGCGGAAGGTTCGGCTCGCACTCGCCCAACGAGAACCAGCCGCCGATGTACGCGAAGCGCCTCGTGTTCGTCGCCTGGTTCAACGCCGGCGTGCGCGCGCTCGACGTGCGCGATCCCTATCACCCGAGGGAGGTCGGCTACTACATCCCGGCGACGACGAAGAAGACCGACAAGCGCTGCGTGAAGGCCGGCGACGGCAAGGAGCGCTGCAAGGTCGCGATCCAGACGAACAACGTCGAGGTGGACGACCGCGGCTACATCTACATCGTCGACCGCGCGAACACGGGCCTGCATATTCTGCAGCTCACTGGCGACGCGCGCCGAATCGCGCGCTTCTGAGAAAAAACGATGGCGAAAAAGAGCGTGCTCGCGCGGTTGGACCGCGCGGTCGACGACTTCAGCCGGCGAACGCGCTACTTCCGGGAGGAACTGACGAAAGGCCGCGCGCGCATGTTCGCGCTGCAGCACCGCTTGAACACGCGCCAGCGGAATTCCGTGCTGAAGCTCAAGGTCGCCACCAACTGCCCCGACTGGGAAACGCGCCTGGGCATCATCCGCGCCTGCAGCCAAGAAGTCATCGCCGACCACGAGCACGGCGGAGGCCGTGCGCACTGGGAGATTCTGGAAGATCTCGGCGTGCGGATCGGCATTCCGCGCGAGAAGATCCGCGCGGCGCAGCCGCTCCCCTCGACGCAGCTGGCCTGGGCGGCGTGGGAGGGCCTCATGGCGAACCGGCACTGGCTGGAGGGCATCGTCGCCAACACCTGCGCCGAGCGCGCCAACGTTCCCGGCTACGGCACAGGCATCATGAAGAAGCACGGCTGGTTCGGCCTCGAGCGCCAACGCTGGGGAAAGCTCTTCAAGCTCGGAGACGACGAGCTCGAGTTCTTCGAGCTGCACGAGGCGGCGGACATCGCGCACTCGGACGCGGGCTGGGGCGCCGTCGAGCGCTTCGCGAAGCAATTGCACATGGAGGACGAGGTCGTCGCCGCGTGCGAGAGGAACCTGGCCGTGTGGGAGATGTACCTGAACGGCATCGGCGAAGCGGGGGACCGGCTCGCTTCGCGTTGAAGGACGCCGGAGCGAGAACCGATTGAGCGATCTACCGCCGCACGCCCGCATGAAGTCGCAGTTCGCGCAAGGCGCGTTCCTCGTTTTCACGACGGTGCTTCTCTGGGGCATCCAGTTCCCGGTGGCGAAGGACGCCTTCGCCGTCATGGACCCCTTTCACGTCACGGCGATCCGCTATATCGGGGGCGCGCTGATGCTCGTCGCGCTCCTCGCGTGGATCGAAGGCCCTTCGGAGCTTTCGTACTACGGCCGCTTCTGGCCGGCAGCGGCGGTCGGTATCGTCGGCATGTGCGCTTCGCCCATGCTGATCTTCTGGGGTATCGCGCTCTCCAGCCCCGAGCACGTCGCCATCATCGTCGCGCTGCAGCCCTCGATGACGGCGCTCGCCGACTGGGCGCTGCGCGGCAGGCGCCCGGCGCGGTTCACGCTCGGCTGCCTCGCGTTCGCTTTCGCGGGCGTGGTGATAGTGGTGACGCGCGGCGACCCCGTTCATCTTCTGGACAAGGGCGAGCTCGGCGGCGACATCGTGGCCCTGCTCGGGGCCGCTTCCTGGGTCGCATATACGATGGCGACGGAGAATTTCAGGGGATGGTCGGCGCTGCGGTTCACCACGCTGACGATCATTCCCGGAACGCTCGGGTGCATCGCCGTCACCGCCGCGCTCGTCGCCGCGGGAAAGGCGACCGTGCCGGGGCCCGCGGCGCTCGCCGCGACGTGGTGGCAGCTCGCCTATCTCACCGTCGGCGGCATCGTGATCTCGATGATCTGCTGGAACGCGGGCAACCGGCGCATTGGGCCGCTCAACTCGGTGCTGTTCCTGAATCTCATGCCGGTGATCACCTTCGCGATCCGCGCCGCGCAGGGCGCGCGCTTTCTGCCCGCCGAGCTCGGCGGCGCCGCGCTCGTGATAAGCTCGCTCGTGGCGAACAACCTCTATCTGCGCCGCGCGTCGGCGCATTCTTCTGCGGGGAAATGAAATGAAATCGTATTGGATCCGTCCGGAGTCCGGAAAAACCGCGATCGAGCTGGGCGATTCGCCCGCGCCTGAGCCCGGGCCGGGGCAGATCCTCGTCCGCATGCGCGCGGCGGGGCTGAACCGCGGCGAGCTGATCGTCGGTCACAGCGTGAAGGTCGGCGGAGCCGCGAAGGCAGCCGGCGCGGAGGGTGCCGGCGAGGTCGCCGCGCTTGGAACGGGCGTGAGCGGATTGAAGACGGGCGATCGCGTCATGGGACGCTGCTCGGGAGCGTTCGCGGAATTCGCACTCATGGACGCGCGCGAGGCGATCGTCGTGCCCAAGAATCTTTCCTGGGAGGAGGCGGCGTGCATCCCGCTCGTGTTCTGCGTGGTGCACGACATGCTGATCGCGCAAGGGAGATTGAAGGCGGGCGAGTGGCTGCTCGTCACCGGCATCTCCGCCGGCGTCGGCGTCGCGGCGCTGCAGACGGGCAAGGCGCTCGGCGCGAACGTGATCGGCACCTCGGGCTCGCAGGAGAAACTCGACAAATTAAAACCGCTCGGGCTCGACCTCGGTATTCGCACGCGCGCGGCCGATTTCGCCGACGCGGTGATGAAGGCGACTTCGGGAAAGGGCGCGAATCTAGTCGTGAACAACGTGGGCGGCTCGGTATTCGCGGAGACGATCCGCGCGCTCGCCTACGAGGGCCGGCACGCGACGGTCGGCTACGTGGACGGCGTGCTGAAGAGCGAGATCGATCTCGACGCGCTGCACACCAAGCGCCTGA
>Ga0187773_10000533_pt1 | contig 15010 bp, 11 predicted proteins | sample 0216_BV02_MP05_1_FD_133133 | JGI IMG/M metagenome (GOLD analysis project Ga0187773, IMG submission 133133) | Tropical peat soil microbial communities from peatlands in Department of Meta, Colombia - 0216_BV02_MP05_10_MG | ecosystem: Environmental > Terrestrial > Soil > Wetlands > Peat | place...
GTGGGAAAGTGCTCTCGCTCCATTGGGAAGCCCGGGCCGGCGAAGATTTTGCTGGCGCGGCTGCCCCCGACACTTCTTTGGGCCGCAGTCGCGTGGATGGAGACCTGCTGTTGATCTCTGATGGTTTTCGCAGGGGGTTCAGAAGAACCCTGCGGCAACGGAGCGGCAGAACTCGGCGCCCGCATCAACACGGCACAGCTAACCGTCAGAAGGAAATAGAAATGGAAACAGCCGTTCTTCATTTTGTTCCCTCCGGCTCTTCTTTGCGCTTGCGGTCCAGAAACGCCACAGTCAAAGCAGGGACGACGACGAGCAACATGAACGGTCCAACCAGCATTCCTCCGACAATGACGGTGGCCAGCGGACGCTGCACCTGGCTGCCAATTCCCGTAGAAATCGCCGCCGGAAACAGTCCGATAGCTGCGGAAAGACTGGTCATCAGCAGCGGGCGCATGCGTGTGGAGCCGGCGTAGTACATTGCGCTGGCCGGCGGTTCCCCACGATACGTCGCCTGATGGAAGTAGGTGAGCAGGAGGATCCCGTTCATCACCGACACGCCAAACAGCGATACGAATCCGATAGCAGCGGAGATGCTGAAACTCAGACCGGAAATGGAGAGCGCCAGCAGACCGCCGGCAACGGCAAAAGGGATGCCTAAGAGGACCAAGAGACAGTCCCGTATTGAATTGAACAAGGTGTAGAGCAATCCCAAGATCAGCAACAGGGTCAGCGGCATGATAATGAACAAGCGCTGCTTGGCTTCCTGTAATTGCCCGAATTCGCCCGCCCACTCCAGGTGGTAACCGGTCGGAAGCCGAACATTCCTTGCGATACGGTCTTGGGCCTCCGCGACCGTGCTGCCAAGATCACGACCGCGGACGCTGAACTTTACCGGAATGAATCGTTGTACGCTCTCGTGATAAATCCAGGCGGCTCCGGTATCCAACGTGATGGTCGCGAGCTCGCTCAAGGGTATATAGGCATTCGCGCCACTGCTGGTCGTGTACCCGACTTTGATTCCGCTGATCTTTTCGATGCTGTCGCGGTATTCGGGCGTGTAACGGATGACCAGGTCGAAACTCCGGTCGCCTTCCAAGACCGAAGTAGCCACCGCCCCAGCCATGGCGGCTTGAACGATGGAGTTGACGTCACCGGAATTCAGACCATAACGCGCCGCTTTGGCACGATCCACCGTGATGTTCAGGTTTGGCTGCCCCAGCACGGGGAAGATCCCAAGGTCAGCAACGCCGCGGACTTGCGCTATCTGGTCCCTGATCTGCTCAGCCAGTTTCGTCAGCAACTCCAGATTAGGGCCGACGATCTTGACCGAATTCGCGCCTTTGACCCCGGATATCCCTTCTTCGATGTTGTCCTGGATATATTGCGAGAAGTTGAAGGTAACGCCCGGCAGTTCGTTGTTGAACTCTTCCTGAAGCCGCTCGGTTAGCTTTTCCTTCGTCATTCCTCTTGGCCATTTGTCGAACGGCTTCAGCGACGCAAATAACTCGACATTCGAGAATGGCGAGGCATCGCTGCCATCGTCAGGGCGGCCATGCTGGGAGACGGCCGTGACGACCTCAGGATGCCGCAAAAGGATCAGGCGCATCTTTCGAGCGGCTGCCTCTCCGTCCTGGAGCGAAAGCGTGATAGGCATGGAAGCCCGAATCCAGAAATTCCCTTCCTCCAAGTGCGGCAGAAATTCACTGCCGAGCAGAGAAGCCAGCACTCCGCTGATCGCAAGAAAGACGACACCGGCAGCGACCATGACGGTCCGCCGCTTGAGCGCAAAGCGTAGCGCCGGGTCGTAAGTACGGTGCAACATCCGCACGACAATGGTCTCTACCTCTTTCACGCGTTCGGGCATCAGGAAGGAAGCCAGCACGGGCGTGATGGTGAAGGTTGCGATCAATGCTCCTGCTAATGCATACCCATAGGTGCGCGCCATGGGTCCGAAAATCGCACCCTCAACGCCCTGCATCGTGAAGAGTGGCACGAACGCGGCGACGGTAATGAGCGCTGAGAATAAGACCGCCTTGTCCACCTGAATCGCGCTGATCAGGATCAGGCGCAAGCGGTCCGTCCACCCGTGGAGTGGGGTGGCATGCGTCAGGTGTTCCGCATCCTCAGCGCGACGCAGATGCAGTGGCGGTCTGGTGGGGTCAGCACCCCAGAATCCCTCCGCAAGGCCCTGCAGCAGCTCCTGTTTTTCGTTTTGCTGCAACTGGAATGTGCGGAAAACGTTTTCAACGAGGATCACCGCCGAATCTACAATGATCCCGAAGTCAACGGCGCCAAGAGACAGCAGGTTTGCGCTTTCGCCAAAAATGACAAGCAGAATGATGGCGAAAAACAACGCGAAAGGAATATTGACGCCTACAATGATCGCGCTGCGGAGTTCGCCGAGGAAGATCCACTGGATCAAAAAAACAAGAATGCATCCGAAGACGAGGTTGTGCAGAACCGTGCGGGTGGTGACCGCGATGAGCGACGAGCGGTCATAAAACGGAACGACTCTGACACCCGGCGGCAGGCTGCCGTCGCGATTCATTTTCGCGATTTCGGCCTGGACCTTGGGAATCATGTCGTGGGCGCGTTCGACGCGGCTCATCACCACAATGGCCGCCACCACGTCGTCGTTGTGGTCTCGTCCACAAATGCCAAGCCTTGGCCTGTAGCCCACCGTGACCTGCCCGACGTCCTTTACCGTGACGGGGATCCCGCTGGCCTGAGCCAATACGACGTTTTCGATGTCATTGACCCTGTAACCCTGGGTTAGATCGTCGTTGCCGCCGTCGTTGATCAGCCCAACCCCGCGAATGTTGATGGACTGCTGGCCAATGCGAATTTCGCGCCCGCCTACGTTGATGTTCGCATTGCCCAACGCGGTCAGGATCTGGGGCACTGTGACGTTGTAGGCCTGCAGCTTGTGGGGATCCACTTCGACTTCAAATTCCTTGGTCGGGCCGCCCCAACTGTTGACCGCTGCGATACCGGGAATAGTCAACAGTCGGCGGGCCACGATCCAATCCTGAACGGTGCGGAGGTTGGTAATTCCAAAATGCGGCGGGCCAACAACTTGATACCGATAGATTTCTCCCGTCGTACTGTTCTGTTGAATCGTGGGGGTCAGACCGCCGGGAAGGCTGACATACTGCGCCAGCGCGATCGCTGCCTGGCTGTAAGCAAAGTGATAGTTCACGCCATACTTAAACGTCACGCGCACAAAAGACAGGCCGTAAAACGAAGTCGAGCGGATGACGTCGATTCCAGGCGTCCGATAGAGTCCGATTTCAATGGGGCGCGTGTAGTAACGCTCCATCTCTTCGGCGGAAAGACCGGGCGCCTGCGCAGTGACTTCCAGGATCACGGGTGTCGGGTTCGGATATGCCTCAATATTGAGTTTCCTGAAGGCAACAAAGCCGGCGATCGCAAACAGGAGCAACCCCACCACCACAATCGCGCGGCGGCTTAGGCAAAACGCAATGAGAGACTTGAACATCTCTAATCCGTGGGTGGAGCTTGCAGCATGTTGCTGAGAAACACGGCTCCGTCGCTGACCACGAGCTCTCCAGTCTGCAGACCTGCAAGGACTTGAACCCGGTCATCGGTTCTCAGGCCGGTCTTGATGATCCTTTGCGTGAAGCGATGGCGATCGCTTGTTACCCAGGCCGTCATCGTGCTATCCCCTTCGCGGACCACGCCATTAACGGGTATGGCCGTGGCTTCGACCGGCTTCTGGACGCGAATGACGAAGTTAGCGAGCATCCCGGGACGCAGCTCATTCTTGGGATCTCTAATTTCGGAACGGATTGTTGTCCGATGTGTATTCGGATCAACACTCGCGTAAATCTTGGAAACCTTGCCCTGAAACGCACGATTCGGGTATGCCATCACCTTGACTACAACTGGCTGTCCGACGTGAAGAAGGGGGATCTCGCTTTCGACGACGTTGGCCAGCATCCATTTGATTGAAACGTTCGAGACGGTGTAAGGCGCCGGCAGGCTCCCGGGCTGGACGAAAAGGCCCGGCGGAGCGTTGAAATACGTGATCTGGCCGGAAATCGGACTGGGGACCACTAGGGCGGGATCGATCTTGCGTAACGCGATCAACTGATCAATTTCCGCGTCCGACTTACCGAAGACGCGGACAGCATCCCTAGCTGCCCTGAGAGCGCCTTCAGCAGTTTGCTGATCCGACGTTGCTTGCTCCAGCTCCCGCTCGGAGACCCCGTTGCTTGCGACCAGGTCCTTGGCCCGCGCCAGTTCTTTACTGGTTAGTTGGAACGCTGCCGCAGCGCTGATCAGGCTTGACTCCGCCTGAATCAGGTCGGGGCTGTGAATGGTGTATAACGGCTGTCCCTTCTGAACTCTGTCGCCCAAGGCGGCGAATGTCCTCAGGACTTTCCCCTGATAGGGTGGGAAGACTTGAACCGAAAGGTCGTCGGCGAAACTGATGTTGCCGACCGTCTCCTTTTCGACCGGAAACAGATAAGTCCCGACAGGCTCGATTTTGATCGCGCTCAATTGACTTGGCGATAGTTCCAGCGTTGCTTCGGATTGCGGCGAGTTGGATGTTGAACCTGCCTTCGGGCCCTTTGTGCTCGTACGCTCGCCAGATTCGGATTTCAGAAGGACCGTGGCGATAGCGAATGCCAGCACACCAACAGCAACAGGGACCGTTGTCTTGCTAAAGGATAGGCGGCGCTTCCCCATGAATTGCTCCGATCATCTCGGGCCTCCCGGCCCAAGTCGTGAATGAACAGCCCCCGCATCGCTCGTGTCCGCGCGCCGGACATTCAGAACGAACTGAAGCAGGTGCCGTCCAACACCCATGGTTGTCGTTTGGGAGAGGACGGTTCAGGACAGGAATGGAGGTGATCGGCCGGAGAACTCCTGGAAGAAGCCAGTAACGGGCGAGCCGAGAGAGAATACTCGGTCTACTGAACCAACCCGTCGCCCAGCGAGCAGCAGAAGGACCATCAACAAGATAGCGGTGATGGAAACACCAGGGGCGCTCGCGGCTGCTCTGGACGCTAGGCTCTTTACTATTTTCCGCGATCCTTCCGCTTCAGTGGCAATTGCGGTCCAGTGCAGGTCATCCGATATGGAAATTGCGAAGAAGACGAAAAGCACAATCAGGCTAAGCGCCAGTACCTGCCAGACCAAGCGGGACTGATATGGACTGCGCTGAACGTGCTTGCGGTGCCACAGCCACGCACCAACTATGGCGAGTGCTACCAGCAACCCGACGCAGTTTAGCAGTTGCTCCATACCTTCCTTCTGATTCTCCTTCTCTAGACCGGCAACCCCACAGATTACGAAAGACCTCTGCCACAAGATACACCAGTGTTAAACGCATGCTCAAGAGGAGCGCTTCCCAAAATTCACTCTGCGTAATGGGCGATGGCTTAGTAGATGCGTGGTCGGCGATCCAGAAGTAACCCAATCCTCGGCCCAGTGGAACTCTTTCTTCAGGCCCTCACTGACTGTGCGACGAATTGACTCCGACTGTTTCCGGCTCATGCTTCTCTCCTTTTACTATGAGTTGTACAATTCGAACTCACCATAGCTCATAGAAGAGAGAAGTAAACACATTTTTAGCTCGAGCCAACGGGGAGCGGAATCGGATACAATCGCCGACCATGACAACAATCAAGCGTGTAGTGAGAGAGCTCCGGCGGGAGTAGAATCGAGTTCAGTCCGAACTTCAACGACTCAGCAACGCACTCGATGCGCTACAGCGGCTGGGCCGTCGTGAGCTGAAGCGCGAAGTCAAGAAGGTAAACGGATTCGGATGTCACTGACGGCTCAATAGAACGCAGGTATTAGTTTGTGCGTGGTGTTGGCGCGGGGTCAAGTGCTACGACGACCAAATGGCGCACGCTGAAAATGGTGAAGGAGCTTCCGTAGCACTGTTGTGAGCTAACGGCGAGTGTCGCACCGAAAGCGGTGCAAATTCTCAGTTAGTGAGAAACCCTGTTTACAACAAGTGACAGCGATCACGCGACGGAACTTATTGCAACTTCGCGTACTCCGCCTTGGCCTGCTTCAGGATGGGGATGTCGGGATCGGCGTCTTGCGAGGGGGTGAGGAAATCCTCATACGCCGCGTCATGCCGAGCCCGCGTTGGTGTCGCCGAGCGTTGAGTTTGAACATGAGCGGAGGGCCAAGGGGACAGTTCCAAGCAAGATTATTCGTTGGAAAGCTCAATTAAAACGACGTCAGAGTTCTCCCGCAAGCGATCGAACAAAATCTGTTTTCCGTCTGGCGTTGTATCGAAGGTCCGCATGGCACCGCGGTTCTGAAGTCGCGTCAGCGGACGGGACTTCATGGTGGCCAGGTCGAGCAGCCAGAAATCCTGCGACGTGCCTAAACCCTGCATGTAGACCAGACTCTTGCCATCTCTCAGGAAGCGCACGCGTTCGCCCAAGCGCCGTACGATGATGTCTGGAAATTTTGCCTTGCTTCCATCCGGGTGGATGGCCAGCAGCGGAGCTCCGCTTCGCACGTTCGCGCCCGAATAGACGATCAGGTTTCCATTCGGTGACCACTCCGGATTGAGAGCCGGTCCGGTGATCAAGCGAACCGGACTACCGGTCTCGATCGGGATCTTGAAGAGTCCCAGGCCGGTTGCGTCCCTGCCGCCCGTGACGATCCACTTGCCGTCCGGCGACCAGGACCCGGTCCCTTGCACGTCAAGCGAATCCGCGATCGGCTGGAGCTCGGCACCGTCCGCAGACAGCACGTGAAGCTGGCGTTTCCCGCTCCTACGCAGCACGATGGCCACGCGTCTGCCATCCGGTGAAACAGCCGGGGGCCCCGGCAGCGAAGCATCGGCCCCCTTCCAGATTTCTAGCGCCTTTCGGTCGCGATAGCACCACAAACCGTCTCCGGTCCCGCGGGAAGACAGATAAAACAGCGACGCGCCCGCAAAACGAGGCCCCAGCGCTCGCACGTTCGGCAGGGGAAACGGCTTCACGTCGGACTCTTCGGCAAGGCGGTCCAGAATCGGAACCATCCAAAGGTTGGCCTTGGGACTGCTGATAGTCGCTACCAATTTGCGGCCATCTGCGCTTGCAGCGACCGACGTGTACTGGTTCAGGCCGAGGCTCAAACGCGTTGATTCTTTGGTTTTCAAATCCAAGGCCCATAGCCACGGCCCTGAACTGTCTGCGTCCCGCGCCACATAAAGGATGGTACGGTTGCCCACCGGAGCGGGATAGGAAACGTCGGTATTGCGTTCGGTCAGACGCTCCGGCTTGCCGCCATCAGGGTTTATGCGCCATAGATCCATCTCCTTGGTCGCAGGCACCCCGCGAACGAAGTAGATCCACTGCCCATCAGGCGACCAGATTGGAAAATGGTTATGAATTCCCGGTCGTTCCGCGAATATCCGTCGCACATCGGTTCCCGTCCGGTCGGCCACAAACATAGGGTCGCCGTCAGCGAAGGTGTGATAAACAACGCGTGTGCCGTCGGGCGACCAGGCTACTTCCGTTGCCTCCTCGCTGAGAAAGTTGCGGGGCGTACCACCCGCGAGCGGCAGCAGCCGCAGCCGCACACCCCGATCACCGCCGGCCAGCCAAATTTCTGAGCCGTCGCCCGCGAATCCCACGTTTCGTATAGGACCAGGTAGCTGGGCGACTTGGTCCACCTTCCCCTGCGTAAGATTGATCAACTGCCCTATACCCACCTGCGTAAGCCACACATCGTTCGAGCCGTCATGATCAGAGACAAAAGCCACGAACCGGCCGTCGGGCGAGATCGCTGCTTCGGTGGTCTCGAAATCAGTAAGCCGAGTAAAATGAGCCCTCTCGAGTAGGTTTGCCGGCCGAGTCGCCGGCCGGAGAGCTTCCCACACAACCACGGCCACGAGCATGACACCGACGATGCCCCAAACCAGCCAGTTGCGGTGCACCTTTCTTTGAGCCACGGGCGGCGCTCCCACTACCCTAGCCTTTCTTAAGCGCCGCAAATCCACGAGCACCTCGCGCATCGATTGATAGCGGTCGCAGGGCTCTTTCTCGAGCGCCTTTTCGACGATCATCCCCAGCATCGGCGGCACATCTTCGCTGAGCGGCTGGGGTGAGCCATGAATGAGGGTCTGCAAAACTTCCAGATCGTTCGCTCCAGCAAAAGGCCGCCGGCCAGCAAGCAACTCGTACAGTACTACCCCGAAAGAGAAGATGTCGCTTCGGGCATCGAGCGGCCGACCGGAGGCCTGCTCCGGCGACATGTAAGCGACCGTGCCCAGGGCACTGCCAGGACTAGTCAGGTGCTCTTCGCTTACGGCCGTTTCTGCCGAAACTCCGGCTGCCGCCGGTCTTACTTTGCGGTGAATCACCTTAGCCAAACCGAAATCGAGGACCTTTGCCTGCCTGCGCTCGGTCACGAAGATGTTCGCCGGCTTGATGTCGCGGTGAACGATGTTCTTCGCATGCGCCGCCTCCAACGCATCGGCAATCTGAACCGCTAACTCCAGCAAGGTTTCGGTGTCCAACGGCTGTTCGGCGATGCGGTGCTTGAGCGTCTCGCCTTCCAGAAACTGCATCGCAATGAAGGGCTGTCCCTCATGCTCACCGATTTCATAGATGGTGCAGATGTTCGGGTGATCGAGCGCCGACGCGGCACGGGCCTCGCGGCGGAAGCGTTCCAGAGCCTGGCGATCTTTGGAAAGCTCTTCAGGCAGGAACTTCAGAGCAACGTGGCGGCCGAGCTTGGTGTCCTCGGCTTTGTAGACCACGCCCATGCCGCCGCCTCCCAGCAGCGATAGGACGCGGTAGTGACCGACCATTCGTCCCACCATCGACGACTGCTCTTCTCTACGAGAGAGTTGGCCGGCCACGATTTCCAAGGCTGGAGACTCTATGAAGTTGTCCGCCTGCTTGTCGTGGGCAAGTAGCGATTCCACTTCCTGGCGCAACTCCGGGTCGCCGTTGCAAGCTCTCTCGAGAAACGCAGCACGGTCGTCAGCTCGCAGGGTGACAGCGGAATGGTAGAGCTTGTCGATTTGGTTCCAGCGCTCGGGATTCATTTCATCCAGCGTGGCTGAGCTCGCGCAACAACCAAGCTTTCGCCAGCCTCCAATCGCGTCGGACGGTTTCAGGAGAAACCTTCAACACCTCGGCACTTTCTTCGACCGTCAATCCTCCAAAAAAGCGCAACTCGACCACCTGAGCCTTGCGGGCATCCACTTTGGCCAGAGCTTTAAGCGCATCGTCAACCGCCACCAAATCCGTTGAGTGCTTTGGTGAGACTACCAGCGACTCATCGAGGGAAACGGGCTGTGCTCCGCCTCCTCGTTTTGCGTAGTGGCGGGAGCGCGCAAAATCCACCAGGATGCGTCGCATCAGCCCTGCGCACAGAGCAAAGAAGTGGGCCCGGTTCTGCCATTGAACATTTCTCAAATCAACCAGCCGTAGGTAAGCCTCGTTGATGAGCGCAGTGGTTTGCAGGGTGTGATCGGGACGTTCCAGCCGCATGCGACGCTTCGCAAGGTGTCGCAGTTCGTCGTAGACCAGCGGAAGTAGCTTCTCCAGCGCGGTCTCGTCGCCGTCATTCCACGCCAGTAAAAGCCGGGTGACTTCCTGGGGCTCACTCTGCAGTTCCATCATGGACGCCATCTCAGGCGAACTTATCCAGGTCGGGAAAGTGTCGATGATCATAGCACTGCACGAAATCTCAAGGAAAAACCGCTACCCCCAAAAAAATGAATTGTTGTTTACCGTTTTTTCTACGCGTTCACGCTTTAGAGAACAGACGGCGATAGGGATGTGGGGCAATTCAGCAGACAGTTGGCACCCCGTGCTCGCCGGAACTAACCAATTGAAGGGAGAACAGCGATGAAAACGAAACTCAGTTACCTCAACAGCATGCTTGGTGTTGCCCGGCGTTCCCTGCTTGTCGGCGCGTGCGCCGCATTCGTAGCACCAGCTGTTGCCCAACACGAGCATCCGGCAGGCGATGTGAGAAAACTGGGCAAAGTGAATTTTCCGGTTTCCTGCGACCCATCAGTCCAGCCGCAATTCAGTAGCGCTGTGGCGATGCTCCATTCTTTTTGGTACGAGAAAGCCAGCGATACCTTCGCTGCTGTAGCGGAGAAAGACCCTACGTGTGGCATGGCTTACTGGGGAATTGCCATGACGTACTACCATCAAATCTGGTCCGCGCCCGGCCCGGTGGACCTGAATGCGGGTGCATCCGCGGTGGAGAAAGCCAAGGCAGCTGGCGCCAAAACACAGCGAGAACGGGACTACATCGCCGCTATCGAGACGTTTTACAAGGACAGTGACAAGCTCGACCACCGCGCTCGTGCGCTGGCTTACGAAAAAGCCATGGACCAGCTACAAGCGCGCTACCCTGACGACCATGAAGCCGCCATTTTTCATGCGCTCGCACTGCTCGCCACCGCGCCCCCCACGGACAAGACATATGCGAATCAGAAAAAGGCCGGCAGCATCCTTGAGCCGCTATTTGTGGAACAACCAGAGCACCCCGGCATAGCCCACTACATCATCCACGCCTACGACTATCCGCCGCTGGCGGAGAAGGCCCTCGATGCGGCGCGACGTTATGCCAAGATCGCGCCGGACTCGCCGCACGCGCTGCACATGCCGTCTCACATTTTTACCCGGCTGGGCTTGTGGCAGGAATCCATTGATTCCAACCTCGCCTCGGCAGCCTCGGCGCAGAAGAACAACGCGCCCGGCAACGAGCTGCACGCGAAGGATTACCTGATCTATGCCTATCTCCAAGGGGCGCAGGATCGCGAGGCGAAGAGGGCGCTGGAAGCACCTCCGCCGGGCCGGGCCGACGATCCGCAGTATATGAACTGGCTGTACGCCATGGGCACTTCGCCCGCACGCTATGCTGTGGAACGACATCGCTGGGCGGAAGCGGCTGCGCTGCCGGTGCCGCCAAACACCTTTCCCGGCGGGCGGTGGGCATGGACAGAAGCCAATCTGCACTTCGCACGGGCCCTCGGCGCGTCCCATACGGGCAAAACCGAAGCTGCCCGAAAAGCCGTGCAGCAGCTCGCGTCGCTTCGTGACACGCTTATACAGGGCAATGACAAATACTGGGCCGACCAAGTGGACATCCAGCGTGAGATCGCCACTGCTTGGATAACTCTGGCTGAGGGGAAGCGCGAGGAGGCTCTGCAACAGATGCGTTCTGCCGCCGACCACGAAGACAGCACCGACAAGCACAATGTCACGCCGGGGGTCATCCTGCCGGCCCGCGAACTGCTTGGCGAGATGTTGCTGGAACTGAAGCAGCCGGCCCAAGCGATGGGCGAGTTCGAAGCCACGCTGCGCACGGCCCCAAATCGTTTCAACGCTCTGTCCGGCGCGGCACGAGGGGCCAAGCTTTCGGGCGATAACGACAAGGCAAAAACATACTATGCCAAGCTACTGGCCATTTGCGAGCATGCCGACGGAGACCGGCCCGAGCTTCAAGACGCCCGGTCCCTCTTGGCCCAGAAATGAGCACCGTGCTCGCCTACGGACGGACGAATAAACCAGCAATCCAACAACCTTGGACGGAACTACCGGGAAAGCAAGGGACTCGTAATGGCTCCACTCTCCCGTGGGGAGGCGGGGCCCTCGCGCATCGTCGGCAACCCGGCAACAAGTCTGCCTGCGCCCGGAAGTACCGGGCATGATTGCCTCGCGTTGTCGCAAAGCGTGATGACGTAACCGAAGCGCTGACCGTCAAACTCGTCCACCGACTTCGAGCGGTGCCCGGAAATATCAACGCCAATCTCTGTCATTGCTGCCACGGCATTCGGGTTGAGTCCGGCTGCACAGGTGCCGGCGCTGAAGACTTCGAAACGGTCGCCAGCCATCTGACGTAGCAAACCTTCAGCCATCTGGCTGCGAGCTGAGTTGCCAGTACAGAGAAAAAGAACCTTCCCACGTCTAATCATTGTCACATACCGATTCCCAGCCCTTTACACCAACGCATTCTGGGCGTGAGACCGCCGAGGTTGCTCTAACGCTGCTTTGCAACGGCTGCACAGTAGCAACCGAGCCTTCTTGGGAAGAACAACGGTTCGCAACATAGGATAGTTGTCAGTAACCGGATCATCGACCTCACAGATATGTTGCTCGCACAGCGCAGCCGAACAGTGATGGCACAGTCCGACCGCATCATGCTTTTCACCTGCCTGCAAACATTGATAGCAGTGCATAAAGTCCTCCATCTAAGAGGCTTGTGCCGGTCGCCCAGCGGCATGGACAGCCGGGAACCAATGCCGCGTGCGGTTGCAGATGCTACACACCGAGAGCATCACTGGCACTTCAACCAGCACGCCAACGACCGTCGCTAATGCTGCACCCGAACCGGGTCCGAACAGAGCAATTGCAGTTGCCACGGCAAGCTCGAAAAAGTTGCTGGCACCGATAAGGGCACCCGGAGCCGCTACCGAATGCTGGACTCTCATCAGGCGCATCAGCCCATACGCCAGCGTGGAGTTGAAGTACACCTGAATCAAAATGGGAATTGCAATCAAAAGGACGTGCAGGTACCGCCCAGTAATGTTGTCGGCTTGGAAGGCGAAGATGAACACCAAAGTGGCCAGCAACGCTAGGATGGTGACTGGGCTGAACTTTGGCAGGAAGGCCTGCTCGAACCACTGTCTGCCATGTCTTCTTGTAAGCCACGCCCGCGCAGCTACTCCCACGGAAAGCGGGATGACAATGAACGCGATGACCGAGTACAAGAGGACCCGGAAGGGCACGGACAGGGATGACGCCCCGCTCACTAGAAACCGCACGATGGGGGCGAACAAGAACAGCATGATCAGGTCGTTCACCGAGACCTGCACCAGCGTGTAGGCGGGATCGCCATCCGTGAGATAGCTCCACACGAAGACCATGGCCGTGCACGGAGCGGCTGCCAAGATGATCGTCCCCGCGATGTACTGATCCGCTTCGGCAGGCGCGATCCACGTGCTGAAAACATGCCGGAAGAACACCCACGAGATCAGCGCCATGGAGAACGGCTTCACCAGCCAGTTCACGAACAGGGTCACTGCTAGCCCCCGAGGCTTCTTCCCCACGTCGCGGATGGCCCCGAAATCCACTTTCATCATCATTGGGATGATCATGAGCCAGATAAGCACGGCGATTGGCACGTTGACTTGGCTGCCCCTGCCGAACTCCATGCTGCGGAGAGCCTGCACGGTCGAGGGGGCCCACCGGCCGACGGCGAGGCCCGCAATCATGCAGAGCCCGACCCAGACCGTCAGGAATCGCTCGAATACGTTGAGCCGCTTGCGTTCGCTTCTCTCAGGGACTTGAACGGCGGATACCATCTCTCCTTCTCCTTGGCATCTACACCCGACCCGCTTGGGATGGTCTTGCACTGCCAATAGCCGAATAGGGCTTCCACTCGCTGACAGTGCAAGAACCTTCCTTGATGGCTTCTTTCAACCGGGCGATGTCCTCCTGCAACTGTTCCTCGTTCTTGTAGGCATCTTGCAGAAACTCGAAGAGCCTCTTTTTCGTTCCGTGCTTCGGTTCAGACAGCCGGTAGAAGATTCGGAGACCGTCGCGGCGGTCGAGCACAAGTCCGGAATTCTTCAGGTAGGCGAGATGCCGTGACACATTCGGTTGCGAGGACTCCAGAACGTGCTGAATGTCACAAACGCAAAGTTCGCCATGAAGCAGCAGGTTGAGAATTCGCAGCCTGTTCACATCGCTCAGAGCTTTGAAATATTGTTCGAGTTCTCTCATTCATAGCCGATTTCAACTGTGACTTGCAAAGCCTTGTCGTTTTCCTCAGCAGTAGGTTCAGCCTGCCACGGTAGCAATGCCACCCGCTTCGCAAGTCGGTCCCTCACCTCCCCGATGTAGCGGTGCTCCAACGCTGCCCGTGCTGCGAGCACCGGATGGCTCGTGTCGGTTCCAGCCAAGCTTTGGTTGATGACCCATGCAAACGGGATGATCCCGGCTCGACGGAGATCGTCCTGCAAACGGGCGGCTTCATGAACAGGAGTAGCTTCGGGCAGGGTGACGATGAGAACCCGTGTGAAATCCGAGTTCCGCAACTGAGGCAGCAGCCGCCGCACGCTATCGGGAATGTAAGTTAAGTTTCGTTCTACATCGCGGTGGTAGGCTTCGGCGGCATCCAGCAACAGCAAGGTATGACCTGTTGGAGCCGTGTCGATGACAACAAACCTGTGGTTCCCCTCGTCCACCGACCGGGCAAACGCTCGGAAGACGGCAATCTCTTCTGTGCATGGGGAGCGCAGGTCTTCCTCCAGCAGGGCACGGCCCTTCTCGTCGAGATTGCTTCCGACCTCTGCCATTACTTCTGCTGTGTAGGCAGCCGTCTCAGTCAGCGGATCAATCCGACTGACCCGCAAATTTGGCAAGTCGTCCCTCACCGCCATTTGGACATGCGCTGCCGGATCAGTGGTGGTGAGGTGTACCGAGTAACCCCGCTCTGACAAAGCAACTGCGATCTGCGCTGCAATTGTCGTCTTCCCCACTCCGCCCTTACCCATCGTCACGATCACGCCGCTGCCTTTCGCAACGAGATCAGAGATGAGCGAAGCTAGACCGGAGGGCATTTGTTCTTTCTGCCTCGTGGAGGATGCTTTGGGGTTGTGTGCGTTTGTGTTTGCGGCTGCGAGACCCCGTAGCGCCTCAACTCCGATCAGGGATCGGGCAACAAGTGGAATTTCGATTCGTTGAAGTGCGCTCAAACCGTCAGGCATCGAGCCCAACGCCTGCCTTCCCCGCTCTTCAAGCGATCGTGCAATGGCGTCGTCGCGGGTGCTGGAACGGAAAACACCGTTCAGGACGAGGCGGTGGTGCGTGATCCCGAGGGCGTGAAGTTCAAGGCGGGTGCGTTCGGCCTCAGCAAGCGCGGACGGTTCCGGGCGGCTGACCAGAAACACCGTGGTTAACGCGGGATTCGACAAAGCCCGGACAGTGTTCTCGTACAACGAACGCTGAGCCTCTAAGCCAGCCAGCGGCCCCAGACAGGAAGTGCCGCCGACCGA
>Ga0187773_10000535_pt1 | contig 14995 bp, 12 predicted proteins | sample 0216_BV02_MP05_1_FD_133133 | JGI IMG/M metagenome (GOLD analysis project Ga0187773, IMG submission 133133) | Tropical peat soil microbial communities from peatlands in Department of Meta, Colombia - 0216_BV02_MP05_10_MG | ecosystem: Environmental > Terrestrial > Soil > Wetlands > Peat | place...
AATGGGGCTGGGTGGTGGGAGTAGGGATGACCGGATTTGTTTTTTGGTGGAAGAGAACAGCTTGGAGCCGAGCACCATTGGTCGGATTGGCATTTTTTTCGGTTTCTCTAGCGCCGGCGCTGGGGTTCATTAATGTCTACTTAATGCAGTATTCGTTTGTAGCAGATCACTTTCAATATCTGGCAAGTATTGGAATCATTGCGCTCGTCGTTGGGAGCATCTCATGGGGGTTTGATCAGTGGATCAAGTCTGAAACCCGCAACAGGGGTCGTTTCCTGACATGGACGAAGCTTGTTCTGGGATTTTCGACTCTGGTGATCTTGGTGACTTTGACCTGGAAACAGGGGCAGATCTATCGTAACAGGCAGACATTGTGGCAGGATACACTGAAGAAGAATCCAAATTCCTGGCTTGCCCATAATAATCTGGGAATCCTCTATCAAGAGATGGGGCGCCGGAATGAGAGCCTCCAACAATTCCAAATCGCCATATCCATAAATCCCGATTATGCCGAGGCTCATAACAACCTGGCGGTTGCTTATAAAGAAAGGGGTGAATACAATGAGTCGCTCCAAGAATTCAAAACCGCTCTATCCCTTAAACCCAATTACGCGGATTTTCATTATAACCTGGCCAACACGGATTATGATCTCGGCCGCATAAGCGAAGCCATCCAAGAATATCAAATCGCCTTATCCATAAAGCCCGATTACGCCGAGGCTCACAATAACCTGGGAAGTATCTACAAAGAGCAGGGACACCCAACTGAGGCCCTCCAACAATTCCAAACCGCCTTATCCTTAAAGCCCGATTACGCCGAAGCTCACAATAACCTGGGAAGTATCTACAAAGAGCAGGGACACCCGACCGAGGCCCTCCAACAATATCAAATCGCCTTATCCATTAAACCCGATTACGCCGAGGCTCATAATAACTTGGGAAGTATCTATCAAGAGCAGGAAAATTGGAATGAGGCCATCCATGAATATGGAGCAGCCCTTTCATTTAATCCCAATTATTCAGCCCCCTACTATAATTTGGGTAACATCTATAGAAACATGGGGCGCCTTGATAAAGCGATTCAGAATTATCAGCAGGCCATAAAAAAGGATCCACAATTCGCACTGGCTCATAACAATCTAGGGTTAGGCTATTATGTTCAAGGAAGGCTAACCGAGGCCGTTACGGAGCTGAAAGAGGCTGTCCGAATTAAGCCCGATTATGCTGAGGCTCATAATAACCTGGGCACGATCTACAAATCAGGAGGGAAGTTCGAGGAGGCCATCCTGGAATATCAGACTGCGATCAAATTAAAACCCGATTCCGTCGGCGCCTATTATAACCTAGGAAATACCTATAAACTCATGGGACGAATCCCGGAAGCGACCCGAGCCTTTAAACAGGCCCTTCAAATCAATCCCAACTATGAAAAAGCCCAACAGGCCCTAAACGCCCTTCGTCACTAACCCTTTACTCAATCCGGCCAGTTTGATATTGCACTGCGTTATGGTTCCAATCACACTCCATCAGCAGCCGTCGGGCCCCCAAATCCCTCCCTCTTCTAACCTATTCGCTCCATGAACCATTCCCATCGCATTTTATAATGGCCGTCGTATCTGACATCGTCTATCTGACCCGGTTGGGGCCGTTCAGAGAAAAGGGCAGCACGTAGTTTGAGTTCGGATAAATTGGTCATGAACCGTTTCGTTTACTGTCCGGCCAAGATATCAGCGTCTTCGATGTGAATTTCGGACCCGAATGGCATTAGATCACGACCGAGGGCGTGCCTTTTCGATAGGTCGGTGAGGGTTACGATAAATTCTGGTTTCGAGGTCAGATACTCGTGGATCAGACCGATATCAGGGAGCAAGAGGTCCATGGCATCCTTGGAAATCACTTTCCGACCCCGTGCCCAGGCCGGCTAAAATCAAGAAGGAGTAAACCGGCATCGGAAACGAGGATCAAGCCGTTCTTGACTTTTTGCCCTTCCCGGCGCTACCTTATGATACGGGTCAAATGAAAATCGATTCTCATTCATTCGGACGGATCACGATCAATGGAAAGGCATACACTCGCGACGTGGTAATTTACCCGGAGCGGGTGGATGATCAGTGGTGGCGGAAGGTAGGGCATGAGCTTTGCCCGCAGGATCTCACCGAGATTCTCAAAGAGGCCCCAGAGATTTTAGTGGTCGGCACGGGTGATTTGGGTTGTATGCGAATCCTGGACGATACAAAAGCGCTGCTTCATGCAAAGGGAATTCAATTAATAGCCTTTCGGACCCGACAGGCCTGCGACGAGTATAATCGTTTAAGCAATGGCAAGAAGATTATCGCGGCACTGCATCTGACCTGCTGAGGGCCGCAGAAAACACAAACAGTCCGGGTTCAAGTGATTCGCTGAAAGACGTTCTACTCTTCAATTCCCGCCAGCTTCAGCGTGTAGAGATGGTGGTAGAGCCCCCGGCGCTCGAGGAGTTCGGCGTGGGTTCCTTCTTCGACGATCCGTCCCTTGTCCATGACGAAGATCCGGTCGGCTTTCTGGATGGTGGTGAGACGATGGGCGATCACGAAAGTGGTTCGTCCTTTCATCAATCGGTCGAGTGCATCCTGGATGGCCGCTTCCGATTCGTTGTCGAGCGAGGAAGTGGCTTCATCCAAAATCAACAGCCGCGGTGCTTTTAAGATCGCCCGCGCAATCGCGATCCTCTGACGTTGCCCGCCCGACAGATTGATCCCCTTCTCACCGACGATCGTATCGTATCCCTTCGGGAAAGCCGTGATGAAATCGTGGGCATTGGCCGATTTCGCCGCCGCGATGATTTCGTCGTCTGTCGCGGTCAATTTGCCGTATCGGATATTCTCCCGAATGGAACCGCCGAAGAGGATCGTCTCCTGCGGCACCAAGCCGGTCTGACGATACAGACTGGCCCGCTGAACTTTCTTGATGTCGGCGCCGTCGATCTCGATCGTTCCGGATGTGGGATCGTAGAAGCGATGGAGAAGCTGGATCAGCGTGCTTTTTCCGGCGCCGCTGGGTCCGACCAGAGCGACCATCTCTCCGGGTTGGACTTCAAACGAAATCTCTTTGAGCACCGCGATCTCGGGCGTGTACTGGAAGCTCACCTGCTGGAAGGCCACCCGGCCTTCGATCCGCGGCATCTCGGGCGCGTCCGGAAGATCCGCGACCTCCGGTTTCGTGTCCAGGATCTCGAAGACGCGTTGTGTCGCTCCCTGGGCCTCCTTGATTTTGGAGACAAGGTGGGCGAAGCTTCCGAACGGACCGATCAGAATACCGGCGTAAAGAATGAACGCGATCAGATCCCCCGGTGTGATCGCCCCGGACATCACCTGCCGTCCGCCGTACCACAGAATGCCCGCGGCCGCGCCGAAGGTCACAATCGTGATCAGTGGGATGAAGACGGCCAGGATCCTCGCGCGGGACAACGCGGTCGCGACCATCTGATTGAGTTGATGGATATAACGATTCTCTTCATGCGACTCCGCCACGAACGACTTGACGATCCGGATGCCCGACACCGCCTCCTCGATTACGGTTGTGGTATCGGCAGTGCGGTCCTGAATGGTGGTCGAGAGGCGCTTGAGCTTCCGGCCGAAAAAGGTCCCGATGAAAACAATCACCGGGATGACGGACAGAATCAACAGGCAGAGCCGCCAGTTCAGATAAAACAGGATCGAGATGCCGCCGACCAGAGTGACGAGCTGCTTGGCCATGTCGATCGGAACGTTCGTCCCGATGTCCTGGATCACCGCCACGTCGTTGGTCAGTCGCGAGATCAGCTCGCCGGTCCGCCGCTTGGCGAAGAAACTGACCGAAAGGGTTTGGAGGTGTTTGAAAAGGCGGATACGGAAATCGGCCACCACCCGCTGGCCGATATAGGCGACGAGATAACTGTGGCCCATCGTCAGTAGCCCCTGGACGATAAAAAGCCCCACAAGGCTCAACACAGCCGCATTGAGCGCCATGGGGTCGGGCTTGTGGAGAAATGCGTTGACCACGTCCCGAACGATCCAGAGCAGGCCAAGGTTCGTGGCGGCCACGGCCGCCATCAGGACGGCGGCCAGCGCCATTCGACGAAGATAGGGTTTTATGTAGGCAAACAGTCGCAGAAGATTTTTCATGAGGCGTCTCTGCGACTATTATCTTATCGAGGAGGTTGTTTTGTCAATTGGATAGGGGCTCACGTCGCCCCCTCCATCCGCCTCAGGCGGAATGGAGCCTCCCCCTCTCGCTCGCTTACGCTCGCCGTAAAAATTTCCTATTATCGGATGGGGGAAGGAAAGGACGGGACCCGCCCGTCTGATTTATCGCTTCAGGTTTTCTTCAATCCCCAGGGGGATTCGGTCAACCACCGGGTCAGCTCTTCGGCGGGTATCGGCCGGCTCAGGTAATAGCCTTGGGCCGCGTCGCAGCCCATCTCGATCAACCGGTCCAGGACCTCCCGGCTCTCCACCCCTTCGGCAAAGACTTTCAGACCGAGATTGTGCGCCAGATCGATGGTCGACCGGACGATCACGGCATCGTCCGCATTCGCGGCCATGCCCAGGACGAACGACTTGTCCACCTTGACGGCATCGATGGGGAGTTTTTTCAGATAGCCCAAGGACGAGTAACCGGCGCCGAAGTCGTCGATTGAAAAACGGATATTTTTCGACCTCAGCCGTGTGAGGATTTCCATGGCGCGCGACGGATCGGCCATGATTGCGCTTTCGGTGATCTCCAGTTCCAACATGCGGGGGGCCACGTCGGCGGTTCGAAACAGTTCGGCAAATTGATCCGGCAGTTGGAGATCCTGAAGGTTTCGGGCCGAAAGATTGACCGCGACCGAAAGATCGATTCCGCTCTGACGCCAAACGCGCCATTGGCGAAGCGCATCGCTTAAAACCCAAAACGTCAGTTGTTTGATGAAGCCGGTATGTTCCGCAAGCACAATGAAGTCGTCCGGCGGAATCAGACCGTGTAGCGGATGCTTCCAACGGATCAGCGCCTCAACGCCGATGGTCCGGCGGGTCTTGAGGTCGACCTTGGGCTGATAATAGAGGATGAATTCCTGACGTTCGATGGCGTGACGCAACTCCCCCATCAACGCCAATCGGCGCGGGCTGTGCCGATCGTGTTCCGAGATGTAGATGGCGTAGCCGCTGGAGGATTGCTTGGCCGAGTACATCGCGACGTCTGCGCGCCGCATCAGCATATCGACATCCTCGCCGTGCTCCGGGAACAGCGCGATGCCGATGCTGGCCCCGATCTCGAGAAAGAACCCTTCCACCACAAACGGCCGATCCAGCGCCTCCAGAATCTTTTGGGCGGTCACGGTGGCCCCGTCGATGTCCGTCGAAGGCAACAGCACCGCGAACTCGTCCCCGCCCAGCCGCGCGATCGTGTCGGATTCCCGCAGGACGCTCAAAACACGCGGCCCCACTTGTTTCAGCAAAAGGTCGCCGTGATGGTGCCCCAACGCGTCGTTGACGTCCTTGAAACGGTCCAGATCCATCAGAAGGAGCGCCAGCGGTTTGCCTTCGCGTCCTGCGGCATGGATCGCTTGCCGCAACCGATCCAAAACCAGCGTGCGGTTGGGCAGATCGGTCAAGGTGTCGTGCAGCGCCTGGTATTCAAGCGCCGCCGCATGGGTCTTCCGTTCAGTGATGTCGCGGACGATCGCCAGAATTTCATCCTTTCCGCTCACGACAATTCGGGCCTCATAATCGCGCCGATTTCCTCTCTCCAGAAGTGGATATTCAAAGATCTGCGTCTCACCGGTATCGAGCGCCTGGTGAACATAATGCATGATTGGCTCCGCGACCTCGGAGGGCAACACCTCTCGAACGCTCTTCGCCAAAAACTCTCGGGGAGGGACAAACGGCACCATGCCTTTGGCCGGAATAAAATCCAGATAGATACCCTCCCGGTTGATTCGAAACATCATATCCGGCATGGCGTTCAATAGAGCGCGATTCTGGGCCTCGCTTTTTTTCAGTTCCTCCTCGGCCTGTCTGCGTTCGGATATATCGGTGATAAAGCCCTCCAGTGCCAGGAGATCTCCCTTGGGGGAAAAGATTCCCATGCCCTGCTCCGCAACCCACTTTTCTTTCTTGCCCGCGGTGATAATGCGATAGACCAGTTGAAAAGGCCGCTTCTCCCGCAAGGCGGCCTGCACGTCATCCCAGACGGGTTCCTGATCGTCCCGATGAATCAGATCTCGTCCGTAGGATACCTTCCGGCCGGTCAGATCGGAGGGTTGATAGCCCGTCAGCTCGAGGCAGCCTCCGCTGGCAAATTCCACCGTCCAGTCTTTATCGTTGCGGCAACGGTAGACCATTCCGGGGAGATTGCTCAACAAGGTTGAAAGAGCGCGCTGGCTTTCGTGCAGCGCCGCCTCGGCCCGTTTGCGCTCGGTGATGTCTTCGATCAGACCGATGGTATGCGTGATGTGGCCTTGTCTGTCGCGAATCACCCCCACGCTGAGGGTGATCCAGACAATCGCCCCATCCTTTCTGACATAACGTTTCTCCATCACGAAACCATCCCGCTTTCCTTCCATGAGCTTTTGATACAGGGCGTTGTTGGTTGTCCGATCGTCGGGATGGGTGATATCTGAAAACGTCAGCTTCTTCAGATCCTCTTCGGAGTAACCGGTGATTTCGGATAAAGCACGATTCGTCTCCACGAACCGCCCCGAGCGGTCCACCAATCCCATTCCTACGGCCGCATTCTTGAACGAAGCGCGGAAACGTTCTTCACTTTCCCGCAGCGCCTCCTCGGCCCGCTTCCGTTCGGTGATTTCCAGAACGGTGCCAATCATACGGACCGGTTTGCCGCTATGATCTCGGAATAATTCCGCAGTGGCCCGGATATATATTGTTTTTCCATCGGGGCGCACCATGCGATGTTCCAAATCGTGCTTGCCCGTGCCCGCAACGGCGGATTGCAAACTGGCTTCAACGCGTTCTTTATCCTCAGGATGTACAAGCTTTACAATTTCCTCAAGCGAAAATCTTTTCCTTCCTTTGTCGAGACCGTACATGGCTATCGTTTCATCGGACAGTACCAATTCATTCGTCGATAACGTCCAGTCCAGATATCCAAATTTTCCGATCCGCTGGGCCTCATTCAACCGTTCCACGCTTAGACTCAGCTCTTCCTCGGCCCGCTTGCGCTCGGTGATGTCTCTTGCAAAAGCGCAATCATACTCCTTTCCACCGAATTCCAGAAAATTCGCGTTGATTTCGACAGGGAAGATCCTCCCCGACTTTGTGCGATGACGGGTTTCGATGGTGATCGAGCCGCGGCGTTTAAGTTCGCTCCAGACCGCGGACCAGTTCTCGCGGGGAAAATCGGGATCTATATCGAAAACGGACATGGTAAGGAGTTCTTCTCTTGTATAACCAAGGGATCGACTGGCCGACTCATTAACGTCGAAAATGCGGCCGTCCGGTGTCATCCAATAGGCCGCGTCGCTGGCGCGATTGACCGAAAACTGTGAAAACTTCAACCGATCTTCCGCCCGCTTCCGCTCGGTAATATCGCGGGCCACGCCGAAAATGCCGATCACCTTTCCGGACTCGCCGACCTGGGGGACGATCTTGTCCTCCAGCCACCGATATTGCCCCGTCCCCTTGTGGCGAAGGCGATACTCCCGGACGCCGGCCGACCGATCCTCCAGGATTTTTCGCGTCGATTCCATCACCGTCGGAACGTCGGCCGGGTGAAGGATCCGGAACCAGAGCCCCTCATCTTCGGTGAACTCTTCCGGCCGATACCCCACGATATCCTCCGTCCGCGGACTCATGAACTGGATCGTGCTCGCCATGGGGTCGTCCCCGACTTTAATCGAATAAACAATTTCGTCGATGTTGGTCAGGATCTTCCGAAGCTCATCTTCACTCCGCTGGAGCCTCTCTTCGGCCAGCTTGCGGTTGGTGATATCCTGGGAGGTCCCATGCATCCGGATCGGCCGCTTCTCTTCGTCAAGAATGACCTCGCCGTCGGCATGAATCCTATGAACGGTTCCGTCGTCCCAAACGATACGGTAGTCATAGTGGAAGGGGTTGTGATTCTCCATAGCCTCCCGGTTGATTTCGTCGATATAATCCCGATCGTCCGGATGAACATAATTTATAAAGGTTTCGTAGCTTACGATCCTCTCCTGGGGTTTCAGGCCAAAAATTCTGAAAAGCTCATCCGACCAGGTAACGACGTTCGCGCGGATATCCCAGTTCCAGCTGCCGACACGGGCAATCTGTTGCGCCTCGGCCAGCTGCCGTTCGCTTTCCCGGAGCCTTCCTTCCGCTCTTTTCCGTTCGGTCGTATCGTGAACGGTCACAAGCACTCCGAAGATTTCTCCTTGAACATCCCGGAGCGGGTCGTACCGGACCGAAGAGTAGCGTGTTTCTGTTCGTTCCCTCATATAAACGGGAATGTCCACATGCGTTATGGTTTCACCGGCGAGGACTCTTCTCTGACATTCTTGAACCTTCTCGATGCTTTCTTTGGAAAGGGCATAGTTTCCGCTCCTGCGCTCCAACGCCATGATTTCGAGGAAGGACTTACCGAGAACCTGGGGGGCGCGCAAACCGGACCTTTCCTCCATGAACGGATTCCAGACCCGGCATTTGAACGAACGGTCGTAGACGATTACGCCATGCTGAACACTGGCAATAATTTGCTGGCTGATTTGATCGAATGTCTGTGAGGGCCTGTTTAGCGCTTTTGGGGTCGATTTGACGCGCTTATTCCGCGTCCGGGAGGGATCGGACGACTGTCTGGTTCTCTTGGGCATGAAATTGGGCTCGCTTTGTGCCGCCGAGTTTTACGCAGCTGCATGGCCGAGTCCGTCTCGACGATGCAGGGAATGGGCAAGCCTCTCGCGATGGTTTGAGTATATCTCTAGATACATGACCTGTCAATCAAATCCTGGCCGTGTCATGACCTCTAACCGGTCCAGAAAACACAATAAAACGATCATTGACATGGATCGAGGCTTATTCTATAGTGACGGCTGGCTAATAACCTAAAGGGTTTAGGTTATGTACGATAGGCGGGAGAACGGAAACTCAACACCTTATACGGTTTTATTGCTTACTTATTACCACCGCTCACCACACCAGCCATGACGAGCACGACGACCGAAACGATGAGTAGCAACCATAGAGGAAGATAAGACATCTGCGCGCCTCCTTATAGGTGATTTTTGTGATCCCATCATGAGCTTTCAACTCTAAGAAGTCAAGACCTATCTTGTCTTGTCGGGCGGCTTGACAGCGCGATCGAATCGGGAAGAAAATGGCTCATGCTCGAACTGTCATTGGTCCTTGCAGTGGTGATGATCATCCTGACCCTCCGATGGGTGATGAACGTCAGCCTTGCGGCCTCAAGCTTGACGGAACTGGGCTTTATCATCCTGACGGTCGGAATCATCGAGGGGATACCTACCGGACTTTATTATCACGTCGTCCTGTACCGGCTGCTCCATCCGAGGGGCCGACTTCCGCCGGGATGGTGGATTGCCCCCGCCCAGTATCACGTCCATTTGAGTGACGCGGAGGGCCGGCGGGTACGGCGGTGGTTTTTTCTGGGCGGTCTCGGCTTCCTCCTCTGCATTCTGGGAGGGATCTTGGCCCTGTTTGGTCTGGTATTCGGGGCGGTTCGACCAACGGGATTATTGCCTTAGTAGTTAGTTAGCGAGCAACGCTCGCGAGAGGGGGAGGCTCCGTCTGGCTTGGCCAGCGGAGGGGGCGACGCGAGCTCCTATTTATGAGGGAAGGCGATCGATGGCCATCACCATTAAGGAAGGTCAGGATCTCGATATTCAGCAGCTTCAGGCATTGTATCGCCATGCTCCGTGGGCGAAGGGCCGTGATCTCGACGGGATCAAGCGGATGCTGGACAACACGGATTATGTATTTTCGGCCTGGGACGGCCCCCGGGTGATCGGATTCGCACGTGTCCTGACCGATCGCGTCTATCGTGCGACGCTTTGGGACGTGATCGTCCATCCCGACTATCAAGGCCAGGGCGTGGGAGAGGCCTTGATTAAAACGATTCTGTCACATCCCGTCCTTTCCAAGGTTGAGAAATTCTGGTTGAACACTCGGGACAAGCAGGCTTTCTATGAGCGGTTCGGATTTGTCCGGAGCGATCAGGGAATGGTAAGGGATCGCGCCACAACGGGAGACTGCCGTGATTAATTTGGAGCGTATGATTGATACCTTCATCGAATTGGTCCGGATCGATAGCCTTTCCCGCGAAGAAGGAGAGATCGCGGAACGGCTGGTCCGCGAGCTGAAGTCTCTGAAGGGCGAGGTTCAGACGGACGACGCCGGGGCCAAGGTCGGCGGAGACAGCGGAAACATTATCGCCCGTTTTCCGGGCGGCAAACCGGGCGAACCGATTCTGTTGTCGGCCCACATGGACACCGTTGTCCCTGGCCGCGGAATCAAACCGATCCGGGAGTCCGACCGTATTCGAACCGACGGTTCGACAATCCTGGGGGCGGACGACAAGTCCGGCATCGCAATCATTTTGGAAATCCTCACGATCTTAAACGAACGGAAAATTCCCCATCCGCCGATCGAAGTGGTCTTTACCATCTGTGAAGAGGCCGGTTTGGTCGGCGCCAAGCATTTGGATGTCCGATCGCTCCGGTCCCGCCATGGACTGGTCCTGGATAGTTGTCCGGCCGACTCGCTCTTCACTCGGGGTCCGGCGGCGGACAAACTCGAATTCACGGTTCACGGGCTGGCCGCGCATGCCGGCGTCTGTCCGGAAGAAGGGCTTAACGCGATCAAGATCGCGTCCGAGGCGATCGCACGGATGAGACTGGGCCGAATCGATGCCGAAACAACCGCGAACCTCGGACTGATCGAAGGCGGAAGCGCGGTCAACATCGTTCCGGATCGTGTCATCGTCCGGGGCGAAGCCCGAAGCCACGAGGAATCCAAACTCGCGGCTCAGTCGTCTCACATGGCGGAATGCTTTCGGGACGCCGTCCGGACGCATCGGGTCGTGAAGGATGGACGGGAAGTTTATGCCAGAGTGGAGGAGAAGATCGAGCGGGACTACCCGCGCATGACCCTGGGCGAGGATGCGCCGATCGTCAAACGGGTCCTGTCCGCCGCCGCGAAACTGAATGTTTCGATCGCCTGCCGGAAAACCGGCGGGGGGTGCGACGCCAATGTCTTCAACGGACACGGGCTGAACGTGGCCAATCTCGGCACCGGGATGCGCGAGATTCATACCGTCCACGAGCATCTGCTTCTCCAAGAATTCGAACAAACGGCCCGCGTCGTGCTGGAAATGCTCCAGGCGGTATAAGTGGCGTTTTCCTTTGGCTCCGTGGCAAACGCCACTAGGAGGATAGATGGAAATCGATCCGAAGCAGCTTAATCCTTCCCAGGCCTACGACCTGATGATCAGCATCATCGTCCCAAGGCCGATTGCGTTCGTCTCGACTTTGAGCCCCGATGGCCTCCCGAACGCCGCCCCCTTCTCGTTTTTCAACGGGATCTCGACCGACCCGCCGCTCGTGGCGATCTCGATCGCGCGGCGCGGGCAGGAAAAAAAAGGAACGCTTCGCAACATCGAGGAGACCGGCGAGTTCGTGGTGAATTTGGTGGACGAGGATCTGGCGGATGGGATGAACCGGGCCGCGGGGAATTACCCCCCCAAAACCGATAAGTTCGCGGCAGCCGGGCTCACGGCAAAGCCCAGCGTCAAGGTCAGACCTCCGCGAATTGGGGAGGCCCCGATCAGTCTGGAATGCCGGCTGGTACAGGTCATGCCGCTTCCGGAATCAATGGATGCCCTCGTCATCGGCCGGGTTGTCTACATTTATTTGAAGGATGATCTATGGCGCAACGGAACCGTGGATCCGGCTCGGCTTCGCGCCATCGGCAGGCTTGGACAGTCCAACTATTGCCGCATTCGAGAGACGTTCAGCCTCGAACGTCCGGAGACCGGATGATCTCGGTTTAGCACTTCTTAACGCGCTGCTGGTACCACAATGCGGCCAGCATCGTCTTGCTGTCCACAATCTCCCCATTCACGGCTAGTCGGTACAATTCATCAAACGGCATGCGCACCCGCTCGATGAACTCGCCGTCATCCGGAAGAAGGGACGACTCTTTCGAAAGCTCCGTTCCAAGATAGATCTCGATATGGCCGGTCGAAAACCCGACCGAGTGATAATACCGGAAGAGCCACTCCATCTTGGCCGGCCGGACGCCGGTCTCCTCTTCGCATTCCCGCCGACCGGTCTCCTCCATGGATTCCCCGGGTTCGATAATCCCGGCCGGGATCTCGAGGATCACCCGGCCGACCGCCTGTCGGTACTGACGGACGAGATGGACCGTTCCGTCGGCCTCGACCGGAAGCACCCCGACCGCGTCCGGCGGCCGCACGATCTCCCGCACCGCTTCCCGACCATCGGGCAACCGAACAACCCGCTCCTCGGCCCGTACGTATTTCCCTTGATACACCGTTTTGGAGCGGAGCAATTTTTCCTCAAGCGACATCGGATTCCTCACTTCAATCCGCCGCTTCGGATCAGATCGAAGAGCTCGTCGTCCTGGCCGATGTATTTTCCGTCCACGAAAATCTGCGGCACGGTCCATTCTCCGGTTTTATCAACCAGATCTTCCCGGACTTCGGGCGTTTCCGAGATGTCAATTTCTTCGTACGGGATCCCTTCCTGCTCAAGCAATCGCTTGGCCCGGACGCAGGAACCGCAAAACCTCGTCGTGTAAATCTGTACCGTCGGCACTCTTAAAACTCCTTTTTTAAAAAACCATTCTTACCGTTTCTATTCTAACACAGAGGGACCGGCGGCGTCAGGTCGCAATTCGAAACGTCTCCTGAAGAGGGATGCGCGACAGGATTTCTTCGGGAAGCGGAGCGAACGGACCGGGGTAAGGACGTCCGGCCTGGTGAAACGCTTCCTCGGTCATCTGGTTGATCGCCCCGATCGAACGGTTCAGGTCCCGCGCATGGTGGGAAGGCGTGTAAAGAAGAAGATCGTATCCCGCGATGAGGTTGAAGGCCGGATAGACGCTGTTTTGAAACGCGACCCGGGCCACCTCCGACCATTCCCCGCCGATCCTCCCGCCGAAAGTTTCAAGCAGCGTTCCTTTCACCACGGCGATGATCGGCAGAATCCCGAGTCGCGGCCGCGACCCGAGATCCCCTTCATCCGACCCCGGTCCCATGGGAATGAAACCGGAACGGGAAAACATCTCAGCCAGCCGGCCGGGACAATCTTTAAATCCCCACTCCAGATACTCTCGGCGGGAAAGAACGCGGTCGGCCGGGATGATTTCCTGATCAAGTTGCAGCCGCAACGCGGCGCGGAGTTTGGCCGGTTCTTCAAAAGACCGACGGAAATCCCGGCCCTCGCGCTGGAAACCATACAGGGCCGTCATCACGACCGCGAGCGGAACCGCATGCGGCGCCTTGGGGCCCTTTTTTATCTTCTTCTTTATTTTTTGGACCATGCCCCTAAACCCCGCGACTCTCGCGGCAGACCCGCGAACCGGCTTGTTTCACGCCTTCAGCAGATCCTCGACCGTGAAGAGACTCTCAACGGTGTAGCCCAGCGCTTCCAGGTGTTGACGCCCGCCCTCCTTTCGATCGACCAGCGCGATCACCTTCACAACCGTGCAGCCGGCCTCCTTTAAAACGTTGATCGTCCGCTCGGTGGCCCGACCGGCGGTAAGGACATCGTCCACCACCACGACACGTGCCTTCATCGGAAGATTCCCTTCGATGTAGGCCTGCGGACCGCCGGACGGCACAAACGGTTTAGGCTCTTTTCGTATGATGAAGGCCGGAATCGAACGTTGCTCCCCGTAGCTCAATACCGAAACGGCTGTGGCGATCGGGTCGGCCCCCAGCGTCATCCCTCCGATCGCGTCCACGGTCAAATTCGAAATCGCGTCCAGGATCAACTGCCCGACCAGAAAAGCGCCCTCGAAATCGAGCGTGACCTTTTTGCAGTCGATGTAGAAGTGACTTTTTCTTCCGGAGGACAGCGTGAAGATCGGCTCGGTATTGTAAACGAACGAGCCGCGAAGTTTTGTCAAGAGACGCTGGCGGAAGTTGGCCCGTTCCTGTTTATCCATAGTTTCTAATAGTAATGGAGAAATATGGAAAATGCAAACGAGGGCCCCGGCCTTTTGACTTTTGGCTTCCAACGACGTAATATACATGATTGCAGAATGGCGACGGAGCGGATCGGGTTTATGCGTCAATCAAAAAGATGGAAGATCGCCGTCTGCATCGCGGCATCCGCGGTGATGACTGCCTGCCGAATCATCCCGACAAGCGATACGTCCGAGCCCTCTCCCCACCTTCTCCAACAGGTGTCGGCTTACCTTCAGGCCGATGATCAGGAAGCCGAAGCTCTCATACCGAGCCTCTCCAACCGGCCTATCGCGGAACTGGAGGCGGCCGTCCGACGCGTTCTGGAAAGGTCGTTTCAAAAATCCGTTCCGACCGGGATCCAGCCGGGCCGATCCATCCGCGTGGGTAACGATACGATGCGGTACGGACTTTATGTCCCTTCCTCCTACGATCCTTCCCGGTCCTATCCGCTCATCCTTTGTCTGCACGGCGTCGGCTTTGACGGAGACACCTATCTGGACCGATGGCAACCCCGGCTGGGCGAAGACTATCTTCTGGCTTGCCCCACGATGGAGGAAGCCGAGTGGTGGACGCGTCAGGGAGAAGCGGTGGTCCTGGCGGTGTTATCCGAGGTATCCCACACCTATCACGTCGACCCTGATCGGGTTTTTCTCACCGGCATGTCCAACGGCGGCATCGGGACCTATCTGATCGGTCTGAACCACACCGATCGTTTCGCCGCGTTGATGCCTATGGCCGGCGCCTTTCCCACGGCCTTGTTCCCGCTGCTCGATAACGCCAAAAACACACCCCTGTACATCATCCACGGCTCGAAGGATCAGGTGATGCCGGTTCAGTA
>Ga0187773_10000536_pt1 | contig 14974 bp, 13 predicted proteins | sample 0216_BV02_MP05_1_FD_133133 | JGI IMG/M metagenome (GOLD analysis project Ga0187773, IMG submission 133133) | Tropical peat soil microbial communities from peatlands in Department of Meta, Colombia - 0216_BV02_MP05_10_MG | ecosystem: Environmental > Terrestrial > Soil > Wetlands > Peat | place...
GAACTCAAGAAGAAATACGGCCGTCACCTTGCTTTCTGGGGTGGGATCGACGTTCAATACCTTCTGCCCAAGGGGACAGTGCAGGAGGTGGAGCAAAGGGTGGAAGAACTCATTGAGCAGATGGGCGGCGGAGGGGGATACATCCTCTCGGCAACCCATAACATCCAGCCTGACATTCCCCTGGAAAACGTTCTGGCCGCCTTTCAGCATGCGCGGGCGTACAGCCCCTCGTTTGGGAAGTAAGACCTTACCAAGTGCGGATTGCGGATTGGAAAAATAAACCGCGCTCACCCGGCTCGTTCTGGCTTTCCTAGAGACTCACTCCCCGGCCCTCGCGAGCCGAAAACAATTGACAATGCACCCGCTTAAGATACAATCCGGATTGAAGTTCCGGAAAAAGTTTGATAAACCCTGCATTGGATTCATACAGGAAAGGAGGCTTTCGCCGATGGAACAGAAGAGCAAACGAAAAGGGATCAGTCGTCGAACATTCCTCAAGGGAGGAGTGGGAGCGGGCTTGGCAGTTGCCGGGTTCCCCTATGTGGCCAGGGCCCAGGAGCTGAAAAAAATTAAAATCCGGGCGGCCACGATTCTGACCTCTCCTTCGGGGGTGATCGAGATCTACCGCCTCGAGCAGAAGCTCTTTGAAAAGTACGCCCGAAAGGAAGGATATGACCTGGAGCTGGAGTGGCGGGACTTCCCCCACGGGGCGGCTCAGGTCGAAGCCGTCTTGTCCGGCAAGCTGGAAATCTCCTGGTGGGCGGACATCGTGCAGGGACGCCTGATCTCCCAGAAGCAGCCCGTCCATCCCATCATCATGATCGAGGGCTATCAGAACTTCTGCATCAACGTCCGGCCCGATTCCCCCATCCGGAACGTAGAGGACCTGCAGGGAAAGACCATCGGCACGGTTCTCGGCACCGTCTTCCACGGAGTCATCGTCAACTTGCTGAGGAGCGAGCTGGGGACGGCCGACCTCAAAAAGCTGGGGATCAACCTGATCAACATCCCCTCGGTGGCTCAACTTATGACCATGCCCACAGGCATCGACGCCGCGAGCAACAACATCATCTTCACCTTAAAGGGAGAGCTGGAGGGGATGAGCAAACCCCTGGTGGACGCCCACGGGATGACCGGCAACTATTACAGGGGACCGGCCGGGGAGGGAGCCGGGCATGTCCTCCCGGGCTTCAAAAAAGCCCCCTTCTATCCCGAAGCCTATTACCCGTTTCGGGGATACCATTTCGCTACCAAGAAACTGATCGATGAGCATCCCAAGCTCATAAAGGCCTTCATCATGGCCACCGAGGAGGCCGTCCGGAACCTGAAAAAAATGACCAAAGAGGATGCTTCCCAGCTCGTCAGCAAGTATTGGAAGCTCCCGCCGAAGGAGGGGGGAATCGTGGTGGGCGACGTTCTCCCCCTGATACGCGGGTGGAGTTGGATCACGGAGAGCGACGCCCGCACGATTGTGGAGGTGTCCAGGTTCATGGCCGAAACCGGCGCCCTGCCGAAGCCGATCGAAATGAAGCAGGTTAAGGAAAACTTCGAAGTCGTGACTCCTATCATGAAAGCGGCGTACGAAGAGATGGACGCTTTCCCCAAACCGGAAGCTTTTACCGATGCCAGCGCAAAGGATCGGCGAGGCCTGCCTCTCTGGATGGCGGATAAGTGGAGCTTATCGTAAAACGGCGGAAAATTTATAAATGGTCCCTGGGGGATTTTGGGGGAGGGATGGAGCGAGGCTTATGTTCAAAATCGGAGTGGATAATTTTTCCTATCACCGGTTTTTCGGATGGATTATTCCCGGGCAATCAGACCCCGGAAAGCGCTGGATCCTGGATGATTTTCTGAAGCGGGCCGTGGAGCTGAAGCTGGACGTGGTTTCCCTGGAGACCTGCTTCCTGCCCCCCCTGGACCGTCCCTTTCTGGAGAGCTTGAAAAAAAAGCTCGCCGACCGGAAACTGGAGGGGATACTCTCCTGGGGCCACCCGCGGGGGCTGGAGACCGGAAAGAATGCGGCAGCGGCGGAGGATCTAAAGAAGACGATTGAAGCAGCCAAGTTTCTGGGGACCCGCGTGCTGCGCATCGTGGGGGGAGGGTTCGTCGACCGGGCCCAGGAGCCCGTCCCGCTGCAAAAGGAACGGGTCCTAAGAATTCTCCCCGGCCTCGTTGAGCATGCCGCAGCCCATGATGTGGTGCTGGCAATGGAAAACCACCAGGACTTCACTGCGGATGAGCAGGTGGAGATTCTCCAGAAAATCAATTCTCCCTACCTGCGGGTGACCCTGGATACGGGAAACAACCTGCGGACTCTGGAGGATCCGATTGAAGTCGTCAGGAAGCTGGCTCCCTATACCGCTGCCACCCACATAAAGGACATTATTGCCACGGGAAAGGGAAATCCGGCTACCGAATGGCGCCGCTTTTGGCCGTCCGTCCCCCTGGGCAGGGGAATCATCGATTTACCAGAGGTGATCCGAATTCTCCGGCAGAACCATTACCCCGGCGCCCTGAATGTAGAGATCGATTTCCTGGACCCCCGATGGCCCGATGAGGATGAGGCGGTAGCCGAGAGCGTCGCCTACCTGAGAAAGATTACCGCCTGATTGAAAGCGGGATTCAGAGATGCGCAATGCGCCTTTTACTCTACGCGATGCCGGGTGGAATGTGGAGCCATGAAGAACCAGTTCAAAACCAAGAAAAACCTGAAGTGGTTCGGGATGGCACCCCTCTTCGATCCGAAAGAGGGGCAGACCGTGATTGAACCCCTTTCCGGCGGCCGGGGATGGTGGGCCGGGGCCCCGAATGTTCTTTACGACGATCAGAGGCGTCGTTTTCTGATTTCCTTTCGGCATCGGAAACCAAGAGAGCTGGGCCGGGGGTTCAAGGCCTGTATCGCCGAAAGTGAGGACGGCAGGAAGGCCTCCATTATCTGGGAGGGAACCAAGGAGGAGCTGGGGTCTGATTCTTTGGAGAGATTCTGTATTTTTAAACACCCCGATGGTTCCTTTACTCTTTATGCCAGCTATGTGGACCCCCACGATTTGCGCTGGCGGATCGACTCCATCCATGCCAATCGTCCGGAAAAATTCGATCTGCGCAAGAGGTCCCAGGTCCTCACCGCGGGGGACGCAAAGGTGGAAGGGGTAAAAGACCCCTATGTTTTTCTGGTGGGTGGAATCTACTACATGTTTATCAGTTATGTCCCCAGCCCTCCCAAGGTCGATGAGAATTTGAAAAGGCACATGCATGAAACGGCCGATGTCTTCAACACCGGCATCTCCCGCTCCCATACCGCCCTGGCTATAAGCCGGGACGGCAGGAATTTCGAATGGGCGGGGGATATTTTTTCTCCCGGGCAGGGATGGGATGGGTATGCCACCCGGATCGGGTCGATCCTCCACACCCCGCCGGGGTTCACGGTCTTTTATGACGGATCGGCGACGGTTCAGGAAAACTACGAAGAGAAAACCGGCATAGCCCACACCTTTGATTTGGTGCATTACCAAAAATTGAGCGTGGAGGGGCCGGTTCTGGTCTCCCCCCATTCCTCGGGCTCTCTCCGTTATTTGGATGCAGTGGAAGTGGAAGGAAAGGTTTATTATTTCTACGAATATGCCCGGGAAGACGGGTCCCACGAATTGCGGATGAACACCGTGGATCTCTAGCAAAAAGGTAGGGGCGGGTTTGAAACCCGCCCCTATCCCTTTCAATATCTCACTCTAATTTTCTTCCCCAGCTCCGCCGACTTCAGCATGGCGTCGCAGATCACCACGTTGCGGTAGCCGTCCTCCAGGGTGGCCCCCCAGGGTTCGACGGGCGTGTTTTTCACGATCGCTTCCAGGAAGTGTTTCAGCTGATGGATAAAGGTGTGCTCCCAGCCTAGGGTGTGCCCGGTGGGCCACCACTCCTTGAAGAAGGGGTGGCTTCCCTCGGTTACCATCACGTCGTGGAACCCGGTAATGGAAGGAATGGTCTCCTGGGCAAGATAGACCTTCAAGCGGTTCATCTCCTCCAGGTCGAAGTAGATCGACCCCTTGGACCCATTGATTTCAAAAAACTGGTTGTTTTTTCGGCCCGGGCAGAAACGCGAAGTTTCAAAATTTCCCATGGCCCCGTTTTCAAATTCAAGGAGAGAAGAAACGGCGTCATCTACGGTCACCTCGCCCCATTCGGACGACCCCATGAGTCTTCTTTTCTTCAGAAAGATCTTGGCCTGGGCCATGACGGACACCGGCTCGCCCACGAGGAAGCGGGCTAAATCGAGGAGATGGGATCCCAGCGCTCCCAGGGCGCCGCTTCCGGCCAGGGGCTTTTGGTAAATCCATCGCAAGGGAATATTCGGGTCCATGGCCCGGTCCACGGCGAAGCGGCCGTAGAAATGATGGACCTCGCCGACAACGCCCTGCAGGATCAATTCCTTGGCCAGCCTTACCGCGGGGACGAACCGGTAGTTGAAGCCGGTCATGTGCTTGACCCGGGCTTTTCGGACCGCATCCAGCATTTGTTTGGCTTCTTCGGTGTTGCGGGCCAGCGGCTTCTCGCAAAGGATGTGCAGCCCTCTCTTTGCCGCTTCGATGCAGCTTTCCGCATGGACATCGTTGGCCCCGCAATTGTCGAAGACCTGGATGTCCGGGTCCTTCAGCATCTCCCGCCAGTCGGTGAACCACTTCTTGACTTCGTAGCGGGCCGCCGCTTCCTTCACCTTATCTTCCGTCCGCCCGCAGAGGGCGACACATTCGGGGATGGCCGGCGGAGGCCAATACACCTCCCGCATCCGCTTCAGGGCGACGATATGAGGGCGGCTGGCAAATCCGTATCCTAGGATCCCCACGCCGATTCTCGGTATGGTCTTGAGAAGTTCATTTTTCATTTTCCAGACTCCTCTATCGTTTTCAAGATTATGGAACGAAGAGCATTCCCCATCCGCAGGGACAATTCATGAATTGCCCCTGCAGTGGGATTCGCGCCGCAGGGGCGGTTTTGAAACCCGTCCCTACAAATCCGACGCATCCTGATTTACTCCGCTCACCTTGAGCGTCGCCCGGTAGGCCTCGGCCTTGATCAAGTCCCAGATCTGCTGGATGTGGACTTGGAACTCGGGCAGGGTCCGAGCCTGGATCCGGGGCCGGGGGAGGTTGATGGGAAGGATTTTCCGGATCCGCCCGGGATGGGCGCTCATGACCACCACTCGGTCGGCCAAAAGAACCGCCTCGTCGATGTTGTGGGTCACGTAAAACACCGTCTTTCTCCGTTCTCTGGGCCGATCTTCCCCCCAAATTCGTAGGAGGTCCTCCTGCAGGATCAGGCGCGTCTGGGCATCCACCGCCGCCAGGGGTTCATCCATGAGAAGAATGGCCGGGTCCGTGGCCAGCACCCGGGCCAGGGCGCACCGCTGCTTCATTCCCCCGGAGATCTCGTCGGGATAGTGCTTTTCGAAGCCTTTCAGCCCCACCAGTTTGAGATATTCTTCGATGATTCGGTTCCGCTCTTCCCGAACCACGTTCTGGGCTTTCAGCCCGAACTCCACGTTCCCCCGCACCGTCTTCCAGGGAAAAAGGGCGTATTCCTGGAAGAACATTCCCCGCTGCGGACTGGGGCCGGTAATCTCCCTTCCGTCCAGGAGCACGATACCTTCGGTCGGTCTCTCCAGCCCGGCCACGATCCGGAGCAGGGTGGATTTCCCGCACCCGCTGGGCCCCACGATCGCCACGAACTCGTGTTCCATCACGTCCAGACTGAATTCTTCAATGGCCACCACCGGACCCGTGCTGTGGGATTTCCAGAATTCCTTTTTCAATCTCTCGATTTTCAACTTCGGCTGGGACATGATTGATCTCTCCTAAGGGCGCCACCGGATGAGGCTGCGGCGCAGAAGGCGGAAAACGCCGTCGATCGCCAGGGCAATGAAGCCGATGACCATCATGCAGCTGACCACGTAATTCAAATTGGGCTCATAGGCGAAGAACCGGTACATGAGTTCTCCGATTCCGGCTTCCAGTTGTCCCGCCCAGACCCGGGAGCCGGCGGTCAACTCGGCGGCGATAATGGACATCCACGCCGCTCCCATTCCCAGCCGGGCCCCGACCAGGATGAGCGGAAGGGCCGATGGGATGATCACCTCTCGAACGATCAACCAGCGGCTCGCTCCCAGGGTATGGGCCGCTTCGATCAGCTGGCGATCCACGTTCTTGGTGGCGGCAATGGTGTTAATGAGGATGTAGAAGAAAGCGGCCAGGGCCACGATGAAAGCCGGGGCCGTGTCTCCCAAGCCAAACCAGATGATGGCCAGGGGGACCCAGGCAATGGGCGGGATGGGACGCAGGGACTCGATTATGGGATCAAGCCACCGTTCAACGGCTTTCACCCCTCCCATTAGAATACCCAAAGAGACTCCCAGGAGTAAAGCGGCGCCGAAGCCCCAGAAAACCCGGGTCAAGCTTATGATCAGGGCCTTGAGGAGGGCGCCGGTCTGGGCAAGCTCCAGGAGTCCTTTGCCAGCCCCCAGAGGGGTAGGCGTCATCTTTCCGGGGGTGCCGAAGGTAATCGCCATCTGCCAGAATAGAAAGATGAGCGCCAGAAGCCAGGATTTCTTAATCAGTCCGACAGCCATCTGCATGAAGTGGAACTCTTCTTTTCCCTTAGCCCAGTCCGTAGGATGTTTTCCGCCAGGGAATGGCCTTGCGGCCGATCCACCGGAGCAGAAGGTCGCTCAGGTAACCCAGGATGCCGATGGTGGCCATTCCGGCAACGATGCTTTCGCTCATGAACATGGAATGGGCCCATTCGATCTTGAAGCCCAAGCCGTTGGGGGCCCCCACCAGTTCGGCGGCGATGATGGACATCCAGGCCGAGGCCATGGCCAGGCGGCCGGCCACGATGATCAGGGGAAGGGTCCCGGGAAGGATGACATCGCGGATGATGAGCCAGCGGTTGGCGCCCACGGTGAGAGAAACTTCGAAAAGCCTCCGGTCGATCGACTTGACCCCGGCAATGGTGTTGAGAAGGAACTGGAAGGACGCCCCATAGAAGATGATGTAGATCGCCAGCCCATCTCCCACCCCGAAGAGAAACATGGCGATGGGAATCCAAGCGATGGGGGAGATGGGGCGCAAGACTTCAACCACCGGGCTGACGATGGACTCCGCCTGCCGGGAAAGGCCCAGGAGAAACCCGAGGGGAATTCCAACAGCGCCAGCCACGAGGTACCCGAGGATCAGCCGTTTCAGACTGATGAAAATATCCAGGAGAAAATGCTGCTCGGAGAGAAGGTCCCAGAGCGCCCCCGCCACCTCCGGAGGAGAGGGAAGGAGGAGGCGGTTCTCGATCCAGCGGCTCAGGAGATACCAGAGGATGACGAACAGAGTCATTGTCCGGAAGTAGGAAAGGGCACTCTGGGCTTTTTCTCTCAGAAGGTTCATCTTTTCCCCGAATTCAGCGCGAATTCTATGCCAGCGGTTCTGAACCTGTCAACCTTTTCCTTTGGAGGGGTTCCAAATTGACAATTGCGGGTAATTTTCCTATATTGGTCTCGCAAATTCAATCCCACTTCCCCAAAGCCTTTGCAGGCCATGGAAAGGAGGAGAACCATGAAAAAGGGCATCCAGATGTTTATTCTTTCCCTAGCGATAACCGCGGGGATTGGATTTTCCACCCCCCGTCCCACCTTGGCGACATACCCGGAAAAGCCCGTGACTATGATCTGCGTCTTCCCTGCGGGGGGAGCCATGGACATGACCGCCCGGGCCCTGGCAGAGGCGGCTAAGAAGTATTTCCCAAAACCCTTTGCTGTCATGAACCGCCCCGGGGCCGCGGGGACCATTGGGACTGCGGAAGCGATTCAGGCCCGGCCGGATGGGTACACCATTGGAATCACCGCAGTTGCGGTTTTGACCGTGCAGCCGCACCGCACCAAACTTCCCTTTGGTCCGCCGGAAGATTATACTCCGATCATCAAGCTCGTTAACCAGCCGGTCGTCCTGGCGGTGAAACAGGACGCCCCCTGGAAGACCATCCAGGAATTCATTCAATTTGGCAAGGCCAACCCGGGCAAGTTGAGGGTGGGATGCCCAGGGATCGGAACGATTCCCATGCTGGATGCGGAACAGTTCAAGATGATGTCCCAGGCGGATTTGACCACCGTTCCTTTCGCGGGAGGGGCGGAGAGCGTGCCGGCCATGCTGGGGGGGCATGTGGAAGCGGTCTCCCAGCATCCCAGTGAGGTCATGGCTCAAGTGAAGGCGGGAAAGGCCAGGGTGCTTGTGGTGTTCGAGGATAAACGCAACGCCCTCTTTCCGGGTGCCCCTACCTCTAAAGAGCTCGGGTATGACATCACCATGGGGGTTTACTACATGCTTATCGGGCCCAAGGGCCTTTCTTCTCAGATCATCGCCCTGATCCACGACGCAGCGAAAAAATCGATGGAAGACCCCATCTTCACCAAGCCCATGGAAGCTCGGGGTTTCGACATAAATTATGAAGGCCCCCAGGATTTGAAAAAGCGTCTGGTGCGGGACTACGAGGGGAACGCCAAATTTGCCGATCTCCTGAAGGAAAAGAAATAGCCGATGTCTCTCCGAGCCCTGCCGATCGTTTCTCTCTGTTTTCTCCTCTTGGGGATTGCCTACCTGGTCGATAATTCCAAACTTCCCATGGGGTCGGCGGCCAAGCCGGGGGCAGGGCTGTTCCCCCTGCTGGTGGGCTTTGCTCTTTCAGGCTTAAGTCTGGCCCTCTTTATCTGGGCTGGAAGGAATCAAGACACCGCTGCAAAAGGCCAGGAGCCCTTCCCGGTGGGAAAAGATGGCCAGCGGGTCTTGGCCCTGGGAGTAGTCCTGGCCCTCTTCGTGCTCTTGCTCAAACCCTTGGGATATGGAATCTGCGGCACGGCCCTCTTGGCGGCCGTTCTCCGGTTGCTGGGACTTCGGAGCTGGAGAAGGATCATTTTGATCTCCCTGGTGGCTGCGGCTACCTCTTTTTTCCTCTTTGATACCCTTTTGGGGGTGCCTCTTCCAAGAGGGGTTTTCTTCTCCTGATATGGACTCTCTCCAGGGATTGGCCTACGGGTTCGGAGTGGCCCTGACCGGAGCAAACCTCCTGGCCTGCCTTCTGGGTGTGCTGGTGGGCACGGTTGTGGGCGTTTTGCCGGGGATCGGTCCCATCGGAGCCATGGCCCTGCTGATTCCTTCGACCTTCAGCCTGGGGCCGACCACCGCTTTAATTATGCTCGCGGGAATTTATTACGGGTCCATGTACGGAGGTTCCACCACTTCCATCCTGGTCAATGTCCCGGGCGAGGCCGCCTCAGTGGTAACCGCCATCGACGGGTACCAGATGGCCCGGAAAGGAAGGGCAGGGGCGGCTCTGGCCGTTTCGGCCGTTGGGTCTTTTGTGGCCGGGACGCTGGGGATCGTGGCGCTCATGCTTTTTGCCCCTCCCCTGGCCGAGCTGGCCCTTGAATTTGGGCCTCCCGAGTACTTTGCCCTTACCCTGGTGGGTTTGTTCTTCCTTTCCGGCCTCGGTGGAGGTTCGAGGCTCAAATCCTTTCTTATGGTTGCCTTTGGACTCCTCCTGGGAACCGTGGGAATGGAGCCCATCTCCGGCCTGCCGCGCTTCACCCTGGGACAGCTCTCGCTGGCGCAGGGGGTGGAGCTCGTACCCGTGGCCATGGGCCTTTACGGCATCGGGGAGGTATTGATCATTGCCGAGAAAATCACCGGGATCCCGGAACTCATAAAAGTCAAATTCCGCGAGCTTTTTCCCACAGTGGCCGAGTGGAAAAGGGCTTTCCCGCCCATGCTTCGGGGTGGAGGTGTGGGTTTCCTCATTGGACTCATTCCCGGACCGGCGGCAATTCTTTCCACATTCGCTTCCTACGCACTGGAGAAAAGGGTCTCCAGGCACCCCCAGGAGTTTGGGAAAGGGGCCATCGAGGGAGTGGCCGGGCCCGAGGCGGCCAATAACAGTGCAACGGCTGGGGCCATGGTTCCCCTTCTGGCTTTGGGTATTCCCTTTGCCCCGGCGACAGCCATGCTTATAGGGGCTTTGATCATCCACGGAGTCCAACCCGGCCCCCTTCTCATGACCCAGCAGCCGGAAATCTTCTGGGGGGTCGTAGCCAGCATGTACATCGGCAACCTGGTCCTTTTAATTCTGAACCTCCCCCTGGTGGGTGCCTTTGCCAGCATCCTCCGGCTCCCCCAGCACCTCCTTATGGGGCTCATCCTGCTGCTCTGCCTGGTGGGCACCTACAGCGTCAACAACAGCCTGTTGGACCTCTACATCCTCATCGGCATGGGAGGGGTAGGCTATTTCCTGCGAAAATTGAAATTCGACATGGCCCCCCTGATCCTGGCCCTGGTCCTGGGACCCATGATGGAGAAGACTCTCCTTCAGTCTCTGTTTATGGCCCGGGGGGATGTATGGTCGATCCTCAGCCGTCCCATCCCGGCCGTCCTCTATTCCATCGCCATCGCGGTGATGGTTCTCCCCCTTCTCTATCGATGGGTGAAAAAGAGATCGGAGGCTCTCCGCCCATGATGGCCCTCTCCTCATTCTTGAGAAGAAGAGCAATAGCGGATTGCGAAACGCCCCCCTCCATTTTTTTTCTACCCAGATGGTCAATGTTGAAGTAGAATCAGGGCGGGCCGTCGAAATCTATGGAGAAGGTAGGGATAAGACCCTGACTTCATACGGGTGAGCCGGCAGGCGGACTAGCTCCCCGCTTGCCGAGGGCCTGGGGAACTGGGGAAACATCTGGTGAAGATGATGAGGAAGTGGGATCCTTGATTATCTAGTTGGGCCTGCAGGAAAAATGAGAGTAGGGGCGACTCCCCGGGGGGTCGCCCCTACGGAAGCTGTGAGAGGGATCCATGAGCGAAATTCGCTTCCCTTCCATGAGCCTGAGTGGGAAAATCGCCATCGTGACCGGCGCCGGGCAAGGCCTGGGCCTGTGGATGGCCCAGGGTTTGGCCCATGCAGGTGCCGATACGGCGATTGCCGAGATTAACCCACAGGCGGGGGAGGCAGCGGCCGAGGAGGTCCGCAAGATCGGAAGGACGGCCCTATTCATTGAGACCGACGTCCGCCGGGGGGATTCCATCCGGGCTATGATGGACCGTGTAGTGAAAGAATGGGGAAGGATCGACATCCTGGTTAACAACGCCGGGGTCAATGTGCGGAAAAAAGCGGAGGAGGTGGAGCCCGAAGATTTCGACGAAGTGGCGTCGGTAAACCTCCGGGGTGCTTATTTCTGCGCCCAGGCAGCGGGCAAAGTGATGATTCAGCAAAGGCAAGGCAAGATCATCAACATTGCCTCCGCAGCCGGGTTTCTGGTCCGGTCCGGGATTCCCAATTCGGTCTACTCGATCACCAAGGCGGGAGTGATCATGATGACCAAGGCCCTAGCCGCGGAGTGGTCTCCCTACAACGTCAACGTCAACGCGGTCGCCCCCGGGTATTTTGTCACCCCCCTCACGGTTCCGCGGTTCAAGGACCCTAAGGCCTGGCAGGCCATCATGGACTCGACTCCACTAAAACGAGTCGGACAAGCGGAAGATATCATCGGGCCCGTGGTTTTCCTGGCTTCCGATGCGGCCGCGTTCATCACCGGGGCATGTCTCTTTGTAGATGGGGGAAGAACGGTATTGTGAATGGTCCTATGATCAATGGGCAATGTTCACTGCAAAGGGTTCTTATTGGCAGGCATGAGGTCGGTGCAGGAGGCTGGGGAACCTCCATTTACGGTGCAATTCGCGGGTGCCGGACAGCCTTGAGACCGAGATAGCTCAGCGTTGAAATCCTCAATCGGAAAGGCTATCCAGGGCCCTCCCTTCGGCATTTTGCCTTGCACTATACGGAGTGCAGGGCAGACTTGAACTTTACATGGTTCAAGGTGAATTCCCCCTTCTGCATTGGAAAGGGTCAGGACTGACCACTCGGACCAAATATTTCGTCGTCGCCCTCCTCTATTTCTCCGAAGGGCTTCCCTTCGGGCTGATCAACAACCTCCTTTCGGTCTACTTCCGGGTAAAGAGAATTTCCCTGGAGGAGATCGGTCTGCTCAGCCTCCTGGGCTTCGCCTGGAGCGTAAAAATCCTATGGGCCCCCCTGGTGGACCGTTTTGGGAGGAGGTATTTCTGGATTCTCCCCGCTCAGCTGCTCCTCGCTTGCTTCAGCGCAGTCTTGGCCTTCATCGACCCGGTCTCCCAGAAGGCCCTGTTCTGGCTGGCGCTCGCCGGGGTCTGCCTGGCCTCCGCCACCCAGGACATTGCCGCCGACGCTTACTCTATCGACATCCTGGAGGAGAAAGAGCTCGGTCCGGCCAACGGGGTCCGCTCCGCCGCCTATCGAGTGGCGCTGATTACCGCCGGCGGAGTCCTAGTCATGCTGAGTGAAACCATGGGATGGTCCCTGACCTTCATCGCCGCCGGGGTCATTATGGCGGTCCTCGCTCTGGCCGTGGTTAGCTTTCCTTCCTTCCGCCAGAAGAGGCCGGTGATTTCTGCCTCCCTCCCCCTATGGGAGCAATACGTGGACCCCATCAAGAGGCTCTTCCTGAAACCTAACTTCTGGACCGCCGTGATCTTCATCCTTTTTTTCAAAGTAGGGGAAGCCATGCTAGTGGCCATGGCCAATCCCTTCTGGATTGATCAGGGCTTCACTCCGGGAGAGATTGGTTTTGCGGTGGGCACCCTGGGAACCCTGGCAAGCATCGTCGGAGCCATCGGTGGAGGGGGATTGACGGCCCGATGGGGGATCCGGAAAGCTCTCTGGATTCTGGGGGCAGTGCAGGCCACAGCCAGCCTGGGGTACGCTTTCGCCTCTCTGCCTCTGGCCCCGCGCTTCTCCATCTACTTCGCCGCCCTTCTGGAGAGCCTGGCCATTGGCCTGGCCACCGCGGCCTTCCTTAGCTTTCTTATGAAACTCTGCGAAAAAAAGTTCAGCGCTACCCATTACGCTTTTCTCACGATCCTTTTCGGTCTGGGCCGGTCCCTGGCCGGCGTGCTTGGAGGCTATTCGGCTTCATTCCTTGGCTACTCAGTCTTTTTCTTTGTTACGTTTATTATTGGCCTCGCCCCTTTGCCGCTGATCCTTTATCTCCAACCAACGTTAAACAAGGGTTAATGATCAATGGACAACGCCAAAAGGATAATAAACAATCAACAGAGGAACGAGGAACAAATTGGTTAGGAGAGACCTCAGAGAAAAGATCGCCCAGATGATCATGGTGGGATTCCGGGAGGCGGTGGTTGACAAAGATACCCCCGTCGTTCGGGCAATAAGAGATCATGGCCTTGGCGGTATCATCCTCTACAACATCGACCTGAAGAGCTTTCTCGAGGCGCAGAAGAAAAAACCGGACCTGGACCGCACGGAGGGAGCAAAGCTCTGCCCAAAGAATATCCTCTCCAGAGGCCAGCTGAAAACTTTGACCTCGGCCTTGAAGAGTTACTCGAAGACGCCGCTGCTGATCTCCGCCGACCAGGAAGGGGGAATGGTCAGCCGCCTCGGGCCGGCTGCCGGATTTGCGGAAAGGCTGAGCCCTCGAGCCTTGGGGGAGAAGGATGACCCGCCGGCAACGGTGAAAGAAGCGGAGGCGATGGCCCAAGACCTGTGGGAGACCGGAATCAACCTGAACCTGGCGCCGGTGGTCGACCTCAATCTGAATCCGGAAGGCTTGATCGCCAGAATGGGACGATCCTTTGGGGCCGATCCAGACCTGGTTTGCCGCCACGCCGAAGTTTTTATTCAAGCCCACCGGGAAAGGGGGATTCTTACCACCCTCAAACACTTCCCCGGAAAAGGAAGCGTAGGGAAAGACACTCACTTCGAACTGGCCGACGTAACCTCCCTCTACCAGGATCAGGAGCTCCAGCCATTTTCCCGGCTCATCCGGGAAGGAAGGGCCGACCTGGTCATGACTTCCCACATCAACCATCGAAGATGGGATGAAGATTATCCGGTCACCCTCTCCCCGAGAATCCTCCAAGGGCTACTTAGGGAAAAATTGGGCTATAGGGGGGTTATCATCTCCGACGACCTGCTCATGGGGGCCATTATCAAGCAGTTCAGCCTGGAGGAGGCCTGCGTGCTGGCCGTGCAGGCCGGGGTGGACATTCTCCTGGCCTCCAACAACGCCCCGGAAGGGGATAATCCCGACCTTTTTTCCCATATCTTCGAGGCTCTCCTTCGGGCTGTGGAGGAAGGCCGAATCGCCCCCCATCTCATCGAATCATCCAACTCTCGCATCCTGACGGTGAAGAAAAGTCTTCCCCCCTCCTCCCTCTCCGCCTGAGTCTTTCCCCTCAAGGGAGGCCGGAATTTTAGCCGAGAAAGTGCGGGGCTAAAAGAACGGCCGTTTAAGAAGGGTGGAGCCGGACCCTAGCCCAACTTTCGTCAAAGGGCGGCCAGCTCTTCATCCCGAATGTCGGAAATGAACATGTGCCCGGCGGAATGAGTAATCATGATCTCCGGTTTCGAAGCCATGGCCACCGCCTGAGGGGTCACTCCACAGGCCCAAAACACAGGAACATCATCCTTCTCGAAGCGGAGGGGATCTCCCCAGTCCACTTTTTGGAGGTCCTGGATCCCGATTTTCTTTGGGTCTCCGATGTGTACCGGGGCGCCATGAGTCGCCGGGAATCGGGAAGTAACCTGAATCGCGCGCACCACCAATTTTTCGGGAATCGGACGCATGGAAACGACCATGGGCCCGGAAAAGACCCCCGCCGGAGCGCAGGGAATATTCGTGATGTATACGGAAACATCCTTCTTATCCTCCACATGCCGCAAGGGAATGTTGGCCTTGGCCATGGCCGATTCGAAGGTATAACTGCAGCCGATGAGAAAAGCCACCAGGTCATCCCGCCAATAATCTTTGATGGTTTCCACCTCTCTCAGGTATTTTCCTTTTTCGTAGATGCGGTACTTGGGGATTTCCGTGCGGATGTCCGCTCCCTTGGCAATCTGGGAA
>Ga0187773_10000537_pt1 | contig 14964 bp, 14 predicted proteins | sample 0216_BV02_MP05_1_FD_133133 | JGI IMG/M metagenome (GOLD analysis project Ga0187773, IMG submission 133133) | Tropical peat soil microbial communities from peatlands in Department of Meta, Colombia - 0216_BV02_MP05_10_MG | ecosystem: Environmental > Terrestrial > Soil > Wetlands > Peat | place...
GACGTCGGCGAGGATCCCGAGCCAGCCGAAGGGGTAGTCGCGCGAGAACGACTCGAGCACGCCTTCGGGGATGCTCGGCCGGCAGACGCCGTGAAAGCCGTCGCAGCCCGCGATCACGTCGCACTCGAGCTCGAGTCGCTCGCCGTCGTGCGAGAAGCGGATCTTCGGGTGCTCGGTCTCGATCTCGTGGACGCTGACATCTCCGACCTCGAACAGCAGCGGCAGCTCGCTCTCGATCCGCGCGGCGATCAGGTCCTTGACCACTTCGGTCTGGCCGTAGATCACGATCGTGCGGCCGTCCGCGAGCTCGCTGAGCGGGATCCGGTGGCGCTCGCCGTCGAACTGGAGCTCGATGCCGTGATGGATGATCCCCTCGTCGCGCAGGCGGCCGGCGACGCCGGCTTCCGTGAGCAGCTCGACGGTGCGCTGTTCGAGCACGCCCGCGCGGATGCGGTGCTCGACGTAGTCGCGGCTGCGGTTCTCGAGCACGACCGACTCGATCCCCGCTCGCTCCAGCAGCCGCGCGAGCGTCAGCCCGGCCGGCCCAGCGCCCACGATGCCGACCTGGGTGCGCAGCTCCCTCACTCCGTCTCGCCGGAGCTCGTGACCTCCTGGAAGATCGCGAACGCCCGGTTCGCCGCGGGGACGCCGCAGTAGACCGCCGTCTGGAGCAGGACCTCCTTGATCTCGTCGAGCGTGAGGCCGTTCGTCCGCGCGGCGCGGATGTGCATCGGGAGCTCCTCGAAGCGCCCGAGCGCGACGAGCATCGCGAGCGTGATGCAGCTGCGCGTCTTGCGGTCGAGGCCCTCACGCGCCCAGATCTCGCCCCACGCGTAGCGGGTGATGAAGTCCTGGAAGTCGCGCGTGAGATCGGTCGTGCGCTCGACGGCGCGGTCGACATGCTCGTCGCCGAGCACCTCGCGGCGGACCTCCATGCCGCGCTCGTAGGTGTCGTCGCTCATGAACGGACCTCCTGGAGGACGGCGGCCGTGACGGCTTCGGGCTGCTCGACGTTCGCGAGGTGCGCCGCGTTCGGGACGACCACGGTCTCGGTCCGCGCGATGCCCTCGCTGAGCGTTTCCACGACTTCGGGTGGCGTCACCGGGTCATCCTCTCCGACGACCACGAGCGTCGGCGCCTCGATCTCGCCCAGGCGGCCCCGGAAGTCGAAGCCCGCGAGCGCCTCGCAGCAGCGCGCGTAGCCCTCGGGGTCGATCGCCTGCAGCTCGTCCAGGTAGCTCTGCGCGGTCGGGCTGTCGCGAAAGGCCGCGGTGAACCACCGCTCGCGCGACCGGTCGACGAGGGTGCCCATTCCCTCGGCGCGCACCATCGCGGCCCGGTCGAGCCAGTCCTGGCTGGTGCCGAGCTTCGCGCCCGTGCAGCAGAGCGTGAGCGCCTCGACCCGCTCGGGCGCGGTCGCCGCGATGCACATCCCGAGCATCCCGCCCAGCGAGAGGCCGCAGAACGAGAACCGCTCGTCGTCGACGAGCTCGAGCACCGCGCTCGCGATCTCCTCGACGGTGATCGGCCCGTCAGGGACGGGCGAGTCGCCGTGGCCCGGGTGGTCGTGGCGCAGAACGCGGAAGCGGGCCGTGAACGCGTCGAGCTGCGGCTCCCAGAGCCGCATCGTCGTCCCGAGCGAGTTGGAGAGGACGAGCAGCGGCCGGTCCTCGGGCCCATCGAGGCGGTGGGCGAGCTTCACGAGCTCCCCTCCGCGTAGGCCAGCGCCCGGTCGATGAAGGCGCCTGCGGACCCGAGGTAGCCCGACGGGTCGAGCGCGACCTCGACCTCGTCCTCGCTCAGCCGTTCGGCGAGCACGTCGCGAAGGGGCTGCCCGGCGAGCGCATCCCGCTCGACGCCGAGCTCGAAGACCGCGCGCTCCGAGAGCACGGCCTCGTCGAGGTTCACGCGCATGCGCTCGGCGTCGACCTCGAGGCCGTCCAGGAGCCCGGCGATCGCCGCGGCCGCGCCGCCTGTCAGCGCGAGCGCCCGAGACAGCGCGTCCCACTCCGCGTGCCAGCCGCCGAGCGCCCGCTCATGCTCCTGCGCGAGCCCACCGCTCAGAACGGACGCGTCGGCCGTCACGAGCCGCGCGCAGGCCACGGCCAGCGCCGAGCCGACCGCGTTGCGCTTCTGCGGCATCGTCGACGAGCCGCCACCCTTGGGGACGGACACCTCGGCGACCTCGGTCTGCGTGAGCAGCGCCACGTCGAGCCCGATCTTGGCCATCACCCCGGCCGCGACCGCAAGCGCCGAGCCCAGCTCCGCCACGCGGACGCGGTTCGAGTGCCAGGGCAGCGGCGGCTCCACGAGCCCGAGCTCCTTCGCGAAGAGCGAGGCGACCTCGGCCCCGCGCTCGCCGAGCGGCGCGAGCGTCCCGGCCGCGCCGCCGAGGTCGGCGGCCGGCTCGATCCGACGCAAGCCGTTGCGCGCCTCCACGACCGCGACCAGCCAGCCGGCCGCCTTGAGGCCAAATGTCGTCGGGACGGCCTGCTGCAGCAGCGTCCTCGCGGCCATCACCGTGTCGCGGTGCTCTCGCGCCAGGCCGGCGCAGGCCGTGACGACGCGATCCACCTCGCCCAGGATCAGGTCGAGCGCGCGCTTCGCGACGAGCATCGAGGCCGTGTCGAGGATGTCCTGGCTCGTGGCCCCGTAGTGGACGTACGGCGCGGCCTCGCCGCCGACGGCCTCGCGCAGCGCCGAGACGAGCGGGCCAACCGGGGTCCCGGTCGCGCGCCCGCGCTCGGTGATCTCGGCGAGGTCGAAGTCGCCCCTGCAGCCGGCGGCGATCGCGTCCGCCGCGTCGGCCGGGATCACGCCCGCCTGCGCCTCCGCGCGGGCGAGCGCGGCCTCGGCCTCGAGCATCGCGGCGAGCCAGGCCTGTCCGGACGTCGCCTCCTCGAGGGCGTCCGGAACCGCGATCGCGGCGAAGATCGTCAATGCTCGAAGAAGACGGTCGCTCGCTCGCCCTGCATGTGGATGTCCCAGCGCAGAGCCCCGTCCTCTTGCTCGGCCGTGAGCGTCGCGCGATCGGGCTCGTCGAGCGACGAGAGCACCGGGTCGGCCGCGTTCGCCTCCGCCTCGTCCGGGAAGTAGACGCGCGTCAGCTGGTGCCGCAGCAGCCCGCGCGCGAACACGAAGACGTCGAATCGCGGCGCCTGCCCGGCCAGCGCCTCCGGTTTCACGACGACGAACGAAAAGCGTCCGTCCGAGTCGGTCCCGCTCCGGCCCCAGCGATTGCCGGCCGCGTCCCAGATCTCGATCAGCCCGTCGCCGATCGGCGTGCCCTGCCCGTCGTACAGCTGACCGATCAGCTGCACCGCGCCCGCGTCGTTCCGGTCGGCGAGCTCGTTCTCGGGCCGGCGGCAGAGTCCGAGCGTGTAGTAGGGCCCGACCGTCTGCGAGGCCGTCCGCGGGAGGCTCACTGGGGGTTCTCCATCGGCGTCGTGCCGTTCCCGCCGCGGCCGAGGACGATGTCCCAGTCGTACGCGAGCGCCCACTCCGGCTGCGTCGCCTCGATGTCGAACCGCGCGATCAGCAGCTCGCGGGCCTTCGGGTCGCGCACCGACGTGAAGATCGGGTCGTACGCGAAGAGCGGGTCGCCTGGGAAGTACATCTGCGTCACGAGCCGCTGTAGGAACTGGCTGCCGAAGATCGAGAAGTGGATGTGCGCCGGCCGCCACGCGTTCTCGTGGTTCCCCCACGGGTACGCGCCGGGCTTGATCGTCACGAACCTGTAGCGGCCCTCGGAATCGGTCAGGCAGCGGCCGCCGCCCGAGAAGTTCGGGTCGAGCGGCGCCGGATGCTGGTCGACGACGTGGTGATAGCGGCCGCACGCGTTCGCCTGCCAGACCTCGATCAGAGCACCAGGGAGCGGTCGGCCGTCCTCGTCCTTGAGCGTGCCCGAGACGATGATCCGCTCGCCCAGCGGCTCGCCCGGATGCCCGTGCGTCAGGTCGTGGTCGTGCTCCTCGATCATGTCGTCGCCGAACACCGGCCCGGCGAGCGAGTGGAACTCCTCCGGGAGCGACGCGAGCTTCCGCTTCGGCGCGCGCCACTGCGTCGAGCGGTAGCCCGGGTAGTCGACCTGCACCTCCGGCCCGAAGCTCGGGTCGTCCGGGAGGACGATCGGGGAACCTTCCGCGTACTCGGACATCTAGCTCCTTCCCTTTGTCTTCAGCCCTCTCAGGCTGGTCAGCTCGCTCTCGGTGGGCGGCTGGGTCTCGCCGAGCTCGTCCGCGACGCGGAGGTCCCAACCGGTCGCCTCGCGCACCTGGTCGACCTCGACGCCGGGGTGGACGAGCGTCAGCGTCAGCTCACGCGTCTCCGGGTCGGGCTCGAGGATGCCGAGATCGGTCACGACCAGCCCGACGCGGTCGCCGACGCTCGTCAGGAAGTCGAGCCGCTCGACGAACGCGCGCGGCGTCTGCCTGAGCATCACGAACACCTTCTTCGCCGAGGTCGCGATCTCGGGCGCGCCGCCCCCGCCCGGGAGGCGCACCTTCGGAGAGTCGTACTCCCCGATCACCGTGCTGTTCAGGTTCCCGAAGCGGTCGATCTGCGCGGCGCCGAGGAAGCCGACGTCCATGTGGCCGCCCTGGAGCCAGTAGGCGAACATCTCCGGGACGGATACGACCGAGTCCGCGGTCTCGGCCAGCTCGCCGTCGCCGATCGAGAGCGGCAGCTCGACCGGCTTCGCGCCGATCGTCCCGCTCTCGTAGATCAGGACGCACCGCGGCGCGTGGGTCGCGCGAGCGAGATTGGCCGCGAGGCTGGGCAGACCGATCCCGACGAAGCAGACGTCGCCGTCCGCGAGCCTCCGCGCGGCCTCGACGGCCATCATCTCGTCGGCCGTGCAGGTGAAGGTCGAGGTTGTCACGCCGCGAGCACGTGCCTCTCCATCCAGGCCGAGAACTCGTCGCGGTCGCGGCTGATCGGATCCCACGCGACGTAGAACTCGTTGTCGCGGTCGTAGTAGTCGGCCGCATAGGACGGATGCGCGCCCTTCGGCACGAGCGAGACCGCGCCGACCGTCCAGCCGGGGATCACGATCGCTCCCGGCCGCGGCTCGAGCTCGTCGACGATCTCCTCGACGGTGACGATCGAGCGCGCGGAGGCGAGCACCGTCTCCTTCTGTACGCCGAGGATCCCCCAGAGCTGGACGTTCCCGTCGCGGTCGGCCCGCTGCGCGTGGACGATGCCGACGTCGGGCCGGTGCGCGGGAACCGCGGCGAGCTCCTCGTCCGTGAACGGGCACGTGACCTTCCCGACCCGCGTGTGCGCTGCGAGGTCGCCGTGGCCGTACCCGCGGAGCACGCCGAACGGCAGGTTGGCCGCACCCGCCGCGTACGCGGTCGCCATCCCCGCATGCGAATGCTCTTCGATCTCGAGCGGCACCGGCCAACCGTGCTCGACCGCGTCCCGGAGCCTGTGCAGCGAGCCGACGCCGGGGTTGCCTCCCCACGAGAAGACGAGCTTGCGCGCGCAGCCCATGCCGATCAGCTGGTCGTAGATGACGTCCGGGGTCATCCTGATCAGCGTCAGGTCGCGCCGTCCCTGGCGGATCAGCTCGTGCCCGGCCGCGAACGGGATCAGGTGCGTGAAGCCCTCGGCGGCGACGGTGTCGCCGTCGTGGACGAGCTCCGCGACCGCTTCCGCGAGCGGGACGATCTCAGCCATCGAGCCCTAGAACGGGAACGGATGCGGCCTGCCGACCGTGATCCAGTGCGTGTCGGTGAACTCGGCGACGGCCGCGGTCGAGCCGAAGCGTCCCCAGCCGCTGTCCTTGACGCCGCCGAACGGCATCTGCGGCTCGTCCCCGACCGGCTGGTCGTTGACGTGGACGATCCCCGCCTGGATCCGCTGCGCGAGCTCGAGGCCCTTGTCGGCGTCGTTCGTGATCACGCCCGACGAGAGGCCGTACGTCGTCGCGTTCGCACGGTCGACGGCCTCGTCGGCCGAGTCGACCACCTCGATCGCTGCCACCGGGCCAAACGTCTCGTGTTGCGCGAACTCCGAGTTCTCGGGCACGTCCGTGAGGAGCGTCGCCTTGTAGCACGGCCCGTCGGCCTCGCCGCCGGCGATCACCTTCGCGCCCTTGGCAACCGCGTCCTCGACGCGGCTCCGGACCAGGTCGAGTGCCTGTTCGGTGATCAGCGGACCGATGATCGTGTCGTGCTCCTTCGGGTCGCCCGACTTCAGGCCCGAGGTCTTCTGGGCGAGCTGGTCGATGAACTCGTCCGCGATCGAGCGCTCGACGATGATCCGCCGCGCGGACATGCAGATCTGGCCCTGGTGCAGGAACGCGCCGAACGCGGTCGCGTTGACGGCGAACTCGAGGTCCGCGTCGCCGAGCACGATCAGCGGGTTGTGGCCGCCGAGCTCGAGCACGCAGCGCTTGAGGTTCCGTCCCGCTGCCTCCGCGAGGATCCGGCCCGTGTTCGTCGAGCCGGTGAAGTTGAGCACTCGCACGTGCGGGTTCTCGACCAGCTCGTCGCCGATCGGCGCCGCCTCGCCGGGCCCGTGCGTGACGATGTTCAGGACGCCGGGCGGAAGGCCGGCCTCCGTGAAGATCTCGCCCCAGAGCAGCCCGCCCACGTACGGCGAGAGCTCGGAGGGCTTGAGGACGACCGTGTTGCCGAGGACGAGCGGTGCCGTGATCGAGCGGGCCGAGAGGATGAGGGCCGCGTTCCAGGGCGCGATCGCGCCCACGACGCCGACGGGCCGGCGGATCCCCATCGCAAAGGCACCGCTGTCGGACGGGATGATCTCGCCCATCGAGGCGTACGCCGTGCCGGCTGCCTGGCGGAACAGGCCCGGGACGAAGTGCATCTGGAACATGCCGAAGCCGAAGGTGGCGCCGGACTCGCGCGCGAGCAGCGAGACGACCTCGTCCTGCCTGCTCTCGAGGACCTCGGCGGCCTTCAGGAAGATCTGCTGCTTGGCGGCGGGCGGGGCCGCTCCCCACTCCTCCGCGGCCGCGGCCGCGGCCTCGATCGCCTGCTTCGCGTCCTCACGCGTGCCGGCCGGGATGCGCGCGACGACGTCGCCGGTGAACGGGTCGGTGTCGTCGAACGTCTCGCCGCCGGCAGACGGGACCCACTCCCCGCCGATGAACTGCTGGGCCTCGACGATCTCCGTCTCGACTGTGGCCATGCTCGCTCCTTTCCTCGCGTTCGGCGCGTCCGCGCAGGACGGGGCGCAGTCGCCGCGATCAACATACCGCGGACCGCCCGATCGCGTATAGCGTCCAGGCTGTACCCACGAGCCGAGGAGGCCCACGCGTTGCAGCAGGAGGCGACCGAGATCCAGAGCAAGGAGCGAACCAGCCCGCCCTTCAGAGCCGACCACGTCGGCAGCCTGCTCCGTCCGCAGCACCTGCACCACGCGCGCGAGCAGCACGCGGCCGGCGAGATCGACGCGGCCGAGCTGCGATCGATCGAGGACGCTGCGATTCGCAAGGCGGTCCACAAGCAGGAAGAGGTCGGCCTTCGCGCCGTTTCGGACGGCGAATTCCGCCGCGCCTCCTGGCACATGGACTTCATCTACCAGCTCGACGGGATCACCCACGAGGCGGGTCACATCGCGATCAAGTTCATGAACGAGGACGGCGAGATCGAGTTCACGCCCGCCGCGCTGCACATCAACGGCAAGCTCGGCGTCTCGAAGACGATCTTCGGCAACGACTTCGCGTTCCTCCGCGACACGGCGACGACGTCAGTGCCCAAGCTGACGATCCCGTCGCCGAGCATGGTCCACTACCGCGGCGGGAAGGCGGCCCTCGACCCGGACGTCTACCCCGACCTCGACTCGTTCTGGACGGATCTCGTCGACGCCTACGAGGAGCAGGTCCGGCGGCTCCACGAGCTCGGCTGCACCTACCTCCAGTTCGACGACACGAGCCTTGCCTACATGAACGACCCGCACGAGCGCGAGTACGTGGCGTCCATCGGCGGCGACCCGAAGAACCAGCACCTCGACTACATCCGCCACCTGAACCACGTGCTCGCCGACCGCCCGACCGGGATGAGCGTCACGACGCACGCGTGCAAGGGGAACTTCCGCTCCTCATGGGCGGCCGAGGGCGGCTGGGACTTCGTCGCCGAGGCGCTGCTGAACGAGCTCGAGGTGGACGGGTTCTTCATGGAGTGGGACGACGAGCGCTCGGGCGGCTTCGAGCCGCTGCGCTTCCTGCCCAGGGGCGACAAGCAGGTCGTGCTCGGCCTCGTCACGACGAAGAGGGGCGAGCTCGAGTCGCGCGACGAGCTCCTGCGCAAGCTCGAGGAGGCATCGAAGTACGCACCGATCGAGCAGCTCTGCCTCTCGCCGCAGTGCGGATTCGCCTCGACGGTCGAGGGCAACGCGCTCTCGGAGGAGGAGCAGTGGGCGAAGCTCCGCCTCGTCGTCGAGGTCGCCGAAGAGGTGTGGGGATAGCGAGGACGTCGGCGTGAAGGGCGTGCACGAGCTGCGGCCGGGCGTCTGGCATTGGCAATCGCCGCACCCCGACTGGAACGAGGAGCAGTGGTGGCCCGAGCTGGTCTCCTCGTACGCGATCGAGCTCGGCGACGACTTCCTGCTGTTCGACCCGCTCTCCGTTCCCGATGAGTTGCGCGAGCGCGCGACCGCCGTCGTCCTGACCGCTCCGTACCACGAGCGCGACGCTCGTTCGCTCGGCCTCCCGGTGCACACGCCGCCCGCAGACACCTGGCAGGACTGGGTCGAGAAGTTCGGGGTCGATCCCGACCGCGTGCGCGACATGGAGAGTGAGGACCTCGCCTGGCTGCGCGCGGGCGAGGGGGAAGGACACTTCCACGGTCCCGGAGCGTGGCCGTTCGGCATCCACGCCTACGCCGGCCGCGAGGACAACGACCTCATCCTCTGGCTGCCTTCGAGCAACGCGATCGTCACCGGCGACTCGCTCTCCGACTTCGGCGACGGACTCGACATCCAGCTCGGCGGTCGCAAGCACGTGACGCGGGACGATGTCGTCCAGCGGCTGCGCCCGCTGCTCGATCTGCCGGTCGAGCTCGTGCTGCCCGCGCATGGCGAGCCGACCGATCGCGCCACACTCGAGCGCGTGCTAGACGCCGCCTAGGTTTCGAAGACGGGGTCCGGCTCGACCGTGACCTCGAGGAGCAGCGGTTCGCTCCGCTCGGCGAGGCCCGGAACGACCTCGTCGAGCGTTGCCTGAAGGGTTTCGAGATCGGCGATGCGCCGCGACTCGCAGCCGAAGATCTCGGCCAGGCCGGCGATGTCGACGTCGACGTTCGGCCAGGCCGACGCGCCACCCTCGTGCTCGGCGAGCCGGTCCATGATCGCGTAGCCGCCGTTCTTCAGGATCACGAGCAGCGGGCCTGACTTGTAGGTCGTGGCGCTCCAGAGCGACTGGATCGCGTACAGCGACGAGCCGTCGCCGATGATCGCCACCACCGGGCGGTCGGGCAGCGCGAGCCGCAGGCCGATCGAGGCGGGCATCGCGAAGCCGAGGCCGCCCATCGCAGGGCTGATCAGGCCGAGGTTCTGGCGGGCCGAGAGCCGCGCAAGCAGCTCGGGCCGGTTCGACGGCGCCTCCTCGAGCACGACCGCGTTCTCGGGAAGCCGCGTGGCCAGCGCGTCCAGGACGTGACCGGCGCGCAGCGGGTCGTCCGGCGAGGGCGGCTCGGGCGCAGGCCTTGGCAAAGGCGACCCGGCGTCGCGCCGAGGCAGCCGCTCCGCGAGCGTGGCGCACACCGAAGCCGGCGGCGCAAGCACCGCGAGCTCCGCGCGGCTGCGCTGCGCCTCGGCGGGATCCTCCGTGACGACGACCACCGTCGTCCCCTCTTCCACGAACGGGCCCTCCGCGTAGGCGTACTGGCGAAAGGCCGGGCCTCCGACGACGAGCACGACGTCGTGCCCGGCCAGCGCCTCGCGGAGCCTGGCGCGGTCGGCCGAGAGGTCGCCCGCGTAGAGCGGGTGCGTCTGCGGAAAGCCGGCCCGGGCTCCGAAGGGCTCCTGCCAGACGGGGGCGGCCAGGCGTTCTGCCAGGGCGGCCAGCGCGGCCCAGGCGCCGGGATCGTCGGCGCCGGCGGCGGCTACGAGCGCCGGCGATTCCGCGCGCTCGAGGACTTGCGCAACCTCTTCGACGGCCGCATCGTCGGCGGCGGCGGCGCGGAGGAGGCGGTCGGGGGCCGCGTACTCGTACGGTTCGGGCGCGGGCGCCTGCCAGTCGTCCATCGGCACGATCACGAGCGCGGGCCCGCGCCGGGTCTGCGCCTCGTGCCAGGCGCGGTCGAGGGAGCCGGGCACGTCCTGCGGGCGGACCGGCTGGTCGACCCAGACCGGGTACTCGCCGGCGAGCCCCGCGAGCTTCCCGGCGAGGAACGGCTCATGCGCCAAGTGCCGCCGGTCCTGCTGGCCGACGGCGACGACGAGCGGCGCTCGGTTGACGCGCGAGGTCGCGAGCGCCGAGACGGCGTTCCCGAGCCCCGGGGTCGTGTGCAGCAGGACGAAAGACGGCCGGCCTCGCCCGAGCGCGTAGCCCGTCGCGATCCCGACCACCGACCCTTCGTGCAGCGCGAGCACGAATTCGAGGTCGGACGGCAGGTCGACGAGGAACGGCACCTCGGTCGAGCCGGGGTTGGAGAAGATCTTGGTCATCCCGCGCCGGCGCAGGAGATCGAGGGTGGCGTCGCGCACCGTCACAGGCCGCGGAGCCTAGAGAATCGTGACGACTCCATTGTCGGCATCCACCCGAACCCGATCGCGGATTGTCGCGCGCTTCGGGAACGAATGCCCGTAGGATCGGCTCCCCGCGCACGTTTAGGCGCGCCACCGACCGGGAGGTGCCCGATGACGACCATGCTGACCCCGGAGCTCTCCGAGCAGGCGCTCGAGTCCTTCAGGACGGCGCTCGGCCCCGACGCCGTGATCACCGACGAGGACGGTCTCCGCGAGTTCCGCGACCCGTTCGCCTTCTCGACCTGGGAGGACTACACCGCCGCAGCGGTGGTCATGCCGCACACGGTCGAGGAGATCCAGGAGATCGTCCGGATCGCGAACGAGCACACGGTGCGCCTCTGGACGCACGGCGCGGGCATGAACAACGGTTACGGCGGGCCGGCGCCGCGCCTGAACGGCTCGGTCATCCTCAGCCTGCGCAAGATGAACCGTGTGCTCGAGATCGACGAAGAGTGCGCCTACGCGGTGGTGGAGCCGGGCGTGCGCTGGTTCGACCTCTACGACGCGATCCAGGCCGGCGGTCACAAGCTGATGGCCTCGATCCCCGACCTCGGGTGGGGAAGCGTGATCGGCAACACGCTCGAGAACGGGGTCACGTACCTCCCGACCGGCGCCGACATGGCGGCTTCGTGCGGGCTCGAGGTCGTGCTCCCGAACGGCGAGCTGATGCGGACCGGCATGGGCGCGATGCCCGGCAACAAGGCCTGGCACGTGTACAAGCGCAGCCTGGGGCCTTCGCACGACCACCTCTTCATGCAGTCGAACCTCGGCATCGTGACCAAGCTCGGCTACTGGCTGATGCCCTACCCGGAGTGCTACATGCCGCTGTGGCTGCGGGTCTGGAAGGAGGACGACCTGGCGCCGCTCGTCGAGACGCTCCGGCAGCTCATGCTCGACCGCACGATCGAGAACGTGCCGCAGATCTGGAACACGATCTCGTTCGCCTCGGTGATGTCGTCGCGCGCGCTCTGGTACGAGGGCGACGACCCGGTTCCGGACGAGGTCATCGACAAGATGGCCCGCGAGCTCGAAGTGGGCCGCTGGATGATGCGCTTCGCCCTCTACGGCGACGAGGCGGTCGTCGACCACCGTTTCGCCAAGATCAAGGAGGCGTTCGGGCAGATCGAGGGTGCCGAGGTGTGGGGTGCGAAGTGCGCGCCCCAGGACATGGCGTCGCTCGAGAACCCGCATGAGCGCGTCCAGGCCGGCGTCCCGAACCTCGACATCAACCAGATGACGGGATGGTACGGCGGCGAGGAGGGCGGCCACATCGGTTTCTCCCCCGTCGCGCGCCTCACCGGCCCGGACGCGCTCGCGCTGCGCGACCTGATCCGCGGCCTCGTCGAGAACGAGGCGCGGCTCGACTACGCGGCCGTCCTCATCCCGACCAACGCGCGGAGCTTCATCCACATCACTCTGGTCATCTTCGACACGAGGAACGAGGCCGAGGCGCGCCGGGCCTACGACACCTCCAAGCTGCTCGTCCGCGAGGCCGCGAAGGCCGGGTACGGCGAGTACCGGGCGCACCTGGACTTCATGGACCTCGCCGCCGAGCAGTACAGCTTCAACGACCACGCGCAGATGCGCTTTACCGAGACGATCAAGGATGCGCTCGACCCGAACGGCATCCTCTCGCCGGGGAAGCAGGGGATCTGGCCGCGCGTCTTCCGGGAGAACGGAGCCGGCTCGTAGCAGACCGAGGCAGGCAGGCGATGCGCGAAGCGGCCGGCCGTCTCTTTCGCGACCGGTCAGAGCCAGTCGAGCACGCCGGCGACGCCGTCGACGACCGCATCCGGGCGGCTCGACTCGGGAACCCCGTCGAGGTCGATCTCGCCGCTGATCCCGCTGCGGACGAGCACGGTCCGCGCGCCGCCGAGCTTGCCCAGCGCGACGTCCATGCCGAGGTCGTCGCCGATCACGGCCAGCTCCTCTGTGGGTGCCCCGAGCCGGTCGCCGATCGCCTCGAGCGCCGCGTACGAGGGCTTGCCCACGATCGTCGGCTCGGTGCTGCTCGCCTTCGCGATCGCCGCCGCGGTCATCGCGCCGCGGCTCAGGATCGGCCCGTTCGCACCGGCGTAGGCGGGCGCGTAGCTTGCCGTCAGCAGCTCCGCCCCGGCCAGGACCGCTCGCGCGGCTCGCTCCAGCTGCTCGAAGTCGACCGCGTCGACGTGGGCGACGAACACCGCCTCCGCACCGTCCCCCTCCGCCAGCCGGAGGCCGGCCCTCTCCAGATAGTCGAGGACCCGCTCGTTCGCGAAGACCTGCACGGGCCCGGGGGAGCGCAGATGGAACTGGACGCTGTGAAGAGGCGTCAGCAGCTCGTCGTCGCCGATGTCGAGGCCGACCTCGCGCAACCCGGCGGCGAACGTCTCCGGCGTCTCGTGGCTGCCGTTCGTGAACACCGCGAGCGGCCGCCCCGACGCGCGGATCCTCGTGAGCACCTCGAGCGCACCCGGCTGGACGCGCGCCTCGTCGCCCGCCCTGTGCACGAGCGTGCCGTCGACATCGAAGACAAACCCTTGGACGTCGTCAAGTCGCACGGCGCCACACGACCAGGTCGTCTCCCTTCTCCACACGCAGCTGCGTGATCGACTTCCGCTTCGCCACCTCCTGCAGCAGCGTCACCACAGGCGAGCGGCTCGTCCGGGTGACCGGCACGGACGGGGCCGTCCCGATCGCGTGAACCTGCTCCTCCGGCATCGTCAGCCGCAGGAGCAGCTCCTCGTCCGAGATCGCCGCGCCGAAGCGCTCACGGGCGCCGTCGAGATGCAGCGGCTCGAGGTCGCGCAGCTCCTCGGCGCGCGGGCGCGCCAGCACGCGCTCGGCGACCTCCGGATCGAACGGCGCGGCCGGGTCGCCGTAGTGGCCGAGGAAGTAGCGAACGGTCTCGTCGGAGACGTTCGACCAGCGTTCGCCGTCGATCACGTTCCGCACGGCCTGCGTCGCGACCATCTGCGAGACCGGCGTGACGATGATGGGGTAGCCCATCTCGGCGCGGACGCGCCCGACCTCCTCGAGCACCTCGTCGAACAGCTCCGGCCGGCCGAGCTCGCCGAGCATCCGCCGGGTGGTGGAGACCATTCCGCCTGCCAGCTGGTGGTGGTAGTAGGTCGCGTCGAACTCCTGGGGCCGCCCGACGGGGAGGCCCTTCTCGCGACCGAGCTCGCGAAAGTACGCCGAGACCGCGGCGAGCGCGTCGAGGTCGAGCCGGTGCGAGTAGCCCTCGGCCTCCAGGTTGCGAAGCGTCGTCTCGGCGGCCGGGTTCGACGTCCCGCGCGCGAGCGGCGCGACCGCCGTGTGCAGCACCTCGAAGCCGGCGCGCAGACCCTCCGTGTAGACGAGCGGCGCGAGGCCGATCGTGCAGTGGCTGTGGAGCTCCACCGTGCGCTCTCCGGCCGCCCGGAGGAAGTGCGGCGCCAGCTCCTGCACGGCCGCCGGGGTGAGCAGGCCGCCCGGGTCCTTGAGGTACAGGCGATCCATCTCGGCGCAGTCGGCGAGCGCGGCCGCTCGCTCCGCGTAGTACGCGTGGGTGTGGACCGGGCTCACCGAGTAGGTCAGCCCGATCACGATCTCCTCGACGCCCTCCTCGCGAGCCATCCGCGCCAGGCGGCGCAGACGCGCCGGGTCGTTCGAGGGGTCGGCCACCTGGAAGCGACGGATCCCGTTGCGGACGACGCAGCGGAAGACGAGCCGCATCACGTCCTCGTCCGCCGGCACCCCCGAGATGAAGCGCATGCCGGTGGTGATGAAGCTGAGCGGCGTGCTCGGCATCGCAGCGCTTACGAGCCGGATCCGCTCCCAGGGATCCTCGCGGTGGAAGCGCACCGACACGGCCATGTGCGTGCTCGAGGTGAAGTCGGCGGCGTGGAAGCCGACGCGGTCGATCGTCGGCGCGATCGAGAGCACGTCGGGCGTCGTCAGCCCGGTCGCGCTCCAGAGGCTCTGGTTTCCGTCTCGGGTCGTCGTGTCGACGATGTCGATCACTCGGGCTGCACCTGGAAGAGAGGCGCTCCGTACTCCACCAGCTCGGCGTTCTCGGCGCAGACCTCGACGATTGTGCCCGCCAGGCCTGCAGAGACCGAGTTCATCATCTTCATGACCTCGATCAGGCAGACCACGGTCGTGGGCTCGACGCGCGCGCCGACCTCGACGAACGGCCGCGCTCCGGGCGCCCCGGCTCGGTAGAACGTGCCGATCATCGGGGCGGGGATCGCGACCAGCTCGCCGGTCGGCTCCGGCGGGGGCGGC
>Ga0187773_10000538_pt1 | contig 14962 bp, 15 predicted proteins | sample 0216_BV02_MP05_1_FD_133133 | JGI IMG/M metagenome (GOLD analysis project Ga0187773, IMG submission 133133) | Tropical peat soil microbial communities from peatlands in Department of Meta, Colombia - 0216_BV02_MP05_10_MG | ecosystem: Environmental > Terrestrial > Soil > Wetlands > Peat | place...
AGCAATACTAGGTCGGGGGGTTCGGCGCTGATAATCTCCAGCGCTTCGCGCCACGAGTTCGCGGTGAGGATCTCATACCCTTGGCTGCGCAGCGAGTCGGCCAGCAGCTTGACGTTTAGCGGCAGATCATCAACGACAAGGATCCGGGCAGGAGCCTGCATGATCAGGGGCCGCGTTGGGTAAACTGCTCAATGGTGGTCTGGACGAGTGCCAGGAATCCCATGACGTCAATCGGTTTGCTCATGTAGCCGTCGAAGCCCGCCTTCAAGATAGTTTCGCGCTCTGGCTGCATCACTGATGCGGTGACGGCGATTACCGGTATGGTCCGCGTGCGGGCGTCGGCGCGCAGCACCTGAAGCGCGGCAATTCCATCCATACCGGGCAGGCCGATGTCCATGACGATGAGATTCGGCGGATTCGCCTGCGCAAGGGGAAGACCTTCCTCGGCACTCATTGCTGCAACCACAAGGTAGCCTTTCACTTCCAGCAAGTCGCGCAGCAATTTGAGATTTTTTTCGTTGTCTTCGACGATCAGCACGCGCTTCGTATTCATGATAACAATGGAAGCGATACAGTGAAGGTCGAGCCTTGGTTCGGTGTGCTAGAAACCTTCAGGCTGCCGCCGTGCAGCTCGACAAACTTGCGCGTGAGGGCTAGCCCCAAGCCGGTGCCTTCCTGCTTGCGATCCCCCACGCGTTGGAATGCCTCGAAAAGTTGATTTTGGTCCTCAGGCGCGATGCCGACGCCGGTATCGCTGACGGCAATTTGAAGCGCCCCGTTAGCACGAGTGGCGTTGACTGCAACATGCCCTCCTTCTGGCGTGAATTTGATTGCATTGGAGAGCAGATTGAGGAGAATCTGGCGGAACTTGCGTTCGTCACCCGCGTAAGTGCCGACCTCAGGTGAAACTTTCGCCTCGAGTAAAACGCGGGCTCGCTCGGCACGGTCTCGCACAAATGTGAGGGCCTGCTGGACCGAGGTCGCGACGTCGAACGTGCTTATGTCAAGCTCCATGCGCCCGGCCTCGATCTTTGAGAGATCGAGGATGTCGTTTATGAGCGAGAGAAGGTGGTGGCCGGAAGCGCGAATGTCCTCGACGTACTCAGTCTGCTTGGCGTTGAGTTCGCCGAAGAATCGAGCCTGGAGCGCCTCCGAGAAGCCGATGATGGCGTTTAGAGGCGTTCTGAGTTCGTGAGACATGCTAGCGAGAAATTCTGACTTGTGCCGATTAGCGGCTTCGAGCTGCCGGTACAGTCGCCCCAGTTCATCGTTCATCTGGTTCAGGTTTGCTGCAAGCGTTCCCAGCTCATCACGGTTTATCACTTCGACCCTTGCCGAGAAATCGCCTGAGGCAATCTGTCGCAGTCGCGTATCCATGCCTTTGATCGGCTGGATCAAGGACCAGGAGATGGCAAATCCTAAAAGCATGGCAAGGCCGATGCTTGCGAACGCGATACCGATGACGGCCCAACGCGAAGCGAGATACGCCCTGCGGTTTGCTTCCACGCTCTCCACAATGTCGGCCTCGGCCCTGTTGACTAGTTCGTTCATCAGGCGTTCGAGGCGGTTAGCGACGGGGGTCGCTTGCGCGATGTGCAGCTCCCGACCTTCCGCCTCCTTCCCCTGGCGGATCAATTCCACGACCTGCGTGACCACTGCAACAAATTTCTCGTAGTCCTCGCGGACTCGGCCTAGCAACTCTACCTCGTCCTTGGCGACGTATTGGAGCCGATCGACGTCATAACCGAATTCACTGAGCTGGCGCAGCGTCGCATCGAGCGTACGCTCTTGCGGTACCAGCAGGGCGGTGGAGACGCTGTAGAGCTGAGCAGTAATGTCGTGCTGCAGTTGGCGGTAAACGGCTATCTTGCGCTGGAGCTTCACCAATTCGTCGGCATGGCGGCCGGCAATGTTCAGTGTTTCGAGGCCGACGACGCCGACTATGACGAGCAATAGCGCGATGGCCAGAAAAGCGGCGAGAAGTTTCACGTGGATGGTAGCGGGTATTCGTGCGACTAACCGCGGCAGCCGGGTGATCATTGCAGACGGCCTTCGCTTAGCAGGGACTGAATGTCCTTGAGCAATTCATTGGAATCGAACCGCACGCCGAGATACTGGACGCGTAACCAACCGCTCCGATCCACAACTGAGGTGAGAAAACTGTGTTCCACATTTCCGCTAGGCATCTTGCGGAAAAAGGCGCCGTAGCGTCTAACCACGCTCCGGACATTGGCCTCCGGCCCGGTCAGGAACGCCCAACCGGAAAGGTTGGCGTCAAGATCTTCGGCGTATTGCTTGAGAACGGCCGGGGTATCCCGCTTGGGATCCACTGAGATGGACAAAAAGAAAACTTCCGGTCCGAAATCAGCGCCCAGGCGTGGTTGGAGCGCAGCCATCTTGTGTATCAGAAGCGGGCATGAGTCCTTGCAGGATGTGAAGAAGAAAGTGACCACCACCACCTTTCCCCGAAGCTCCTTAAGAGAAAGCCGATTGCCATCCTGGGTGGTCAGGGTGAATTCGGGTGCCCGGCCGATCCTAGACAGGCTAGCGTCCTGCGCGGCAGCGGGGCCCAGCGCAAACCAGCCGGCCGCTGCGAGCGCCGCTATTCGAATTCCGGCGAAGCGACTCACGCGTAACCGCCTGCTGCAAAACTTCATAGGGCCACGGCGCTGGCTTTTCGGGACGAGATGCGCGAAGCGAGCCGCGTCGAATAGCAGGTGCATATTCACGAAGTGAGCGACAAAGCCGACCGCCCGACAAGCCGCGCCCCGTCCGGGTTTGGACGAAAAATGCCCATCTGCTTGGTTGCGCTCCTCGGCTTCGTAGAGCTGGCCGCGACCTTCGTCGCGCAACTAGCATCTGTGCATTTTTCGTCCAAACGCGGCTCCCAGCAAGTTCTGCATCAGGCTGTTAAGCCTTCAACTCCCGCTTGAGTTCCCTGATGAAACGCCAGTCGGTGCCCTCAGCGAGGACCCTCTTCGGATCCGATTTGATGATGCCGGCTTCCAGCAGGCGGAGCGACCAAAAGCGCACCGTGTCCTCGGAGTCGTACTCTCGCCATTTCGTGTAACCGATCTCCTTGACCGATTGCAGGACGTACTCGTAATTGTTCGCGACGCCTCTGTCAACCATCAAGCGAGCAGCCCGCTCCGGCTGGCTCACGCATAAATCCGTGGCCTTTAACATTGCCCGTAGCGCCCGTTTCGTGGCGACCGGGTATTTGCGGGCGAACTCGCGGTTCGCCGCCGCCATGCAGCAGAAGTATTGCGACCAGGGCCGATCCGTACCGAAGTCTATCAGAACACGCCCAATTTTTTTCGCCCGTAATTCCTGGGGCTCTGGCGCAAAACCCATGAAAGCGTCGATTTTCCCTTGGGTAAAGAGCTCGATCGACTTGCCCGGCTCGAGGTTAATCCATTTAATATCCCTCTGCGGATCCAAACCGACAAAACTCACTAGGCCGGCGACGAAGGCCTGGCGACTGCTGCGTTCGGGAGCAGCCACCGTCTTTCCTTTCAAATCGCGCAACGTACGTATCGGATCGTTGGCGAACAACTCCCAACAGCCCGTATGGATTCCCCCGAGGATAACGACGGGCGCTCCGACGTCGAGTTCCATTAAATGGCCCGCCGTATCGTTCTGGGTGATGTCGATTTTGCCTTGGGCAAGCGCTTTCGTCGGGCCTTCATTGAGTGGCGTCTTGACATACTGCACCTCCCTAAAGCCCTCGGCCTTCAATAGATCTTCCGCCAAATAGACCGGCGCAAAGCACGTGATCGGAGCGTCGTGAATCCGGATTCGGGTCGTCTCAGGTGGCGGCTCTGCAGCGGCCGACTCGGGCTTCATGCCGAGTAGAGCAGCTGTCCCTGTCAGTGCGACACCACTAAGAAATTCCCGCCGGCTCCATCTTTTCTCTTGTCGCTTGTCCATGGAATCACCTTTCACAATGAGGATGCAATTTATAGTAGTCCTTCAAGCAAGCGTTGTCGACACGGTCCCTCGATCAGCCGGCATCGGTGCTAGCAGCAAACGCGCCCCAAGTTTTCCCTCGCTTCACGGTTCAAAACACACTGTTGCGGTCAACATCACTTAGGTTCTAATATTTGTCATAACCGCTAGGTAAGGGTTCATGCTAGCCAAACTGAAAACCATTTCACTCTTTGCGGGCCTGAGCGACGATGAGATACGGCTCCTAGAAAGCCATTCGTTTACCAAGACGTTCCCCAAAAATACGGTGCTTGTTACAGAGGACGATCATACGGATTCTTTTTACGTCATCCTCTCCGGCAAGGTAAAGATTTACGTTAGCGATCAGGCGGGAAAAGAAGTCGTGCTGGGCACCTATGGCGCTGGTGACTACTTTGGCGAAATGGTATTGGACGAGGGACCTCGCTCAGCCTCGGTTATGACCTTGGAACCCTCGAGCTTCGCCATCATCTCGAAAGCTGAAATTAACACCCTCATCGAGCGGCATCCAGAAATGGCAATTCATATCATGAAAAAGGTTATTCAGCGAGCGCGGATATTGACCGAGAATGTCAAAAGCCTCGCTCTACTGGATGTCTATGGCCGTGTAGCGCGTTTGTTATTAAGCCTTGCTACTGACTTGAACGGCGAACTTGTAATTGCGGAGAATCTTACCCACCAAGACTTGGCCAACCGGGTCGGCGCTTCCCGGGAGATGATCAGCCGCATTCTCAAGGATCTCAGTCTCGGAGGGTATATCACGGTCGAGGGTCGGAAGATCATAATCAACAAAAAACCTCCTTCGGGATGGTGAGCCGCCATGCTTCGCAGGCGCGGTTGGCCTTGAAGGCGCGTGGGCAGATCCGCATCGTGAATATTTCACAAAAAGCCATCGCAACCTTTCACAGAACCAAAGCGCTTCGTTTTGTAAATTGGTAGCCAACACATCGGGAATTTGTATACGATGATAAGTAGGATAGCTTTCCCGATCGTTCACTTTGCATGTGCGCTGACCAGAAATGAAAGTGAGCACAATACTGGGAGCTCATTAGGGTAATCACCTATATAGGAGGAAACAAATGAATGCGAAACCATGGCTCAGTTGGCTCACATCGTCTTCAATTATGGACAGGCGAACATTCCTAAAGCGGTCCGGCGCCACCGTGCTCCTTGCCGGATGCGCAGCGACCCCGCGTGGACCCGGTGCCAACGGGGATTCCCAGAAGGCGCAAATCACCTCGCTCTATGATGCATTTGGCAAGACATCAAGCATGCAGAAAGACTGGGGTTTCTCGGCGTTCATTGAATATGGAGGCAAACGTATCCTGTTCGACACTGGCGATAACGCTGATATTTTTGCGCACAATGTGAAAGCGAAGGGAATCGACCTCACCACGCTGGATTTCGTGGTCGTTACCCATCGTCATGGCGATCATACGAGCGGTCTGAATTATTTGATGACTGTCAATTCGAAGGTGCCGATATACGTCCCCAAGGAAAATTTTGGCGTTTTCGGCTCTGCATTTCCCGGAACATTCTACAAACGCAATGAATCGCTGCCCCCAGATATGCGCTATTTTGACGGTAAACCACCCGAAAAGCTGCGTTTTGGCACGCCCTGGCCGCAGGGAAACTTCACCTGGGTGACAGAAAACGCCGTGATAGCGCCCGGCTTTCAGTTAATTCTATTAAAGGGTTCTTGGGGCGTCGATTTGGATGTGATGGAGATCTCGCTGGCGATCGATACTCCTGATGGCGTCGTGCTCGTGGTCGGATGCAGTCATCCCACAATAGAAAAGGTCGTCGAGACCACCAAAGCAGTGACGGGAAAGCCGATTCACCTAGTTGTCGGTGGGACACATTTACTGCCTGCGACTAATGAACAAATCACCCGGATCGCGAATTCCTTGCGCGATAACTATCAGGTCAAATGGATTGCACCGGTTCATTGCACGGGAGAGCCCGCGTTTGGAATCTTGAAGCAGACTTTTGGCGACCGTTACATCTACGCCGGCCTCGGCAGCACTATCCTACTTGGCCCGACGGTCACGACGGTTGCCGAAGCCGGGCAACCGCAGATGCAGGCAATGGATGAAGATGATCTGCGCAGCTGCCGCGAATTGCACGCGCAAAGCGACTGCATTTGCTGTCCAAAATCCCCGGTGGCACAAGTGGCCTAGCATCCAAGGCGACAGCCGCAAAACAGGTCAGGGTTAATTTTCTCTGTAGCAGTGGAGAATTGCGGCCCTGGCCTTTTTTATTGCCCTGAGGCGCAATGTCCAGGCGACAGCCTAACAAATGCGATTTGCGGCGAAGGTACACAACTGGAAAGTCCGCAAAGCGACGCGCGGCAGTGTTAAATCACTAACGCGAGACATTATTCCCACTCTATTGTCGCGGGCGGTTTGCCGGATATATCGTAAACTACGCGATTGATTCCGCGCACTTCGTTGATAATGCGATTGGAGATCTTCGACAGCAAATCGTGGGGCAATTCCGCCCACTGGGCGGTCATGAAATCCTGGGTCGTGACGGCGCGCAGGCATACGGTATATTCGTAGGTGCGGCCGTCTCCCATCACGCCTACCGATTTCACCGGTAAGAACACCGCAAATGCCTGTGCGGTTTTTTCATACCAGCCTGAAGCACGCAGCTCATCGATAAATATGGCATCCGCTCGCCGCAGCAAATCGGCGTATTCGCGCTTGACTTCGCCCACAATCCGCACGCCTAAACCAGGGCCGGGAAACGGATGGCGATACAGCATTTCGCGCGGCAAGCCCAACGCCAAACCCAGTTCACGCACCTCGTCCTTAAATAATTCTCTCAGCGGCTCGAGCAGTTTGAGATGCAAGGTTCTGGGCAGACCACCGACGTTGTGGTGCGATTTGATGGACTGCGCTTTCTTGGTCTTGGCGCCGGCCGATTCAATGACGTCTGGATAAATCGTGCCTTGGGCGAGCCATTTTACCTGCCGGAGTTTCTTCGCTTCGCGCTGGAATACTTCGATAAATTCCCTGCCGATGATTTTACGTTTTTGCTCCGGATTGGAAACACCTGACAGCTTTTTCAGGAATCTTGCGGATGCATCCACCAGGATGACCTTGACCCCGAGGTTTCGGCTGAAGGTATCCATGACCTGCCGGGCTTCGTTAAGCCGCAACAGACCATTGTCCACGAATACGCAGATCAGTTGATTGCCGATGGCCTTATGCAGCAGCGTAGCGGCAACGGCCGAATCCACTCCGCCCGATAATCCAAGCAGAACTTCCTCCTTGCCGACGGCTAGGCGGATATTGGCAACCGCCTCCTCCACGTAATTGGGCATAGTCCAATCGCCTTCCAGTCCGCAAATCTCAATAAAGCGCTCGATGATGCGTTTACCCTGCAATGTGTGCGTCACTTCGGGATGGAATTGCAGGCCGTAAAACCTGCGTGCCTCGTCCGCCATGCCTGCAATTGGGCTCGCTTCATTGCTGGCAATTACCTTGAAACCATGGGGAAGTTTTGTTACGCGGTCGCCGTGGCTCATCCAGACTTCGAGTAGCCCGTGGCCTTCCTGGTTGGCCCGGTCTTGGATGTCCTTGAGCAATGCCGAATGACCGCGTACCCGCAGCTCGGCATAGCCGAATTCCCGCACGCGCGCTGTTTCCACTTCGCCGCCGAGCTGTGCTGCCATAGTTTGCATGCCGTAGCAGATTCCCAGCACTGGCACCCCAAGGTCGAAAACTGCTTGCGGAGCGCGAGGCGTATCGCCTTGCACCACCGACGCCGGACCGCCGGATAAAATGATGCCGCGCGGATTGAATTCTTTTATGAATTTCTCGCCGACATCGTATGGATGCAGTTCGCAGTAGACCTTTGATTCGCGCACGCGGCGAGCAATGAGCTGCGTGTATTGTGAACCGAAATCAAGGATGAGAATCTTTTGGTGCGTCATCGCCGGGCATCAGCATTGAGCCGCCTTGTCAAGCAAATTCGGGCATGTTACTCAATCCGGTAGTTCGGTGCCTCCTTGGTGATTTGCACGTTGTGAACATGAGATTCGCGCATTCCCGCCGTGGTGATTTCAGCGAACTGAGTCTTCGTGCGCATTTCCTCGATAGTGGAGCAGCCGACATAACCCATGCTCGCGCGCAGACCCCCGGTGAGCTGCTGCATCACCGCTACTACGCTGCCTTTATAGGGCACTCGGCCTTCGACACCTTCTGGCACCAGTTTGTCCGCGTTCATCTCGGGCTCCTGGAAATAACGGTCGCTCGAACCTTGCTGCATGGCGCCCAGGGAACCCATGCCACGATATGACTTATACGAGCGCCCCTGAAACAATTCGATTTCTCCGGGAGCTTCTTCGGTGCCCGCAAACAGGCCGCCGAGCATCACGACGTTGGCGCCCGCTGCGACAGCTTTGGCAATATCGCCCGAGTAACGTATGCCGCCATCTGCAATTACCGGAATTCCACTGCCCTTGAGCGCCTGCGCCACATTCTGAATCGCGGTCACCTGTGGCACTCCGACTCCGGCGACAATTCGCGTGGTGCAAATCGATCCCGGGCCGATTCCAACTTTTATCCCGTCCGCTCCGTGATCCATCATGGCTTTGGCACCATCTGCTGTCCCGATATTGCCGCCAATCACCTGAGTTGCCGGGAATTGTTTTTTTATCCATTTCACGCGATCCAGGACAGCTTGTGCATGACCGTGAGCGGTGTCCACCACGATTACATCTGCCCCCGCTTCGAATACGCATTCGACGCGTTCCTCGGTACCTTCGCCCACTCCCACGGCAGCGCCCGCCCGAAGTCGTCCCAGTTCATCCTTGCAGGCGTCCGGATGTTCGCTCGACATGAGTATGTCTTTGACCGTAATCAGCCCTTTTAGCTCAAAGCTCTCATTTACCACCAGCACGCGCTCCAATCGGTATTTGTGCATCAATTTCAACGCCTGGTCGCGGCTCGCCCCTTCTTTCACCGTCACCAACCGCTCGCGTGGTGTCATGATATTTTTAATGGGCTGCTCGAGATTGGTCTCAAAGCGTAAATCCCGGTTGGTCACTATACCCACGACATGCGAGCCATCCACCACAGGCAGGCCAGAAATTTTGTGCTGCCGCGTGAGGTTCATAACCTCTCGCACTTTCATATCCTGGGGAATCGTGATTGGATCCTTGACCACACCACTTTCAAACCGCTTGACCTTGGCGACTTCTGTGGCCTGCGCCTTGGGATTCATATTTTTATGAATGATGCCGATCCCACCCTCTTGAGCAACGGCAATCGCCAGCCGAGCCTCGGTCACCGTGTCCATGGCGGCGGAAATAAGCGGAATATTTAACTTTATATTGCGGGTGAGCTGCGTGGAGAGGCTTACATCGCGTGGCAGAACTGTGGAGTGGGCGGGGACCAACAAAACATCATCAAAGGTTAATGCTTTTTGAATTACCCGCATATTTTGTTCCTTTGCAAAATAGCATTATACGTAACGCGCGGCAGAGGGTAAATAGACGGCGTCTGTAGCCCCGACAGTCTGGCCCAAACATTCAGCGTTTGAATTCGATCTTGGGCTGCAATTGTGCACTAATTCCTACACTTTAGCAGTCATATGGCATAGACTATTTTGGTGTACCTGACCAAAGGAGTCGCACTATGCTTAGTCTGCGTATGCTGAGCGTATTTGTGTCGGCATTGTTTGCCGCCACAAATGGCTATTGCGACGTTTACAAATGGGTTGATTCCGACGGCACGGTTCATTATTCGGATCAGCCCGCTCCGGCCACAACGCCGGAGCAAACCTTGAATATCAGATCGGGAACTACAGCTGGCTCTGATGCCGGCGCCAACAAAGCTCCAGCCACCAGATCTTATATCGAACAGGACGCTGAATTCCGCAAGCGCCAAGTTGAGGCGGACGAAAAACGCGCTAAGGAACAAAAAGCTTTGGCGGATGCCCAAAACCGGCAAAAAAACTGTGACATGGCCATGGCCAATATGCGTGCCTTGCAATCGGGTCAGCGCATCACCCGCACTAACGACCAAGGCGAGCGTTACTACTTGGATGACAGCCAGCGGCAGCAAGATATAGCTACCACACAAAAATCAATCGACTCCTGGTGCAATCCTCCGAAATAAGTTGCAGAGTCCGATCCTAGGCGCAGTTCTTATTTTTTTGGTTTCTCTAAGCGCGCACGGCGGCGGCGAGCCTCCTTGGGATCAACAATCAACGTGCGGTAGATTTCAACGCGATCCCGATCGTGCAGCAACGAAACTGTCCTCCCTATTTTTCCAAAAATACCCACTTTATTAACTTTTAAATCGATTTCAGGAAATTGTTCGAGAATGCCTGAAAGTCTTATTGCTTCACCAATTGTGGTGCCCTGCCGTACCCGCAACCGCAGAATGGTCTGACCACGATTGGCGGCATAGACGACTTCGATGCCAATATCGTTATACATTCAGCCGTAAATGGTTTTGGCCCGCTTCACGAAGCCGTCGATGAAACTGTCGGCGACGTGCTTAAAGACCCGGGCTAGTAGTTTTTCCAAAAGCTTGCTGGAAAATTCATAGCGCAGTTGGAATTCAACCTTGCAACCCGATTCGCCAAGTTCAGTAAAACGCCAACTGCCTTCGAGGTAGCGGAATGGACCGCTCACCAAATGTATTTCAATTAAATGTGGTGCGTGCTTGGTGTTCTCGGTCGTGAAGTTATGCTTGAGATAACCGTATTTGAAATAAATCGTGGCCAAGGTGAGTTTTTTATTGCGCTCGCCGACCGACACACCGGTGCACCAAGGTAAAAATTCGGGATATTCCTCTGCCCGGTCAACTAGAGAAAACATTTGCTGCGGCGTATATTCCACTAGCACCGATCGTTTAACTTCGGCCATGGCAGTCGAAAAGCTGATAGAATCGCCAGATTTTAGCAGTCTCCGCTTCTCATGAGCATCATCCAGAATAAAAAGGCGTTCCACGATTATTTCATTGAAGAGAAGTACGAAGCGGGGATCGCGCTCAAGGGTTGGGAGGTCAAGGCCATACGCGCCGGCCGCTGCCAAATCAAGGAAGCTTATATAGTGGTACGCAAAGGCGAGATTTTCATCACCGGCTGTCATATCAGCCCTCTGCAAACCGCGTCCACTCATGTTTTGCCTGATGCCACTCGCACCCGCAAACTGCTGCTGCATTCCAAAGAAATAAACACTCTGATCGGCAAGGTCGAACGCGCCGGATATACCCTGGTGCCACTGGATGTTCATTACTCAAATGGCAAAATAAAGTTGGAGATTGGGCTTGCCAAAGGCAAGAAGCAGCACGATAAACGTGAAGCTCAGAAAGAACGCGAATGGCAGCGTCAAAAACAGCGCCTTTTGCGGGCTAAGTAATTGGACGCTGCGATTTGAATCTGCAACAATCGGAATCGCAATCGACAGCTTGAAGCGGAACGCATCACGGAGCTTGTGCCAGAGACATCAAAAATCAGCGATTGATTTGCGGTTCGAATAACGCCTGGTACTTGGCGACTGCCTGCTCTAGGTTAAAGAACATCCCTTCGCGGCCCAGGGTCGCGCCTAGCGGCGACCGGTGGACCATTTCTAGGACTCCCGGATTTAGACCGACCAACCACAGCGAAACACCGTGCTCGCGACTTCTGCGCTCGGCTTCCATCAGCATCTTGAGCGCGGTGTACTCGAAATCGAAAACCGCTCTGAGATGGAGCGCCACCACTTTCGGGCGCGTCTCTGCAATGTGCCATCTTATCTTTTCTGCGACGCGCTCCGCGTTGGCAAAAAAAATGCGCCCCTCCGGCCGAATCAGCAGCAGGCCGGGATAGGTTTCGTCCTCGGGATGCTCTTTGGAAAGAGGCCGGAAAAAGTTGGTCCCCGGCTTGCGCCCAAGCACATAGACGGGTGGGTCGGCCACTTGGTAGGCAAGGGCCAAAATGGACACGATGATGGCAACGAGGATTCCCTGCAATGTCCCGAGCAGCACCACTCCCGCCAGCGCGACCAGCGCCCAAATGAATTCCATTCGACGGACCTTGAGGATCATTCGGAACTCCGCCGGCTTGATCATGCCGATCGAATAGACTATTACGACAGCGGCCAGGGTGGCCTCCGGCATTAATCCGATGAAAGGCGCCAGGAACAGCATGGTCAATAGCGTGGCGGCAACCGTAATTAATTCCGCAAGCTGAGTGCGCGCCCCTGCCAGCCGATTCACTGCAGTCTGTGTAGTGCCGCCGCCGGCAGGCATCGCTCCCAGAAGCGCGCCGCCGATATTCGCAAGACCGGTCGCGAGCAATTCCCAGTTTGCCCTCGGCGCTGGCTCGTCCTTGTCAGCAAAGGCGCGTCCGGCAGCAATCGATTCCGTGAAACTCATCAGCGCAATGCCCAAGGCGGCAGGCCAGAGTTGAACGATTAGTTGCAAGTTAGGCAAAGTGAGCGATGGCAGACCCGTGGGAACCTGGCCAACTGCCGCCACCCCATAATCCTGCAGGCCCAACACACCCATTCCGGCGATTCCGCCGGCGACTGCGATAATCGGTGCCGGCGCACGCGGAAAAAAGCGATGGACCGCCACCAGTATCCCGATCATGGCGACCCCCAACGCCGTAGTGGCTATGGATGCATGTGGTATGCCCTGCGCAGTTGCGAGAACATTGTGGAAAAACGAGCCTTTCTGAAAGTGAATTCCCAATAATTTCGGGAATTGATCCAGCACGATAACCAGCCCGATACCGGCTTTGAATCCGATCAGCACCGGTTCCGATATAAAATTGGCTACGAAACCCAGTCGCAGCAACCAGGCGGCTACAAGGACTGCCCCTACCAGCAGAGTCAATGTTGCTGAAGCGATCAAAAGAGATGCTGGCTCGCCACCTGGAACCACCTTACCAAGCGCTGCCGCAGCTAGAATGGCAAGCGTGGTGGTCGTGCTCACACTGAGCGGCCTTGAAGACCCAAGCAACGCGTAGATCACCATCGGCAGAAAGGCCGTGTAAAGCCCGACCTGCACCGGCAATCCGGCAATCGTCGCGTAAGCCATCGCCTTTGGAATCACAACCGCTGCGGCAGTAAGTCCGGCGATAACGTCGAGCCGAACCCAAGTCTTTTGGTAATTGCGGATCCAATCAGGCACGGGTACGCGGAAACTGGTGGTTTGTCCGCTCGACATGTGTTACCTCAGGACATCAGCAATCTGGTGGGACGCCAAATCAGGAAATGCGAGTGAGATCGCAGCGAACCATGCGGACAGTCGGGCCTTCCGGACTTGCTACGTTTACAAAGCCGAGTCGCTTCGCGAGACCCAGCATGCGCGAGTTGGAGGCAAGAATATATCCATACATGCGCTTGAATCCGCGTGCACGCGCGGTCCGCATCAATGCCGCAAGCAGCTGGCGCGCGACCCCCAGTCCCTGCCATTGGTCGGCAACCGCAACCCCAAACTCGCACTCGGCGCTCGCTGCTCCGGCCGCATAGCGAGCCGCACCAATAATTTTTTCTTGCGCTCCCTCCTGCACAACTGCAACCAGTTGCAATTCGCGGCTGTCTTTCGGATGGGTCGCCTGTTCGAGCATTTGCGGTGTCAACTCGCGCAATGCTGACATAAAGCGCGAATAGCGCGACTCCACAGAAAGTCGCTTGAACGCAGCTTGCAGCTCATCCTTGTCCTGCGGGCGTACGGTGCGCAAGACTATGCGCCGCCCATCCCGCAATTGCAGATCCGCCGGGTTGAATTCGGTGATGGGCACGGCGGTGTTCACTGGAACTGCGAGCGATCGACTGGCAATCAGACCGCCAGCCACCTCAAAATTTCTCGGGGATAAACTTGAACGGGTAGTCCGGTTCCCGGTAACCGTGCGGTTTCTGCCGCTTGGGCAATTTCACTTTGTCGCCCTTGATCTTCTTATACGGGATCTTGCTCAGGAGGTGGGTGATGACATTAAGCCGCGCGCGCTTTTTATCATCCGAATTCACCACGTACCAAGGCGCCCACGAGGTGTCGGTTGCCTTGAACATCTCGTCGCGTGCCCGCGAATAGTCGTACCAGCGGCTGTAAGATTCGAGATCCATGGGCGAGAGCTTCCAAATTTTGCGTCCGTCATTGATACGCCCCTCGAGCCGGCGAGTTTGTTCCTCCATGCTGACCTCCAGCCAATACTTGAGCAGGATGAGTCCCGATTCGACCATGATCTTTTCGAATGCGGGTGTCAATTCAAGGAAGCGTTTAACGTGTTCTTCGTCGCAAAAACCCATTACGCGCTCGACGCCCGCGCGGTTGTACCAGCTCCGGTCCCAGATCACTATTTCGCCCGCCGCCGGCAAGTGAGGCAGGTAGCGCTGTATGTACATCTGGCTTTTCTCGCGCTCGGTCGGCGCGGGAAGCGCGATGACCCGGAATACGCGTGGGCTCACACGCTCGGTGATCGCCTTGATGGTGCCACCCTTGCCTGCACCGTCGCGCCCTTCGAAAACGATGCACACTCTGAGCCCTTTGCGCTTCACCCATTCCTGGACCTTAACCAGCTCGACATGCAGCTTGGCCAGCTCTTTCAAATATTGCTTATTCTTGAGCTTGTTCCTGGTTTCGGACGCTTTATTATTTTTTTCTTTGCTGTTCTCAGCCATGTTTCCGTCTCCTTGGTGAATTCTTCAACGCCAGCCCCTAACAAATTATTTTTCAGGAACCTTTTTTCGCGTTCTCGTTTTCCAGCGCCTTATTCATAATCTCCTTGTACAGCGAAATCATGCGCCCTGCAACATCGCGGGCACGCGCATCCTTGTCTATTATCGGTCCAAGGTCTTTGGCGTCAGCAAATACTCGTTCAAGAAACGCGATGTCAAGATCATTCAGCACTTCGCCTCGGTCGACACGTTCTTTCAGCTCAAGCGCTTTGGGCAGTCGCTCTTCGACCATTCTTTTGGCAAGGACAGCGAGGACACCGATGTCTTTCGAGATATTAGCCAATTTTTTCTCCTACGCTTGCTGGCAATTGAAGC
>Ga0187773_10000541_pt1 | contig 14887 bp, 15 predicted proteins | sample 0216_BV02_MP05_1_FD_133133 | JGI IMG/M metagenome (GOLD analysis project Ga0187773, IMG submission 133133) | Tropical peat soil microbial communities from peatlands in Department of Meta, Colombia - 0216_BV02_MP05_10_MG | ecosystem: Environmental > Terrestrial > Soil > Wetlands > Peat | place...
CTCTTTCTGCAAGCTCCGCAGCAGACGGGCGAGCACGCGGACATTGTCCCATAACAGAGAAAGACCGCGGATCAAGCCTTCCAGAGCCGCCCCGCGCCGTCGGAAGGTCGTGAGGCGGCTCGGGCCCACTTCGACGATTTGAAATTTGGGCGGAGCGGAGAGAAACTTTTCCGTATTCAGCCGCGTGGTGACCAGGGTCACCCGATGGCCTTCCAAGGCCAGCCCTTGACAGAGGTAGGTGGTGTAAAAGCCGAAATGACCCTCGCGCTCGATGTAGGGTTGAAACGCGAAGATCTTCAAGACTCCTCGGCCGTTCGCCGTTGCGGCATGCATCCGGTTCATCTCAAAATCCGGTTCAAAGCGCGTTCAACGATCTCCCGTTGACCAATCCATCGGTGCTTTAATCCGCGGAGAAGTGGAATAATGGGAATTCTCAAATAGCCGTCCAGAAATAGCGGGACGGTCAGTTGATTCCATAGCAGGCGCGGGTTGAGCTTCAATGCCTTGAGAAGGTGGTCCTGCGATTGCTGCCGTTCTCCGGAAAGACAACTCCAAAAGGCCGACATCAAATAAGCCCCCGCGTAGGCCTTCCCCTTTAAGGCAAGGATCCCGTCGGATCTTGCGGGATCGGTATAGGTCCGATCCAGGATCGCGATTGCTTCCCGTCCAAAGCGGACGCCGAGCCTTGCATTCTTGGACCGGGGATGCTCTCGACAGCAGGCGAGAAACTCGCGAATGTGGTGAAACCGGAATCGGAATGCGGCTCGGAGCCAGAGATCGTGGTCCATCAGCCCCTCCAGACGGGGGTCGAGCAATCCCACGGCATCCGTGACAGTCCGGCGGATAAAAACCGCGGGCTGATGAATGATCGTGAAACACAGGAGCTTCGGCAGATCGACATCGGGCAGCCGCAATCGCCGGATGATGCCGCCCGATTCATCGATGCCGTAGCAGTCTCCGTAGACAACGCCCGCGTCCGGAAAACGTTGAAACGCCTCCACCGTTTTTCGGACCGCTCCCGGACAATAGGTGTCGTCCGAGTTTAAATAGGCGAGGATCTCCCCCTTCGCACGACGCCAGCCCTTGTTGACGGCGTCGGACTGTCCCGCGTCGGGTTCCGACGTGTAGGTCAAACGATTTTTATATTTTTCAAGGATGGCCAGCGTTCCGTCCGTGGAGCCTCCGTCGACCACGATATATTCAATACGGGGATAGTCCTGATCGAGAACGCTCCGGATTGTCTGGTCAATAAACGGCCCCTGATTCAGAGACGGGGTCACGATGGAGACGAGCGGTTGCGATTTCATGCGCGAAGGGATATCGAATCTCTGTTATACGGTTGTGATTCGTTCATCGCAAAGATAACTGACCAACAGAGACATTTTCCCGATCCCTGTCTTTAAATAACCTTGAATAGGGATTGGTGTCTTTTCAACGCTTTGGTACAGGACGTAATAGAATCCAAGCGTCCAATATTGCCAGGCGGTCTTTCCCAAATACCGTTTGGTGACTTCCCGAAGTTCCCGGACGCGCGCGGCGCCGCCGGTCACCGTTTTGTTGTGGCGCCCCATGCGGTACCCCGCCCAAATTTCAGGTACGGCAAGGAGGTTGTAGTGTTTCGACAACTGAATGAAGAAGTCCCAATCGAACCCGTAGTGAAGGGAGGTATCCATCCGGACCGTTTCCAAGACCCGCTTTTTAAAGAAAGTGGCCGGCTGCAGGATCGCGTCCATGTAGCGGAGGAAATGGAAGCTGCAACGATTTGGAGAGGCTTCGATCAGCCCCGTCCAATGACCTTCCTCGTCAATGTAAACGCCTCCGCCCGTGACGGCGTCCATCGTGGGGTATTCGTTGAAGAAGGCCAGCGCCCGGCTGACGGTTTTTAAGGAAACATAAACATCGTCCGCATTTAACCAACAGAGGAAATCGCCTTTCGCGAGCCGGAATCCCTTGCGGATGGCGTCGGCTTGTCCTTCATCGGGCTCCGAAACCCACCGCAGGTTGTAACGGCCCTCGTATTGTTTCAGAAGGTCGACGCTTCCGTCGGTCGATCCACCGTCCACAACGATGTGCTCGATGGAATGATAGTCCTGATTCTTAACCGAAAGAATGGTCTTCTCAAGATACGTCCCCTGATTGAGCGACGGAGTGATGATGGAAAGAACCGGCAGTTGGATCATGTTCGGTTTGAACCGTTGTGTATGATGGTTAACGGCGGCCTCGAAGCCGAGGCCGGATGACCCGCCGCCGTGCGATCGCGGCGTAACCGTCATCGGGTTAATAAGTGTTTAAGAAATCTCGGGCGATCCATCCTGTTAAACGCTTCCGCGTCGGATCGATCCAGACCGGTACGGCCAAAATCGAGACCGTGAGAATCATTGTCCAGTTGGCGACGGTTGGAAGTCCCCAGATCGGGCGAAACTTGTAATAGATGATCAACGCGGCGAAAAGGGCGGTGCCGCAGGCCAGCGCGACGGACCCGTTCCACATTGAAAAAACCTCACGCAGGGGAATCCCGTGCTTTCGATGATAGGCCGCGATAATAAGACCGCTCCCAAAGGCCAACGAAATCGTCCATGCAACCACCCCTCCCATACCGCCATAATATATTCCCAGAATGAAACCCAGTCCGACATTCAACAAACCGATCGCGACATGACCCAGCGTGTTCCACCGAAGATCACCCGTTCCCAGATTGGTGAAATAGGCGGGGGCCGCCAGCGAGTTGATGAGGAAGCCGGCGGACAGGAGAATCCCGCAGGAAACAAACACGCGCTCGAAATGACCGATCCATATTTCAGACACGATCGGCATGGCGGCCACCGTTACAGAGAATATCGGCAGTGCGAGGTAAATGAGAATCCGGAACGATTCTTTGTAAACGACCTGAATATCCCCCGGCAGCTTTTCCTGCAGATGTGCGATGGCCGGAACCACGACTTGATTGGCCGAGACGACGAGGTTACGTAGTTGGAGCACGATTCGATTGGCCATCTCGTAGTAGCCGGCCAAGGCGAGCCCTCCGAAATGGGTCAAAAGCCCTTTTGTCAACGGCTCGTAAAGTGCGGCGACGATCGAAACAATTTGGAAGTTGATGCTGTAGCCCAGCATTTCACCAAAGAGGCGTCGGTCCCATCGATGAGGGACAAGGGGCAAGGACGGATGATGCCTCCGGAGCAGGATCCAGCTCGTGATCAGAACGAAAAAGGCCTGGACCACCTCGGCGAAGGCCAAACCCTTTAGTCCGTAGCTCGGGACCAACCCGTACGAAAGGAGCAGGTGGATCGCCGCACCGCAGATGAGAACCCAACTCCGCAGGTCGATTCGTTGGTGACCGTCGAGACCCGACAATAACACGCTGGCCATCACGGCCATCCAGAGAGAAAGAAGGGCGTAAGGGAGAAGGGAGCGCGCGGATTCAAACGCCGATGACGGCATAATAAGGGCCAGCAGCCGGGCGACCAAAGGATAGCCGATCATTACAATCAAACCGGTCAAGGCCCCGACCGAAACGACCGCGGTTTGAATAATTCCGATGACGGTGTTGTCTTCCCCGCGGGCGATGTATTTTGCGGCGAACTTAACGACGCTGGCCGAAAGCCCGAGGTCGGCAATCCGGGTGGCCGCCGTGGTCGCCAGGAGCAGGGACCAGATTCCGAGGGCCTCCACCCCGATCGTCTTGAGCAGATATCCGTAGAGCAGGATGGCGATGGCGCCGAGAACGATTGTTTGCGCGATGGACATCCCCGCGTTTATGATAAGTCGCTGCTTCAGCATCCGGAACCGGGGATTTTATTTTTCATGTACAAAAAGAATGTTTCCGTACTCATACCGCTCCTTTATTACATGCTTTACGATGGACCCGTGGTCCGCCTCATAAGGGGAGTAGCCCCTTTCCTGCAGCCATTCGACGATCGTGGACGACCGCTGAGCCCCGTTAATTCCAAAATCTCCCACTTCGATGATCACAGGGGGTTTATAGGTGTTTAAGGTTTTAACCAGGCCGTTGAGGACATGCATTTCGGAAGACTCGGCGTCGACCTTGATCAGGTTCACGCCGTCGCATTTCAGTTCGTCTATCAGATCGTCGACCTTGCCCGCCTTCACCTGAATATGCCGATCGGGTTTGAAATCACCCTGCGTTGTCCTCAGGCCATACACGGAGTTATAGGCGCTTCCCACCAGCCCGAAATCGTACAGGGCAATTTCGGTCGAATGGTCGAAGGCGGCCATGTTGTAGGCCCGCACATTGGGACGACCGCCGATGTTCTTGAGGAGCTGTCGGAACGTGTAGGGCACGGGTTCAAAGGAAATCACTCGGCCGCGTCCACCTACAAGTCGCGCGCCCAACAGGGTAAAAAAACCGAAATGGGCCCCAATGTCGATAAAGGTCATACCTTCCCGAAGCCAGCGCAGCATGAATAGACAGACATCTTCTTCAAAATAACCGTACCGCCATATCGAACTGGAAACCACCTCCGGCAGGATGACCATCATTTTCTCTCCCCAAAAGGTGCGGGTTTCAACCTCCGCCGTTCGATGCGCCATCTGGATGAGTTTAAGATAGACCATTTTCGGAATTTGAATGGGAAAACGAGCCATTCCCTGTTTTTTGGACCGCCGCGACGCGGAATAAAGCAGTTCGGTCAATTCGTTGTTGTCAAGACAATCCATAAAATCCACAACTGACCATGGAAGGGTGTGTCCATGAAACTCGGGATTGTGTCGACCCTTCCGCCCATCTGGTATTACGTTTCACCCCCGCCGCGAACCTGATGCATTGGAATCTTCCAGGTCAGGAGTGGTGTATTCAACGCCGTTCTCGAAGCAATGAAAACCGCTCTTGTCAGACGGCCCCCTGTCGGAAGAGACACCCAATCGATGGGGAACTCCTCGTGGTTCGGCTGGGTTATCGGCAGATAGACGTTCGAAAAGTGGCGTTTAAGCTGGTTAAACACATACCGCCGCGTGGGCCGGCATCCTTTTCCCGACACGGACTGGGTCGGGATCGCCGAGTCCTCCCGGCAGGGATGGATCGCATCTTCATCCCCGGACGAGACGCACGTTTCCAAGAGAAGCATTTTCAGGCAGCATTGTGACATGAATTCGATCGCCCGAGAAGGGTTCTGAAGATGGTACAGCACGCCGTAGCAATAAACGACGTCAAACGTTTCATCGAATGCTGAATCGGGATTTTCGAGATCCAGCCGTCTCGTTTTGACGCCGGGATAGCGAGACTGCAGTATATCCAGGAGGTCCTGTCTTGCATCGGTGCTGAGGATTCGGCAGCCCCGCTCCAAGAAAAATCCCGTATGGTCGCCGATGCCCGCGCCCACCTCCAGCACCGTGGAGCCGTTGAGGTTCAGTCCCAAACTGGCCAGGTGTTCAAGCCGCCTTGAATTATGGCGCTGATAATGATCGGAGCGAAATGATCCCTCAACGCCTGTTCCGACCCTCAAAATTTTGTCCAGGAAGTTTTTCAGCATGGCCTTGTCCCTTTTATTTCACAAAAAGCGCATCAAGATAGATCACATGGCCGTCCTTCGCGTATTTTTGTTCCACATTCCCGGCATAGCGATACCCGAGATTGACGAGGAGAAGTACGAGGTCTTTGAAGGCGGCTTGTTTATCATACAAGATATCCAGGCAGACCTCCGCGATGCACGCCCTGGCGTGACGAAAGGTATTCTCGCCCCCCGATATAACACGGTTTTCGTATCCCTGGACATCCAGCTTGATCAGTGTGTCGGGCGTCAGCGAGAAGGGAGGACCGAAGGCCCGGTCTAATGTCGTCATCGCGACCGAAACCGGGATCTGTTTTTTCGTAAACGGGTAGAATGTTTCACAAGCGGCGGTCGAACGCAATAGGGAGGAAGAAGGGCTGTGCTCCGCGTGGAAAAACATCTCTGCGGTTCCTTCACGATCTCCCAAAGCTATGTTGAAGACCTTCACTGTGCCTCGTTGACGGTCCGCCCAAAGTCGTAACGTGTCAAAAGGCTCCGGGAGAGGCTCAAAACAGTAGATGTGCGCATCGGGAAAGACGGCCGATATTTTTCGGGCAAACTGGCCTTGGTTGGCCCCCACATCAATGACGGAACGAATCGGTAAATGTTTCAGGCCCAAGAAATCCCCTCTTTGATGCCGGGCGATACCCAGCCTGTTCGACACCGCCCGCATGATTTGTTTTACGCGATTCGTCATTTATTGCAGAAAACAGATTTTCTCTTTTGGGACGCCCGTTCGACCCAGAATCTCGAAGATCTCTTCCGGTGTGTATTCCGTCGTGACCAGCACTCGGTCAAATTTTAATTCGGTCAACGCCTGTATGGGCTCGATTCCGTAACCCAAAAACGTTCTGCCCGCGACCGAGTCGTCGATGATCGCAAGGAGCTGAATCGAACCGGTTTGCAGGACCAAGACCGCGATCTCGGCGATCACGGTGGCCTTGTAAAGCACGATCGAGCGAACGCCGGCTTTTTCCAGGTCAAGAAAATAAGCCTCCAGTTTCCGTCGGGCGTCAGTAAAAAATTGATAGGATCTTCTGATGTAACGGTACGTCAGCGCGCTTTTCTCGGCGAGACCTTTCGGCGTTAGAAGATAGTGGAGCCGTTTTCGTTCAGCCTGAATAATCTGAATGTACCCTTCCCGGGCCAGCCGCTTCAGATAGTTGTTTGTCATTCCCAGCGCGATGCCGAGTTTGTTGCTCAAATCGCGCTGGGTCAGGGATTTTCCGGTAGCGACCTCATCTAAAATCTGGAGGGTGTGCAAGGACTTGCGGTTGAGCCATTCCCTGCCCTTTTCCGGTAAATCAGTTGATGAAGAAAGCATGTTCATCCTGTGAACGTTATATTGCCAAAAAAATAGGTGTCAGGTATTTCACGAAATGGAATTCGATCGCATTATGTAAATCCCCTCCGGAGAATACAGTCTTAATAGGCCCTTTGTAGCCAAGAGAGAATCTTTGATCGGTACCTTTTGGGCACGACATTGCCGGCAATCCTCTCCACGTAAAGACTGATACGTCCTCCCACTTTAAAGCGAAGTCTGAAGCATGCCAAGGTTGAAATAATCGCGGTCAGTCTCTCAAAAAAACCGACATTGGCATTTAAGACGAGCTGCAAATGCACTCGCCGCGTCTCCCGCCACAAAGATTCGACTGGAATTTCACTTTTTGATATGGCCGTCGATGGGTCTAGATCATTCACTACCCTTTTTCGATTTGTCTCAGGATCTTGATCGGGTCTATTTTTACGCCGGTAAAACAAAGCGTCTGGAATTTGAGCGAATGCGCCTTTCAGCGCCAGTTCAGCCAGCAGGAGATGATCGGCTCCCCATACATTCCGACATTTTCCGGATTGGTCCAATGCGTCCTTGCGGATGAGTCCGTAAATCATGTTGCACCAGTGCAGATTCCATATGACGTGTTTGTAACGTTGGATGGCAGACATGCCTCGGGTATCAATTCGATCGGGCGTAATCCCTAACGGGCTGTCATCCATACCAATGAACATCGTACGCGTATAGGCGAGTACAACGGTTGGGTCATTTTCAAGGACCGAGACGCAACGTGAAACGAAACTGGGTTGCCAAAGATCATGATCCCCTGCCCACATAAAATACTTTCCAGTCGAGAGGTCCAGCGTCCGGTTAAAGTTCTTAATGGCTCCCAGGTTCGTCTCGCTTCTATAATAATGGATTCTGTTATCGGTCTTTGCGTAGCGCCGACAAATATCGTCCGTGCCGTCGGAGGACGCATTATCCGAGATGACCAACTCAAAGTCCTTGTAGTCCTGGGCCAGCAGTGAGTCCAGGGATTGTTGTATGTAACGACTCCCGTTGTACGTCGGCATTCCGATGCTGACGGACGGCCTATTAGTGACCCCATTCAAGGTCTTCTCTTTTTTTTCAACCATGCTCGCGGTCAATATCTGTATTTTCTTTGAATGGCACTTGGTAAAGAGCCATGCACGTACACGTCCCTTAAGACTTTAAAATGGCCTTAAACGAATCGCAAACGTATTTGACCGTATCCTCCGTCATTTTGAGGCCGGACGGAAGATTGATCCCATACGGGCTGATTTCATAACTCACTTTATTTCTGCTACGAGCCCGATGGGCCTGTTCCAAGGCTTTATAGGCAGGTAGTGAACTCAAGGGATGAAAGAACGGGCGGCAGTCGATGTTTTTCTCGCTCATCCGCTCCATCAAACCCGCTTTTTCGATTCCGTAGTTTGAATCAACGATCGCCGTAATCATCCAGTAGGTGTTTTTTGTACCGGGAGGTTCGCAGTTCAACGTCACCCCTTTTGTGTTGGCCAATTCACTTTGATACCATGCATATATCTGGCGTTTTCGGGAAATTAACTCGTCAATGCGTTCGAGTTGCGCCAACCCCAACGCCGCCTGCATGCTGCTCATCTTATATTTATAGGCCACCTCGGTGTTGAAAAACATCTTGTCTCCCGGTGGACGTCCGTGGTCTCGCAGGAACAGGGCGCGTCGATACAAGTCCTCCCGGTCGGTAACGAGCATTCCGCCCTCTCCGGTGGTCAGCGTCTTTGAGCCATGAAAACTAAAAACACCCGTATCTCCGAAGCAGCCGGCTTTTCTCTTGTGAAATTCCGAGCCGATGGCCTCCGCCGCATCCTCGATTACGGCAATCCGATGCCGGCCGGCTAATTCCCGCAAAGCATCCATGTCGGGCATATTCCCGTAAAGATCCACCGGGATCAGGGCTTTTGTCTTCGGAGTGATGCAGTCTGCCAGTGAATTGGCGGATAAGCACCAGGTTTTTGGATCGATATCGGCAAAGACAGGAGTGGCTCCCACGTAGGTTATCGGAGCGGCCGAAGCAATCCAGGTAATGTCCGGCACGATGACCTCGTCTCCCGGACCGATGCCGAGAGCCGATAACGAAAGATGGATCGCCGAAGTGCAGGAGGGGAGTGAAACCGCAAAGCGGACATCCAAATAGCGGGCGAAGGCGCTTTCGAAACGTTCAAGATAGATGTTGGCATTTCCGTACCATGCATGTGCCACGGCGTCGGAAACATAATCGACCTCTTTTTGGGTAATCCAGGGGCCGGATACCGGGATTCGTTCCATCGTTAATCCTTTACGCATCGGAGGTAGCCGTTCGGGGCCACCGTGATGAGCAGCTTGTTCTCGATTTCTTTATCGACAACAAAGCGGTCGTTGGATTTTAAAAATTCCCGGACGGCCGTTTTGGGATTATTCCCCTTGCCCCACGGACGATCCGGAGAAAAATCCTCCGGCATATCCTCGACAACAGTATCAAAAACCACCAAGTAACTTCCCTTGGTCACAAAAGGCGAATAGAGCTGAAGTTCTCGCAAGACATGCGCATGGGTGTGATTTGAGTCTAAAACAACCAACACGGACTTCCTCCCACGACAGAAATCATAAACCTGTTTAACCACTTTCTCATCGATGGAGGAGCCCTGGATCATCCTGATGCGCTTAAACATCGGGTGCTTTTCAATTTGAACGCGATTATGCTCACGAATATCAATGTCAATACCCAATACCTGTCTTTCCCCCCCGATCAGTTCAAGCATTGAAGCATAGAAGACCAAAGATCCGCCATGGGCAATTCCCGTCTCGATGATCAAATCTGGCTTTACCTGCCATATAATCTCCTGCGTGGCAATGATATCTTGGGGAAATTGGATTATCGGTCGACCGAGCCAGGAAAAATGGTATGAATATTCATACTTTGAACTTGAGGAAAACCACTGACGTGAAATATCCTTTAGGAAACTATCTTCCTCCATTTTTCCTATCATATACTTATTTCTGTCTTGGAATTCATTCATGGTTTTTCTCGTCCGGGCCATCGACCCGCTTTATTTCTAACCGAGCCTGGAACTTTTGTCCTTTATCAATAAACCATGCACCAGGGTGTGGAGGAAAGGTCCGGGCTCGTAGGAGATTTAATAGAGTACGGGCTTTGTAACCCTTGTCCAAATCAATTCTGGAGGATTCTTCGAGCTCATTGCTATTGTGAAAACTGCCTTTGCTGAGGTCTTGGGGTACCCTTGGTATTCGTCCTGTTTTGATGTCCGGGAACTTCTCTTTGAACAACCGGACAATCTCTTCCTGGGCTTTTATATATAATGATTCACCTGTATCTTCCCAAGACGTTTCGATAAGCGATTGATACGCAATATCACCGGTGTCTATCCCCTTGTCTGCGAAATTCAAGCTTACACCAAACGGGACCTCCTCGACTATGGCCCAGAAGTTATAATGCTTTCCCCTATTATAGGGAAGATAACTCGGATGAAAATTCAGGCAACCCATGCGAGGAAGACTGAGAAGTTTCTCTTTAATTATATATGGCCACCAGGCCAGAATTATCAGATCCAGGTTCATATTGCCCAAAGCGTTTGTGGTTTCATCTTTATAAAGGGCATCGCTGTAGAATACTTTGTTAGGTGAAACTCCTGACTCTTCGATGATTTTCGAATTCAATCCGCTATCATCCTTTGCGTCCAGGACAAGACAACTGAGCGGCTCTTTGTTGTCACCGTAAAACTTAGCCACTTGATATCCAACGTTTCGTGCTGCAAACAAGGCCATGTTCATAACATGTTCTCGCGTTTCAGATCTTGGAAATTAGAATCCCTCATTGATGTGAAAGGATTGGTTACAGGCCATTTAATTCCGATCTCCGTATCATTCCATCGGATTCCTCGGGCGCATTCGGGATGGTAAAAATCTGACATTTGATAAAAGACTTCGGTGTTATCCTCCAAGGTTTGAAAACCATGAGCGAAGGTTTCTGGAACGTAGATCATCTGTTTGTTTTGGTCGCTCAGTTCAACGGCCAACCACTGGCGGTGTGTCGGGGAATTTACTCTCAAATCAATAATGACATCGTAAATCGCTCCTCGGATGCAAGCAATCAGTTTGGCTTCTTCGTGAGGAGGCACCTGAAAATGCATCCCACGCAGTGTCCCCTTCTTTTTATTAAAGGAGACATTGCATTGTGCTACCCGAGGATTCAAACCGTGCTTTTCAAATTCCTTTTGGCAGAAGGTGCGCGCAAAAAACCCCCGTTCATCTTCCAACCGTTCCGGCTCGATGATAAAAGCGCCTTTGAGTTTCGTTTCAACGAACTTCATCGATCCATCGTGTCGTTACACAATTCTGGGGCTGGGAATCGGAATGATGAACTTGCCGCCCTTTTCATAATAAGCTCGCTGCTGTGCCATAATCTCATCGGCAAAGTTCCAGGCCAGAAGCAGGACGTAATCGGGCCGGGTCTCCAAAAGTTTCTCCGGCGCAAAGATCGGCAGACGGACGCCCGGCATATAACGTCCCTGTTTATAGGGGCTGCGATCGACGACAAAGTCAAGCGTCTCCGGCCCGATCCCGCAATAGTTTAATAATGTGCTGCCTTTTGCCGCCGCCCCGTATGCGGCAAGCCGCTTGCCGGCAGCTTTGAGATTCCGCAACAGGCGTACAAGGTTGTCTTTTAACGCCGCCACGTCCCGGCTGAATGCCGCGTAGCGATCCGGGCCGGCCAGTCCGGCCGCTTTTTCTTCGGACAGAAGATCTGTCACGTTCGATGAGACTGCGGACATCCCCTTATGCTGAAGGAAGACCCGGAGGGAACCGCCGTGAACCGGTTGTCGTGTTACATCGCAAAGTTCAAGACCCGCACGTTGCGCAAGGAGTCTCATCGCGGTCAGGGAGTAATAGAACACGTGCTCATGGTAAATCGTGTCAAATTCGGTCCGGCCGAGCAACTCCTTGACGTACGGAAATTCGAAGACCGCCGTTCCCGATTCATTGAGACAGGATCCGACGGCTTGCAAGAATTCGTTGATGGTGGGCACATGAGCCAGGACATTGTTGCCGATCACAAGATCGGCCGACCCGAAACTTTCATGGACCTTCCTTACGATATCTGGGCCGAAGAACCGATTCAGCGTCGGGATTCCTCGTCGTTCCGCCACCTCCGCGATGTTTTTGGCCGGTTCCACGCCCATGACCGAAATTCCACGCTCTTGAAAGTATTGGAGCAGATAGCCGTCGTTGCTCGCGATTTCCAGAACACGATTTTCCGGCCCGAGTCGGAAGCGTTCCGTCAGGGTCTGAGCCATCGCCTTGGCATGGGCCAGAAAGGCATCCGAGTAAGACGAGAAATACAAATACTCGCCAAATAACTTCTCCGGAGGCACAATGTCGGTCAACTGGACCAGATGGCAATTAGGACAATAGGCTACGGACAGGGGAAAGACTTCCTCATTTTGACCGGCCTCTTCCTGCCGTACAAAAGCATTGGCCAACGGTATCTCGCCCAAATCCAAAAAGGGCTTTGAAAGCGGCTGGAAACAGCCAAGGCAGGTTTTCGACTTCATCTCGAAATTCTCCGGAGGTTTTCTATGTTCGTTTCATGACTCCGGATCTGCTTACAGGTCATTTCGTACAGTTCGTGTTCCGTTTTCTTTGAAAGGGCCGCCCGGTACCATTCCACCGTCAGCTCTAACGCCGCATCCAGGGTCAAACACGGTTTCCATCCGAGAATCTGCCGCGCTTTGCTGCAATCCAGTTTAAGGTAATGCGCTTCATGAGGAGCATCTTTTGTTGGGGCCGTTTCCCAAATCCCCTTACCCCATAGCCTGAATATTCTATCAACAAGGTAATCGACCGTCACGGCATCCTCATCCCGCGGGCCGAAATTCCAGGCGCCGGCCCATTTTTTTCCATCACGGAAGAGCCGCTCGGCCAATAGGAGATAGCCCGTCAAGGGTTCCAGCACGTGCTGCCAAGGCCGAATGGCCCCGGGGTTCCGGACAATCATCGGCTTATCGCGTTGCAAAGCCCGAACGGCATCGGGGATCAGGCGATCCTCCCCCCAGTCTCCTCCGCCGATCACGTTGCCGGCTCGAACCGTAGCGATTGCAACGGAACTCTCGGCCGAATCGAAGAATGATCGACGATAGGCCGTCGTCGCTAATTCGGCGCAACCCTTGCTGGCGCTGTAAGGATCGAACCCCCCCATCGGCTCATCTTCCCGGTATCCCCACACCCATTCCCGGTTCTCGTAACATTTGTCGCTGGTGACGATTACCACGGCTTTCACCGAAGGGGTCCGGCGCACGGCCTCAAGAATATGGACCGTTCCCATTACATTCGCAGCAAAAGTTTCAGCCGGCTCGCGATAAGAACGCCGGACGATGGATTGGGCCGCCATATGGAAAACGATTTCGGGACGATTCGCTTCAAAGACCTGACAGATCTTGTCCCGGTCTCGCAGATCCCCGATCAGTGACGGCATGCGATCGATCAGACCGGTCAATTTGAAGTACGACGGGTCCGTCTCCGGCTCCAGTGCATACCCGGTGACTCGGCATCCCATGTCCAGTAGCCACGTCGCCAACCAGCCTCCCTTGAACCCCGTATGACCGGTTAGAAACACATTTTTCTGGTTCCAAAATGACCGATCCACCATTATCGCCAAACGGCCCAAGGAGCCTTGCCGCCCCGCCACAGGTCGTTTAAAAGCTCCATCTCCCGATAGGTATCCATGCACTGCCAGAAACCTTGATGTTGATACACCGCCAGCTCCTTCATCGACGCCAGTTTTTCAAGCAGGCCCTGTTCAAGGCTTTCATCGTCACCGGAAATAAGATCCAATACATTTCGCTGAAACACGAAGAAGCCGCCGTTGATCCAGCCTTCATGGACCTGCGGTTTTTCTCGAAACACCTGGACCAGGCCATTCTCTATCGACAGCTCGCCGAACCGTGACGAGGGGTGCACCGCCGTCACGGTTCCTAACTTCCCTTGGGTTTTATGGTAGGCCAGAAGGGCCTTGATGTCCAAATCCGCGACGCCGTCTCCGTAGGTCGCCATAAAATGTTCGCCATCGAGATATTGGGTGGCGCGCTTTAATCGGCCGCCCGTCAAGGTCCGCTCGCCCGTTTCCGCCAGGGTAACTCGCCAGCCCGATTCCGTGTGCCGGCTATGGATTTCAATATTTCGGGAACCCAGTGTAACCGTGCTGTCGCTGTTCCGGAGCTCGTAGTTATAGAAGTAATCCCGGATCGCATCCCCTTTATAACCCAGACACAGCACAAATTCATTAAACCCATAATGGGTATATCCCTTCATGATGTGCCAAAGAATGGGCCGGCTCCCGATCTCCACCATCGGCTTCGGCCGGAAATCCGTTTCCTCTCGAAGCCTCGTGCCGAGTCCCCCGCAAAGGATCACGACTTTCATCTCGATATCTCCTGTCCAAATAGATTAACTATTATATACGAGTGGATCAAAATCAAGTTTAGACAACCGACTCGGAATGTAAAGTGAATTCAGTCTTCCATTGGAGAAGCGGTCTAACAACCCCTGGAATAGTTCCTGCAAAATCACCCCTTGCGGAGTTGCCTTCCAGGCTATCGATTACTTGAAAAGCAACTGCATCACGTTCATGAAAATGAACAATCACGGGGTTCATGGTGCTGATGGCCGCACCGACGATTAATGTGCCCTCGGAAAGGAAATTTCCGGGGATCCAAGCCGTGCTCCTAAACAGCCCTTTAGGACGGGGGCGTTGTCGCCACTCGGGATCCTGATCGCTGGCGACAAATACGTTAACTCCCTCTTGATTAAAAAAATGGAAATTCGGAACCAGTACATAACCCGGTTTCAAAACTTCAAACTCAATTTCAATTCCAACCGGCTGACGAATATCAACGGCGTCAACAATCTTACGATCTTTTGTACATACACGAACAGCCCGTAAGCGAACGATATCGTTTCCGGGCGCCTTTTTCAGGTCCGGCCATTCCCGTACCGCGCTCGTTCCGACTCCGGATTTTAGATAAGTCGTGACGACCTGATGGGATGGACCGTC
>Ga0187773_10000542_pt1 | contig 14881 bp, 12 predicted proteins | sample 0216_BV02_MP05_1_FD_133133 | JGI IMG/M metagenome (GOLD analysis project Ga0187773, IMG submission 133133) | Tropical peat soil microbial communities from peatlands in Department of Meta, Colombia - 0216_BV02_MP05_10_MG | ecosystem: Environmental > Terrestrial > Soil > Wetlands > Peat | place...
AGGAAGTGGTCTGAGGGATACTCCATGTTCAATAAGGCTGCAACAGACGCCTTTGCGAAAGGTTTTCGGATTGGAGCAAGTTTTGATCTGACGGCGTGTTATGACAGTATCGATCACAAGGTGCTGCGGCATTTTTTGAGAGACCTCGGCGTCGAACAAGAGTTCTGCGACGCGTTTCTTGGATGGCTGAGCACGTGGACCGCAACAGATCGCAACATCTTCCACGGGCACGGTATCCCACAAGGGCCCCTGAGTTCCGGACTGGTATCTGAAACAGTGCTGCGTCATTTTGATGACCACGCAGAATTTAAGGGTAAGGTGCAGTACTTAAGGTATGTTGACGATATTCGTCTATTCGCCAGAAAGGAGAAAGAGCTAAGGCGCGCCCTGATTAGACTTGATCAATTGAGCAAAGATATTGGACTCTTTCCGCAATCTGGAAAGATCAGTATTCACGAGATAAGTGATATTACGGAAGAGTTGAAGTCAATTAGTCAACCCAGCGAGCGAGCGGTCGACTCTGTCCCAGTTGATCAACGCAAGATTCGAGCAAGAATACTCGAACTATCTCGACGGTATGAGGTAAAGAATACGACTCGCTTCAAGTATGTGCTCGCGCATGCCATACCGGCAGCGACCATTACACAAAGGCTATGGAGAATCTATGAAAGACGCCCGGAGTACTACGAAGCGCTCTCCAGGTACTTGACAAGGTACAGTCGCTTACCAAGGGTCGCTTCGCATCGGTTAGTTAAGGAAATCGTAACCCAAGATCTCTATCAAGCGATCTCTGCGTCGTTCTTAAGAGTTGCGAGAGGTAAGTTGCATCAAGCAGTTGTTCGGCATGCCAAGAGGGTGTTCAAGCCCTTGTGGAAACCCAGAATCTCCAATCCTGAATTCACGGCGGCACTGGGCAGATGGCTAATCGCTGAGCGCCATTTTACTGATCCGCAGCTTGAATACGCATTGAGAAGAACAAGAACGTGGTGGTGCCGCGCTCAATTGTTCTTGGAGTTATCACCAACGTTGTGGCCTCTATCCGTGCTTCAACGATTAGTGAATAGCGGCATTCGAGACTCCGTTAGTGATGTCGCCGTCTGCGCGGCGCAGTTGGCAGGACGACACTCAATCGAGGTGGAGCGTCCATACCGCGGGATCAACCGAGGGGCACGGCGAGTGCTTCAGGAGTTTGGCCTAATTAGGCGAGCTGCGGGTCAAGCCTGCGGAATCGCTCTGAGCTTTGAACGAATCCTTGGAGTAGCGACGGAAGTAAATTGGAGGAAGATGTTTCGTCCACACTATCAATACGCAGAGCGACAAATCATAGAGAGTCGCGGCTATTTGGAGACGAACGCGTCCGCTTGGATCAACAGCCTTGATGTGTTCAATGATTACTTAGTCGCAGCAATATTCTCTCGCGATGGCAGTATTGGATCTTACAAATTGGGGCAGCTCGGTTCTGTTCTTTCGTCGACGACGAGTCGGTTTGCGAACAAATATCCGCAGACGTTTAATTATGTAAAGGAGGTACATGAGACGCGATACAAAAGCAGCCTGTCTCATCCATTGGTTCGAACGACTGGGAAGGCAACCGGAAGAATTCCGTTCTACCTGGTCAAGAGAAGTAAGACTTGGATGAGAAGGGCTGTAAGAGAAATTGCCGCCCAGTTTTCTGCGTAGTCGGAAAAACAGCCGAGGCTCTCGCCCCGGCCGTGTTGTTTTGCAGACTTACTCCCTCAAGCCGCCATCTTCGGATAATCCGTATACCCCTTCGCTCCCGGCGTGTAGAAGGTCGCCATGTCGGGTGCGTTGAGGGGCGCGCCTTTGCGCAGGCGCTCGACGAGGTCGGGGTTGGCGAGGAAGGGGCGGCCGAAGGCGATGAGGTCGGCGCGGTTCTCCGACAGCGCTTTTTCCGCGGCGGCGCGGTCGAACCCGCCGGCGAGGATGAACGCGCCCTTGAACGCGGCGCGCAGCTTCGCCTTGTACTCGGCCGGAACGGCCGGCGCGCCCATCGCGGAATGGTCGAGGACGTGCAGGTACAGGATGCCGAGCGACGACAGCTCGCGAGCAAGCAGCAGGTACTGCTCTTCCTGCTCGGGATAAGTCCCCGTGGAGTTGAACGCGCCGTAGGGCGAGAGCCGCACGCCGACGCGCTCGGGCCCGACCGCTTCGACGACCGCGCGCGCGACTTCGAGCGCGAAGCGGTTGCGGTTCGCGATGCTTCCGCCGTAGCTGTCGGTGCGCTTGTTCACGTTCGCGTTCAGGAACTGCTCGATCAGGTAGCCGTTCGCCGCGTGCAGCTCGACGCCGTCGAACCCCGCCTGGATCGCGAGCTTCGCGGCGTGCGCGTATTCGGCGACGGCTCGCTCGATGTCCTGCTCGTTCATCGCGCGCGGGGCGGTGTGCGGCTGCATCCCCTTCGCGTCCGTATACATCTCGCCGGGACAGGCCTCGCTCATCGGCCCGACGACCTCGGCGCCCGCCGGGAGGTTCGCGGCGTGGGACACGCGGCCGGTGTGCATGAGCTGCACGAAGATCCTGCCGCCCTTCGCGTGCACCGCGTCGGTGACCGCCTTCCAGCCGCGCACCTGCGCGTCGTTGTAGAGGCCCGGGATGCGCGCGTAGCCGAGGCCGTTCGGCGAGGGCGAGGTGCCTTCGGTGACGATCAGGCCCGCGGAAGCGCGCTGGCCGTAGTACTCGGCCATGAGGGCGTTGGGGGTATTCGCCTCGATCGCGCGGCTGCGGGTCATCGGCGACATGACGAAACGATTACGGAGCGCGAGCGAGCGAGATGAGAACGGTTCGAAGAGCACTGGATTCCTTTCGTTGAAGATGTTCGGGTGAAGCTGAATTGGGGCCGCGCCGGGGCAATTGCAAGCTTCCGCCGGCGGCGCGCGACTTGACCTTCGTCAATACGGCGCGGCTTCGCGCGGCATAACGTACGTCGATGGCCGAACCGGATTTGGACGAACAAGCGGAAGATCGAAGATGTCCGAGCATCGCTTCCAGCTGGACCGGGTCCAAGACGTAACCGATCGCGATCTCGCGACGGCCGACGAAGACCTGCGCGGCGAGGAATCGATCCACGGTCTGATGGGCGCGGGCGAAGAAGCCACGCCGCTTGACCTCGATCAAGACCTGGACGAGTGCCCCTTCGAGATGGCGGTGGCGCAGCCGCGGGCCGTCGGGCTCTTCAAGCTCTACGAGTTGCTGTCGCAGAAAGTGCCGCCGGAAATCGCGGCGGCCGTCGGCAAGGCCCGCACGCCGGTCCTGGTCATCCACCAGATGACGCCGTTCCCCCGGTTCGGCTATCCCGCGACGCGGGTGTGGGGAATGGGATACCTCGTGCATAACCTGCCTGAGTCGCTCGTGCCGGTCGATTACGCCCCGCGGAGCGAGCTGCTCGAGGTCGGCAAGGCGGAGACGGACGTGAAGCTCTCGTTCTCCGCCTCCGGAAAATTCGACCTCACTTCCACCGCGATGGGGGTCGCGAACGCCATTCCGGGTGTTTCCATCGAGGGCCTGTCCTACGGGGTCAACGCGAAGAACAATCTCGTTCTCGCGTTCAGTCTCAAGCTCGAGTTGCTGAAGATAATGGCCGGTCTGGTCGGTCGAGGCGTGCGCTGGGATTTCATCGAGCAGGACGAACGCCTCGACCGCGGCACGAAGATGCTCCAGACAGTCCTGCTTCCGCAGGAGCTGCGCGCGATAGACATGGACGTCGAGGTCTGGGTGCGCCGCCGCCGCGCGTTTCTCGGTGGAGGAGCCGCGCGGGCCTGGCGCATGGCGCCGCGACGACTGACGGTCGACGTCGAATCCTAGGAGAGGAGGGACAGATATGCCTCCGGACCAGGCGTTTCTTAACGAAGTTCGCGAGCTGTGGAATCGTAACTTCGTCGCGGCCATTCTGTTCGCCCGGCTCAACCACGAGCGAATTCCGCCCGAGGTGGGGGCGATCGCGCAGCGGATGAATCAGAACTTCCGAGCGAACCAGGCCGTTCACGACGCAGTGAACGCGGCGATGGGATCGCTGGGCATCTTCGGAGGCGGCGGAGGCGGCTTTGGCCCGGTCGTGAACCCCGAAGAGTTCATGTTCTACGCGACCATGGGACTGATCGTGGCGCATCGCGGGAACCCTCCTGCCGCGCCGGCCCTGCAAGCCTGCGCGCGCGCCGTCGTAACCGGTCAGACCGATCCTTTCACGGTGTTCAACGTCGCCAACCCGCAGGCACCCGGCCTCGGGGGAATCCTGCGGACCTTCCTCGCGCTCGCGCCGCAAATCGTGCCGCTCGTCCGCAACTGGGCCCTAGTGACTGCGGCGCTTGCCGTTCCCGGAGAGCAAATTTCCGGACTGCTCGGCGTATCGCCGCAGCAGCGGTTCCAGGAAGCGATGAAGGCCGCCGTCGCCGCCATGCAATCGACGAATACCGGAGAGTTCCATAAACAATTGGGCATCGCGTTCGGTGCCGCAGGAGAGACGGCGGGGACCGACGACGATCTGGCGGCTTCGAACCTGGCCGTCCTGATGGGCACAATCGGATTGCTGAAGCCCGAGGAGCTCCGGCTTGCGCTCGGAGCGCTGGGACGGGCGGCGGCCGACGAGCAAAACGCTGCGAAGGCGGCTCCCATTCTGACGTTGGCCATGCCGATGATTCAGCAACAGGGCCTCATGAAGGAGCTGGGCGTGGAGGCGGTCAGGATCGCCAGTTCGCTGCTAAAAACGGCCGAGGGTGCGAACCGCCTGGGCCTCGCCCTCGCCACGGCGACGGCGCTTCTGCAGCTCGGCAGGACCGCAGAAGCCGAGAGCTTGGTTTCCAAAGTCAAGGGTGAATTCAAGGCGCCGGATGAACGCATGCGTATCGCGCAGGCCGACGCCGACATCTCGTGGGCAAACGGCGACAACGACGGCGCGGCCGACATTCTGGTCGCGGCGCTCGAGGACTGCGGCGGCGCTTCGTCGCCCCTGCGCGTGGGGCTTCTGCAGAAACTGATCTCGGTCTGGCCCGCGCAGCGCGAGGGCCTTGATCCCTGGCTCCAATGGCTGCAGGGCGAAGCCGCCCGCCTAGAGGAGCCGCAGGCGAGCATCACCCGACTCACGGCGGGACTGGCGCTGTTCAAGACCGGAAGACAAGAGCAGGGACGAGCGCTGGTCGAGCGCGTCGACCTGGACATGGTGGAACAAAAAGCGCCGGCGTTGCGCGACATGGTAGGGCAGATCCGCGAGTCATTGAAAGCCTTCGGGCTTACGCGCGCTTCGTAAGCGATTCGTCGTGGCGAACCTCGCGACGGCGATGAAGCTCGCGCAGGAGCGCCGATTCGCGGAGGCGGCGGCCTGCGCGATGGAGGCTGCCGAGGAGGTGGAGCGCCAGCAGCCGGTCTCGATGGCCCTCTACGAGCATTACGCAAGCGCCGGCAAGTTTTTCCATCTCGCGGGGCAGCCGCACCGCGGCATGCAGGCGTTCGAGAAATGCATGCAAGTCTTCGAAGCCGTGCTCGGCGGCCAGGCGAACGTCAACTTCGTGCTTCGCCATGTGGGCACGTGGCCCGAGCTTTTCGCGCGAGCGTCGCTGACCGCCTTGGAAGCCGGGCAGCCGGGGCGGGCCGTCGAGTTCGCCGAATACGGGCGCTCGCGGGTGATGGGAGCTCTCTCGGCCCCGGTGGCGGCGCCTCCGGGAGCGGGCGCAGGTGAGTGGCACGCGTACGTGCGCGGATGGCGCCGCATGGCCATGCATCTCGCCAGCCTGAACCTGCAACACCGGACACCCGGAAAACAAGAGACAGAAGCAGCGCGCGAGCTCACCGAACTCGCCCGGCGCCTCGCTGAATCCGGCGTGCCTCTCGCCGTGCTTCGCCCGGTGAGCGAGGGCGTGCAGGTGCAGGACGCGATCGGCCTGTTGCGCAGGCAGCCCATCCAGACGACGATCGCCTATGCCATCACGATGGACGACAAGTTGCTTCGTCTGGTGGCGATCGATGCCGAGGGCGCCCGCGAGATCGAGTTGCCCCCGGCGGAACAAGGCGAAATCTTGGCCGCCGCAAACCGTTTCCGCATGTTTGAAGCGTCGAAGTCCAACGACCTCGCCGGGCCGATCGATGAGTTACTGGAATCGGCGGGGGGGCCGCTCGGTGACGGTTTGCACCAGGCGCTCGACGATCAGGTCGGCGGCAGGCTCATCTGGGTGCCCCACGGGGCTCTGGTGGTTGTGCCGATCGCAGCGTTGCCTTGGGACGGCGGTGCGCTCATAGACCGCGTAGCAATACAGGTCGCTCCTTCGTTGGCCATGGCATTGCGCGCCTTGCGGAATGTCGACCCGAATGGGAGCGCCGCAGCGGCGTACGTCGAGGGTCCTTGGAGCGAAAAAGCCCGCCAGGCGCCGACCGAGGGCGGAGAAACACTGCTGCGCGGCATCGGGCACATTGACCTGGCTCAAGTTGCCCCGGGCACGATGCAGGAGCTCGCATCCGCTTTATCCGGACGCAGGCTCGTTCTCTTCTCCTGTCACGGGGTTTTCCGGTGGGACGAGCCGGCATCGAGTCACCTGCAGCTCGGATTCGACTGCGGCATCGACGATCTTGTCGGCAGCGGCGTGTTCGATCCGAAAAGCCTCGCCGTCCTGAACACCTGTGATGCGGGGACCGTCGCGCAGGACGCCACAAACGAACCGGTGGGATTGCCTATCGCGATGATGGCTGCGGGTGCGGCCACAGTCGTTGGACCTTCAGCGCCTGTCGAAGCGATTGCGGCGGTGGCATTCAGCTGCCTATTTCTCCGCGAGGTCTGCCGGCGCTCGTCGCCGGAAGCCGTCCAGGAGGCCGTGAAGTTGATGCGGACCATCACTAAAGGGGAGCTCGGTGCGATGCTGGACGAAGCTGGACATCCGTTTGCCCGCTATCTGAAAGCGGGGGGACTGAACGATCGCTTCTTTAAGCAGATTGCGGACTGGGCATTCTTTTCCCACTGGGGAAGCGCGCAGACCCTGCCGCCGGGACGAGGCTGAAGCGAGATACCTCTCAGCGCGTCGGCTAATCCGTCCTCGCATCCGCCGCTTCCGCGCCGCGGAGCTTCGAGAGCGAGCCCTCGCCCTGGCGCGACGTCAGCGTCGGCGGAGCGCGCTTCACGATGCAACGAACGCCGTGAAGCGCTTCGCCGCACGAGGCGGCGCGCGCTTTTTCTCCGCGCGCGGCCGCGCCGTCAGTTCGACGCGCAGGAATCCTTGCAAGGCGCGAGGGCGACGCCGCGGAAGACTTCGCCCGGGCGCGAGGCCTGGAGGGTCACGAACGTCCCGCGCGCGTCGTCGCGATCGTCGCGATCGCCGTCGCGGCGGCGTGCGGGCAGGCTCGTAGCCGCGAGCACGTCGGTGACGGCGACCAGCCGCGTCGGATCGGGCTCGCCGCCGGAGATCGCGCTGGTCTGCGCGGTGATCGCGTACAGCGTCACCGTCCCGTCGCCGTTCGCGCGGCCCGCCAGATTGCGCAGCCCGGTGGTGTAGGTCGGCACGGGATAGCCGGGCAGCTCCCTCGGCTCGTTCAGCTCGAGGCCCTCGCGCAGGACGTAGGCGAGCTGCCACACGCCGCCGACGCGGATCCACTTCTGCAGGCCGGCGAGCGGATCGGAGACGAGATCCGTATACATCGTCGTGCCGTCGCTCGCGACCGAGGTGGCGATGACCGTTCCGCCCGGCGCGCTCGTCGCGACGGTGGCGTTGCCTTCGTCGGCGACGTAGAGCGTGTTCGCGTCCGCGAAGAAGAAGCCGAAGGGCGTGAGCGGAGACGACGCGCCCGTGGCGGGATTGGTCGCCTGGTTGCCGATCAGCTGCACGATGGCGTTCGTCGTGCCGCCGGTCGGCACGCCATCCGACGTTCCGTCCTTCACCTGGAAGATGCCGTCGTCGCCGTTGCCGCCGCTGCCCTTCGAGACGTAGAGATTCCCGCCGAAGATCTCGACGCCGCGCCAGTTGCTGTCCTTGACGTGCTGCTTCGCCGACTCGTCGGGGCGGTCGGTCGCGACGTAGGTCCCGAGCTCGATCGACGCGCTCGACCCCGGCGCGCCGAGCCGCACGCCGATCGTCGTGCCCGGGCCCGTCGGCGGCGTCGTCTTGTTCAGGGTCGAGTCGGCGTTGCCCGCCATGTAGAACTGCGTGCCGTCGACGGTGACGACGGCGCGCGGATTGTCGCCGCTGAACGCGTTGCTCTCCGCAGTCACGCTGAAGCTGCCGTCGTGCTTGATCAGCGCGACCGCGCGGTCGAAGAACGGCCCCGGGGCCGAGGCGATCTGCGCAGCCGGGTCGGTCGTCTCGGAGTTCGACACGCCTTCGGCGCCGACCGGGCCGACGTAGCCCATGTAGGTCAGGAATTGCCCGTCCGCCGAGCGGTGCAGCGCGCCTTCGGACTTGGAGCTGAAGCTCGTCGTGATGATCGTGCCGCCCGCGCTGAGCGCGGTGAGCGGCAGCGTCCCGATGCGCCGCGAGAACGGCTCGTCGCGGTACGAGTCGATGAAGACGCTGCCCTGGATGCCGCTCACGCTCGGGTCGTTGAAGATCGCGGGAAACGCCTCGCCCGGCCGCGCGGGATCGCCGCTGTATACGATGCGGCTCACGGCCAGCGTGACGCGCTCCTGGGGGTCGGCGGGCGCGGGTGCGGCGGCGAGAAGCAGTGCGGCGGCCGCGAGCAGGCGGACCGCGTGGTCCGATGGAAGCTTCGTCATGTGGAGTCCTCCCCTTATCGGCGACGAGGCGCCTACGTTAGGGAGCGAATGTGACAGCCGCATCAACGCTGCGTGACGGTTGGGTTACAGGCGAGCGTCGCACGCGAAGGTAGCGCTGCTTCGGGCTTAGAATGGGGATTCGAAAGGAGGCCGCCATGGCCAACGCGAAGCGCAGGTCCGCACTGAAGCGCAAGACCGCAGCCAAGCGCAAGTCCGCTCCGAAAGCCTTGCACGCGGAGCGTTTCCCCAACGAGAGCGGCGCCTACCGGAAGGCGCGGAACAAATTGCTCGAGGCCGAGATCGCGCTTCGTCGCAACGTCGAATCGGTCGCGTCGCTGCGCAGGAAGCTTCCGCTCGGCGGCACTATCCCGAAGGACTACGAGTTCGAGGAAGGCGGGGTGGACATCGACGACACCGACACCGTCCGCAGGGTGAAGATGTCGGACCTCTTCGAGCGCGACGGCAGCCTCGTCGTCTACAACTACATGTACGGCCCGGCGATGGCCAAGCCCTGCCCGATGTGCACCAGCATCCTCGACGCTCTCAACGGCACGGCGCAGCACGCCGGCCAGCGCGTGAACGTCGTCGTCGTGGCGAAGTCGCCGATCCAGCGCATCCGCGCCTTCGCGCGCGAGCGCGGGTGGAAGAACCTGCGGCTGCTGTCGTCGGCGAACAACAGCTACAACATCGACTACCACGGCGAGGACGCCGACGGATCGCAAAACCCCGCGCTCAACGTGTTCGCGCGCACGAACGGCGGGATCCGTCACACCTGGGGGAGCGAATTGATGTTCGCTCCCGCCGACGCGGGACAGAACCCGCGCCACGTCGACATGATGTGGCCGCTGTGGAACCTCTTCGACTACACGCCGAAGGGCGCGGGAAGGACTGGTACCCGAAGCTCGCGTACGGGCAGTGATGCGCGGGCGCTCGTTCCTCGCCGCGGCCGTTCTCGCGGTGCCGGCGTTCGCCGCCGGCGCGAAGGCTCCGGCCGCGCGCGATCCGCACGCGCTTTTCCTGCAGCTCGAGAACGCCGACGCCGTGGCCGAAGGCCCGCGCGCGTCGAAGCGCGTCCTCTACGTCTTCTTCGACGCGAACTGCTGGTACTGCCACCTGACGTGGAAGGCGCTGCAGCCCTACGAGCGCGCGGGGCTGCGCGTGCGCTGGGTGCCGGTCGCGTACCAGAAGGAGACCTCGAAGGGCCGCGCCGCCGCGATCATGGAGGCGAAGAACCGCGCGCAGGCGCTGCGCGAGAACGAAACGTACTACCGCGCGGATTCCTACGACGGCGGGATCGAGGTCGCGCAGGTGTCGCGCAGGCTCGCCGCGCAGCTCGAGCGGAACACGAAGCTGATGGAGAGTTTCGGCGCGCCGGGGACGCCGCTGCTCGTGTGGAAGGACGAGAAGGGCAGGGTGCACACCAAGGTCGGCATGCCGCGGCTGTCGGAGCTGCCGGCGATCGCGGATCTCCCGGAGCAGGAGAACGACGACCCGGAGCTCGCGGACTTCCGCTAGAGCTCCGGGCCCGGCTCTAGATCCTCACTGGATCACTTCCCAGTCGTCGGTCGCGACGGTGCCGCTGACCGTATCCTGGAGCGTGATCTTCTGGAAAACGAACTGCACGGTCTCCTGCACGCCCGGGTTCTGCCGGATGACGTTGCCGCCGAGATTGTCTCCGCCGATGTCCTGCGAGCTGATGAGCGCGTTCTCGAGCTTGATCTTGAAGTAGAGCTGCATCGTGCCGACCCTCGAGCGACGGTAGAACGAGCACTCGACCGACGTCAGGTTCTCGTTGGTGACCGCCGCCATGAACAGCTTCGGCGAGGCGCTGTCCAGCGTTTTCACGATGACGAACGGCTTGTGCACCCGCCTGCCGGTCACCTGCCCGGTCGTCTGGTCGATCGGCGAGCTGACGCCTTCGGACAGCGCCAGCACCGGGATCGTGTCCTCCAGCCCCTTGATCGTGTTGTCTCCTTTGATCACGCCCTGTTTCGAGCCGGTGATCTTGCAGAACACTTCCTGCGCGTGGACGAGCGAGCCTGCACCCACGGCGGTCAGAACGAACAGCGCCAGTACGAGTCGTTTCATTGCCCCTCCCTTGCGGTTGATTGGTGAACGGTCGTTACTGCGCGGGCTACGGTACACCAAAAACCGGTCTCGCGCGCGCCGGACTTTCCATCCCGTTTGCGATAGGCTGTCGTCCTCTTTCGACCCGTTCACCCCGAAATGATCCGACGCCTTCCGGTCCGGCTCCTCTTCCTCGCGCTCGCGCTGCCGGCGTTCGCGCTAGCGCAGCCGATTCCGCGTCCCGACCACGTCGTGATCGTCATCGAGGAGAACAAATCCTTCGAACAGATCGTCGGCAGCGCGCAGGCGCCCTACATCAACGCGCTCGCAAGTGAGGGCGCGCTGTTCACGCGCTCGTTCGCGGTCGCGCATCCGAGCGAGCCGAACTACCTGGCGCTCTTCTCGGGAAGCACGCACGGCGTGCCCGACGACCGCTGCCCGCTGCGGCTGTCGGGAGAGAACCTCGCGACCGAGCTCGCGCGCAAAGGCCTCGGCTTCGCGATCTACTCCGAGTCGATGCCCGCTCCGGGCTTCACAGGCTGCGCGGCCGGGCACTACGCGCGCAAGCACAATCCCGCGGCCAACTGGGCCGACACGCCGCCGCAGGCGAACCTGCCGTTCTCGATGTTCCCCGCGGATTACTCGAAGCTGCCCGCCGTCTCGTTCGTGGTGCCCGATCTGCTGAACGACATGCACGACGGCGAGCCGGCCGCGTCGATCCCCCGGGGGGACCGGTGGCTGAAGGAACACCTCGACGCTTACGTGAAATGGGCGAGGACGCACAACAGCCTCCTCGTCCTCACCTGGGACGAGGACGACGGCTCGAGCGCCAACCGGATCGTCACGATCTTCGTCGGCCCGATGGTGAAGCGCGGCGAATACGCGGAGCGAATCGATCACTACGGCGTGCTGCGGACCGTGATCGCGATGTACGGGCTGCGGCCGCCGGGGGAAGCCGCGCGCTCGGCGCCGATCGAGGGGATCTGGCGGCCGCGCGGCCGGTGATTCCCGCGATCTTCCGCTAGCGGTCGAGCTCGTCGCGCGGCGCGACGGCGCGCGTCTCGCCGAACACGATCGCGCTCACCGCCCAGGAGATCAGCGCGTAGACGATCGCGCCGAAGAACGCCGACCAGAAGCCGCCGACCGAGAATCCCTTGACGAAGGATGCGACGAACCAGAAGAGGAGCGCGTTGATCACGAACACGAATAGGCCGAGGGTGAGCACGGTGACGGGCAGCGTGAGCAGCACGAGCAGCGGGCGGATCAGCGTGTTCACGAGGCCGAGGATGAGCGCGGCGATGAGCGCGGTGTAGAAGCTCTCGACTTGCACCGAGGGCACGACGTAGGGAAGCGCGAGCAGCGCGAGCGCGTTGATCAGCCAGACGAGAAGGAGGTTGCGCGCCATCGAGCGGAAGGATAGCAGGAACCGCTAGGCGAAGTGGCACGCGACGACGTGCCCCTTGCCCACGTCCCGCAATTTCGGCTCGGAGGCGGGATCGGTGCACACGGCGGGCCGGCCCTGCTCCTGGTAGCGCGGGCAGCGCGGGGCGAAGCGGCAGCCGCCCGCGGGCTGCTCGAAGTCGAACACGCCCCAGGTGCGGCCGCCGGAGGGCGCGGCGCCGCGCAGGCTCACCTCGGTGCTCTGCTTGTCGGCGAGCGACGACCAGAGGATGCGCGTGTAGGGATGGCGCGGCCGGTGCGCGATGTCGTCCGCGAGACCCATCTCGACGATGCGCCCGAGATACATCACCGCCACTTTCTGGCTGACCAGCTCGACGATCGGCAGATCGTGCGAGATGAAGAGATACGACAATCCGAGGCGCTTCTGCAGATCGCGCAGCAGGTTCACCACCTGCGCCTCGATCGAGACGTCGAGCGCGCTGGTGGGCTCGTCGGCGACGATCAGGCGCGGCCGCACCGCGAGCACGCGCGCGATGCCGACGCGGCGCTTCTCGCCGCCGGAAAGCTCGGAGGGATAGTTCGAGAGCTTGCTCTCCTTGAGATTCACCTGCTCGAGCAGCTCCCGGATGCGTGCTTCGATCTCGGCGTCGCCCGGACGCTCGTGGACGGTAAGCGCCTCGCGCAGGATCGCGCGCACGCGCATTTTCGGATTGAGGCCCGCGTCCAGGTCCTGGAAGATCATCTGCATCTCGCGTCTCAGCGGGCGCAGCTCGGCGCGGGAGAGGCGCGTGATGTCGCGGCCGTCGAACACGATGCGACCGCCGCTCGGATCGGTCAGCCGCAGCACCGTGCGCCCGATCGTGGTCTTGCCGCAGCCGGACTCGCCGACGAGGCCCACGGTCTCGTTTTCCCTCAGATAGAAGCTTACGCCGTCGACCGCGGGGATCACGCGCCCCTGGCCGGCGAGCGCCGAGACGAGGCCGCGGCGCGCTCTGTAGTGCTTGCGCAGATCGGTGACCTCGAGAAGGGCCTCGCTCATGTCCGAGTCTCCGGCGCCGCGGCGGGGGCGTGCAGCCAGCAGCGCACCTTGTGGCCCGGCCCGACCTCCGCGAGCGGGGGCTCGAGACCGGCGCAGCGCTCGCGCACGGCTTCCGTGACGCGGTTGCAGCGGCCGTAGAAGCGGCAGCCGCGCGGCACGTCGATGGTGTCGAGCACCTCGCCCTCGATCGCCTGCAGGTAGCTCTTGTTGCGGATCGTCTCGGCGCCGGGGATCGACGCGAGCAGCGCCGCCGTGTACGGGTGACGGACCGGCGCGTCCTGCGCGAGCACCCCGGCGGCGCGTCCGCTCTCCACGACCGTTCCGCCGTACATCACCGCGACCCGGTCGGCGAGACGCCGGATCAGCCGGATGTCGTGGCTGATGAGGAGTGTCGCCGTGCCGGTCTCGGCCTTGAGCTCGGCGAGCAGGTCGACGATGCGCGACTGGATGGTGGCGTCGAGGCCCGTGGTCGGCTCGTCGGCGATCAGGAGCGAAGGCTCGGCGCACAGCGCCATCGCGATCATCGCGCGCTGGCACATGCCGCCGGACATGCCGAACGGGAAGTTGTCGAAGCGCAGCCGCGGCGAATCGATGCGCACGCGCTCGAGCCAGTGCAGCGCGCGCTCTGCCGCCTCGCGCGCGCCCTTGACGTCGGTGTGCAGCCGGATCGTCTCGACGAGCTGCGCGCCGATCGTCGAGTAGGGATTGAGCGCCGAGCGCGGATTCTGGAAGATCATGGCGATCTCCTTGCCGCGCACGCCCGCCATCAGCGTCTCGGCGCGCCTGCGCCAGCCGCGCTCGTCCTTCTCCACCGCGACGACGCGCCCGTCCTCCTCCTCGACGCGCACGTGGCGCTCCAGGCCGTCGAGCAGGCTGCGCCGTATCCGTTCCGAGCGCAGCTCGACGCGCCCGCCGATCACCCCAGGCGCGCCGGTCGCGAGGCCCGCCACCGAGAGCGCGGTGACGGTCTTGCCGCTGCCGGACTCGCCCACCACGCCGAGCGTCTCGCCGCGCGCGACCTCGAGGCTCGCGCCGTCCACCGAGCGGATGAAGGCGCGCTTCGCGCGCGAGTAGAAATAGGTGCGCAGGTTCTCGACCGCGAGCAGCGGTTCCTCGGCTGCGCTGAGGACGGGCCCTTCGGCGGCGCTCAGGACAGGCGCGTCCATCATCGCCTCCGCTTGCCCTCGAGAATGTTGTTGAGCCCGTCGCCGAGCAGCTGGAATCCGAGAATGGTCGCGAGGATCGCGAGCGCGGGCGCCGTCGAGGGCCAGAAGTTGCCCTGCAGGAAGTAGTTCGCGCCGGCCTGGACCATGTTGCCCCACGAGGGCGTGGGCTCCTGCACGCCGAAGCCGAGGTAGGAGAGGCTCGTCTCGACGATGATCGCCTCGGCCATGCCGAGCGTGGCCTGGATCACCAGCGGCGCGCGGCAGTTGAGCCACAGGATGTGCTTGAGGATGACCGTGCGCGCCGGCAGCCCGAGCGCGTGCGCGGCCTCGATGAAGCTCTTCTGCCGCAGAAAGGAAATCTTGCCAGCGATCAGGTTGGCGGTCGCCGGCATGCCGGTGATGCCGACCACGACCATGACGTAGTAGATGTCGGGCTTGAAGGCGGCGATCACGAGCAGGATCAGCACCAGCCGCGGGAACGAGTCGATCAGGTTGTCGAAGTAG
>Ga0187773_10000544_pt1 | contig 14870 bp, 13 predicted proteins | sample 0216_BV02_MP05_1_FD_133133 | JGI IMG/M metagenome (GOLD analysis project Ga0187773, IMG submission 133133) | Tropical peat soil microbial communities from peatlands in Department of Meta, Colombia - 0216_BV02_MP05_10_MG | ecosystem: Environmental > Terrestrial > Soil > Wetlands > Peat | place...
CGAAGCTCGCGACGGATCCCCCGCTGCTTCAGCTGACGCACTGGGTGCCGCAGGTCCTGGCCGAGCAGGGGGAATCCGTTCAAAGCGTGTATCGCGCCTACAAGGAGCTCTCGTTGTCGCGCCAGGGGCTGAAGGAAATCTACATCCTGACGCTTACCCTGACACTGCTGCTGGCGCTGCTGTCGGCGATTGCGCTCGCTTTCCTGTTATCGCGGCGTCTGTCGCAGCCTCTCGCGGTGCTCGCACAGGGAACGCAAGCGGTTGCGCGGGGCGATTTTTCGCGGCGAGCGCCGGTTACAAGTCGCGACGAATTGGGCATTCTTACGCAGTCATTCAACAGCATGACTCAGCAGCTCGACGAGGCGAGGAGCGCCGCTCAGCTTAACCAAGTTCAGCTCGAGACGGCAAAGACCTACCTCGAAAGCATTCTCGCGAATCTTTCCGCGGGGGTGCTTGTGTTCGATCGCGACCTCGTACTGCGCATTGCGAACACCGGGGCGGGCAGCATCCTGCATGAGGAGCTCGGACCGCTCGTTGGATCGAAGCTTGAGGATTGGCCGGTGCTCGCCGAGCTGGTGCGGCCCCTGCACGAAGAATTCCGCGAACACCGTACCGCACCCTGGCAGCGACAAATCGAAATGCGCGAGCGAGGGGCGGTGATACTTGCGAGAGGTTCACCGCTTCCCGAGCCGAGCGGCGGCGGTTATGTCGTGGTGTTCGATGACATTACCCAGCTGATCGCGGCGCAGCGCGCGACAGCCTGGGGTGAGGTTGCCCGTCGGTTGGCGCACGAAATCAAGAACCCGCTCACACCGATTCAGCTGGCTGCCGAGCGACTTCAGGCCAAGCTTGCCGACAAGCTCCCGCCGGGTGCGGGCCAGGTTCTAGAACGCGCCACCGAAACCATCGTCGCGCAGGTAACGGCAATGAAAAATATGGTGGATCAGTTCCGCGACTATGCGCGAACGCCTGCGCCTCAGCTTCACGCGCTCGACCTGAACCGCTTGGTCGAGGAGATGATCGGTCTGTACGAACAGACGGGCGTTCGAATCCACACCAGTTTGCAGCAGGGCATTCCGCTAGTACGGGGGGATCCCGACCGCCTTCGGCAGGTGATCCACAACCTGCTCCAGAACGCGCAGGACGCCCTTGCCGGCAACGCCGACCCGAAGATCGACGTGTCCACCGAGTATTCGAGCGGCCAGGTCTGGCTGCGTGTCAGCGATAATGGCTCCGGCTTCCCCGAGGCCGTCATCAACAGCGCATTCGAACCGTATGTCACGACCAAAGCCAGGGGAACCGGCCTCGGGCTCGCGATAGTAAAGCGTATCATCGACGAGCATCACGGCACCATCAGCATCGAGAATCGACTGGAAAAGGAGGGGGATCGAGGCGCGGCGGTACGAATTTCGCTACCGCTCGCGGCTTGAGACGACATGGCTCGGATACTCGTCGTCGACGACGAAGTCGGAATTCGCGAACTGCTGTCGGAGATCCTTTCCGACGAGGGGCACGTCGTACAACTCGCCGAGAACGCAACTGCGGCCCGCTCCCTGCGTGCTCAGGAGCGACCTGATCTCGTTCTCCTCGATATCTGGATGCCGGACGCGGACGGGATCACTTTGCTGAAGGAATGGTCGGCGAGCGGACAGCTCAACATGCCAGTGATCATGATGTCAGGCCACGGCACAATCGACACAGCGGTCGAGGCGACGCGAATCGGCGCCATGGATTTTCTGGAGAAGCCGATCGCGCTGCAGAAGCTGCTCGCCACGGTGAAACGCGCGCTCCGCGCGGGCGAATCTCGTGCGGTCATGCCGCTGAGCATCGCAAACTTCGGCCGATCCGCGCTGCTCATCGAGCTGAAGAAGCGGCTGGCGCAGATCTCCGCGGCGAGCGCCTCGGTCTTGATGCGCGGTGAGAAGGGAGTGATGCCGGATCTCTACGCGCGCTATCTGCATCAGCCGAACACTCCCTGGGTCAACGCGACCCACGCGCTCATTGACGGATCGCAGGACATACTGCAGCAGGCTACGGGAGGGGTCCTGTTCATTGAGGAACTTTCGGCGCTATCGAAGAACCAGCAAAAGCATCTGGCGTTTCTTGTCCCGCGCGCCGAGAAGGCGAGGATAAGATTGGTGTCTTTCACCGCCGAGGAACCGAAACGTCTTGTGGAGCAGCGGGAATTCGACGCGACTTTGATGCAGGCGTTATCGGGGATCGTCATTGCGCTGCCTGCCCTGCGAGACCATCCCGAAGACATTCCCGATATCGCGAGCTTGATGCTTGCGCAGTTGGTGGAAACACGCTTTTGCCCGCCGCGCAATTTTTCTACGGGGGCTCTCAATCTCCTTAGGAATTTTTCCTGGCCCGGCAACCTCGAGGACCTCGCTGCTGGGGTACGCACGTTGGCGCTGACGAGCCTCGAAGAGGAGATCGGGACGCGCGACGTGGAGCGGGTGCTGCCGCAATTCGCGCGTCAGCCGACGGGAGCCGATGTGCAGCTCGATCTGCCGCTGCGCGAAGCGCGCGAGGCCTTCGAGCGGACGTACTTCGAACATCATCTTGCCCAGGCGAACGGCTCGATCGTGCGCCTCGCAGAGAGGAGTGGACTTGAGCGCACGCACCTGTACCGCAAGCTCAAGTCGCTTGGAATCCCCACCGGCCGCAAAGACGAGTGATCCCCGGCAGAGGGGCGAACCGGATTCGGCATAAAATGCGTGCTTTTTCGGCGGGACGCCTCCCGTGAAAATCGTTATTCTCGGAGCCGGCCAGGTGGGCTCGACCGTCGCAGAAAGCCTGGTTTCCGAAGCTAATGACATCACCATCGTCGACGTCGACGGCGCGAGGCTGCGCAGCCTGCAGGACCGGCTTGATCTGCGCACGGTGATCGGCAGTGCTTCGCACCCCTCCGTGTTAAGGGAGGCGGGGATCGAAGATTGCGACTTGATGATCGCTGTCACGCAGAGCGACGAGACCAATCTCGTCGCGTGCAAACTCGCCCAGAAGCTCTTCAACGTTCCGACGCGCATCGCACGACTGCGCGCGACGGATTATTTGACGAACGAGCGCGTGCTGGGACCAGACGGCTTCGACGTGGATCTCGCCATCTGTCCAGAGCAGATTCTGACCGATTACATCGTCAAGCTCATCGAGTTTCCCGAGGCGCTGCAGGTGCTCGAATTCGCACATGGCAAAGTCAGTCTGGTGGCGGTGCGCGCCTTCCAGGGAGGACCCTTGGTCGGCCACCCGCTCAAGAACATCCGTACGCACATCCCTTCCGTCGACGCCCGGGTCGCCGCCATATTCCGCGGGGACAGCTCCATCGTTCCCGAAGGCGACACGGTCGTCGAGGCGAACGACGAGGTCTTCTGCCTCGCGGCTACCCGAGATATCCGGCAGGTAATGCACGAGTTGCGACGCATGGACAAGCCGGTGAACAGCGTCATGATCGCCGGCGGAGGCAATATCGGTCTGCGCCTCGCGCGGGCGATCGAGCGCGACTATGCGGTCAAGGTCATCGAATACAGCAAACAGCGCTGCGCCGTGCTCTCAGGGCTGCTCACCCGCGCCTTGGTGCTTCAGGGCGATGTTACTGACGAGGGGCTGCTGCAGGACGAGAACGTCGCAGAAATGGATGTATTCATCGCGGTCACGAACGACGACGAGAACAACATCATGTCGTGCCTGCAGGCAAAGCGCATGGGCGCCCGGCGCGTGGTGGCGCTCATCAACCGGCGGTCCTACGTGGACCTGCTGCAGGCCGGACAGATCGACATTGCGATCTCGCCCGCCCAGGCGACTATCGGAACCCTGCTTGCGCACGTTCGGCGCGGGCACATCACGCAGGTACACAGCCTGCGCCGCGGTGCGGCAGAAGCCCTCGAGGCGGTAGTGCACGGTGACCGGGAGTCGTGCCGCTGCGTGGGCCGCAGGATCGAGGAAATCGACTTGCCGCGCGGTGCGACCATTGCCGCGCTGGTTCGCGGCGACGAGGTGATCATGGCTCACCACGATACGGTGGTGCTGGCGGAGGATCACGTGATCGTGTTCGTGACGGACAAGAAGACGCTGCCGAAGGTCGAGAAGCTGTTCGAGGTGAGTGTGGGTTTTCTCTGAGCGGTGCCCTGAGCAATCGCGATGGTCCGGCTAATCCCCGTCCTCAACCTGTTGAGTGTCGTGCTCCTCACCCTCGCGCTCGCAATGCTCTTGCCGCTCGCCTGCGGCTTTTTTTACGGCGACGGTGCTGTTGCCGCTTACGTCAAAGCGATAGCGATCACCACGGCCAGCGGGGCCACTCTGTGGCTCGGCACCCGTCGCGGCGCTGCGGAGCTGCAGCCACGAGACGGATTCCTGCTGGTCGCGCTCGTGTGGACGGTGGTGCCGGCATTTGCGACGCTCCCGCTTCTGTCGTATCTGCCGGGGCTCAGCTTTACGGACGCGTACTTCGAGACCGTTTCCGGGCTCACCACAACGGGATCAACGGTTCTGTCCGGCCTGGATCGCTTGCCGCCCTCGATCAACTTCTGGCGCGCGTTTCTCGTCTGGCTCGGCGGGATGGGAGTGGTGGTGCTTTCGGTGGCGATTCTGCCCCTGCTCGGCGTGGGCGGCGCCCAGATCATGAAGGCCGAGACTCCCGGACCGATGAAGGAGTCGAGGCTTACTCCTCGCATCACCGAGACCGCCAAGGGGTTATGGCTCGTGTACGCGGCCATCACCGCTGCGTGCATGATTTCGATGAAGGCCGCCGGCATGAGCTGGTTCGACGCCGTCGTGCACTCGTTTTCGACGGTGGGGCTCGGAGGGGTTTCGTCGCACGACAAGAGCTTCGGCTATTTCAATTCGCCAGCGATCGAAGCGGTAACTGTCTTCTTTATGGTCGTCGCCGGTTTGAATTTCGGAACACACTTCCTGGCGTTCCGCAAGCTCTCGGTCGCTCCCTACCGCAACGATCCGGAGACCGGCGCGTACTTCACGATGCTCGCGTTCTCAGTGCTTGGAATAGCCGCCTTTCTGTTCGCGAGCGGGGTGTATCCGAGCTTCTGGACGTCACTGCGCTACAGCGCGTTCAACGTCGTGTCGATGGCAACGACTGCCGGTTTTTCCAGTACCGATTTCGGCGCCTGGCCTATCTTCGCCCCGGTGTGGATGCTGACGCTTTGTTCCTTCGTCACCTGTTCCGGCTCACCCGGCGGCGGGATCAAGATGATTCGCGCGGAGTTGATGCTGCGGCAGGCGCTTCGTGAGTTGCAGCGGATCGTCCATCCGCGCGCCTACATCCCGCTCAAGCTTTCGGGCCATACCGTTGAGAACAACATCATCTTCGCGGTACTCGCCTTCATGCTGGTCTACGGCGGCTCGGTGATCGTCATGGCCCTGCTATTGACCGCCGCAGGACTTGACGTCGTCACCGCGTTTAGCGCCGTGATCGCCTGCATCAATAATGCGGGACCCGGGCTCGGGAAGGTCGGGCCCGCGGCGACTTATGCGGGTCTGACCGATATTCAGATCTGGATCTGCACTGCCGCGATGCTGCTGGGACGGCTCGAACTCTTCACGCTGCTGGTAGTTTTCACGCCGTCGTTCTGGCGGAAGTGATCTTATCGATCCGTTCGGGCCCCGCGCCATACGGCTGGAACGAGGACAGGAATAGATCGATTTCCGCGGCGGCGTCCTTCACCGCGCGTCTGCGGCCGATGACGACAACCTCATACAGGCGCGGACCCGACGTGAACAGCCTGGCTTTCAGCACGATATCGCCGCCTTCGGCGGTCAGTTCGCGCCCTCTGAGTCCGTGCTGCACGATCGGCTTTTCTTCCGTAACGTTACCGCGAATGTTCGCCACGAGCGCGTCGCGGGTTGCATCCACGACGCGGGCGTCTGCAGCCGGATAATCGGCATAGCCGACGCCGAACACGCTTTCGCCCGCCCGACCCGACCAGAGATGCATGATGACGCTCGGGGCGCCGGCGAGCGGCCTTTTCTCGTAACGGGGCTTGGCCGGCATCAGCGCCGAAAAGCCGCCTTCAACGGAATTCAATTCTCGCCAGTCGAAGTCGGGTGCGCACGCAGAAAGCGCGAATAGCGCGACTCCCGCGATAGCGGAGCGTCGCTTCATCGAAGCCTCGCGATCAGCGACGCTCCCCAGGGGCTCCGGTCATGACCGGATCACCGAGGCATGAGCGAGCGCCGGATCGCGCCATAACGAGCGGCGAGGCCCGCCGCAACCGCCATTTCTTCCGCATCGTCGAAAACAGGAACGCGCGCAGCCTCGAGTGCGGCGAACCAGTCCTTCTTGCCGGGCAGCGTGCCCATCATCGAGTGCATGACCGGCACGTCGGTGTTCTTCGCGATGTCGGCCAGGCGCGCCACCACCGGCGACGCGTCCACCATGAAAGGAACCACGTGCAGGACGAGTATCGCATCGAAAACGTCTTTGCACTGGGCGAGCGCCAACGTTAGCGTGTCGCCAAAGCGCTCTTCCCGCGCGTCCGCAAGCAAGTCGAGCGGGTTCGCGACGGCGGCTTCGCCAGGAAGCCTGTGCCGCAGTTCTTCTGCCAGTGCTTTCGGCAGATCCGGGAGGCTCAGCCCTTCCCGCGCAGCGCTGTCGGTAGTGAGAACACCTGGCCCACCCGAGTTCGAGAGCAACAGGATCCTGCGCCCGAGTCCTTGCGGGAAGGCTCCGAGTCCCTTGCACGCGATGAGCAGGCGGCGGAGCGAGTCGACGCGGATGACGCCGCACTCGCCGAGGAGGATGTCCAGCGCGTCGTTTGCGGGCGCGTCACCGCCGGTATGCCGCTTCGCGGCCCCAACGCCCGGCACGGAGCGTCCCCCAACGAGTGCGACGATCGGTTTCGTTGCCGCGACTCGGTGCGCGACCGTCTTGAAGCGCTCGGTGTCGCCGAAGGATTCTACGTAGAGCGCGATGACTTGGCAGCGATCGTCCGAACCGTAGTGTTCGAGGTATTCCGTGACGCCAAGGTGCACGGCGTTACCCACCGACACGACTGCTCCGATAGGCAGTCCAAGTTCGTGGCTCTTTGCGATAACCTGCTCCGCGATCGCGCCCGACTGTGACACGAAGGCGACACCGCCGCCGCGCGGCATATCTCGCAAGAACGTTGCCGCGAAGGGGGATTCACGATCCAGCTGATCGATGATTCCCGCGCAGTTCGGGCCGGCCACCGTGATGCCATGTTTTGAGGCCAACCGACGCAACTCGGCGTCTCGCGCGATCCCGGCATCGCCGGCTTCGGCAAAGCCACCGGGAAGAATCAGAAGACGCTTGTGCCCGCTCTCGGCCGCGTCTCGCACGACGTCAAGAATGAGATCGGGCCGAACCACGATGATCGCGAGATCGGCCGGAGGATCGACCTCGCGTAGCGAAGTCTTCACTTCGAGGCCGAGGATTGATCCACCTTTCTGATTGACGGGGATGACCTTGCCCCGAAAGCCCGAAATGCGCGCGTTGCGCAATACGGCGCCGCCAGAGCTCGTCTCGCGCTCAGCGGCTCCCACGATGGCGACGCTCTTCGGACGGAAGAACGCATCGAGCGAACTCACGCTCGCGTCCTCCGCCGGCCATGCTGCCCGTGGTCAAAGCGGGCTTGCATCGAATGGGCTTACTGCCGCGGCGGCAATATCTTCACGCGCAGTTCGCCGAGGCCGTCGATCCCCGCGACAAGTTCGTCGCCTGGCTTGGCGGCTCCCACGCCGGCGGGCGTCCCGGTCATGATGAGGTCACCCGCTTCCAGCGTGTAGTATTGCGTAAGAAACGCAATCTGCTCGGGAACGCTCCAGATCATTTGGTCGATGTCCGAGTCCTGGCGAAGCTGGCCGTTCACTTTAAGCCACAGCTTGCCCTTTTTCGGGTGGCCGATCTTGGATGCCGGCGTGATCGGACCGACTGGCGCTGCTTCGTCGAAGTCCTTGCCAAAGGTCCACGGCCGCCCCTTGTCCTTGCCGAGTTGTTGGAGGTCGCGCCGCGTCATGTCGAGACCGATTGCATATCCCCAGACATGATCGTTCGCCTTCGCGGCGGCGATCTTGTAGCCGCCCGTCCCGATCACTGCGACCATCTCGGTCTCCCAGTGATAGTTGCTTGTCATCGGCGGGTAGTGGACCGGTCCACCTTCCGGGACGAGGTCGTGCGCCGATTTCATAAAGAAGAACGGTTGCTCGCGACCGTCGCCGCCCATCTCTTTCTGGTGCTCGACGTAATTGCGGCCGACGCAAAAGATTCGTCGCGCCGGAAAGCGCGCTTTCGATCCGACGATCGAAAGCGACGGAATTTCCCAGTTGCCGATGACGTACTCCATTTTCACGTTGTGCCCCTCACGGTCAGAAACGATGCGAAGAAGAGAATTCTCCGCGCTTCCCTTTCAACCTCAGAAGATCGCGAACCGCTCTCCGTAGACGCCAAGCGGCCAGCGGCCCCCGCAGAAAAGCGCGTATTTTCGCATGAACGGATGGTCCGGCGACGCCTTTGCGGCTCGAGTGAGGCGAAACTGGTATGTCGCGTACGCCGCGGCACCCGCGGCTGCGCGGACGAGGCCCGGATCCGCGACCCCCGCGCGTACCGCCGCGAGCGCGGCTGCGCCGTGCAGCGCGTCGGTCGTCGTCAGCCATTCAGGGTCGGAGGGATCGAGATTCGCCAGTTTCTCGAGCCGGGTCCTCTCGGCTTCCTCGATGTCCCACCAACTGCCCGCCGGGCTGCGCGTGAGGCTCCCGGCCTGAGTCCAGCTCTCGACGAGCAGCGTCGGCAGGCTTGGACCGATCCCAAGGCCGGCAAGGTAGGCGTCGATGTCCGCCCGCTCGGCTTCACCGAGCGGCTCGCCGAGCGTCGAGAACCATCTCTGCGGGTCGTCCGCCGTCACGCGCTCATGCCGCTGCCGGAATCTTAGGCATCCGCAGGCCGAGACTGTCGAGGAGATCCTTGACGCGAGCCAGGTAATCGGCGCGCATTTCCTCGTTCTTGCGCTGCTTGAGGCCGTACTTGCGGAACATCTCATTGTTCTTCGAATGCGCCGCACCGAAGAAAGCCGGAAGATAGGGGAAATATCGATCGATCGCGTCCTGCACCTTCACCTTGCCTTCCGGCGTTTTGATGAGCTCGCTGCAGAAATCACGCCCGAACTGTGCGTGGAATTTCTCCTCGGGCATGGTGGTGCGCGCGACGTTTCGCAACGGAATGTAGCTGCAATGCAGAAGATCCTCGACCTGGAGGATCTCGGCGAGATCTGCAAGCAGCTTGATCACGCAAAATTCCTCCCAGGACTTCATCGGGAACTCGAAGATGCTGAGGGGCTTCTTGTTCCTGGTGTCCATTCGCTCTCCGGGCACGCCGACGTCGTCGGCGAGTCCCCTGAAGCGCACGTGATGGTGGTATTCCTCCATCGCCACGCGGCAGGTGAGCCATTTCGCGTAAGGGGTCGGTGCGAACTTGATCGCCGGCTCATCGAACACCTGCGCGCCGTACAGCTCGTTGATCGCGTGGCTGACAAGGATTTTCTTCACCGCTTCCTGGTATTCCGCGGGCTGTTTCCTGAAATCCTCCGCCGTCTTGACTTCGGGATGAGTTGCCATGGTGCGCTCCTAGAAAATTTCGGTCTATAAGACTGGTTCATCGCTGAACGCCTCGAGGTCTGTGACGAGGTCGGTGTAGTAAGGCTCGAGCGACCGGATGCCGGCGGCGAAGCCGTCGAGATCGTAGGCGCCCGCCGGCTGTAGCAGCTTCGACGCAGGGCGGGCCTGAGAGAACACGAAGACCTCGCGCCCGCGCGCGCCGAAGAGCTGGCCGGAAATGTGGCTCGCGTCGGGCGACGCGAGAAAGGTCACCAGGCGCGCGACGTACTTCGCGGGCACCTGAAGAGCTTTTTCCTTGTATGCGGCCTGGGCCTCGTTCGCTGGCTTGATGGTCTCGGTCACGCGCGTTGCGGCGAAGGGAGCCACGGCGTTGCAGGTGATCTTCGAGCGCGCGAGATCGTGCGCGACGACGCGCGTGAGGCCGATCAGGCCGGCCTTCGCCGCGCCGTAGGCTGCCTGGCCGAAGTTGCCATAGATGCCCGCCGTCGAGACCATGTTGACGATCGCGCCGGGCGCCCTGCCATTCTTCTGCTGATCGCGCATGACTGGCGTCGCCGCGGCGAGCATGCGGAATGCCCCGGTGAGGTTGGTTCGGAGCACCGACTCGAAGGCTTCGGGGTTTGCCTTGAAGATGAACGCGTCGCGAAGGATCGCGGCGTTGTTGACGACGATGTCGACCGCGCCGAAACGCTCCAGCGCAAGCTCCACCGCCTCGTTCGCGGTACCAGTCTCGGAGATGTCGGCGCAGACGGCTGCTGCGTTCGGATATTTCGCAGTGACTTCATCGGCGAGCTTGGGTTCGACGGGCTCGCCGGAGATCGAAACGCCGGAGTCCACCACCACGACGCTCGCGCCGTGCCCGATCAGATCCTCCACGATGGCGAACCCGATACCGCGGGCGCCTCCGGTGACGATCGCCACCCGGCCGGATAGTTTTTCCTGGATCAAGTTCGTGCCTCCCTATGACTGGTTATAGAACGCGTCGGCATGAATATCGCGCTGCGGCATTCCCTTGTCCAACAGCACCTGCGTGGTGGCTTCGACCATGGGCGGCGGTCCTGCAAGGTATGCCTTGCATCCTGAAATGTCAGTGAGATCAGTCGCGATTGTCTCGTGCACGAGACCGGCGCGCCTTTCGGATCGGCCGCGTTCCTCCGACAGAACCACGATGTACGCAAAGTTAGGGTCTTGTGCGGCCAGCTCTTGGAGGAGTGCCTCGTGATAAACGTCGCGCTCGTAGCGCGCTCCGAAATAGAGCGCCACTTTCCCGGTGTGGCCGCGCGAGAGCATCGTTCTCAGCATCGACTCGATCGGTGCGAGCCCCGACCCGCCGGCGACCAGCAGGACAGGCCCCACGTGCTTCTCACGGAGATAGGAGACACCGAGCGGTCCGGAGACTTTCACGCCGGCCCCCAATCTGAGTTGCTCCGCGACGAAACCGGAGGTTCGCCCCCCGGGCACATGGCGGACCTGGAACACGAGCTCGGGCTCTTCGGGAGTATTTGCCATCGAGTAATGACGCGACAACCCCGGCGCGAACTCGACCTGGGCGTACTGCCCGGCGGAAAATGTGTACGGCCCCCCCGCTTCGATCGACAGCCGCACTTCGCGGATATCGTGCGTAAGGCTGGCGAGACCCACGACGCGACAATGCATGACTCTCGAGGGATGCAGCACCAGTTCCTCGGTCTCGACGCGCCGCACCTTAGCGTCGCTCCACACCTGGGTGCGGCAAGCGAGAATGACGTTCCTGGCGCGCTCTTCGGCGCGCAGTGCGTGCTCCGAATGCTCCAGCTCGAAAATGTCGCCGGAGAGGTATTCGCACTTGCAGCTCCCGCAATTGCCAGCCTGGCAGCTGTAGGGAAAAGGCACTCCGGCGCGCAGCACGGCGTCGAGTATGGTCTCGCCGGGCTCGGCTTCGACGCGCTCATTGGTGTCGGCGATCTCGATCACGTAGACCATTTCGCCCGGCGGGGATGTCAATCATTGCGGAACATGCTACATTAGGATACAGAACGCTTGAAGTCAAATTGTTTGTATGTCAAACAAAGTGAATCGACGACGTGGCCGGCGCGCTAGCCGCCAACGCGGCGCGGCGCTTGACCATGGCATATTGCCCGATCTGCTCGGATATCAGTTACGGCTCGCGCAGCTCGCGGCATTTCGCGATTTCGAGGAGCACGTCGGAGCTTTGGGGGTTTCGCCGGGTCGGGTCGGCGTTCTGGCGCTCATCGAGGCGAATCCTGGCGTGACCCAGAGCGAGCTTGCCCGAGCGGTTGGGCTGGACCGCTCGACCATGGTGCCGCTGCTGGACAGGTTCGAGAAGCGCGGAGTGGTGGAGCGGCACCGCGGCGCGGATCGCCGCACCAACGGACTGTGGGTGACTCAGTCGGGCAAACGTCTGCTCTCCGAAATCGAGCGGCGGATTGCGGCGCACGAGGAGCGCATCGCGGCGGCCCTTTCACGCGGCGAGCGTGCCCAGCTGATGGCGTTGCTGAGGAAGCTCCAGCCGAGTTCGTGAGAGAAAAAAACGGGCGCCCGAAGGCGCCCGTCCAAAGAAGCCCTTTCGGGCCTCTCCCTGTTTGACTTCCAGGCTTCGGCTGCTATTCCACCTTCTCGCCGTGCAGGCTGATGTCGAGGCCTTCGCGTTCTTCTTCTTCCGTGACTCGCAGCCCGATCACCATGTCGATGATCTTCAGCAGGATGAAGCTGCCGATGCCGCTGACGAGGAGCGTGGTGAGTACACCGTACGCCTGGGTAAGCAGGCTGCCGTCGACGCCGCTGATCTCGCGCACATTCAGGATTCCGGTGAGCAGCGCGCCGATGATGCCGCCGATGCAGTGCACTCCGAAAGCGTCCAGCGAGTCGTCGTAGCCAAACATCGCTTTCACCGTCGTTGCCGCGAAGAAGCATCCGACCCCCGCGGCGATGCCGATGACGAACGAGCCGAAGACGCCGACGAAACCCGAGGCGGGAGTGATCGCGACCAAGCCTGCAACGGCTCCCGAGGCGATGCCGAGGACGGACGGCTTCTTCTTCACCACCCACTCGGTGAACATCCACGAGAGAGCCGCGACTGCGGTGGCAACCTGGGTTACGGTCATCGCCATCCCCGCGCGGCCGTTGGACGCGACCGCAGAGCCGGCGTTGAAACCGAACCAGCCCACCCACAGCAAAGACGCACCGATAACCGTCAGCACCAGATTATGCGGCGGCATGGCCTCCTTCCCGTAGCCGACGCGTTTGCCAAGCACGAGAGCGCACACCAGGCCGGCGATACCCGCGTTGATGTGAACCACCGTGCCGCCGGCAAAATCCAGAATTCCTGCCGTGGCCCACTTCCCGCTGGTCGCCTCCCACATCATGTGCGCGACCGGCGAGTAGATGAGCACCGACCACAGCCCCATAAACCAGAGCATCGCCGAGAACTTCATGCGGTCGGCGAATGCACCGGCGATGAGCGCGGGCGTGATGATCGCGAAGGTCATCTGGAACATCATGTACACCGATTCCGGAATGGTCGTGCCGAGGTGGCTGACCGTGACCTTGCCCGCTTCGTTCTGGAAAAGCATTCCGTTCAGGAAGAAGCGACTCATCCCGCCGAAGTAAGCATTTCCCGGAGTAAACGCGATGCTGTAACCCACGATCACCCACAGGACGGTCACAAGACACGTGATCGCAAAGCTCTGCATCACCGTAGCAAGCACGTTCTTCTTGCGCACCATGCCGCCGTAGAAGAGCGCAAGCCCGGGGATGGTCATCAACAGCACCAACGCGGTCGAGGAGAGCATCCACGCCGTGTCACCGCTGTTGATCTTGTCGACGGTGACGAGTACGGGTGCAGTCGGCGCTGCCGGTGCGGCAGGTGCCGCAGCGGCAGGCGCCGCCGCGGGGGCCGCTGGTGCCGCGGCCGGTGCGGCTGGCGCAGCAGGCTGCTGCTGGGCCATGACCGGCACGTACAATCCGAGCGTGCCGAGAATGGCGAACAACGCTAGAAGCTTCTTCATCATGATTCTCCCTCAGAGCGCAGCCGCGCCGGTCTCGCCGGTGCGGATGCGTACCACTTGCTGAAGATCGAAAACGAAGATCTTGCCGTCACCGATCTTTCCCGTATTAGCCGACTTTTCGATCGCTTCGATCGCCTGATCGAGCATATCGTCCTTGATTGCGGCCTCGACTTTCACTTTCGGCAGGAAGTCGACCACGTACTCCGCGCCGCGGTACAGCTCGGTGTGGCCTTTTTGCCGGCCGAACCCCTTGACTTCGGTGACGGTGATGCCCTGCACGCCGATGGCGGACAGGGCCTCCCGCACTTCGTCAAGCTTGAACGGCTTGATGATTGCAGTTACCAATTTCATGAAGTTGCTCCCTTAGGTTAGGTAGCGGATCGAAGAATCAGAACTTGTAAATGCCCTGAAGCGCGAACGTCATCAGGTCCTTGCTCGTCGTGCCGTCGAATTGCGAGAAGACCGCGTTGTCCGCGTGGTCGGTTCGAACCTCGCCGCGCAACTCATAGCTGTCGGACGGCAGGTAAGACAGGTCCAGCGTGTACTCCTTGTACTTCGTCGACGGCGTCCCGAAGTGGAAACCATCCTTGTCGTCGAACGACTCCAGGCGCAGCACGCCGCGCCACTTGGGACCCATCATGAGAGTGACGTAGCCGGCGTACCCACTGTACTTGGCCGTAATGTCAGTGGCGGTCGCAGAGGTGAAATGCTCTTGACTGACGTCCAGGTACTCAAAGCCGAGCGACAGCGCGTCGTTTACGGCCCATGAAACGACGGCGTCGAGGCTATTGCGGGTACCATCGAACGTGCCAAAGAAAACATCCGTCTCTTTGCCGTTGTAGTCCGACACCGTGATGCTTAAAGGCTTGACCGGCGTAAGAATCACGCCGAGCTCCATAGTCTTACCCTTGTTCTCGTCGGTGACCTGGTCCCAGCCGTTGTTGAGGCCAGCGATGATGCTGACCTTGTCGTTCGGCGCAAACGTCGCGCGCAGGCCCGTGTGAGTGAACGGTACGGCGCCGAACAGGATCGAGCGTGAGAACGTGGTGTTGGCATTGCTCGCGATCACTTCGGTTCCCGCTAGCGTCGTGAACTTGCCGCCGATCACCGTAAGCGAGCCGCTCGCGTATTGCCCATAGGCTTGGGTGACATCGAACTGCGACTCAGTGAGCGTATCGAATGAATGGATAATCTGCGCATCCCTTCCGGCCGTAATGTTGACCAAGCCACCGAAACCTTCCTTCGGTTGCTTGGCGACCGTCAGCCCGACCTGATGCA
>Ga0187773_10000545_pt1 | contig 14867 bp, 11 predicted proteins | sample 0216_BV02_MP05_1_FD_133133 | JGI IMG/M metagenome (GOLD analysis project Ga0187773, IMG submission 133133) | Tropical peat soil microbial communities from peatlands in Department of Meta, Colombia - 0216_BV02_MP05_10_MG | ecosystem: Environmental > Terrestrial > Soil > Wetlands > Peat | place...
ATTCGGACACTCCCCGCGGCCCACCGACATCGACTCGGTCTATGACCTCGTGCACCTGTACCTCGAGCTGCTCGAGCGCCTGGGGCACACGCGGGTGGCCCTCCTAGGGCTCTCCTTCGGGGGGTGGCTGGCCGCCGAGATCGCGGCGGCGTGCCCTCACCGGGTGGAGCGGCTGATCCTCGTCGACGCGGTCGGCATCAAGGTGAGCGACCGGGAGACGCCGGACATCCTCGACCTGTTCAACGTCGCGCCCGCGGAGGTGGAGCGCCGGCGGTGGCACGAGCCCGCGAAGTGGCGGCCGGATCCGGATGCGATGTCCAGCGAGGCGCTGGTCGCCCACGCGCGCAACCGCGAAGCGCTCTGCCTCTATGGGTGGCAGCCCTATCTCTACAACCCACGGCTCGCCCGCTGGCTGTCGCGCATCACGGCGCCGACCCTGGTACTGTGGGGAGCCAGCGACGGGATCGTGACCCCGGCCTATGGCCGTGCGTACTGCGAGCGCATCCCTGGCGCGCGGTTCGAGGTCGTCGAGGCCGCCGGGCATCATCCGGAGATCGAGCAACCCGGCGCCTTCGTGTCGAAGGTGGCCGCGTTCCTGTCGTCGTGAGCGGGGAGGTGTCATGCAGGCCTGGTACCTGAACGAGAACCCGTACCCGTTCGTGCCGCCGCACGTGCTGGAGGCCGCCGACTCCGTGCGCGGCAGCCTGCCCAACAAGTACTGCGATCCCAAGATCGCGGCGGATCTGTTCCAGGAGGCGCTGGACGAGTACCTCCTGTGCGACGACATCGGCATCAACGTGGTCTCGAACGAGCACCACGCCGGCATCAACTGCCTGTTCGGGGCCAGCCCGCTCATCCTCGGCATCCTGGCCCGCCAGACCCGGAACGTGCGGATCCTGAGCCTCGGCACCCTGATCACGGTGCGGACCGATCCGGTGCGGGTCGCCGAGGAGTACGCGACCGCCGACGTCATCTCGCGTGGGCGACTCGAGATCGGCTTCGTGAAGTCCGGCGGCACCGAGATGGCCTCGGGCAACGCCAACCCGATCGGCATCGTCGAGCGGTTCTGGGAGGCGATCGACCTGATCCTGAAGGCCCTCAGCCATCGTGACGGGCCCTTCAGCTGGGAGGGCAAGCACTTCGCGCACCGGCACGTGAACATCTGGCCCGGTCCCTGGCAGCAGCCGCACCCGCCGCTGTGGGCGGCGACCGGCGATCCGAACACCTCCGCCGAGCTGGGCCGGCGGGGCATCGTGAACGTGATGGTCTTCCGATCCCCCGAGGAGACGACGCGGGCGTGGGCCTCGTACCGCGCGGCGCGCGCGGCGGTCGGGCTGCCCGCGCCCGGCCCCGACCGCTTCGGCCACACCGCGTTCGTCTACACCGGCGACACCGACGAGGAGGGCGTGCGCGTCGGCAGCAAGCTGCTCTGGTTCCTCAACACCGGGCTGCGCTCCGCGCCGCAGTACGGCAAGTTCCTGCCCGGCGCGGTCCCCGCCGAGCTCGCCCCCGCGCTGTACAGCACCAGGCCCCGCCCGGGCGTGCCCGCCGCCGCGCGGCCTGCGGCCGGCCTGATCGGCATCACCGCGGAGCAGGCGATCGCCAAGGGCCTGATGTTCGCGGGCGACCCGGACACCGTGTTCCGCCAGATCACGGAGTATCGGGACCGGGTCGGCCCGTTCGAGCACCTGGTCCTGGCGAGCCGCTCGGGCTTCATGACCCACGCCGAGGCCACGCGGGGCCTCCGCCGGTTCGCGAAAGACGTGCTGCCGCGGCTGCGCGACCTCTAGGCGCGTCGCCGCGGAGGAGGCGACGAGGGACAGACATGCCGTTCGTGGCGTCGAACGGGCTCACCGAGGCCGACACCAGCCGCACGATCCAGGCCGGGGGCATGGCCGTGCACTACCACGACGTCGGGGAGGGCGAGCCGGTGCTCTTCCTGCACGCCTACGGCCCCGGCACCACCGCGTGGATCGTGTTCCACAAGGCGGTCGGCGCGCTCTCGCGCCACTTCCGCTGCATCCTGATGGACCTGCCCAACTTCAGCAAGACCGGCCCGATCGTCTACCGCGAAGGGGTGCACGCGGTCCAGGCCCGCACCGCGGTGGCCCTGCTCGATGCCCTCGGCATCGAGCGCGCGCACTGGGTCGGCTGCTCGCAGGGCGGACAGTCGTCGATGGTCGCGGCCATCTCCTACCCCCAGCGGGTGCGGAGGTTCGTGATGGGCGGCTCCCACATCGGCACCGGCGGCGACCGGTACCTGATGGCAAACCGCCCCTCGGAGGGCAGCCGGGCCACCCGGCAGGCGCTCGACGATCCGAGCCGCGAGAACATCCGGCGCTACCTGCGCGTGCACCTCGACGACGAGAGCCTGGTCACCGACGAGCTGGTGGACTACATCCACCATGCCCACACCTGGTCGCCGGAATTCATGGACGCGCGAGGGCAGTCGGTGAGCCTGCCCCACGACTACACGCCCGATCTGCCCGGGATCCAGGCGCCGGTGCTACTCATCCACGGCCGCTACGACCGGATGGTGGCCTTCGAGGTCAGCATCGCGATTCTGAACCACATCGCCGACTCCCGCCTCGTGCTGCTGAACAACTGCGGCCACTGGCCGCCGTTCGAGAAGCCGGCCGAGTGGACCGCGCAGGTGCTCGCGTTCCTCCGCGGCTACTGAGCCGGTGACGCCGGGCCGGCTCGGCGCTGATGCTTTGGCTGGCCGGCGACTGGCGCTGGGCTCCCGGCTGGATCTTCGGGGGCTGGTTCGTGGCGATGTGTGCCAGCACCATCGCGTGGCTCTCCCGCAACGATCGCGCTGGGTCCGGCACCCGATGTACCTGGGCGCGACCCTCATGTTCGTGGGCGGCCCGCTCGTCGCCGGCGCCGCCTCCGCCCTCGGGGTGGGGCTCGCGCTGGTGGTGCTGCTCGCGGTGCGCAGCCTGGACGAGGAGGCCCTCCTCACCCGCGAGCTGACGGGCTACGAGGAGTACCGGCGCCGGGTCCGGTACCGGCTCGTGCCATACGTGTGGTGAGGTCTCTGCTAGAGGAAGACGCTCAGGTTCTTGTCCAGCAGCACGTTGGCGTCGAGGACGATGGTGCGGCGGGCGATCTTCCAGGCGCCGTCGACCTTCCGAAGAACATCCTCGCGGTAGCCGGACAGGAGCTGGTGGTCGGTCTCCAGGTGCGAGCGGTAGACCAAAAACGCGGTGCGGGCCTGCACCTCGTTGCGGCCGAGAGGCGTCGCCTCCAGGTTGCCGACCAGGTGCCGGGTGCGCGACGGCGGGTCCTCCGCCCAGGCCATGCCGGTGTCGAGGCGGGCCACCCGCATCGTGAGGTAGCGCTTGTCCTCTTCGAGGACGGCCAGGTCGCCGAGCGGGGTGAGCTCGCGGTGGAGCTCACGGCGCGGGACGTTCTTCCGTCGTGGCATGAAGTAGAGGACGTCATCGGTGAAGAGGTCGAGCCACTCGGTGAGCCGGCGCTCGTCGAGCAGCCAGGCCTCGCGGATGTAGAACGGCATCAGCTCGAGCCAGAGCGCCTGCTGGCGGGTGAGGGCTATCGAGCGGGTGGCGCGCGTCCTCCTGGCCGTGGCGTCCTCCGCTAGCCCCGCATGGTGGCGGTGCCCTCGAAGCGGGCCTTGATCGGGTCGAGCGGGATGTCCGCCCACCGCTCCGCATTCATGAACTCCTCCCAGCGCTGGTAGAAGAGGCGCTGATTGTTCTCCGAGACGTAGCGCTCGGAGACCAGGCCCGGGTAGTCGGGGTGCGGGCCGGCGTGGCCTACGCCCATCGACAGATCCTGGGGGTAGCGTCGACCGAGGCGGCTCGTGCTCGCGGCGGTCACCTGGCGCCAGTTGTCGACGTCGTCCTGCTCGAACATGCCGGCGGCACCGTTGTTGGCCTGGCTGCCGATCCGGATGACGCGCTTGACCTCCTCCGGCGCCGCGCGGTCGACGAGCACGAAGTGCCAGAACTCGGTCCGGAGCGGGCCGCGCGGAAGGGCCAGGCGTAGCCCGAGCACCCCGTTCGGGAAGATGCTGTGGTTGCCGAGCTGGACGCGGCGGGCGCGGAACGTGCCGAGTCTCCGCTCGACCTCGGGCATCGTCGCGTCGTGGTAGGCCTGGAACATCTGGAAGGTCTCGGTCGAGACGCCGTGTACGTAGCGCGGGAGGTTGTCGTCCGCGTCGCGGAAGGTGATCGAGTGGCCGTTGACGAAGGCGTGCTTGTTGGGGCTCTCGAACTGGTCCTTGTGCGAGAGCCGCGGGCGGCCCAGATACGTGGTCTGCACGCGCGCGCTCGAGAGGTGGGTGGTGGGGACGTGGTAGTTGTCCGAGCAGTTGTCCACCGTCGTCTTCCAGTTGACCGGCTCGAGCCACTTCATCGGGCCGAGGGCCTGCATGCCGCCGTCGCGACGGTTGAACACGGTGTCCAGGTACCAGCGTGCGTCGCCCAGGTAGGCCTCCAGGCTCGGGGCGTCCTTGGCCCAGGTCGCGAACACGATCCCGGCGTAGGTCTCGACCCGCGCCGAGACCAGCCCGAGGGAGTCGCGGTCGAGCGCGTCGTAGTAGGCCTCGGACTTGCCGGGGACGTGATCCAGGGCGCCGTCGTTGCGGTAGGTCCAGCCGTGATACGTGCACATGAAGCGGTTGGCGTTGCCGTCGTCGCAGCGCACCACGCGGTTGCCCCGGTGCCGGCACATGTTCAGCAGCGCGTGCAGGCGGCCCTGGCCGTCGCGCGTCAGGATGACCGGGTCCTCGCCCATGTAGGTGTGGAAGTAGTCGTGGGCGGCGGGCACCAGGCTCTCGTGGCCGATCATGAGCCAGGCCCGCCCGAAGATCCGCTCCATCTCGCCTTCGTAGACCGTCTGGTCGCTGAAGATGCGGCGGTCGATCTTGCCGGTGGCGGGGTCGATGACGGCGTACTTCCCGGTGGAGCCCATTTCCGCGATCCTCCCTCGAGCCGCCGCCGCGCGGGACCGGCCGGCGCGCTCGCCGTCATTATAGAGGATGCGGCGGGGTGGATCATCCCGGGGTGTCGGCGTGATATCATCCGCGACAGGTCGACGCCCGCGAGGGAGGATCCGCTCATGACGCCAGTTCCGCCCGTCTCGTTCAGCCACTTCGGGATCTACGTGACCGACATCGCGCGGATGGAGGAGTTCTACACGCGGGTGCTCGGCCTCCTCGTGAGCGACCGCGGGCGGCTTCCGGGCGGGCCCGGGCTGGTCTTCCTGTCCCGTGACCCGGACGAGCACCACCAGATGGTGCTCGCGGCCGGCCGCCCGGCCGGGATCGAGTACAACGTGGTGAACCAGATGTCGTTCAAGCTGCCGACGCTCGCCGATCTGCAGGCGATGCACGCCCGCGCGCGCGAGGCGGGCATCGAGCAGTTCCGCATCGTCACCCACGGCAACGCCTGGTCGATCTACTTCGCCGATCCGGAGGGCAACCGGATCGAGGTCTTCGTCGACACTCCCTGGCACACCCCGCAGCCGCTGGCGGAGCCCTTCGACATCGAGGCCCCGACCGAGACGATCCTGAAGGAGACCGAGGCGCTCTGCCGCAACCGGCCCGGATTCATGTCCCGCGCGGAGTGGCGGGCCGAGCAGGTGGCGAGGATGAGCGCGGCGCGCTAGCCGGGCGCCCGCGCTTCCGGTCGCGACGGTGGGCTTCAGCGTCATCGGCAAGGCGACCCCGAAGCGCGACGGGATCGAGAAGGTCACCGGCCACACCCAGTTCCTCCACGACCTCGCGCTACCGCGGCTGGCCCACGGCGCGATCCTCCGCACCAGCTACCCACACGCCCGCGTCCGCCGGATCGACACGAGCGCGGCCGAGGCGCTGCCGGGGGTGGTCGCGGTGATCACCGCGGATCGGGTGGAGCAGCATCCCTTCGGCTTCGCCAAGGACCACCTGGCGCTCAAGGGCGCGGCCGCCGACGGGGGCAAGGTGCGCTGCATCCGCGACGAGGTCGCGGCGGTGGCGGCGCTGACCGAGGAGATCGCCCAGGAGGCGGTGCGGCGCATCCGGGTCGAGTACGAGGAGCTGCCCGCGGTCTTCGATCCCGAGTCCGCGCTCCGTCCCGACGCCCCGCTGGTTCACGAGGAGCGCGGCAGCAACCTGGTGAACCTCCGCTACCAGTTCACCCACGGCGACGTGGACTCGGCGCTCGCGCGGGCCGACGTCGTGGTGGAGGGCGAGTACCGGCTGAACTACGTGAGCACCACCTGCCTGGGCACGATGGTGGCGATCGCGGCCTGGAACCCGCCCGCGGGCCCCGACGCCTCGCTCACGATGTGGAGCACGACCCAGGTGCCCTTCCTCTACCAGCGCGACCTGGCCGAGGCCCTCGGCATCTCGGGGGACCGGGTGCGGGTGATCCAGCCGCCGGTGGGCGGCAACTTCGGGCGTGGGCTCGACCTCTACCCGATCGACATCATCGCCGCGCTGCTGGCCCGGCACGCGGGGAGGCCGGTGAAGATCGCCTTCGAGCGGATCGAGGAGTTCATCGCGAGCCCGACCCGCGAGCCGTGCCGCATCCACCTCCGCACCGCCGCCGACCGGGAGGGCCGGCTGCTCGGCCGCGACGCGCGGGTGCTGATCGACAACGGCGCCTACGTCTCGTGGGGCTCGACGACCCCGTACGTGATGCTCTCGACCACCGCCGGCCTCTACCGGGTTCCCGCGGTCCGCTTCGACACCACGATCGTCTACACCAACAACCCGTACTCGGGCTCGATGCGGGGCTACGGCAACCTCGAGTCCACGTTCGCCATCGAGGCCCAGATGGACGACCTGGCGGAGCGGCTCGGCATCGACCGCGTCGAGATCCGCCGCCGCAACGCCACGCGCCCGGGCGACGTGAACCCCCAGGGCAACGTCATCACCTCCTGCGCGATGACCGAGTGCCTGGACGCGGTTGCGCGCGAGGTGCGCCCGGCGATGCTGCCGGCTCCACGGCCGGGCTGGCGGCGCGGGGTGGGCTACGCCGCGATGTTCCACGTCGGTGGCGGCGCGCGCGTCTATCGCTCCGACGGGTGCGGCGCGATCCTGAAGCTCGACGACTTCGGGAAGGTCTCGCTGCTCACCGGCGCCAGCGAGATCGGGCAGGGCTCGGACACCGTGCTGGCCATGATCGTGGCCGAGGAGCTGGGCGTGCCGCTCGCCCGTGTGGACGTCATCAACCACGACACGGCCGTCAAGCCCTGGGACGTGGGCGTGCACGCCAGCCGCACCACCTTCATCGCGGGCAACGCCGCGCTCCTGGCCGCGCGCGCGCTCCGGGGCAAGCTGCTCGCGCTGGCCGCCTCGGTGATGGACGAGCGCGAGCCCGACCTCGAGCTGACCGGCGGGCGGGTCCAGGTCAAGGGGCATCCCGAGCGCGGCATGGAGTACGAGCGCGTGGTCCGGGCCGGGCACTTCCGCGAGGGCGGCCGGACCCTGGTGGCCGAGGCCTTCTACGACCCGCCCAACGAGATGCTGTCGAAGGACCTGCGGGGCAACGTCTCGGCCACCTACGGCTTCGCGGCCCAGGCGGTGGTGGTGGAGGTCAGCGAGGCCACCGGCCAGGTGCGCGCGCTCAAGGTCGTCTCCGCGCACGACGTGGGGCGCGCGCTGAACCCGCCGGCGGCCGAGGGGCAGATCCACGGCGGCATCCACATGGGGCTCGGCTACGCGCTGTCCGAGGAGCTGCGCATCGAGAACGGGCGGGTGCTGAACCCCCAGCTCATGGAGTACGCGCTGCTCTCGGCCGCCGACATGCCGGACATCGTGGTGCATCTGATCGAGACCGTCGACGAGGCCGGGCCCTTCGGGGCCAAGGGCCTCGGCGAGTCCGGGGTCATCCCGGTGGCGGCCGCGGTGGCCAACGCGGTGAAGGACGCGGTCGGCGTGCGTCTCACGGAGCTGCCGATGACGCCGGAGCGGGTGTTCCGGGCCCTGGCCGCCCGGCCGTGAGCGCGGCCATGTGGGACGCGGCCGCCGAGGCGCGACCGCGGGAGGCGCTCGAGCGGCTGACCGTCGACGGCCTGCGCCGCACCTTGCAGCACGTGCTGGCCCACCCGGCCTGGCGCCGCCGCCTGCACGGCGTGGAGCCCGGCGACATCCGCAGCCGGGCCGACTGGGCGCGGCTGCCGTTCCTCACCAAGGGCGAGCTGCGCGACGCCTATCCGTACGGGCTGGCGTGCGCGCCGCCCGGCCAGGTCGCGCGCGTGCACATGTCCTCGGGCACCACGGGCAACCCGGTGGTCAACCCGTTCACCCGGGCCGACGTCGAGCAGTGGGGCGAGGTGATGGCCCGCTGCTACACCGTCGCCGGCGTCGGCGCGCGCGACGTCGTCCAGATCACGCCCTCGTTCGGGCTCTTCACCGGCGGCTTCGGCTTCCACTACGGGGCCGAGCGCATCGGGGCCATGGTGGTCCCGATCGGGGCGGGGCGCACCTCGCTGCAGCTGCAGCTCATGCGCGACCTCGGGGCCACCGTGCTGGCCGCGATCTCGACCTACCCGCTGCGCCTCATCGAGGTCACGCGCGCGGAGGGCTTCGACCTGGGCTCGCTGCGGCTGCGGGTGGCCATGCTCGGCTCGGAGATGTGGAGCGACGACCTGCGCGCGCTGATCGAGCGTGAGCTGCGCCTGGCGACGTTCGACATCATCGGCATGACCGAGACCGGCGGGCCGGGGCTCGGCATCGACTGTGAGGCGCGGGCCGGCATCCACGTGTGGGAGGACCACTACCTCTGCGAGATCGTCGATCCGGCCGCCGGTGCGCCGTGCCCCGACGGCGAGGAGGGCGAGCTGGTGATCAGCACGCTCACCCGCGAGGGGCTGCCGCTGATCCGCTACCGCACCCACGATCTGACCCGCGTGCTGGGCCGCGAGCCGTGCGGCTGCGGGCGGACCCACCTGCGCCTGGACCGTATCCACGGGCGCACCGACGACATGGTGATCTTCCGGGGCATCAACTTCTACCCCCGTCAGATCGAGACCCTGCTGCTGGCGCAGCCCGGTGTGGGCCACGAGTACCAGATCGTGCTCGACCGCGGAGCCGGCGGCAGCGACCGGCTCACGCTGCTGGTGGAAGCCCGCGAGGGGTTCGCCGATGCGAGCCTGACGCGGCTGCGGGTCGAGCTCCGGGAGCGGCTGAGCCTGAGCCCGGAGATCACCCTGCTACGCGAGGGCGAGCTGCCGCGGCCGCCCGGCAAGGCGGTGCGGGTGGTGGACCGGCGGTAGCCGGGCCGCAGGGTTCGCGAACGAGGAGTGCTAACATGTCGAGCCTTGCCCCGATGAGCGCGCGAGCTTCGAGCGTGTGGTGGGCCACCGTGCTGGCCACGAGCGCCGGCCTTGCCGCCACACCTTTGCCGTCTTTCGCCCTCTCCGTCCAGGAGGCCTTGCTTCACGCGGTGCCGGCCGTCGCGCTCGTGAGTGCCGAGGTCAAGGCGAGCGTGACGGTCAATTGTGGCCACGGTCCCATCACGGTGAGCCCGCGGCCGTTCATCGAGGTCGGCACTGGCTGGTTCGTCGACGGTCGGGGCTACCTCATCACCAACGCGCACGTCGTCGATCCTGCACACCGTGTGCCGTCGTGGGTCGAGTTCACCATGAAGCTGAGAGCGGTCGAGGAGGGCTGTGTGAACCCCGCGCTGAAGGCGCGCGGGCTCGCGCGGGGTCAGCGGCCCGACCTCGAGGAAGAGCTGCTGCGCGCGATTCCCATCGGCGCGGTCAAGCTCACGCCGACGGGGCGGGTGAGCGTGCTGCTGTCAAACGGCGCGAATCTCGAAGCCCAGGTCGCGAAGTTCAGCGCGCCGATCACGCTCGACGCGAAGGGCACTCCGCTCAAGGATTCCGGGCGCGATCTCGCCTTGCTGAAGGTTCGGGACGGCGCGTATCCGGCCCTGTCGATCACGGACAGGGAGCCCAAGCTCGGCGACGACCTCCACATCCTGGGCTTCCCGGGAGTGGTCAGGGATCACGAGCTCCTCAGCCGGACGGCCTTGAAGGAAGCGTCCGCCACGAAGGGACAGGTGTCGGGATTCAACACGGACGCCATCGGGCAGGGTGTGATCCAGACCGACGCGTCCGCCGTCCATGGCAACAGTGGCGGGCCTGCGGTGGATGACGGCGGATCCGTCGTCGGCGTCATGACGTTCATCTCCCTCCGCGGCGACGCGGAGGTCCAGGGCTTCAATTTCCTGATTCCTGCCAAGGACGTGCGCGCCTTCCTGGCCGGCACCGGGGTGAAGCCGGGTGAGAGCCGCTTCAATCCGGTATGGGCGGCCGGCGTCTCGGCTCTGCTGGCCGGGCGGTACTCGCTCGCCCGCGCGAAGTTCCGTGAAGCGGATGCATTGCTACCGGGCCTCGTGGTGGTCAAGCGCTCGATGCAGGAGGCCGAATACAAGCTGGCCCACCCGCCGACGCGGCCCTTTCCCTGGGCGTGGACGGTTGCCGGGGCGCTTGCGCTGCTGAGCGTCATCACGTGGGGCGTATGGGGAGTCCGACGTTGGACGCGCAACCGGTATCGAGTCAATCCGGGTCAGGTCGTCTCCTTCCTGGAAAGAGGACTGAATCCCGTGCTTCTCGATGTGCGCACCCGCGCCGACTACGAGACGAGCCCGCTATCGATCCCGAGGGCGATCCGCCTCGACCCCGAGCACACCACCGAGGGGCCCATCGACCTCCCGGTCGAGAAGAGCGAGCTCATCGTCGCGTTCTGCACGAGCCCGGAAGAGCGAACGAGCGCCGAGGTCGCGCGACTCCTGCGCCGTCAGGGATGGAGCAATGTCCGGATCCTCAAGGGCGGTCTCGGCGCGTGGGCGAACGCCCGGCTGCCGGTCGAGAGCAAGTCGCACCTGCCCTCGATCGGGAAGGAGATCTACCGGCACCTCATGCACGGCGACATCGAGCGGCGCCACTACGCGCCCGGCGCGGTCATTTTCGAGGAGGGCGACGACGCGCATGGAGAGGCATACCTCGTACACGCGGGCACGATCGAGATCGTGAAGCGATCCCCCGGCGCTCAGCGCCGGCTCAACTTGGTGAAGGAAGGGGGGCTGCTGGGCGAGATGGCGCTGTTCAGGCACGCCCCGCGTTCGGCCGCCGCGGTCGCCGTCACCGATACAGAGCTGCTCGTCATGCGGAACGAACGCCTCGAGTGGCTGATCCGGAGCCGGCCCGAGGTCACGCTCGAGCTCCTCAAGTGGCTCTCGGATCAGATCGTGTCGAGGGACGCCTGATCCTTCCTCGGCAGCCGCGCCATCTCGGTGCCGGTTGAATCGGTCGCCGCCCGGGTGGTAGCTTGCCCTGGTGACAGACCGTATTGAAGCTCCGCGAGGTCGACGATGACGAAGATGCACCTGATGTGGTTCTGCGCGTTCAGCCCGCACGCGGGGTTCGGCCTCGACGGCTGGGCGGGTCCCCGGACGACCGGCTACGAGTGGACACGGCCGGAGCTCTGGCAGGACATGGCGGTGGCGCTCGAGCGGGCCAAGTTCGATCTGATCATGCTCGGGGACAGCCTGGCGGTGCCGGGGACCTACCAGGGGCGGATGGACGCCTACCTGCGCTACGCCGAGCACGCGCCCTTTCACGACCCCGGTCCCCTCGTCGCGATCATGGCGGCGGCCACGCGCCGCATCGGGCTGGCGGCCACGCTGTCGACGACATTCTACCCGCCGTTCCTGCTCGCGCGCCTCATGACGACGCTCGACCACCTGAGCCGCGGGCGCATCGCGTGGAACGTGGTGACGTCCTACAAGATCGAGGAGGCCCTGAACTTCGGGTACCAGGAGCTGCTCGACCACGACCAGCGCTACGACCGGGCCGACGAGTACATGGAGCTGTGCTATCGGCTCTGGTCGAGCTGGGATCCGGACGCGGTCGTCATGGACCAGCGCACCGACACCTTCGCCGATCCCGCGAAGGTGCACCCCATCGAGTTCGAGGGCACGTACTACCGCTCGCGCGGGCCGCTGAACGCGACCCCGTCGCCGCAAGGGCGTCCCGTCATCATCCAGGCCGGGGCCTCGGACCGGGGGCAGGACTTCGCCGCCCGCCACGCCGAGGCCGTGATCGTCTCCCGGGAGACGGTGGACGAGATGAAGCAGTACTACGACGCGTTCAAGGCCCGGGTGAGGAAGCAGGGACGCGACCCTGACGACTGCAAGGTCTTCTTCCTCACCAAGCCGATCATCGCCGATACCGACGAGGCGGCCCAGCGGCGCGCCGACGAGCTGTACGCGAATGCGCCGGTGGAGGCGGGGCTGGCGTCGCTGTCGACCATGCTCCAGATGGACCTGTCGACCTACGACCTCGACAAGCCGCTGCCCGGCGCGATCCAGACCCGGGCCATCCAGGGCATCCGCAGCCAGCTCGATCGCTTCTACCTGTCCGGGCGGACGCCGACGCTGCGGGACATCGCCACCCGCAAGGTCAGCGTCGACTCCAAGCCCTACATCGGCGCGCCGGAGCGCGTCGCCGACGAGCTGGCGCGGACCATCGACGCGGTGGGCGGCGACGGCTTCGCCATCCGGCAGGGCATCTGGCCGGGCTACGTCGGGCCCTTCGTGGAGAAGGTCATCCCGCTGCTCCAACAGCGGGGCGCGGCCCGCACCGAGTACAGGGGCACGACGCTCCGGGAGCACCTGCGGGAGTTCTAGCCGCCGACTCCGCCTACCGTCGCTTCTGCGACGTCGCGATCGCCGCAAGCGCATTGCACACGAGCCGAGCCGCGGTCAGCGCACTGAGTCCCATGGTATCCCGCGACGGCATGAGCTCCACGAGATCGAATCCCACGATGCGACACTTCGCGGCGAGACCGGCGAGCAGCTCGAGCACCTGCCAGTAGAGCAGCCCGCCCGGCACGGGGCTGAGCACCGCCGGCAGGACCGACGGGTCCATGCCGTCGCAGTCGAGCGTCACGAGGCAGGCGGCATCCGCGTCCACCAGATCGAGAGCGCGGGCGATGCCGTGGCGGTGCACCTCCGCCGCCGGAACGAGCCGTGATCCCCACGCCCGAGCGTCAGCGACCTCCTGCGCACGGGCGCTGCCGATCCCGCGCAGGCCGACCTGCACCATGCCCCGGATCCACGGCATCTCGGACGCGCGGCGCATCGGGCTGCTCCAGCCGTATCTCTCGCCGCGGACCTCGTCGCGCCAGTCGAGATGCGCGTCGATCTGCACGACGGTCAACGGTCCGCGCCCCTCGAAGGCACGGAACATCGGGATCGGGACGGAGTCGTCGCCCCCCAGCACGACCGGGACGGCGCCGACGTCGAGCAGCGCGCGCACGGCGGCCGTGATCGCTTCGCGGTTGCCCGGCGGATCCGCCGGATCGCCGGGCACGTCGCCACAGTCGACGGCGCCGTCGGGCCGCAGGCCGCCGATGTCGAAGTCGTAGTGATCGGCGAGGCGGTTGGATCCGGTGAGCGCGGCGCGAAGGGCGGCGGGCGCGCCGGCGGAATGACTGCGCTTTCCCGCCTCGTAGGGCGTGGCGTGGTCGACGCCGAGCAGCGCGATCTGGCCGGGTCGCGCCAGCGCGGCACCCGGCAGACCCGCGAACGTCACCGATGGGATGGCCATGGGGAATGGTGGCCCGCTAGGCTCGGGCCGACGGCGGCAGCAGCTCCATCAGCCGCGAGGGGCCGAGCGGCATGCGGATGACGCGTCCGCCGGCGGGGCCGAGGGCGTCCTCGATGGCGGAGGCCAGCACCGCGGGCACCGGAAGGGCGCCGGACTCGCCCACGCCCTTGAGCCCCAGGGGGTTCAGCGGCGAGAGGGTCTCCAGGTGATCGATGGTCATGGTCGGCACGTCGGTGGCGGTCGGCAGCAGGTAGTCCATGTAGGTGCCGGCGAGGAGCTGGCCTTGCTCGTCGTAGGCCACCTCTTCCAGCAGCGCGCTGCCGATGCCAAGGGCCACCGCGCCGTGGAGCTGGCCCTCGACGACCAGCGGATTGATCAGGCGGCCGGAGTCGTGGGACATCCAATAGCCGAGGATGCGGACGCCGGCCGAGAGCGGATCGACCTCGGCCATCACCACGTGGGCGCCGGAGGAATAGGCCATGTCGGTGGGCTGGAAGTAGCGCGTGCTCTCGAGCCCGGGCTCCACGCCCAGCGCGGCGGTGGCGGCGCCGGCCAGGCGGGCCAGCTCGGCGAAAGTCACGCGCCGCTCCGGGCGCCGCCGCTCCACGAACGCGTCGCCGCGCTGCTCGAGATCGGCCTCGCCCACCGCGAGGGCATGCGCGGCCAGCCGGCGGGCCTTGGCGTGCACGTCGCGCGCGGCGAGCACCACCGCGCTACCGCCGGCCACCGCGGCGCGGCTCGCGAACGAGCCGGTGCCGTGCTCCACGCCCGCGGTGTCGCCGGTGACCACCGTCACGTCCTCGGGGGTGACGCCGAGCTCGTCGGCCGCCACCTGGGCCAGCGTGGTCTCGAGCCCCTGGCCCTGGGTGGTCACGCCGCTCCACGCGGTGATGCGGCCCTTGGCGTCGACGCGCACCCGCGCGCTCTCGAAGGGGCCCACGCCGGTCAGCTCCACGTAGCAGGCCACGCCGACGCCCACCAGTCGGCCCGTTGCGCGCGCGGCCGCGGCCTCGGCGGCGAGAGTGTCGTAGCGCGCGCCCTCGAGCCCGCGGCGCAGCACCGAGGGCGGGTCGCCGCTGTCGAGCACCACGTGGCCGCTGCCGCGGTAGTTGGGCAGCCCGGTGTCGTACGGCATGTCGCCGGCGCGCACCAGGTTGGCCAGGCGCACCTGGGCCCGGTCGAGGCCGGTCTCGCGCGCGACCAGGTCCAGCACCCGCTCGATCACGAACACCGCCTGCGGCTGGGCGGCGCCGCGATAGGCCGTGACCGGCACCCGATGGGCGTAGCGGCTGACG
>Ga0187773_10000546_pt1 | contig 14864 bp, 15 predicted proteins | sample 0216_BV02_MP05_1_FD_133133 | JGI IMG/M metagenome (GOLD analysis project Ga0187773, IMG submission 133133) | Tropical peat soil microbial communities from peatlands in Department of Meta, Colombia - 0216_BV02_MP05_10_MG | ecosystem: Environmental > Terrestrial > Soil > Wetlands > Peat | place...
CGTGTTCACGAACATCCGGGTTCCCGTAATGCAGGCCTTCCCCCCCTTCAACTGGAGAACGGAGTTTACCAGGCTTCTGACCTCATGAAGGTTGTTGAAGAAGTTCGACACCATCTCTTGGACTGGAACGGGTGTGACGAACTCGTAGGCGCTCACAACCGGCAGGTATATATACTTGTCGAACAGCGCATTGAACTTGTAGATCCGCCGGTTGATGCTCTCCAGAGGATCATAGGCATCTATTACGTATTTCACGTCCGGTTTCACGAATTCGCTCACCGGGCGCTCCGCGGGTTCTATCGTGCCTTTCCTGGTCGGTGCGGAAGCACAGCCGAACGCCACTACACCGACCAGAAGCAGCAGGAATCCCTTGGCAGCCTTCACGTTCAATCCTCCTTGTGTCGTCGTCCCGGCCCGCTAGCTTTTGAAGAAATCGATCATGTAGTCCACGTTCTCTTTGTAGAGCATGTTCCCGCAGTGGCCGCCGTTGGGGTATATCTTTGCCCGCGACCCGAACACCTCCCGCAAGTAGTCGACCTCACCAGGAGCCAGGATGAGGTCGTCCTCGTTGGTGACCAACCAGATCTTCTTCGTGCGCCTCAGGTAATCCTCAATGCTCGTCAAGCTTACGCCCGCAATAAGCCCCTGCTTGGTCACACCAGACTCTCGTCCCTGGAAGTACGGGTAGAACATCTGGTTGAAGTAATCGACGAAGCTCGTGCGCGCGCAGACCTTGAAGTAGTCGGTCGTAGAGTCGGGAGTGGTAAGCACTAGGTTCTTGGGAACTACGTATCCCGAGTTGGTTACGACGTCCGAGGTGAATATCATATTACTTGATGAGAGTCGGAAGGAGAGTCCGATCAGGGCTTTCAAAATATCTTCATCAAGCGGCTCCACTTTGTACACGTCGTACAGGAAGTCACCATTGAAATCGACGGCTCCCATCTTCTTGTACAGCTTGGAGAACTTTTGCATCATCGCGTCAAAAAACTCGTTGAAATGATCCGGGCCTCCAGGAAGATTTTCCGCCAGCATGGTATCGAGTATGCTGACCGAGGTATAAAGGCTCACCGGAGGATTGATCAGGAGGACCTTCTTGAAGTTGAAAACGTGCTTCTCGTCGTCGAGCTTGGCAATGAATGCCGATTGGGCCCCACCAAGGCTGTACCCGGTGAGATAGAACTCGGAGACGTCGATGCGCTCCTTCACCTGGTACCAGACGAGCTCCATCACGCGATAGAGGTCCCTGGCGTCATCGACGATGTTCCCGGGAACCTGGGTAGTGGAGGCATTTACAATGAAATTGCCGTACGTCGGAGAGGAGAGATTGATGACATGGAATCCTGCCTTGAAGAAGACCTTCTGGAGGAGAATCATGTTGGCAGCGTTGTAGCCGGCCCCGGTCCCGGCAACGATGAAGATCAGCGGGGCCTTGCTCCTCTGGTAAGCAAGGGAGTAGCGGAAGGTGTCCCAGTACCAGAAGACCTCGGGTACGACTCGATCACCGAACACGGTCATGTCTAGGGTTTCGACGCGAATCTTCTCCGGCAGCGGCGCCTTGTAGAGATCGGGGGTTCCCACCACCGTTGCCTCGTAGGGGTTGACGATTGGGTACTCGTAGGGCTTGTCCTGGGCCCACGCGAGTGACGTGAAACAGCTTAGAAGCACGACGAACACCAGTTTCTTCATGTTCTCCTCCGAACCGAAACGAGGAACGGCCGAAAAGGAGCGGTCCACGTGGCATCTTCTGGGCTCACGCTCAAGCGTGATCTTCCTCGTCTGGGGTTTTTCAACAATTCGTCAGAGGGACCCGCCGAGGACATCGCCTACATCAACCCCGCCTCCTTGTAGTACTTCATGGCGCCGGGGTGAATGGGAGCCGTCAGGCCTTCCAGCATATTCTTCTTGGTGAGCTGCCAGTGGGCTGGAACAAGCTTCTTGAACTGGTCGAGATTCGCAAAGACCTCTTTGGTGAGCCGATACACAACGTCGTCGGGAACCGCGGCTGAGGTGATCAGGGTGGCCTTGACTCCAAACGTGACCACATCGCTTTTGTTCACTGCGTTCGGGTAGAACCGCATCGGAATCACCGTCCCGACGTAGTAGGGCTTGTCCCTGAGCATGGCATCGATCCCTGGTCCGGCGACCTCGCAGATCCTGACCTTCTTTTTCTTCCCCATGGTAGCCTCCCGCACGTTCATGTTCGGGTGGCCCACCATATAAAAGTACGCATCAATCTTCCCCTCCTGGAGGAGATCGGGAGCCTCGTTCGACTGAAGCTGCGACATCTTCATGTCCTTGTCGTAGTCGATTCCCACCGCGGTCAGCGCGGCAAGGGAAACCGAGTACTGGCCGGATCCGACAACGCCTGTGTTCACCCGCTTGCCCTTCAGACCCTCGATGCTGTCGATGCCGACTCCGTCCGCGGCGATCAGGGTCAGCGCCTCCGGGTAGAGGGCGAAGACCGACCGGAGATCCTTCTGGGCGCCTTTCTCGCTCCACTCGTTTGTCCCGTTCCAGGCCTGGAACTGGGTGTCCGACTGGATATAGGCGAATTGCACCGTACCGGAGCGAACAGCTTCGACGTTTGCCGAGGAGCCGGTGGTTGACACCACCTTGCATCGGAAGCCCAGTGTCTGGCTCTTCTTGTTGACGATCTTTGCGATGGCGTTGGCGCTCTGGTAATAAACGCCGGTAGTATACCCACCGCCGATCTGCACTACGGCGGGCTGGGCGGTCTGAGTGAAGGCGAGCCGGGCGGGCATCGCCAAAACCAGCACCAGGGAGAAAAGTGCAATCATGCGTATCAGCAGGGCTCTCTTCATTGGGCCGCTCCTTTTGCCTGAGGGTAGAGAACTCGCCCTCTGCCGAGTGGAGCTAGGATTCAATGAGTTGGGGGAGGGTTAGAAGCGATAGGTGACCATCAGTCCGCCGACGACTTGGTTTTCGTCCCCCCGGTTGTCCACCACCGGGCTGTCTGCAGCGTCATTCATGAGATGAGTATACCTGGCCAGCGCTCTGAAACCCACGTGGTCCCAGGGATAGTACTGGAGCACCACACCGAGTCCTACATCCTTGATGCCGCCGTCGGCATTGAAGGTCTTGAGCCCGCTTCGCGCTGAGTTCCCGGCGTCAATCCCGAAGTAGGTGCTCATGTACTGGCCGTTTGCATAGTCTATCGTACCCGTTAACGCCACAAGCGTCCGATCGTCGATGGGCATCGTGTATCCCACGCCCAGGGTCGCCACAAGTCCATCATTCGAGCCGCTCACGTCCTGCACCACCTGAATGAAGGCGCTACACCTGTCCACGTCAAAGCCCGCAAAACCCCCAACCATCACCGCGGCGTCCACATCTTTCAGGTTGTCCACCTTCTTGTCGTCCACGTTGTCTCGCGCCGGAATGTATCTGACGACCGGCCCGAGTCGCCACGTCGGGCTCGAAACGAGGTTCGCTTTCAGGGCGGCTCCTTCGAACTGCAGATACCTCCCCGATTCCCAGTTCACCCGGGCAAAGAGCAAAGGAACGGCCTTGTAATCATTGGACCCTTCATAGTCAGGTGCCGCGCCGACACCGACGCCGACAGCTATTTGGGTGCCCTTTGCTTGCGGCTGATATTCCGGGGCCGTTTCCCCGCTTCCACCCCAACTGCCGACCCCGCCAGCCGCGTATGCCTGGGCGCGGACGAAAGCAGCCGAGCCCAAGACCAACACGCCGAACAACGCCGCGATACATAATCCCGGGAATCTCATATGCCCACCCTCCTTCGTGCCAGCCCTTCCCGTTTGCGATGGGGAGTATGAAGGGACTCAGCGCCTCCTGTCCTCATACCCCTTTAAAAAAAAGAGGATGACAGGCTGTCCGACAAACCTGTTGATCAACCTTAGACCGCCTTGCGCAGCAGATCGGCTTTCGCACGTCATCCCCTTCGCCCCCTGAATAGAAAGGCGGGTTCGTTTTCGAGGCTACCATCAGCGCGGGGCCTTGCCTATTGGACCTTGGTCCAATAGGACATCGACAGCGGCAGAACGCGCGACAGGAAGGGGACGAGAAATCTCCGCGGATCGGTAGAACCTCTCCGTGTCGTCCACCGGAGGTGGAGGTGTCGGGGAAAAATGGGAAGGTTGTAGTCTTTGGCTCACAGAACCGGAGCACCGATGCGTCACGAGGCGGCACCACCTGCCAACCGTCGAATCTCGTCGGCGATCTCGCGGCTCAGCGCCGCCACGGCGCGGCTGTGGGCGGCAACAAGGGCATCGTAGTCTTTGTCGGAGACGGGCTCCCGGATGTCCGACTTTCGGACGGCGAGCGGAGTCTTCCCCTCCCGCCCGGTCACGATCCAGGTCACTTTCAGGACGACGGCTTGGCCCAATTGCCCATCAAACTGCTGCACATCCAGGGCGACTCGGTAGGTCGGCTCCAGCCGCTCCGCCCAGGGGTAGGACACCACCCGATCCGAGCCCAGGAGGGCGGAGAGGTTCTCCGTCAGCACCCGGAGGAAATCTTTCGACAGGGACCCTCCCCACCGGTTAAACTCGGACAGGGCGAGCCGATCGGGTGCGGTCCTCGTCACGATCTGCGGCCGATCCACATACTCCGGAATCTGCACCGGGCCGACGCCGATGCCGAGATCCCCCTGTGGCGCTGGACTCTGACCGGTTGGATTTCCTTGCGCCAGGGTCGTCAGAGTATAGAAGGTCGGTGAAGGAGTGCTCCGGCAGCCGACTAAAAGAAGCGCTGTAAATGCGGCCCCCATTGCAAATTTGGAGAGATGTTGCCTCGTCCTCATGGATTGTTCCCCTTCCCGTACAGGATCGAGTCCGGATGTTGTTGCAGGTAGTCCGTGAGAATCCGCATCGAGCGTGCCGTCTCGGCAAGCTCCTGGATCGCCCGCTGGAGATCCTGATGGAGCGGCGCGTCCGAACTCGTCAGCCTCTCAATTGAGGCCAGGGTCCTCTCAACCTGCTCCAGGGTCGCCTTCGTCTGGGGCGTTATGTCCGTATCGACATGGCGTACCAGTTCCTGGCTCTGCTTGATGGCGTCCCGCAGGTTTTGAAGCCCCTGACGCAGCTCTGCTGTCGTTTGCTCGAGCGGCAGCTTCTCCAGCCGGTCGACGAACTTCGTGAGCTTCTCGGTCACGGCTTCCAGAGGCGCCGGGATCGTCGGAATCTCCGGATACTTGCCGGCGTAGACGACCCTTCGGGCAGGCGCCTCGGGATGGACATCGAGGTCCACGTAAAGTTGGCCGGTGAGGAGAGAACCGGTCTTGAGCTGGGCGCGCAGTCCCCGCTCAACGAGCTTGTCAACGAGCCGTTCCTGCGGATTAGGCGTCCCGCCCGTGAGCGTTAATCTCTCCGGCTCGAACTCGATCAAGACCGGGATCCGAAACTGCAGCTTTTCGCGGTTGAACTCCAGGGTGACATCGAGAACCTGACCGACCTTGATCCCTCTGAACTCGACCGGCGCACCTCGGCTGAGACCACGCACCGAATCATTGAAATACAGGATGAAGTAACGTTTCACCAGGTAGGTCTTCTGGTAGCTCTTCTCTCGGCTGTCGTACAACGTGAAGAGGTAACCCTCCTGGGCGACCTCGCCGGGCTCGAGACTCACAGGTGTCTCAAAGGCGACACCCCCGAGCACGATGCTCATCAAGGACTCGGTATTCACCTTGACGCCGCCCGCGTCAAAGGAAACGTCGATCCCCCCTGCGTTCCAGAAGCGAGTGTTCTCCCGCACCAGCCCGTCGTACGGCGCGTTGACGAAGACCTTGATGGTCACCGCCTGGCCGTCCTTGTTCAGCTCGTACGCCACGACCTGCCCGACCTTGATCTGGCGGAAATAGACCGGGACACCGACATCGATAGAACCGAGTTTGTCCGCCTGCAATACAAACGTCTTCCCGGCCACGCCGGTCATCAAGATGGGTGGGGTCTCAAGCCCCTTGAAGGCTCGTGCCGCCTTTCCCGGCTTCCCGGGGTCGATGCCGATGTAAGCGCCGGAGAAAATGGTCCCGATGCCCGAGATCTGGCTGGCGGTGACCCTGGCGCGGACAACCCAGAAGCGCGTGTTCTCCGACAGGTACTGCTCGGCCTGCTTGACGAGGTTGGCGGTCAAAATCACGTGAGACAAGTCTTTGCTGAGGCTGATGGATTCGACCTGGCCGATCTCCACGTCCTTGTACTTGATCTTGGTCTTCCCCGCCTCCAGCCCTTCGGCCGTCTCGAAGGTGATGGTGATGGTCGGGCCTTTCTCCGAGAGGGTCTTGTAGGCGAGCCATGCCCCGATGAGGGCTGCGACCAGGGGGATGAGCCATACAATCGAGAATTGTCTCTTGGTCTTGACTGCCGGCCTCGGTACATCTTCCCGGGTCGGTCTCTCGCTGACAGGTTCAGTCATGCCGTGACTCCATTGCATCCCAAATGAGTCTGGGGTCAAAGCTCATGGCGGCAAACATAGTAGTGACCACCACCCCTGCAAAGAAGACGGCGCCTGGCCCTGCCTCGACGGTCGCCAAGGCTCCCAGCTCCACCAGCGCCACCATGAGCGTTACCACATAGACATCCACCATAGACCAACGGCCCACGGCCTCCGTAATCCGGTAGAGGCGCGTGCGGTCCGCCGGTCGCCAGTGTGATCTCCGTTGAACAGAAATCAGAAGGTAGCTGAGGACGATGATCTTAAGTACCGGCACCACGATGCTCGCAAAAAAAATGAGGAGCGCCAGGTACCAGGAGCCCGACTCGAGAAAGTAAATAACCCCGCTCATGATAGTGTCCGACTCGGCCCTGCCGAAGGAGACGACCTTCATGATGGGAAGCACATTGGCCGGAATGTAAAGGACGACTGCAGTAAGCAGGAGCGCCCAGGTGCGGGAGATGCTGTTCGGCTTGCGCAGGTGAAGCGCCGCGCCGCACCGGGGACACCGCGCGTGGGAGTGATCCCTATGGTCCTCGGCAAGCAGGCCACAGCTATGGCAACTCATCAAAGATGCTCTTGCCGCCGTCATCTGCATCGACTCTCCTCCAGTCTTTGCCAGATGAGCTGGGGATCGAGAAATGCCATGGCTCCCGCCAGAACGAAGATCAGCACGGCAAAACAATAGAGGGAGATCCCCGGAACGATGGTTGCCATCTTCATCAGCTTGACAATCGAGACCAGGATCCCCAGCATGAAAACCTCCATCATTCCCCAGGGTTGAAGGTTCGTGACGAGGCGGAAAGCTCCGGGAAGGTACGAAGGCACACGATTGAGCTTGAGGGGAAGAAGAATCGAGAGCATGCCAAGGAGGTAGACAAGCGGTACAACCGCACTCGTAAGAAGGACCACCGCGCTCAGCTCACCCCATCCCTGGGTGTAGAGGTCTTTTACTCCCGTAATGAGGGTGGCGTACTTCACCTGCCCCTGGAGCTTGAATGCCAGGAGAGGATAGGAGTTGGCGAGAACGAAGAGAATCAGCCCGGCGATGACGAGTGCCAACGAGCGGTCGAGACTGTTTCGCTTCTGCCGGTACAGGACTGCTCCGCAACGAACGCACCTGGCCGTACTTCCCACCGGCAAAGGTTCGATGCGGTGGAGGAGATCACACTCGTGACAGGCGATCAGTGACGTGTCCCACATATTCGGCTTTCATGAGATAGAGATCCGAGAAAGGGGCGACGCCGCGAAAGGCAAACCCTCGCCCCGTACTATAGCATACCTGTCGAAAGCGCCGGCCGCTATTGGACTTTGGTCCAATATGGATCGTCCTGACCGGGATTCCTTCATCCCTTTGGCTTCCAGTCGCCCTTGCCTTGCCCCGCTTCGGCAAAAGAGGGGCGGGTACAGTCTTACGTTAGGTAGATCGACTCGAATGCGAGGGGCTAGAGCCACGATCCTTCTTTCCGCACGGGGATGACTTGTCCGCCATTGCCCCGACATGTCGGGACAACCGCGGGGGAGGCTATGTCCCTCCCGACCGGCTGCCGGCACCTCGGAATCGCTCACCTCGGGGAAATCAGCTGCGGTCTGCGGTACGACCTGCAACCGACCATGCCTGCTTCAGGGCTCGGCTCCGCTCTGGTTCTCTTTCGGCCTCAGGAGACGATGCGCGGCACTACTTCTTGTCTACCTTGGTGAACTTCGCCCCCTTTAGGGACACGTCCACCATGAGGCCTTTCACATCCATGACGAACCCGATGATCGGATCGTTTATCTTGGTGAGGTCCAGCCGCTCGCCGGCCCCGACAGTGATAAGGGCCACGTTGCCGTCGACGCCGGCCTCCCAGCCGTTGCTGGCGCGAAATTGCTTCAGGACGTCATCGGTCATGAACATGATGATGATGTCTTTAGCCTCGCCTCCGAACTGGAAGCCGAAGGAGCCGGAGATGAGATTGTAGTAACCGGTGGTCTTTTCTGCGACCCGGAGAGCCCCTTCACCGTACTCGCCGCCCACGATGAAGGCCCCCTTGATGACACCCGGCATGACCAGGATACCTTTCGCTTTCGCGGCCAGGTCCTTCCCGTCCGGGACGTGCTTGTAGAATCTCTCCAGGGCTACGTCCACGCTGGCGTTGATTTCTTTTGCCGTCTTCGCCAGGGCCTCGCCGGAGAGAAGAGCAACTACGGCCATCGCCAGGCCCAGCGTAATTACCAGGGCCTTCAGGGGTCTCACTGTATACCGCGTCTTGCGTGCCATTGTCATACCTCCTTGTGAAGCGACCATGCCGGAACGAGTGATAAACTCCCCCGCTGCTAACCATGTCCGCCTTAACTGTCAACACTGTTTCCAAGGTATCTCCACCGGCCGAACGCGAGTACGAGGCCAAGATACTATGGGTAGGCCCAGCAAGTCTGCCGGTGGTGATGATTACATCGTACCGCCCGATTCGGCGCTGAGTCTTGAATTCTGCTTGGCGCACGTGCCAGACCTCAGAGATCGACGCCTCTTGCTCGTGCGGCCGCATATGATCGGGGGTCCAACTCTCAATTGTGTCATGATTCATCCTATTGATGGTAACTTGGGTAACTCCTCAGGAGAACATCGGACACTTCAAAGGCAGGGGGTCGGATCAAGAAGCGCCCGCACTAGTCGTTGGGCCTTGTCGTAGGCTTCTTTTATGGAATCCGGGGTTCCGGTTGTTCTGTGCACTTTCCTACGGCGTTCTCAGGGTTCGACTTACTCGTCAGGTTAGGTACTCTAGTTTCCTAACATCCCATCCGGTCCAGAGGAAGCCGGCGACGCCCCGCAGGCTTCGGCGATGACGGCATCATGGGGTGGAGACCTTGCGCTCGCGCTTGGGCGTCATCAGCGGGTCAAGGCCAAGTTCTGGTCTCTAGCCCCCCACTCTATACATCCTTTTCCCTCAAAGAATACTCTCTCCGAAGTATTCCTTTGCGATGCGACCTCCTCCAAGATGGAATAAGCTGGGTTCTTGTCAAAGGTAAGAGCCTGTCACCCAATGAGTGATTCGCCGATTTGCTGTTGGGTGAAAAGCGACGGGGGTCGGCATGCAGAATCAAAGGCGAGAAGGTCAAAAGAGGGGACTCATCGTCTGCGCCTGGTGCTCGAGATATCTAGGCCCTATGAAAGAGGCTGAAGGTGTGTCGCACGGGATCTGTCGCGATTGTAAAACCAAAGAGCTTGCCCGTTGGGGACCCGGAAACCCGTTCGTGGGGGTTCACGGAACTCATCACGCCCACCTTCTCTTCGCGGGGGTAAAAATGCGTGGAGGACGAGGATATCCGTAACCACATGCCATACTTTGAGAAGGAGGTGTAAAGCGGAATACGGGACACGGGCGGAGAACGAGGTCGCTTCTTCCCGTTGGCTGCTTTACCGATCATAACCAGGTCGAGCAGTTCGTTGACGATGAGGAGCTGGCATCATGAAAAGAGAGGAGCCGTTCAGGGACGTGGAAAGGGAGATGGAGAGGTTTATGCTTAACCTCTACAAAAGGAGCATTCGCAAGGATGGACTGGACCCTAAGAATCTGAAGGGTAATTGGTCCGAGGCCGGGGCCATCTTGCAGGCCCGTTTTGGGAAAGTGACTCGGATGGCGGATCAGAATAAGCGCAAGCTTGTCAACCTTTACCGGGAAGCAGTTGATGAATTGAAAGCGAATCGGATCTGAAGGTTCTCTCTGTTGAGGCCGGAGCCTGGCAGTTAAGGCACTTCCGGGCCTCCTTTCGCCGTCATCTCTTTTTACCCGTATAGGCTTCGCAGAGGGAGGGGCCAACCATGCATATTGTCGATCGTATCAATTCCTGTCGGCCTTTCGCCGAGGGGCGTTGCTCTCACCAGTCGCTGATGGAACGGCTCTATCTGATCTACCAAATCTTCCAGACTGAGGAACTCTTGAGAGCCGAAGCTCTTTGTCACCAGTGTGGGAAGGGGTCAAGCTACACGACAGATCTGTCAGCGCCGGCATACAGGTTGAGCCGCACGAACGCGTGACGCCCAACGAAGGGACTAATTAGCTCACTTCTTCTAGGGTCTCAGTGTATCGCCAGATAGCTGAATGAAATATTCTGAATTGATCTACAGCTCAACTTTATGCGTTTCTTGTATGGCAGTCTGGTGTTGCGGCACTGCGTTACACGCAATTCGGCAACTACCAAATTGAGGGATTTCCGGAAATGACTCAAACGTGTGCGCAATGTAATGCCTTATTGGCTGACTATGATGTTGTACCACCCATCAGGGATGAATCTCTTTATTTTTTCTGCAGCCTTGACTGCCGCAATCAATGGGCAATCCGCCACTTCTGGCGCCACTGGGAGGAGCGCAATCTTCCTAGCGCTCGAACGGGCTGAGTTGAAGAGATAAAGAGACCAATGCAGCATTTCTTCCACCCCCTCGATCTCCCTCTTACCCGAAGGCGCTTCCACGCAAGGCCCACGGGAGAAGGAACTAGCCTTCCGAAAAGAGGCTGGTTACGATAGCAGAAAGGCCGGTCTTCGTGCTTCCGATTGCCAACCGGGAGGAGGCATCTTGAGCATAGGCGTTCTCATTGTCGACGACCACAGAATGATGCGAGAGACCCTTCGCTCCCTCATCGAAAGCGCTCCTGGGATCGAGGTGGTGGACGAGGCGGAGAATGGTCGCATGGCGGTCCAGTTCGCAAGAGAGAAGAAGCCTGCCGTCGTCGTCATGGATCTGGTGATGCCGGTGATGGGCGGCATCGAGGCGACTCGGCTCATCACCACCGAGATGCCGGATGTCAAAGTGCTCGGCGTTTCCATGCATTCCGACAGCTTCTCCAGAGAGGCCCTGCGCCAGGCTGGCGCCTCGGGCTTCGTCTCCAAGGACTCCGTTTTCGAGGAACTCGTCCGAGCCATTAACGCCGTTATCGCCAACGAGAGCGAGTGGAGTTCTCAGATAGACGGTTGAGTCGTCGGCCTGCCCCTGAGGCCTACTCGGACCCGGTGGCTGTCTCCCGTGTGTTTTTCAGGGAAAATAATCGGGAGTCCACAGCCGCTTCTCCAGGTCAAGTTGCTGAGGTACTACTACTTCAGCAATGGCTGGAGACACAGGAGATTGGCAATGGAAGAAAGAGTCGCCGAACAGTTGATCGCCGTGTGCCGCAGGGGTATCAGCCAATCCTTCGATCTACCGGGTGATGAGATTTATTGTCTTAACTGTGTAACCGATCTCAAAGGAGAACTCCTGGTGGAGGGAGAGAGAGGGAGGCGAACCTGCGGTGGAGAATACCAGTGGCTTACCAAGGCAGACTTGCATGCAAAACGTGCCCGTTGCAGCAGATGCGGTGAACCGGTAACGACCGAACCGGGACTGAGTGTCTAGAGGGTTCCCGTCAAGGTGAGGGTAACTACATGACGGGGACTTCCTGCGCTCAGTCCCGTCGCACTCTCTTGCTCCGCGTATCCTCCGCGGTGATAGCGCACGAGTACAACATCCCGAGCAACCCGGCCCATCCAGATCTGGCCAGGGTCGCGCTTGCCGAAGTTGAGGAGTTTCTCCTCGACCAGCGTCCGGTCTGGGCGAAACGGCAGCGCCGAAGAGATTCATCGATCGCTCACGCCAGCCGACAACAACCCGCTAGACGGGGCCGTGCTCCTCGTTCACCCACGCCTCGAGGAGCGTATATGAAACCGCGAGCACGACCGGGCCGACAAAAATCCCGACGAGCCCGAAGGCCGTGAGGCCGCCGACCACCCCGGCGAAAATGAGAAGGAGCGGCAGGTTCGCCCCCTTTTTGATGAGAATGGGGCGCAGGAAGTTGTCCATAGTCCCGACCACGACCGTCCAGACGAGCAGAAATGTTCCCCAGCCCGTGCTGCCGCTCCAATAGAGCCAGATCACCGCTGGCGCGAGCACGAGGATAGGGCCGAGCTGGGCGATCGCGAGCATAAACATCACCGCGGTAAGGATCGCGGCGAAGGGAATGCCGGCAACCGCAAGGCCGATGCCGCCCACCACCGACTGGGCAAGCGCCGTGACCACGACGCCGAGGGCGACGCCGCGGATGGCCTGGCCGGCGAGGTGGACGGAGCTCTCGCCGCGTGGTCCCGCGAGACGGCGACCGAAGCGTCTCACGGCCGCGGCCGCGCTTTCGCCCTTCGCATACATGATCGCCGCGAGGACGACCGTCAGCAAGAATTGCACGAAGACGAGTCCGAAGCTCCCCACCTCGGCCACAAACCATTTGGTCACGCTGCCGGCGTAGGGCGCGGCCTTCGCGGCGAGATCCTCGATCCCCGCCGCGGCCACCTGCTCCCACGCCTGCACGGTCTTACTGCCGACGAGCGGCAGCTTCCCCACCCACTCCGGCGGAGGCGGCACTTTGAACGTCGCCACCGACTTCGCCCACTCGGCGACCCGGTCAGCGTTCGATACGATCGTGCCGATGGCGAGCGAGAACGGCACAACGAGGACGAGCAGCAGGGCGACCGTCATGACTGTGACCGCCAACGCCCGCTTGCGCCACATTCGGGCCTGTATCGCAAGCATGACGGGCCACGTCGCCACCACGATCATCGTGGCCCAGACCATGGCCCCAAGAAACGGCCGCAGGATCCAGAACGAGAAGCCGATCAAGACGCCGATGAAGAGCACCGCAAGGGCGGTGCGAGTGAGGTCACGTTGTATCTCTGTCATGGCGGGTGACTCCAAAGGGTCAGCGGCGTGTTACTCGCGGCAGTTGTTTCAGCTTGCGGGCCGCGAAGGGGGGAATCGCTATCTTGACTGGATCCTTCCTTCCCCGCTCCCTGCCAGTCTCCACCTGCAGAGTCGGAGGCCACAGGAAAAGTCCCCTCAAAGGAGGCACGTCACCACCACGAAAACAGCCTCTCCCCCTTTCACCGGGGGAAAGGCTTGCCCGCCTTTGGTGGGTGAGGTGGGGGATGAGAAGCACAGGTCTGAGGGATTGTTCTCCACAGTTTACTGGCCGCCGGCGGATCCCTATCCCGCCGCGCGGCGGAGTTCCGCCACCATATCGGTCTTTTCCCACGTAAAAAATTCGAAGGTGCCCTTCCCGATCTTCTTCTTGCAGGGTTCCCTGCCGAAATGGCCGTATGCCGTAGTCGGTTGGTAAATCGGTTGCAGCAGGTTGAGATGTTTGATCATGTCTCTCGGCTTGAGGGGGAAGAGCTCCCAGATAATCTTGAGCAGCTTGGCCTCGTCGAGCAGTGCGGTGCCATGCGTGTCGATGGCAAGATCCGTCGGCTCGGCTCGGCCGATTACGTATGCGAGCCGCACCTCCATCTCCTTGCAGAGACCGGCGGCAACACAATTCTTGGCAATGTACCGGGCCATATAGGAGGCGGAGCGGTCCACCTTGCTCGAGTCCTTCCCCGAGAAGGCGCCGCCGCCGTGGGGAACCCAGCCGCCGTACGTGTCCACGATGATCTTCCTGCCGGTCATGCCGGTATCTGACTGAGGACCGCCGATAACGAACTTACCCGTCTCGTTGACATAGAACTTGGTCTTCTTGTCGAGGAGCTGGGCCGGCACGACAGCACGGGCCACGGTGTCAATGATCTCCTGGCGCGCTGCCTTCCTGATGCTCCAACCCGTCCGGTCGAGGATCGACTCGTCGTGCTGGGCAGCCAGGACGACGCTGTCGATCCGGATGGGGATGCCGTTCTCATACTCGACCGTGACTTGTGATTTGCCGTCCGGCCGCAGGTAGGACAGAATCCCTTGCTTCCGAATCTCCGTGAGCCGTCTGGCCAGCTTGTGGGCGAGCATGATCGGCAGAGGCATCAGTTCATCCGTCTCCTGGCAGGCATAGCCGAACATCACCCCCTGATCACCCGCGCCGCCCGTGTCAACACCCTGAGCGATGTCCGGAGATTGCTTGCCGATCACGTTCACGATCGCGCAGCTCTCCGAGCACAGGCCGACTTCGGTGCAGTTGTAGCCTATGTCACGGAGCACGTTCCGCACGAGCCCGGCAAGGTCCACCCAGGCGGTGGTGGTGATCTCGCCGCCCACCATGACCATGCCGACCGTAGTGAACGTCTCGCATGCCACCCGACCCGTGGGGTCCTGAGTCACGACCTCATCCAGAACTGCGTCTGAAATCCGGTCGCAAATCTTATCCGGATGCCCCTCCGTGACCGACTCGGAAGTGAATGTCATGCGCACTAGACTCCTCCTTTCCTCATCCCGGCTCACATACTGCTCACGGCGGATTTCGCATGCCAGTCTTGTGCATGAAGCGTGGAGGCATTATGGCGAGGAGCAAGAGCGAGGTCAATAGAAAGAAATACGTTTACCCTAAATTGACCGATTCCAACAGCGAGGTAAGAGCAGCGGTCCGGTTTGTGCAGGCGGGGTTAAGGAGCCTCTCGTAGGGCTTTACGCCTGCCCGAATTGGGGGTCGGAACCTGGGAATCGCTCAAATTAAGGTTACGTTCCA
>Ga0187773_10000548_pt1 | contig 14848 bp, 7 predicted proteins | sample 0216_BV02_MP05_1_FD_133133 | JGI IMG/M metagenome (GOLD analysis project Ga0187773, IMG submission 133133) | Tropical peat soil microbial communities from peatlands in Department of Meta, Colombia - 0216_BV02_MP05_10_MG | ecosystem: Environmental > Terrestrial > Soil > Wetlands > Peat | place...
CAAGCCCATCAAGCTCGAGCAGCTGAGGCCCCTGGTGATGAGCGCGCTCAAGCTCCCGCGGCCGGTGCAGGCGCGCCGCGCCTCCATCGGCGAGACCGCGGCGCCGGGAACGCCGCGGCTGCTCGGCGAGTCGGCGCCCATCGCGCGCGCCCGCGAGATGATCGCCAAGCTCGCCCGCTCCCAGGCGCCGGTGTACATCACGGGAGAATCCGGCACCGGCAAGGAGGTGGCCGCGCGGCTGATCCACATGGGGTCGTCGCGCGCCGAGGCGCCCTTCGTCGCGGTCAACTGCGGCGCGATCCCCGAGAACCTCATGGAGAGCGAGTTCTTCGGCTACCGCAAGGGCGCCTTCACCGGGGCCGACAACGACAAGATCGGCTACGTGCAGGCCGCCGAGCGCGGCACGCTCTTCCTCGACGAGGTGGGGGACCTGCCGCTCGCGATGCAGGTGAAGCTCCTGCGCGTGATCCAGGAGAAGAAGGTGCGCCGCGTCGGCGACACCCACGAGGATCCGATCGACCTGCGCCTCATCTCGGCCACCCACCGCAGCCTCGCGCAGCAGGTCGAGGCGGGGCAGTTCCGCCAGGACCTCTTCTACCGGCTCAACGTGATCGAGCTCAAGATGCCGAGCCTGCGCGAGATCCCCGAGGACATCCCGCTCATGGTGAAGGCGACGGTGGAGCGCATCGCGCGCTCGAGCGGCACGCCGCCCCCCGAGATCTCCGAGGAGGCGATGCTCGCGCTGCGCCGCTACGACTTCCCGGGCAACGTGCGCGAGCTCGAGAACATCCTCGAGCGCGCGCTCGCCCTGTGCGCCGACAACACCGTCACCGAGGCCGACCTCTACCTCACGCAGGCGACCGCCAAGGACAAGCTCGCGCCGCTCGACGGCTCGCTCGGAACGCGCGGGCTCGCGCTGCACGACTTCCTCGACCAGGTGGAGCGCGAGGCGATCACGAAGGCGCTCGAGGCCACCCGTTTCAACAAGACGGCGGCGGCAAAGCTCCTCGGCATCACGTTCCGGTCGCTGCGCTACCGGCTCGATCGCCTCGGTATCGACTGAGACCGGATGAAGGTGGACGAGGCGGGTCGGTGCAGCGCGGCGCAATGGCGGCCGTCGCCGCACTGCGACGAGCGGCCGGCGGGCGAGCGGATCTCGCTCGTCGTGATCCACGGCATCTCGCTGCCGCCGGGGGAGTTCGGCGGGCCGCACGTCGACGACCTGTTCATGGGCCGGCTCGATCCCGCGGCGCATCCGTACTTCCGCGAGATCGACGGGCTGCGCGTGTCCGCGCACTTCCTCGTGCGCCGCGACGGCACGCTCGTGCAGTACGTGCCCTGCGCGCAGCGCGCCTGGCACGCGGGCCGCTCGAGCTGGAAGGGGCGCGAAGCGTGCAACGACTTCTCCGTCGGCATCGAGCTCGAAGGGGCCGACGACGTCCCCTACGCCGAGCCGCAGTACGAGACGCTCGCGCGCCTCGTCGCCGCGCTCTTCGAGCGCTACGGCCCGCTCGACGTGGCAGGGCATAGCGACGTGGCGCCCGGGCGCAAGACCGACCCCGGCCCCTGGTTCGACTGGCCGCGCCTGCGCGCGGCGCTCGCTCGGGCCGCGGGCTGAACGCCGCCGCACCGGGGTGCCCGTTTCGTGGGCAGGGGCCCTGCCCAAGGGCTTGAATCCGAAGCGGAAAAGAATTCTCTCTACCCCCCTTGCGCGGCCCGGCCCGCCTCGCTACAGTTTGTGCCCATGCCCTTTCGGTAGTACTAGATGTTGTGGATGACGTGTGGATAACCTGTTCGTAACCGCGGGTCGGCGGGATGGTTATCCCAGAGAAGTCCGGCGGTTAAGCAGGTCCTAAGAAACCTGTGGCGAAAGGCCCGCGAGAAGCTCGGCGCCGCTCAAGCAGCTCAAAACGGAAACCTTAGGAGAAGAAGCCATGCGCCTCTCATCCGATATCCATCCCGCGGCCCCGCTCGCCAACCCCGTCGTCGGAGAGGAACGCGGCAGCGCCCAGGAGCGATACGCGGATTACAAGATCATCCGGCGCAACGGGGCCGTGGTCGCCTTCGAGCCGGACAAGATCTCGGTCGCGATGACCAAGGCGTTCCTCGCCGTGGGCGGCAACACGGCGGCGGCGAGCGCGGGCATGCGCGACAAGGTGCAGGCCCTCACGGAGGCGGTCGTGGCCGCGCTCATGCGCCGGCACCCGGCCGGCGGGACCTTCCACATCGAGGACGTGCAGGACCAGGTCGAGCTCGCGATGATGCGCGCGGGCGAGCACCAGGTGGCGAGGAGCTACGTGCTCTACCGCGAGGAGCGCGCCCGCGAGCGCGCCAAGCGCATCCAGGAGGCCGCCGAATCCCAGAGGCCGCGCATCCACGTGACCGTCGGAGGGGCCCGCGTGCCGCTCGACACGGCGCGGCTGGAAGCGCTCATCGCGAGCGCCTGCGAGGGCCTGGGCGGCGAGGTGGAGCCGGCGAAGATCCTCGAGGCGACGCTGCGCGACCTCTACGACGGCGTGCCGCTCGAGGAGGTGCACAAGTGCGCGATCCTCGCCGCGCGCATGCTGATCGAGCGCGACCCGGACTACACGTACGTCACCGCGCGCCTGCTCCTGCACACGATCCGGCGCGAGGTGCTCGGCGAGGAGGTGACCCACGCGCAGATGTCCACGCGCTACGCCGAGTACTTCCCGACGTTCGTCCACCAGGGCGTGAAGGCGCAGCTCCTCGACGAGAGGCTCGCCTCCTTCGACCTCAAGCGCCTGGGCGCGGCGATGAAGCCCGAGCGCGACCTGCAGTTCACCTACCTCGGGCTGCAGACGCTTTACGACCGCTATTTCCTGCACGTGAGCGACCGGCGCATCGAGCTGCCGCAGGCGTTCTTCATGCGCGTGGCGATGGGACTGGCGCTCAACGAGATCGACCGCGAGGCGCGCGCGATCCAGTTCTACGACGTGCTGTCGACCTTCGACTTCATGTCCTCCACGCCCACGCTCTTCAACTCGGGGACGCAGCGCTCGCAGCTTTCCTCGTGCTACCTCACGACGGTCGCCGACGACCTCGACGGCATCTACGAGGCGATCAAGGAGAACGCGCTGCTGTCGAAGTTCGCCGGGGGCCTGGGCAACGACTGGACGCCCGTGCGCGCGCTCGGCTCCTACATCAAGGGCACGAACGGGAAGTCCCAGGGGGTGGTGCCCTTCCTGAAAGTGGTCTCGGACACCGCGGTCGCGGTGAACCAGTGCTTCGCGCCGCACACCGGCGTCTACACCGCCGACGGGCTCAAGGCGATCAAGGACGTGGAGCCGGGCGATCTCGTGCTCGGCAGATCGGGCACCTATCGCGAGGTCGAGCGGCGCTACGCATACAACCAGACCGCGCGCATGGTCTCGGTCAAGGTGAAGCACGCCATCGAGCCGCTGCTCGTCACGGCGGGCCATCCGTTCTACGCCATTCGCGGCGTGCCGATGGAGCAGTCCAACGCGCGCACGCACGCGTGGATCGCGAAGGGCAAGATGAAGGCGCAGTGGGTCGACGCCGGCGAGCTCCGGCGCGGCGACTACGTGGCGCAGGTCGTGCCGACCGAGGTCGTGAACGTTCCGGGCCTGTCGGAGGACGACGCGCGGATGTACGGCATCCTCCTGGGAGACGGCCATCTCTCGAAGGACGGCATGCAGTGGGGCGTGAGCGGAAATCCCGCGCGCGACGAGCATCTCGCCTTCGTGCGCGCCTACCTGCGCGAGCGCGGCATCCACTTCTGGGAGACCGGCCGCGGCGAGACCTACGCGCAGGTCCACTGGGCGTTCGGGCGCGGCGCGGTGCGCGATGCCACCACGGGCCGGATCGCAGGCGCGGGCGAGGCGACGATGCCCTTCGGCCACGGGGACCTCTACGACGAAGAGGGGCGCAAGCACGTCGCGCGCCGCTTCTCCCACCTGCCCAGGCCGCACGCCCTCGCGATGATCCGGGGGCTGCTCGAGACCGACGGCGGCGTCTCGCGCGGCAAGGAGATCTATTTCACGAACGCCTCGAAGCCGCTGGTCGACGGCCTGCGCTACCAGCTCCTGCGCATGGGCGTGCCCACGGCCGGACAGTACCGCGAGCGGGAGAACGGCCACCAGGGCGTGCGCTCCGACGGCTCGACGGCGCGCTTCGAGGGCACGACTCGCGCCTGGGACCTGCGCATCCCGGCCGTGCCCGAGATCGCCGCGCTCGTCGGCTGCCGGCCGATCGCGAAGCGCAACTGGATCGAGCTCGAGGGCAAGCTCTTCTCCCGCGTGACGGACGTGCACGACATCGCGCCGAAACCCTTCGTCTACGACCTCAAGGTCGAGGGCGACGAGTCGTACATGACGACCGGCGGCCTCGCGCACAACGGCGGCAAGCGCAAGGGCGCGGTCTGCTGCTACCTTGAGACGTGGCACCTCGACATCGAGGAGTTCCTGGAGCTGCGCAAGAACACGGGCGACGACCGGCGGCGCACCCACGACATGAACACCGCCAACTGGATCCCCGACCTCTTCATGAAGCGGGTGATGGAAGGCGGCGAGTGGACGCTCTTCTCGCCCTCGGACGTGCCGGACCTGCACGACAAGTTCGGGCGCGCGTTCGAGGAGGCGTACGTCGAGTACGAGCGGCGCGCCGCGCGCGGCGAGCTCAAGCTCCACAAGAAGATCCCCGCGCAGTCGCTGTGGCGCAAGATGCTCACGATGCTCTTCGAGACGGGGCATCCGTGGATCACGTTCAAGGACGCCGCGAACGTGAGGAGCCCGCAGCAGCACGTGGGGGTGGTGCATTCCTCGAACCTCTGCTGCATCGCCGCCGACCAGCGCGTCGTGACCGACCGCGGGATGCTCACGATCGGCGAGCTCTACCGGCTGGGCGGCAAGAACAAGGTGGTCGGCCTCGACGGCGTGTACGACGCATCCGAGATGCTCCTTCCCCGCCCGGACGCGCCCATGGTGCGCATCGAGACGGAGGAGGGCTACTCGCACAAGGTGACGCCCGACCACAAGGTGTGGGTGAAGGATCGCGGGTGGGTCGAGGCGCAGCACCTGGTAGCCGGCGACAAGCTCCTCGTCCAGCAGCTCGAGGGGCTCTGGGGCCCGGACCACATGCCCGAGCTCTCGTACCTCATGGGGCTCGTCGCGGGCGACGGCACCTTCGGCAGGGGCAGCGTGCACGTCGACGTCTGGGAGCAGGAGTTCGACATGCTCGCCAAGACCACCGAAACCGTGCACTTCCTGCTCGAGGGCAACACGGTGCTGCGCACCACGTCCACGAACACGCCGGAGTTCGCGATCGACTGGAAGGCGGGCAAGGCGAGGCTTTCCTCCGCGCCGCTGCGGCGCCTGTTCGAGGAGCACGGCTTCACCCGCGAGAACAAGACCCGCGTGCCGCGCCTCGTCTGGGAAGGCGACCGCGAGACGGTGTCCGCGTACCTGCGCGGCCTCTACCAGGCCGACGGCAACGTCGTGGCGAGCGGCGAAGCCACGACGCTCGCGCTCGCCTCGACCGATCGCGCGCTCATCGAGGAGCTGCAGGTCCTTTGGGCGAACTTCGGCGTGAAGAGCTCGATCAACCAGATGCGCGGCCACGAGGAGCATGCGCTTCCCGACGGCAAGGGCGGCCGGAAGTCGTACTGGAGCCAGCCCCTTTACCGGCTGCTCGTCACCTCGATCCGGGGCTGCCGAATCGCCGAGGAGGTGACGGGCCTCGCCGCGTCGCGCAAGTCCGAGTCTTCGCGCCGCTACCTCGAGAACCTGAAGAAGGACGGCTACGAGCAGAAGCTGCACGCGACCTTCACGGGGCTCACGCCGCTCCCGAACGAGGACGCGTACTGCCTCGCCGTCGATTCGGACACGCACGCCTGGACGGTGAACGGCCTGGTGACGAAGAACACCGAGATCACGCTCAACACGAACGCCGAGGAGATCGCGGTGTGCAACCTCGGCAGCGTCAACCTGCGCGCCCACGTCCGCGACGGCAAGCTCGACCACGCGAAGCTCAAGAAGACCATCGCCACGGCGATGCGCATGCTCGACAACGTGATCGACATCAACTACTACGCGGTGAAGAAGGCGCGCGACTCCAACGCCCGCCATCGCCCCGTGGGCCTGGGCATCATGGGCTTCCAGGATTGCCTCCAGGAGGTGCGCATCCCCTACGCGAGCGAGGCGGCCGTGGAGTTCGCCGACCGCTCGATGGAGGCGGTGTGCTACTACGCCTACTGGGCCTCGACGGAGCTCGCCGCCGAGCGCGGCCGCTACTCGACGTTCGGGGGCTCGCTCTGGGACCGCGGCATCCTCCCGCAGGACACGCTCAAGCTGCTGCTGCAGGAGCGCGGCGGCTACGTGGACGTGGACCTCTCGGAGAGCATGGACTGGCCGAAGCTGCGCGAGCGGATCAAGGTGCACGGCATGCGCAACTCGAACTGCGTGGCGATCGCCCCCACGGCGACCATCTCCAACATCGTGGGGGTCTCGGCCTCGATCGAGCCCAACTACCAGAACCTCTTCGTGAAGTCGAACCTCTCGGGCGAGTTTACCGTGGTGAACGAGTCGCTGGTGAGGGACCTCAAGAAGCTCGCCCTCTGGGACCCGGTGATGGTGAACGACCTCAAGCACTTCGACGGCTCCATCGGCCGCATCGACCGCGTGCCGCCGGAGCTGCGCAGCCTCTACGCGACCGCCTTCGAGGTGGAGCCGAAGTGGCTGGTGGAGGCGGGTGCGCGCCGCCAGAAGTGGATCGACCAGGCGCAGTCGCTCAACATCTACATGGCGGGCGCCTCGGGCAAGAAGCTCGACGAGTGCTACAAGCTCGCGTGGGTGCGGGGCCTGAAGACCACCTATTATCTGCGCACGCTCGCGGCGACCTCGGCCGAGAAGTCCACGGGCAAGGGCGGCGAGCTCAACGCCGTGCCGGCGGGCGGGGGCCTCGGCGGGGCGGCGGGCGCGCGCCCGGCGGCGCTCGAGGGCGCGGGGGAGGGCGCCTCCGACGGCGCGAAGTTCTGCTCCATCGACAACCCCGATTGCGAGGCCTGCCAGTGAGGCGCGCGCTGACAATTTGAAACATCTCTGACGAAAAGCAACGAAAAAGGGGGGGCCGGCGGGTCCTCCCTTTTTCGTTCAGCGCGTTGAAAGGTTAGGATGGATCGGATGGAGATGCCGATGAGAATCCTGGCCCGCATGGCCCTCGCTGTCGCCCTCGCCTCTTTCGCGGCGCTCGCCGGGGCGCAGCCGGAAGAGTCCGTCGCCGTCCCGCCGGATTCCGCCTCCGCGCCCGCGGGCGCCTTCACGAGCGAGCAGCTCGACCAGATGCTCGCGCCCATCGCGCTCTACCCGGACGAGCTCCTCGCGCAGGTGCTCATGGCGGCCACCTATCCGCTCGAGGTCGTCGAGGCGGAGCGCTGGTCGCGCGCCCACCCGGACGTGAGGGGCGAGGATGCGGTCGCCGCGGCCGACAGCGAGGACTGGGATCCGAGCGTCAAGTCGCTCGTCGCCTTCCCCGAGCTTCTCCAGACGATGAGCGAGCAGCTCGAGTGGACCCAGAGCGTGGGCGAGGCCTTCCTCGGCCAGCGCGACGCGACGATGCAATCGATCCAGAGGCTCAGGCGCGCCGCCTACGGCGCGGGCAACCTCGCGAGCAGCGACGAGCTCGCCGTCGTCCACGAAGGCGAGGACATCGCGCTCGATTCGCCCTCGCCCGACATGATGTACGTGCCCTACTACGACCCGCGCGCGGTGTACGGGCCGTGGTGGTGGCCCGCCGCGCCGCCGTTCTACTGGGGGCCGTGGCCCGACTACTACGTGTTCACCGGCTACGGCTTCGTGTGGGGCCTGGGCGTTCCCATCGGCAACAACTTCTTCATCGGCGACTTCGACTGGAACCATCATCACGTGACGCGCAACCACGTGCACCCGTTCTACGACCACGATCGCGGCCATCGCCCGACGCCGAGCACGCAGTATTGGCACCATGACGAGAGCCATCGCCACAACGTGCCCTATCGCAACCCGCTCGCGCGCCAGGAGGCCGCGCGGCCGCACACCGGCGGATCGCGCGACCACGGGACGGGCGTACCGCGTCCGGGGCCGGCGCCGTCGCATCCGATCGCGCGCCAGCCTCCGCCGGCGCAGGGCAACCCCATCGCGCGCCCGCCGTCGCCGGAGCCGCAGCATGGCGTCTTCCCCGCGCCGGGCCAGCCGCAGCAAGGCGGGCAGCCGCGCACGGGAAGCGCGCCGCGCACCGCCGTGCCGCCCCAAGGAAGTGCGCCGCACGAGTCTCCGCACCAGCAGGGCAGCGCTCCGCAGCCGGCCGGGCGGCCCCTGGGAGGCGCGCTGCGCTACATGCCGCCGCAGCCGGCGAGCGTGCCGCAGCCGGTGCCGCAGCCGATCGCGCGCCCGGGCGTCGCGCCGCCGCAAGGCAATGTGCCGGCGCCACAAGGCGGCCATGCACCTGCACCGCAAGGCGGGCACGCGCCGCCACCGGCGCCCCAAGGCGGGCAGGCGCCGGCACCGGCACCGCAAGGCGGGCAGGCGCCCGCGCCGCAGGGCGGGCACGTGCCGTCGCCCCAGAGCAGTGCGCCGCGCGCCGCGCCGGTCGCGAGCGGCCGCGCGCCCTGGGGCGTGTACGCGATGCGCGGCACGGAAATCGCTCAGGAGAAGCGCTAGGCCGAAGCGTCGCGCCGGGGCAGCCGCCGAGCCGCGGTGTTATCCTTCGCTCGACGGCCGCAGCGAATCCCCGCATTTCCTGAGAACGAACGCGAAGACGCCATGGAGCAGCGCCCCGGGATCGCCTTTCCCCTCGAGGTCTCGCCGCGCCTTCCCCCGGAGCTCGCGCGCCTCGAGGAGCTCGCGAACAACCTCTGGTTCAGCTGGGACCGCACCACGCGCTCGCTCTTCCCGCGCCTCGACCCGGTGCTGTGGGACGCCGTGGGCCACAGCCCGAAGGCGCTCCTCAAGTCCGTGGACCAGCGCCGGCTCATCGAGAGCGCGAAGGACCCGATCTTCCTGCACGACTACGACCGCACGCTCGCGGCCTACGACGCGTACCACGGGCGCGCGCCGCCCACGGAGCAGCCGCCGGGCCTGAACCCCGGCGAGGTCGTCGCCTACTTCTGCGCGGAGTTCGGCTTCCACGAGAGCCTGCCGATCTACTCGGGGGGGCTGGGCATCCTCGCGGGCGACCATTGCAAGACCGCGAGCGACATGGCGATTCCGTTCGTCGCCGTGGGGCTGCTCTACCGCCAGGGCTACTTCACCCAGGCGCTCGACGCCGAAGGCAACCAGCACGCCGCGTACTCCGACAGCGATTTCGGCGACCTGCCGATCACGCCGGTGATGCACGAGGGCAAGCCGATGCACGTGCGCGTGGAGTTCGGCGACCACGACGTGCAGGCCAAGCTCTGGCAGGCGCGCATCGGGCGCGTGACGCTCTACCTTCTCGACACCGACGTCGAGGGCAATCGCCCCGACGACCGCGCCACCGCCTACCGCCTCTACGGCGGCGACCGCGCCATGCGCATCCAGCAGGAGATCGTGCTCGGCGTGGGCGGCGTGCGGGCGCTGCGCAGCCTCGGCATCGCGCCCACGACGTGGCACATCAACGAGGGCCACGCGGCCTTCCTCGTGCTCGAGCGCATGCGCGCGCTCATGAAGGAGGGCGGCCTCGATTTCGCCGCGGCGCTCGAGGCGGTCGCCGCGAACACCGTCTTCACGACGCACACGGCGGTCGCCGCGGGCCACGACCACTTCGCGCCCGACATGGTCCGGCGCTACTTCGCGCGCTTCTGCCGCGAGATGGGCGTGGACGTGGAGGCGGTGCTCGCCCTCGGGCGCACGCCGAACAACGGCGAGTTCAACATGACGGCGCTCGCCGCGCGCGGCTCGGCTTTCGTGAACGGCGTGAGCCGCATCCACGGCGACGTGACCGCGATGATCCTCGAGCAGCTCTGGCCCGAGGTGCCCGAGCGCGAGAACCCGGTCACCTACGTCACCAACGGCGTGCACGTGCCGAGCTTCCTCGCCCCCGAGTGGGCCGACGCCTTCGACCGCTTCCTCGGCAGCGGCTGGACGCGGCACCTGCACGAGCCCCACGCGCTCGACCAGATCCTCGAGCTTCCCGACCACATCTTCTGGAGCATCCGCCAGCACCTGAAGGCGCGCATGCTCACCCTCGTGCGCGAGCGCGTGCGCGCCCAGCACTTCCGCAACCAGGGCAGCGAAGCCCACGTGGACCGGTTCCTGCGGCTCGCCGATCCCGCGAACCCGAACGTGCTCACCATCGGCTTCGCGCGCCGCTTCGCGACCTACAAGCGCTCCACGCTCATCTTCGAGAAGCTCGAGTGGCTGCGCGACATCGCGCTCTCGGCCGAGCGGCCCGTGGTCTTCCTCTTCGCGGGCAAGGCCCACCCCGCCGACGAGCCCGGCAAGGCGATGATCCGGCGCGTGAACGAGGTGTCGTGGATGCGCGAGTTCGAGGGCCACGTGATCTTCGTGGAGGGCTACGACCTGCGCCTCGCGCGGCGCCTCGTCTCGGGCGTGGACGTGTGGCTCAACAACCCCATCTTCCCCATGGAGGCCTCGGGCACCTCGGGGATGAAGGCGGGGTTCAACGGCGTCATCAACTGCTCGGTGCTCGACGGCTGGTGGGGCGAGGGCTACCGCGGCGACAACGGCTTTGCGATCAAGCCCGCCTCCGAGACGCTCGACGAGGGGCGGCGCAACAACGAGGAGAGCCGGTCGCTCTACGAGATCCTCCAGGACCGCGTGATCCCGCTCTACTACGAGCGCGGCGCCATGGGCTTCTCGCCCGAATGGGTGAAGCTCGCCAAGCGCTCGATGGTGACGCTGCTGCCGCGCTTCAACAGCCAGCGCATGGTGGGCGAGTACGTGGACAAGTTCTACGCGCCCGCCTCGCGGCGCCACGCCGATTTCTCGCGCGACGGCTACGCGCTCGCGAAGGAGCTCGCGGAGTGGAAGCGGCGCGTGCGCCATTCCTGGCCCAAGGTCTCCGTCCGCGTGATCGAGGTCCCCGGGCCGCACGTCCGCTTCGGCGAGAAGCTGCGCCTGAGCGTCGCGGTGAACCTGGACGCGCTCGAGGCGAAGGACGTCGCCGTGGAGCTCCTCATCGGGGAAGCGATCCGGGAGCTGCGCGAGCGCCGCGCGCCGGAAGGCTTCGAGCTCTCGCCCGAGGGCGAGCGCCTCGCGGGCGGCGAGCAGCGCTACGCGATCGAGATCGCCCCCGAGCTCTGCGGCAAGCTCGAGCTCCACGTGCGCGCGTACCCCACCCACCCGGCGCTCCCGCACCGCTTCGAGATGGGGCTCATGAAGTGGGTGTGATCGCGCGGTAGATGCGCGCGTACTCGCGCGCCGCGGGTCCCCAGCCGAAGTCGCGCGTCATGCCGCGGGTCTGGAGCGCCTTCCAGCGGCGCGCGTCGCGGTACGCCGTCACCGCGCGGCGCGCGCCCACCACGAGCGCGTCGGCCGCCGCCTCGGGAATCAGGAACCCCGTCGCGTCGGGCCGCACGCCGTCGTCGTCCACGATCGTGTCGACGAGCCCGCCGGTCGCGTGGGCCACGGGGGGCGTCCCGTAGCGCTGGCTGTACATCTGGTTCATGCCGCAGGGCTCGAAGCGCGAGGGCATGAGGAAGACGTCGGCGCCGGCTTCCACGAGGTGCGCGAGCGGCTCGTCGAAGGCGACGATGAAGCCCACGTTCGCCGGGTTCTTCGCCTGCGCGGCGCGCAGCATCGCCACCATCTCGCGCTCGCCGCGGCCCACGACCGCGACCTGCGCGGGCAGCGCCGTGAGCTGCGGCATGGCTTCCGCGAGCACGTCGATGCCCTTCTGGTGTGTGATGCGGCTCACGGCGGCGAGCAGCGGCAGCTCCTCCGATCCGCCGAGCTCGAAGCGCTTGCGCAGCACCCGCTTGTTGGCGACCTTGCGCTCGAGCGTAAGCATGCCGTAGCGGCTCACGAGGTGCGGATCGGCCATGGGATTCCAGAGCGCCGTGTCGATGCCGTTGAGCACCCCGTGCAGGCGCTCGGCCCGGTGCCGCAGCACGCCGTCGAGCCCGAAGCCGAGCTCTTCGGTCTGGATCTCGCGCGCATACGTCGGGCTCACGGTGGTGATCGCATCGGCGTACATGAGCCCCGCCTTGAGGAACGAGGCGCGGTCGTGGAACTCGAGGCCTTCCATGCCGCGCGACTCCTCGGGGATCGCGAGCGGATCGAGGTGGTGCCACGGGAAGATGCCCTGGAAGGCGAGGTTGTGGATCGTGATCACCGAGGCCGCCTTCGGGCCCGGCGCGAAATGGAGGTACAGGGGCGCGAGGCCCAGCGGCCAGTCGTTGCAGTGCACGACGCCGGGGCGCCACTCGAGGGGGCTCTCCGAAGTGCCGAGGAGCGCGGCCACCTTCGAGAACACGCCGAAGCGAAGCGCGTTGTCCTCCCAGTCCTCGCCGTCGTCGGCCTGGTAAGGCGTGCCGCGGCGCGCGTAGAGCTTCGGGATGTCGAGCACGAGGAGCGGCACGCCGTCGGCCAGGCGCGATTCCAGCAGCCGCGCGGAGTGCCCGAGGATCTCGAAGGAACCGACCTCTCTCGCGCCCTCGCACGCTTCGAGCACCGCGACGTACCCGGGGAGCAGGATGCGCGCGTCGATCCCCTCCGCGACGAGCGCGGCCGGAAGCGCCCCGCTCACGTCGCCCAGTCCCCCGGTCTTCACCAGCGGGGCACATTCGGGCGTGGCGAAGAGTACGCTGGGCGTGGATTGCGGCGAGTGCGGCGGAGGCACGGATGATCCTGGCGGGCGACGTCGGAGCCACCAAGATTTTGCTGGAAGTCGGGCGATCGCGCAGCGGGCGGTGGGAAACGGCGCTCGTGCGCCGTTTCGCCACGGAGGATGCGGCGAGCCTCGAGCCCGTGCTCGACGAATTCCTGCGTGACTGGCGCGCGAAGCCCGGGGCACGGTCCATCACGGCGGCGGCGTTCGGCGTCGCGGGCCCCGTCGAAGACAATCGCGTGAAGATGACCAACCGCCCCTGGGTCGTGGATGGCGCCCGGATCGCGCGGCGCTTCCGCATCCCGCGCGTGCGCGTCGTGAACGACCTCGCCGCGATCGCGCACGGCATCCCGTGGATCGGCCCGAAGGGGCTCGCGACGATCCAGGCGGGCCGCGCATCCGAATCCGATCCGCGCGTCGTGATCGGAGTCGGCACGGGGCTCGGGATCGCCTACCTCGTGCCCGCGAACGGGACGCTCAACGAGGTGGCGGGCGAGGGCGGGCACATGGGCTTCGGCCCCGCGACCCTCGAGCAGGCGGAGCTGTGGCGCTGGATCTTCGATTCCGGCACGCGGGTCTCCGCCGAGTCGATCCTCTCGGGCCACGGGCTCGCGCGCGTGCACGCCTACGTGCGCGCGAAGGGCGAGCACCCGGGGAAGCTCCGCGATCCATCGCCCGAGCAAATCACCGAGGCGGGGCTCGACGGCAGCGACGCGGCGTGCGGCGCGGCATTGAATCTCTTCGTCGAATGCCTGGGGACCGTGGCGGGCGACCACGCGCTCGCCACGATGGCGCGCGGCGGCGTCTATCTCGCCGGGGGCATCGTCGCGAAGATCGTGCCGCGCCTGCAGCACGGCCGCTTCCGCGACGCGTTCTGCGCAAAGCCGCCGCATTCGGCGATCCTCGCGCGCATCCCCGTGCGCGCGGTCACCGCCGAGCGCGTGGGTATGCTGGGAGCGGCGCGCCTCGCGCAGCAGCGCTAGAGCGCGCCCGGAACCTCTAGCGCTTCCAGGTCGCCCGCACGAGGTGCTCGTCGGGCGAGTAGCGCAACTTGAGGTCGCCCTTGTAGGTGTCCTGGAGCGCCTGGGCGATGGCGCGCGCGAGGAAGGAGTCGGTCGTCGTCACCTCGAGCCCGTCGCGCGTGTCCTCCATGCCCATGATGCGCTGGAGCGGCCGGCGCTCGTGCCCGAGCTTCGCGTGGCTCTCGATGAAGTGGACGATCTCGTCGCGGTGCTCCTTGAGGAACGCGCCCTTGATGGTCACGTAGCCCGCCGGGAAGCGGTCGCGGATGCGCTGGCAAGCGGGGCAGAGTTGCTGGTACGCGTCCTCGGGCGCCTCGTCCCACGACCAGCGTCCGCCCGTGAAGGTGGCGTGGCATTGGGGGCACTCGGCGGGCTCGGGCGGCCGGGCGGCGGCCTCATAAGGGTCGGATCCCCCGCCGGAATCGGCGCGCACGGCGGCGGCGACGGCTCCCGGGCGGGGCGTGGGGGCGGGGGCGGAACGGTTCGGCTTCATGCTCATGGGACCGGGCGAGCTCCGTGTTGGTTCTCGTGGGCGGGAAAGACGGGCCGCGGATGCCTTCGCCGGCCGGCCTTTCTTCACGATCCCCGGGGAAATGGCGCCTTTCGAGGGAATTCCAAGGGGTTCCCGGCACTTTCCGGGGCGCGGCGGGGAGCGGCGCCCGGGCTTGGAGGGGCGGCAGCGGGGTCCGGGAGGGCCGGAATTCATCCCGCTCTTATCCACAGGAAATCCACAATGTCTGCCAACGGAGACGCCGGCGAATCGCAATATCTTGTGGCCGAGGCCTTGACCCGGGGAGCCGGCTTGTAGCATCCTGTCCCGAGATCGAGGCCCACCGGGAGGCGCCCATGAGAATGCAGAGCCACATGAGCATGCTCGAGGACCTGAAGCGCGCCGCCTGGGCCCGGACGAGCCCGGTCTCGACCCAGCCGAGCTCGTGGGAATTCCGCAAGGACTGCCTCGGCAACCTCGTGCGCTACGCCGACTACGGCAACCGCCATTCGCCCTTCGGCTGGGAGCTCGACTACATCGTCTCGCGCACGCTCGG
>Ga0187773_10000549_pt1 | contig 14848 bp, 14 predicted proteins | sample 0216_BV02_MP05_1_FD_133133 | JGI IMG/M metagenome (GOLD analysis project Ga0187773, IMG submission 133133) | Tropical peat soil microbial communities from peatlands in Department of Meta, Colombia - 0216_BV02_MP05_10_MG | ecosystem: Environmental > Terrestrial > Soil > Wetlands > Peat | place...
GGGCTTTGGCCGGGCCTTACTGCACGATGATGCTGGGAGATATGGGCGCGGAAGTGATCAAGGTCGAGTCTCCGGACGGGGGCGATGACTCCCGGGCGTGGGCGCCTCCTTTCATCGGAAAAGAAAGCGCCTACTATCTATCCTGTAACAAAAACAAGAAAAGCATGACTCTGAACCTGCGTTCCGATGCAGCCAAGAAAATCCTCACCGACCTGATCAAGGCCTCGGATGTGGTGGTGGAAAACTTCCGCCCCGGGGTGATGAAAAAGATGGGGTTCCCCTATGAAAACCTCAGGGCCATCAACCCGAAAGTGATCTTCTGCTCCATCACCGGCTTCGGCACCAAAGGACCGGACGCTCAGAAGCCCGGGTTCGACCTGATCGCCCAGGGAATGAGCGGTTTTATGTCCTTTACCGGAGAGGTGGGAGGGGGACCGATCAAAGTCGGTGTGGCTCTAGCCGATATCAACTCCGGCATGTTCGCTGCCTACGGAATTCTTACCGCCCTTTACCACCGGGAAAAAACGGGGGAGGGCCAGGTGGTGGAGACCTCTCTCTTCGAAACCATGGTGGCCGAGCTCACCTTTCAGGCAGGCAGGTACTTCGCCACTGGCGTGCCGCCCAAACCCGAGGGAAACCGCCATCCATTAATTGCCCCTTATGAAAGCTTCCATTGCCAGGACGGCTTTATCAATATCGCCGCGGGGAACGATAACCTTTTCGCCAATACCTGCGAAGCCATCGGGCTTCCGGAGTTAGTCAAAGACCCGCGGTTTCTGAACAACGGAATCCGGGTGAAGAACCGGGAGGCTCTGACTGCCCTCATGGAAGAGAAAATGAAGATCCTGAAAGTGAAAGACCTGCAGAAGAAATTGGATGAGAGGGGAGTTCCCAATGGCCCCATTTGGTCTTTGGATCAGACCCTCACCTCTGAGCAAGCCAATGCTTTGGAGATGGTAAAAGAGGTCAACCACCCCACCTGCGGGAAGATCAAGGTTACCGGCATCCCAGTGAAACTCTCCAGGACCCCCGGCGCGGTCGAACTCCCCCCGCCCACTTTGGGGCAGCACACCGAGGAAGTTCTCACCAAAGTATTGGGGTATTCCAAAGGGGAAGTTGAGAAATTGAGAAAGGAAAAGGCAATTTGAAAGCAGCGGTCAGCCATTGGCTTTCAGCGATCAGTTAGAGAATTGTCTTTGGCTGAGAGCTGACTCCTGAATCGCTGATAGCTATTTTTTTGCCCCGACAGGCTTTCAGACACAGGCCGCAGATGTTCTGGCTGATCCCCGCCTTTTTCACCAACACTTTCATCATCTGAAAGCAGCCCACGTGATCGAAATCCTCCGGCTTCTCCTTGATGGACACAGAGGGGCAGGAGGAGATGCAGGCCCGGCATTCCCCGCACCCCCACGGCAGGGGCTTATCAGGCTTGAGCGGCATGTTGGTGAGAACGGTAATGAGCCGCTGGCGCGATCCGAATTGCGAGCTCACCAGGAGGTTGTTCCGGCCGATCCAGCCGATCCCCGCTCTGGCGGCGATGTGTTTGTGGGAGACATGGGCCCACTGCTTTTCCCAGTCGATGATCTGAGAGGCGGGAATGGGGAGGGCATCCCAGCCCCGGGCCTGGAGGAAATTCATGATTTTCAAACCCATCTCATCCAGGAGCATATTGGCCCGCTGGTAATGGAAAAAGTAGAGCTTCGTGGGCCCGTCCACGATGTCTTCCAGAATCCCGTCGGAGAGGTGAAAGGCAACGGAAACCGCCTTGTCTAATCCCCCCAAAGTCTTGGGAGGCAAAGAGCATTGCCGTTCAGGGAGACCCGCCATACTAGCTACCCCAAAAAGGGAACCCCCCTGAACAAGGGCAAACTCCTTTAGTTCTTCGTAATCATCTTTTTTTTCTGTCACGTTTTCTGTCCAATCTCTGGCCTTTCTCTAACCCTAGTCTTTTTGAGAATAGGGATTGAGATCAAGCATAGGTCTGGATCCACCTTAAGAGGTTGTTCAGGTCCATGGCCCCGGGCTGGCGGGTCACTTCCCTTCCCTTTCTGAAGATGACCAGGGTAGGAATGCTTTGGATTCTGAATTGGCTCGCCAGCATTTGTTCCGTCTCGCTGTTCACCTTGGCCAGACGGACCCTCGGTTCGAGCCGGGCGGCGGCCTGCTGGTAAACCGGGGCCATCATCTTGCATGGCCCGCACCAGGAGGCCCAAAAATCAACGACCACCGGGATTCCCGTGCGCGAGATGGTTTTCTCAAAGGTCTCCGCGGTGAGCTCCACCGGCTGGGCGGCGAATAGGTCTTCTTTGCATTTGCCGCATTTGGGATGGTCGCTCAGCCGGTCACTCGGCAACCGATTCACGGCGCTGCATTTGGGGCATACGATTTCCACCGTCTCTTGCATTTCACCCCCCTTTCCCCCAAAAGCCAACATACGAACAAAAGGCCGGGCGGTTTTTTAAGAAACGTATCTTCCCCTTTTCCTATAGATGCTCCTTGACGCTTTCAGCTTCTATTCTATCAATTCTGCATGCCCCGGGAGAAGCCAAAAATCAAATTATCCTTGACTTTTCATCCTTCAAACTTGATGATAAAAATAATGAAAAGTTGCGGAAAGGATACCCGGCAGGTGAGAAATCCTGTCATTTCCGATAAACAACCGAGGGGAGAGAATCACTAAACCATGGACCCGTCTTCCCCTCCTTTTCAGGCCCTTCTTTTGGGTATCTTGCAGGGCCTGACGGAATTCCTACCCATCAGCAGTTCCGCCCACCTCATCCTTTTTCCCTGGTTCTTCCAGTGGAACAATCCTCTTTTGGACAGCCTTCCCTTTGATGTTGCCCTCCACGCTGGAACCCTTTTGGCCATTCTATGGTATTTCTGGCGGGACTGGCTGGACTTGATCGGAGGTTTTTTTCGCATACTGATAAGAAGGAGAGCTCAGGATTTTCAGGAGCGACTCATCCTTTATATTATTCTGGCCACGATTCCTGCCGGAGTAGCGGGTTTCCTTTTGGAAAAAACGATCGAAAGCACCTTCCGCAGTCCGGCGCTAATTACTCTCCCTTTGATCCTCATCAGTCTTTTGATGGTTTACGCTGAAAAGAAAAGTTGTCTCTCCCATCCATTTGAAAGGATGAGACTCAAAGATGCCCTAGTCATCGGCTTCGCTCAGGCCGTGGCCCTTCTTCCCGGCGTCTCCCGCTCGGGCATTACCATCACGGCCGGCTTATTGCAGGGCTACCGGCGGGAAGCCGCAACCCGGTTTTCTTTCCTTTTATCCACTCCGGCCATCGGCGGAGCAACTCTCTTGCAAGCCCGTCACTTGCTGTCTGCAGGACCGGATGAATGGGTTTTGATCGCCATCGGCTTTTTCTCCTCCGCGGTCGTAGGATACCTGGCCATCGCTTTTCTCATGCGCTACTTGCGAGTTCACACCCTAAATCTGTTTGCAGGCTACCGGCTGATCCTGGCCGCGATGGTAATTTTCTGGGTCTTCTGGAAGGGATGATATGATTGCCTGGATTATCGAAATCCTCGCCAAATTCATCATCGACACGATTTCATCTTCCGGATACCTGGGGATTGTGATTCTCATGGGGATCGAGAGCGCCTGTATCCCTCTCCCATCGGAGATCATCATGCCTTTCTCTGGTTACCTGGTCTTCCGGGGGGATTTTGAACTTTTCCGGACAGGCTTGGCCGGAGCTTTCGGATGCGTCGTGGGTTCCGTTCCGGCTTATTATCTCGGCCTCTATGGAGGAAGGCCGCTGGTGGAAAAATACGGGAAATATGTGTTGATTTCTCACCGGGATTTGGACCTAGCCGACCGCTGGTTTGAGCGTTACGGAGACTGGGCGATCTTCTTCAGCCGCCTGCTCCCCGTGGTCCGGACTTTCATTTCCTTCCCGGCCGGGGTTGCCCGGATGAACTTTACCCGATTTGTTACCTACACCTTGATCGGTTCGTTCCCGTGGTGTTTGGGATTAGCCTATATTGGAATGAAGCTAGGGGAGAATTGGGATACCCTGGGAGTCTACTTCCACGAATTTGACATCGTAATCGGTATTCTGATCGCAATGGGCGTTTTATATTACCTCTGGCATCATCTGAAAGGCAGGAAGGGGTAACTTATGCCGTCTTGGCTTCGCCCTTACTCTCTTTCTTCTCGCTCTTTGGGGCTTCGGCCTTGCTTTCTTTGGTCTCGGTCTTTGGGGTCTCGGTCTTTTTCTCGTCTTTTCCCTTATCTTTCCAACCCGAATCTCCCTTTTTATAATCGGTCACATACCAGCCGGACCCCTTAAGCTGAAAAGTGCAGTTGGATATAAGCCGGGAAACTCTCCCCCCGCAGGAAGGGCACCGGGAAAGGGGTTTATCCGTAAACTTCTGCATCACTTCGACGATCTTCTGGCACCTGTCACACTTATACTCGTAAATCGGCATCTCATGACCTCCGCATCACTCCCACCACCGAAAAAACATTTACTTCCATAAACTTAAGAATAAGCACCCTGAGGAAATTTGTCAAGGAAAGGAATCATTTGGAATGCAGATACGATTTCGAAATCCGAACTCCTTAAATTCAAAACTCAAAAACGAAAGATCGTCCACGAAGATTTGCCACCTTGAGTTTTATTATTGCTTCGGATTTCGCGCTTCAAACAGCGGATTTTGTTATCCGGTATGCCCAAACCCTCCTTCGTTGCGCGAAGTGGCCTCCAGTTCTTCCGTCAATTCCAATTCCGCCCGGCACACAGGGGCGATCACCAGCTGGGCAATCCGGTCCCCCCGCTTTAACCGAAAAGGCTGTTGCCCGAGGTTGATCAGCAGGACTCCCACTTCCCCACGGTAATCGGCGTCGATGGTCCCAGGGGTATTGACCAGCGAAATCCCCTCCCGCATGGCCAGCCCGCTTCTTGGCCTTACCTGGCCTTCGAATCCGGGGGGGATGGACAGCGCGATCCCCGTGGGAATGAGCCTCCTTTCCCCCGGTTTAAGAACCACTTCGCCCTCCACATCGGCAAAGAGGTCCATTCCTGCGGAATTCTCCGTCATGTACCGGGGAAGAGGGACTTGCTCCCCGGAACTCTCCCTCAGTCGCTTCACCTGTACCTTGACCCGCGCTCCGTTCACGGTTCCAGAAGCCCCCGGGGAATGTCTTTTTCCGTCACCGGCCCCAGGATGGTGAGGGACTGGGGGGTCCGCTCGAACACCTGTTGGGCCAGTTCCGCCACTTCCTCTGCGGAGACGCTCTCGATTCCCTCGATGATCTCTTCGGTAGAAACGAACCGGCGGAAATAGATCTCGCTCTTAGCCAGGCGGCCCATGCGGCTGTCCGTGCTCTCCAGGCTCAGGAGGAGATTTCCCTTCAGCTGCTCTTTCGCGGACCGGAGCTCCTTGGACCGCAGAGAATCCTCCGCCAGCTTCCTCATCTCCCTGCGAATGATCTTCAGGACGGAAGAGAAAGTATTTTCGCCGGTTCCCACATATACCCCGATCACCCCGCTGTCTTTAAAGGAAGAAAGGAAGGAATAGACCGAATAGGCCAGGCCCCGGTTTTCGCGAATCTCCTGAAAGAGCCGGGAGCTCATCCCGCCCCCGAAAATGGTGTTTAGGACGGAAAAGGCATACCGCCGTCGATGGGTAGCGGAAAATCCCTGAGACCCGAGAACCAGGTGAACCTGCTCAAGAGGCTTATTTTTCACATAGACTTGAGGATGCGCCTTCGGAGGCCGACGATGGTTCTCCTTGGGGCGGAGGCGAATTCTTCCCAAAGCCTCCTGGACGGGCATCAACAGTTCTTCATGTTTCAGCTTTCCCGCAGCCGCAAAGATCGGCTGAATCCGAAGGTAATTTTCCGCGAAGAAATTTTTGATCCGGTTCCGGCTCAGGCCTTCGATCGTTTCCAGCCGGCCCAGGATGGGAAAGCCCAGGGGGTGACGGGGCCAGAAGGATTCGTTGAAGAGGTCGTGGATGTATTCATCGGGAGTATCCTCGACCATGTTGATCTCCTGGACGATCACCTGCCGTTCTCTTTCCATCTCCTCGGCGGAGAAGGTGGAATTCAGGTAGAGATCGAAGAGAAGGTCCAGGGCGATGGGTAGGTGTTCGGCCAGTACCTTGGCGTAGAAGCTGGAGAATTCCTTGCTGGTGAAGGCGTTGAGAACTCCCCCGACGGAGTCGATTTCCTTGGCAATCTGGCGGGCAGAGCGGCGTTTTGTTCCCTTGAAGAGCATGTGTTCGATGAAGTGGGAGATCCCGTTCTCTTCCCAGTTCTCATCACGCGAGCCTGCATGGACCCAGATTCCTGCCGATACGGAATGGACGCTGGGAATCTCCTCGGTAATGACCTGAATCCCGTTTTCCAGGGTGGTTTGAGTGATCATAAGAAAAACAACTTTCCGCAATCAGCGATCAGCTAATATCAAGGCAAGATTTTTCGGCTGAAAGCTGACCGTTGATAGCTGAAAGCTCATTTGTTCTCCGGCCAAGGATGGCCTAGGGCCTCTTTCCGGCTGAGCTTGATTTTTCCCCGTTCGTCGATTCCGATGACTTTGACCAGGACCTGGTCTCCTTCTTTCAGCACATCCTCCACGTTGCGGACCCTTTCTTTGGCCAGTTGGGAGATGTGAACCAGCCCGTCGGTTCCCGGGAAAATCTCCACGAAGGCTCCGAACTCCTTTCCATCCTGCTTGCGGGCGATGGAGGTGACCCGGCCCATGTAGAATTGCCCCACTTCAGCTTCCTTGATCATATCGCGGATGATGTTCGCCGCTTTCTGGGCCGCCTGGGAATCGGGCGAGAAGATATGAACCGATCCATCGTCTTCCACATTGATCTTTACCCCGGTCTCATCCTGAATCCCCCGGATGACTTTTCCCTGGGGTCCGATGATCTCCCGGATCCGGTCGGGTTTGATTCTCAGGCTGAGGAAGCGGGGAGCATAGGGAGACATCTCGACTCTCGGCCCGGCTAACGCTTCCTCCATTTTCTGCAGGATGAACTCCCTTCCTTCACGGGCCTGGGCCAGAGCCTGGTGGAGGATCTCCCGAGTCACGCCGGAAATTTTGATATCCATCTGGAATCCGGTAATGCCGCTCCGGGACCCGGCCACTTTGAAATCCATGTCCCCGTGATGGTCTTCATCTCCCAGGATATCCGTAAGAACGACCACCTTCTCCCCCTCTTTGATCAAACCCATGGCGATCCCAGCCACCGGCCGTTTGATCTGAACGCCGGCATCCATCAAGGCCAGGGAAGACCCGCAGACGGTGGCCATGGAAGAGGACCCGTTGGATTCCAGGACTTCGGAGACGATCCGGACGGTATAGGGGAATTTATCGCTGGGCGGCAGAATGCGGTTGATGGACCGTTCGGCCAAAGCTCCATGGCCGATGTCCCGGCGGCTGGGCCCCCGTAGCATGCGGACTTCGCCGACGCTATAAGGGGGGAAATTATAATGGAGCATGAAGGACTTAAAAGTCTCCCCGGTAAGGGCGTCGATCTTCTGCTCATCCTCCGCCGATCCCAGGGTGACTACCGCGGAGACCTGTGTCTCTCCGCGGGTGAAGCGGGCCGATCCGTGAGTTCTCGGCAGCCAGCCGACTTGGATGTGAATGGGCCGGACTTCGTTGAAACGTCGCCCGTCCACCCGGCGGTTCTCTTGGAGGATGGGCCGGCGGACGACAAATTTCTCTACCGCCTCGTAATAGGCTTTGATCTCTCCCGCCCTTTCGGGGAACTCTTCCAGAAGTGCCTTCAGGGTTTCCTCCCTCGCCTGCTCCAGTTGTTCGGTGCGCACTTTCTTCTTAGAAATGGACAGGGCCTGAAGAATCTTTTCCTGCCCGGCTGTGCGGACCCGTTCCCGGATCGATTCATCGGCCAGCAGCACGGATTTCCCCAGGACCGGGTCCGGGAAAAGCTGAGGAGCGCGCCTCTTTACGATGTCGGCGATCTCCGCTTCTCCGGCAGCCCTTCGCTGTTCGTTTTCCTGCTCGATCTTTTTCTTTTTCAATTCTTCCTGGATATCCAGGATGGGCTGCAGGGAGCGGTGGCCGAAAAAGATCGCCTCCAGCAGTTCCTCTTCGGAAATCTCCTGGCCCCCGCCTTCCACCATGACCACCCCTTCCCGGCTCCCGGCCACCACCAGATTCACGTCGCTCTGGGCGAGCTGGCTTCCGGTGGGGTTGCAGACCCACTGGCCCTGGATCCTCCCCACCCGGACTCCGGCGATGGGACCCTGGAAGGGAATGTCCGAAATCTGCAGGGCCGTCGAGGCTCCGCAGATGGCCAGAACATCGGGGTCATTCTCCTGATCCGCTGACAGGACCGTGGCGACGATCTGGACTTCGTTGAAGAAACCTTTGGGAAAGAGGGGACGCAAGGGCCGATCGATCAGCCGGGCGGTAAGAATCTCTTTCTCGCTGGGCCGACCTTCGCGTTTGAAAAATCCGCCGGGGATCTTTCCCGCCGCGTAGGCCATCTCCTGGTAGTCGACAACCAGGGGGAAGAAATCGATCCCTTCCCGGATGGTTCTGGAGGCCGTCGCCGTGACCAGGACCATGCTCTCTCCAAAGGTAACCAGGACCGCTCCATCCGCTTGTTTGGCCACAGCCCCTGTTTCAAAAATAAAATCCCTGCCTCCCAGGTTACAGCGAACCTCGAGGCGATTTCCAAGTGTAGACATAAACTCAACCTCTTTCCAAAAGATGTCCTTCTTCCCCCGCCCTCGAACCGGGCAGGCCTTTTCGGGGTGCAACAAAATGGAGTTTATTGCGGCACCCCTGAATCTTTCTTATTTCCGGATTCCCAGTTTCTGGATCAGGGAGCGGTAGCGCTCCACATCCTTCTTCTTGAGATAGTCGAGGAGGTGCCGCCTCTGGCCGACGAGCTGCAAGAGCCCCCTGCGGGAATGATGGTCCTTCGTATGGGCCTTAAAATGCTCCGTCAGGTAATTGATCCGCTCGCTTAGGATGGCGACCTGGACCTCGGGAGATCCCGTGTCCGTAGGGTGTCTCTTATTCCCCTCGATGATGGCCTTCTTCCGCTCTGGCAGTAGTGTCACCTCATTCTCCTTTCTAGCTTCCTATTCAGAATCCGAATTTGCTCGGCTAATATTCTTTACCCACCATGGGACAATGAACGAAAATTCTTTATCATTCATGTCTGAAAGACCCGGAGGATGCGCAAGGCCTGGGAATCCCCGGAAAGCTGGGATTCAGCATCCACCTGCGACTCGGCAATGGCCACAAGACCCTGGGCCTCCTGAAAAAGGCCCCACCGTTGCCCTTTCTGCAACCTCTTCCGTTCGCCTTCCGGAAGATCGTTCAGGCAAAGGGATTGACCTTGTCTTACCCTGGCCGCGGCCTTTTCTCCTAGCCGGACCTCCCCCGAAAGGTCTACACCGTTTTTCAGAGGGATCACCTTTTCCTCAATCCGCTTTTCTTCGATCCACCTGGAAAGGTCTTCCAAGCTCATGGCTTGGTCAAGGCCGAACCTTCCGGAGCGGGTTCGTCTCAGTTCCACCAGGTGGGCACCGCAGCCGAGCGCCCGGCCCATGTCCGCGCAAAGGCTCCGAATGTACGTCCCCCGCCCGCAGACGATCTCCAGGGTCACCAGGGGGAAGGAGAAACCTTTTATGAAAAGAGCATGTACGACGGCATCTCGTTCCGCCACTTCCGGTGTTTCCCCGGACCGGGCCCGTTTGTAAAGTGGGACTCCCTGCTGCTTGACCGCCGAATAGAGGGGCGGCCTCTGGCGGATCTTCCCCCGGAACTGATGGAGAACCTCTTCTACGGTCTGCCGGGTACAAAGGAATCCTTCTTTTTCCGCCACGATTCTTCCATCCGCGTCCAAGGTATCGGTCTCCTGCCCCAGCTTCATCGTGGCGATGTACTCTTTGATTCCCTCGAGGTTGAAGGGAACCAGCTTGGTGCCCTCCCCCAGATAGATGGGCAAAACCCCTGTCGCCAGAGGGTCCAGAGTCCCCCCGTGACCCACCTTCCGGAGGCGTAACGCATTTCTCACCCAGGCGACCACTTTGTGAGAGGTCCAGCCTTTAGGTTTGTCGATGACCAGGACCCCGTTCAAAAAGCCGCCTTTACAACTTCCAGGACCTGGGTCCGGACTTCGGACAAACTTCCCTCCACCGTGCAGCCGGAGGCGGCGGGATGTCCCCCTCCCTGGAATTGACCCGCAATCCGGGCCACATCCACGCGCCCCCGCGAGCGCATGCTAACCCGGTATTTCCGGGACGTCACCTCCCGAAAGAGCAAGGCCACTTCCACCCCCTGGACCGACCGGGCAAAGTTGATGAAGTCCTCGGTCATGGCCACGGTCGCGACGGTTTCCTTCAGCATCTGCTGGGTTACCACCATGGAGCTTACTCGTCCATTTTCCAAAAGCTCCAACGTATCCAAAACCCGCGGCAAAAGGCGAAGCCGGGGGAGGGGTTGGGTATCGTATATCTTCTGGGATACTTCCCAGGGGTCCACCCCGGCTAGCATACAAGCCCGGGCCACGGAAAAGGTCTTCGGGGAAGTATTGGAGTAATGGAAAGACCCAGTATCGGTCAGAAGCCCTGTGTATATGTTCTCGGCCACCTCTCTGGTGAAAGGAGCCGGGAGGGCCTGGATCAGGTCGTAGATGATCTCCGCAGCGGAACTCGCCTTAGGGTCGATCAGGTTCAAGTCCCCGAAGAAGCCGTTGCTCACGTGATGATCGATGTTGATGATCTTTCCGATCCCCTGCACTTTGCTGAATTCCTCCCCCAGCCGGGGGCGGTCTCCGCAGTCCACGGCCAGGGCGATGTCAAACCCGCGGTTCACCGGGGCCTGATGGACAATCTCCCCAGACCCGGGAAGAAAGGCCAGAACCTCCGGAACCGGGTCCTGAGTCAGTATGAGCGCTTCCTTTCCAAGGCTCTTCAAAGCCAAACCCAGAGCCAGGACGGACCCAATGGCGTCTCCTTCCGGATTCTGATGGGTGGAAATCAGAAAACTGCGCCTCCCCCGGATTTCCTCAGCGATCCTCCGGAGGATCTCCTTTTTCTTCGTCTTGGACACTTTCAATGAGCCGATCGATCCGCTTTCCATAATCGAAGGAATGATCCACTTTGAACAACAATTCGGGGACAAATCTCAGCCTCAGTTCCCTTCCCAGCCTTTTCTTGATGTACCCGGCTGCGCTCTGCAAGCCGTGGAGCGAAGCTTCTTCTTGAACGGGATTTCCCATGGCGCTGAAGAAGACCGTGGCAATCTTGAGGTCTTCCGTGACCTTCACTTCCGTTAGAGTCACCAAACTCAGCCGGGGGTCATTCAGGTCTCTCCGGAGCATCTCCCCGATGACCTGCCGAATCATGTCGCCAACCCGGTCGGACCTTTTGTAAACCATAAAAACCTATTCACCACAGAGGCACAGAGAACACGGAGAAAGACATATATAGTATTATTACCACGCTTCTTGAATTCCCTTCGTCCGTAGGGTCTTATTCTTTTGCCGAATTATATTTTCTCTGTGTCCTCCGTGTCTCTGTGGTGAAAATTAAACGTTCATGATTTCGATCTGCGAGTCGGTCACCTGGGCCAGGTTGGTGTTCTCGATGAAGCTCACCACCTTGTCCAGAATGGAGTTGACCCGCTGCCGGTCGTTGGCGACCGTGCAGACCCCCAGGACCGCCTTCTGCCACAGGTCCTGGTCCTCCACCTCGGCGATAGAGATGTTGAAACGCTGCCGGGCGCGGTCCACGATACTCTTGATCACCTGTCTTTTTCCCTTGAGAGAAAAATTCCCGTCCAGCAGGAGTTCCAGATGGCAAAGGCCGATGACCACGGCCGGGGTTCTCCCTTCTACAGATGGGCGGTCACCTTTTCGACCACATAGGACTCGATGACATCATTCAACTGAAAATCCTGAAATCCCCCCACGGTGATCCCGCAATCAAAGCCGGAGACCACCTCCTTGACATCGTCCTTGACCCGTTTCAGAGTGGCAATCTCTCCCTCGTGGATCGTCTTGCCGTCCCGGACCACATGGGCCTTGGAGCCCCGGAGGATCTTTCCCTCGAAGACCATGGAGCCGGCGACCACCCCCACCCGAGAGATGGTGAAAAGCTGGATCACCTTGGCTTTGCCCGTCAGCCGCTTCTCATAAATCGGCTCCAGGAGCCCTTCCATGGCCTTGCGCACATCCTCGATGGCGTCGTAGATCACGTTGTAAAAACGGATGTCGATTTTTTCCTGTTCAGCCACGCCCTGCGCGCTGGGCTCCATCTTCACGCCGAAGCCCAGGATGATGGCCTCGGAGGCTGAAGCCAGCATACAGTCCGACTCGTTGATCGCCCCCACGGATGAATGGAGGATGTTTACCCGGACGGCTTCCGTGCTCAATCTCCCCAGCGCTTCGGTCAGCGCCTCGATCGATCCCTGGACATCCGCCTTGAGGATGAGGTTCAGGTCTTTGACCACCCCCTTCTTCATCTTCTTGTAGAAATCCTCAAGGGTCACCCGGGAAGACTTGGCCAGCTCCAGCTCCCGCTGTTTTTGCGTCCTCTGAGCGGCCAAATCCTTGGCCTTCTTCTCATCGGTCACTACTACGAAGGATTCTCCGGCCTGCGGAACGCTGGAAAAGCCGATGACCTCCACGGGGGTGGAGGGGCCGGCCTCTTCCATCTTTTCCCCCCGGTCATTGATCATCGCCCGGACCCGTCCGAAATAGCTCCCGCAGACAAAGGAATCTCCCACATGCAGGGTTCCGTCCTGCACCAGAATCGTGGCCACCGGGCCCCGGCCCCGGTCGAGTTTGGCCTCGATCACCGTTCCGGTCATGGCCCGGTTGGGGTTGGCCCTGAGCTCCAGAACCTCCGCCTGGAGGAGGATGAGCTCCAGGAGCTCCTGGAGCCCGACCTTCTGTTTCGCCGAAATCTCGGCCATGATGGTCTGGCCGCCCCAGGCTTCGGGCACCAGTCCATATTCGGTCATGTTCTGCTTGACCCGATCCGGATTGGCGTTGGGTTTGTCGATCTTGTTAATGGCGACGATCAGCGGCACGTTGGCGGCCTTGGCGTGGTTGATGGCCTCCACGGTCTGGTTCATCACCCCGTCATCCGCGGCCACGACCAGGATGACGATGTCCGTAACCTTGGCTCCCCGGGCGCGCATTGCGGTGAAGGCTTCATGACCCGGGGTATCCAGGAATACCACCTTGCGGTGGTCCACATCGACCGTATAGGCTCCGATATGTTGGGTAATTCCGCCCGCTTCCCCGGCGGTCACATTGGTCTGCCGGATGGAGTCCAGAAGCGAGGTCTTGCCGTGGTCCACGTGCCCCATGATCGTGACCACGGGGGGACGGGGTTGGAGGTCTTCTGCCTTGTCTTCCCGCTCCTCAATCAGGTCTTCCAGCTCCAAAGCGGTCTTCTCCACCTCGTAACCAAAATCGGCGGCGACCAGGGAGGCGGCATCGGCATCGATGGCCTGGTTGATGGTCACCATCAATCCCAATCCCATAAGTTTCTTGATGACTTCTGAGACCTTGACCCCCATCCGTTTGGCCAGCTCTCCCACCAGGATGGCTTCTGAAATACGAATCTTTCTCTTTATCGCTTTGGGGACGGTAATCTCCGGTTTGGCCATCTTGGTCCGGGCGACCACCCGCTGTTTCGGTTCTCTTTCAAAGACAAAAGGCCGAGCTCCCTGCTCTTCCCGCTGGTAATCATATTCTTTAAAGGCCCGCTTCTTGGTGGAAATCACCCGAACCCGATCGGGTTTTCCTTCTTCGAGAACCTCCACATCCTTTTTGAGCTTCTTCTTCCGCCGGCCCCGTTCTTCTTCGGCTGCTGCCGCTGGGGGAGCCGGCCGCCCTGCCCCAGGGGCAGTAGGTCGCTGCAGGATAATCGGAGGCTTGGGGGGGGCCGCAGGTCTTTTTTCCATCGGGACATGTTCCCGCTCCTTCACTAAGGAGGGAGGGGGAACAGGGGGCCTCTCGATGATCTTCGCTGGTTCATACTTCTTCTTTGGTTTGGGGGGCTTTTCTGGGGGCTTGGGTTTTTCCGCCGGGGCAACTCCTTCGCCTCTGGGCTCCGCTGCCTTGGATTTCAGAGGAATTTCAGCCCCGGGAGCCGGTTTTATCCCAACAGGTGCCTCGACTTTCTTTTCTTCCTGTTTCACCGAGGGGGGAGGAACTACCGGGGGAACGGGGATGGCTGTAGGCTCGGGACCGGGCTCTACCCCCTCTGCTTTGGGGGACGGAGCTTCGGCTTTGATTTCAACCTTTTTCTTTGGAACCTCGACCGGCGCCTCCGCCAATACTTTGGCCGCTTCGGGTTTCCCCTCCTTCTTGACAGCCGGAGGTCTGACTTCCCCCTTCTTGGCCACGGGAGGCTTGGCTTCGACGGCCGGTTTTACTTCTTCTTTCGGCGGTGGGGGAGGCGGTTCCGGGGTAGGCTCTTCTTTCATTACCCGCCGGCGGATGACCGTGGGCTTGACCCGTTGTTCGACTATGCCCTCTTTTTTGGAGAGACTGATCTGATTCTTGACTCGCTCCACATCCGATTCGTCCAGGCTGCTCTGGACGCTTTTGACCGGAAGACCCATCTTCTCCAGGAGCTTGATCAGGTCTTTGTTCTCCATCTTCAAATCTTTGGCCAGTTCGTGAATTCTGACTTTTGCCACCGCCAATACCCCCTTCACTCGGCTTCAAGACTTCCCACCGCTTCGGGTAAAGACTCCTCTATCCCTTCTTCTCTTCGGATTGATCCAGGTGCGCTCGAGCCGCTTCGAGCAGCTTCTCCGCCTTTTTCGGGCCGATTCCTTCGATCTTGGTCAATTGATCTAGGTTGGCCTGGCTGAGA
>Ga0187773_10000550_pt1 | contig 14846 bp, 14 predicted proteins | sample 0216_BV02_MP05_1_FD_133133 | JGI IMG/M metagenome (GOLD analysis project Ga0187773, IMG submission 133133) | Tropical peat soil microbial communities from peatlands in Department of Meta, Colombia - 0216_BV02_MP05_10_MG | ecosystem: Environmental > Terrestrial > Soil > Wetlands > Peat | place...
AGCACCACCGCCATCTGAAGGAACATACGGAAGAAATCACGGATGTTGTTGGCCCCATGCTCCGCGAAACTTTCCGCGCAGTCTCCGCCCTGCAGCAGGAAAGCTTCGCCCCGCGCGACCCGCGCCACTCGCTTTTTCCGGTTGCGCGCCTCGCCCGCAAAAACCAGAGGCGGGAAACTCGCAAGTTGCTTCTCGACGTCAGCCAAAGCCTGCGGGTCCGGATAATCCGGAACCTGCTGAATGGGCTTTTTTCGCCAACTGTCAGGCGTCCATCGGTCAGCCATTACCCGCCAACTCCCGCTTTTGGCGGGCGTTATACACGACACCGCCCTGCCCAAGCCAGCAATTCCAATGGGTTCGGTTAGTTTATTATTCCGCCGCTGCGCGGCCGTAGCTCAAAGCCTTTTCACGCATGGTGACGAGCTCTTCGGCAGCGGTCGGATGCACGGCCATCGTGGCATCGAAGTCGGCCTTGGTGGCGCCCATCCTTATGGCGATTGCGACCACCTGGATCAATTCGGCTGCATCCGGACCGACGATATGGCACCCCACGACCTTGTCGGTCTCGCCGTCGACTACGAGCTTCATAAATACACGCGTGTCGCGTGCTGAAAGCGTGGCTTTCATCGGCCGGAAGCTGCTCTTGTAAATGTCGACCTTGCCGAGCAGCTCGACGGCCTGCATCTCGGTCAGTCCAACGACTCCAACTTCGGGTTCGGAGAAAACGGCGGTCGGAACCTTGCTGTGGTCGACAGCGGTCGGCTTGTCGCCGAATACGGTATCGGCGAAGGCCTGACCTTCGCGGATTGCGACCGGTGTGAGGTTAATTCGGTCTGTGACATCGCCGACCGCATAGATGTTCGGAATCGAAGTCTTGGAATAAGGGTCGACCATGATGCCGTTGCGCTCGGAAATTTTCACGCCGGCCGCTTCGAGCCCAAGCCCCTCGATGTTCGGCCGTCGGCCAGTCGCGAACATCACGAGATCGACTACAATCTGCTCGTTGTTCGAAAGGCAAACATCGAAGCCGTTGTTGACCTCCTCAACGGCATTTACCGTCTTTCGGGTAACAACTTTGATGCCGCGCAGACCCAATTCACGCGTCAAGTGCTCGCGCACATCGTCGTCAAATCCACGCAGGATTTTCTCCCCGCGATAAACCAGTGTTACTTCGCTGCCGAGCCCGTTAAAGATTCCAGCAAACTCCACGGCGATGTATCCGCCACCCTGAATGAGGATGCGTTTCGGCAGTTCTTTGAGATGGAATGCTTCGTTTGAGGAAATGACGTTGTTATCGCCGGCGATCGGCGTGCCGTGGTGCGGCCGTGCGCCAGTCGCAATAAGGATTGTTTCAGCACGGATGCGTGCGCCCGTCGCAAGACGCACCGTATGCGCGTCTTCAATTACGGCCCGGCTTTTGACAATCTGAACATTGTGCCGTTCAAGCGTCGTCGTATAGGCGGCCTCCAACCTGGCAATCTCGCGATCCTTGTTGGCAATCAGCGCACCCCAATCAAACTTCGATTCACCAACCGTCCAGCCATAGCCGGCGGCGTCCTCGAACTCATCGGAAAAGCGTGAAGCATAAACCAGAAGTTTTTTCGGCACACAGCCCCGGATCACGCAGGTGCCGCCGACGCGATATTCCTCGGCAACCATCACGCGCGCGCCATAACTTGCGGCAACGCGCGCGGCACGTACGCCGCCAGAGCCCGCTCCGATGACGAATAGGTCGACGTCGTGGTTCGCCATCATCACCTGTCAGGAGGCCCGGCTGATCGCCGTCATGGACGCATCAGAGAGCGTGGCCCCGCTTCTTCAATTCGTCGCGCATCTTCACAATCACCTGGTCTGTGAGACCGTTCGCCCAGTCCTGTGCAAATCTGAGTCCTTCCTCTCCGATTTTCGGCTGCTCCAAAATCAGCTTCGTGCCGACCGGCGTCTTGTAGAACGCCAACAGGTCCCTGAGCTCCGGTTCGGTAAAGTGGGTCGCATATAGTTTGGCCACCTCATTGGTCAATTCGTCGAAACGCGGCGCAAGGTCGGTGCGCAATTTGGCGGCGATCTCATTAAGATCCTTGCTGAGCCCCGGATTTTGTTGAAGGAGCAGATTCTTCGCCTGCTCGATCACACCGGGAATCAACGGATTGAACAGCGCGGTTGCACCAGTGGTCTTGATTATTTCCTTCGCGGTAGCCAGCGCTGCGGGCGTCGGCTGCTGGGCAAGCGAACCTTGGTTGAGGGCGATCACCGCCGTAATGACTATGATCGGCTTGGTAGCGAATTTTATGAACGCATTGAAGCTCATTTTCCCGACTCCATCTAACTCAGGTCCTCTCGACAATCTTTACGCCGTCCGGCCTACCAATAATGGCTATCCAAGCGAGGCCAATAAACAGACCGTGCTCCATTACCCCCGGAACACCTGAAAGCGCATGCGCCAAAGCAGCCGGATCGTCAATCCGCCCAAGTGCGGCATCCAGGATCCAGTGGCCGCCATCCGTGACAAAAGCATGGCCGTCCTTGCCGCGCCGCAACGTGAGCGGACCCGGTTTCTGGACTGTTCCGACCACTTTTGTAATCGCCTGGACGGTTGAAGCCAGGCCGAACGAGCATACTTCAATGGGAAGTGGAAAACGGCCAAGCACGCCGACGGACTTGCTTTGATCAGCAATTACGATCATGCGCGCGGAAGCTGCCGCAACAATCTTTTCCCGCAACAACGCGCCACCACCACCCTTTATCAAGCAAAGGCCGGGGCCGATCTCATCCGCGCCATCCACGGTCAGATCAAGCTTCGGCGTCTCGTCCAGCGTCGTCAGAGGAATTCCGCAACGTTTCGCATCAGCACAGGTCGCTTCCGAGGTTGGGACCGCGACGATATCAAGACCCGAACGCACCCGCTCACCGATCAAATCCACAAAATGCTTCGCCGTCGACCCGGTGCCGAGCCCAATGCGCATCCCGGGACGAACAAATTCGACGGCGCGAGCTGCGGCTGCGCGTTTCTGGGCATCTGCGTCCATTGGCACCGGCTAAGTGGTCAAACGTCAGTCAGCGACTATAACGGCATGCCTGTCTAGCTCCGATTGTCGTGTGTGAATAGCCGAAAATCACTAGAGTCCTGCACCGACAAATTGGCCTTGCATCGCCATCAAACGAACGATAGCGATCCTTCCATGAACGCAACGATCGTCTTTGACCTCGATGGCACCCTGATCGATACAGCGCCCGACCTCGTCGATACCCTCAACGTGATTTTTGCGCGGGAAGGTTTGGCGCCGCTGCCCTACGAGACGGCGCGCAATCTTGTCGGCGGCGGCGCGAAAGCAATGATCGCACGCGGTATCGAAGCCGAACGTCGTGTTCTTCCGCCGGCGAAGCTCGAGCAGTTATTCACCGACTTCATTGCCCACTATTCTGAACACTTGGCCGACCGGTCGCGTCCTTTTCCGGGACTGACGGAATCGCTCGACGTGCTCGCGTCGAACGGTTACCGGCTTGCCGTTTGCACAAACAAGCTTGAACGGCTGGCCGTGCTTCTGCTTGATAAACTCAACCTCCGCGAACGTTTCACTGTAATCTGTGGGCAAGACACCTTTGGCATTCAGAAACCCGATCCGGAAATTCTCCGGCGTACAGTCGCCGCCGCCGGCGGAACGTTGCGATCCACAGTGATGATCGGTGATTCGATAACTGATATTCGTACCGCACGCGCGAGTGGAGTTCCTATTGTTGCGGTCGATTTCGGTTACAGCGAACGCCCCATCGTGGAATTCGGCCCGGATCACACCATCAGCCACTTCGCAGAACTGCCGGCATCGATTGCCGCCATTTCGTCGACAAAATGACGCGTATGGTGGGGAATATCGTTAATTTGGTAAGATTATTGTCCCGCAGCGTGTTGCACGTTAGTGACCGCGCCCGTATCCTTAACCCCGTGGGCGCGCGACTCGGCATCGCGCGAGTGGGATGGTTGATATGATGTATCGAGTTTTGGTAGTTGTCGGCGGTGCATTTGCGCTTGCGGCCTGTTCGACTCCCGATTGGATGAGCTTTGACAGTTTGAAGCCGGGCCCGAGCCTGGACTCCATAAGCATGGAATCCGAGCCCCCAGGCGCCGAAGCCAAGGCATCGAACGGTCAAACCTGCCGCACGCCCTGCTCGCTCGCGCTGCCGATCGATGCTCCGATGACCATCACTTTCACACTTGCGGGCTATCAGCCGGAATCGGAACGTCTTGAAGTCATTCAGACGCCCGGTGAGCCGCCCCGATTGCGACCCAATCCGGTCGTTGTCGAACTCACGCCGGCGGCGCCCGCACCCAGTGTTGCCAAAAAACCCGCTGCCAAAAAGCCGGCGGCGAAGAAAAAGCCAGCACGCCCGGCATCAGCTGCCGCTCCTCCGGCGGCAGCACCTATGACTGCGTCGCCGGCGCAACCAACTTCGCCCTGGCCGACCAATCCGCCGCCTTTACGGCAGTAGCCGGTTGACGCAATCTCGAAAAACATTGGCGGTTTCCTGCTAATTGCGCTGCCGCACGCGGCTCCTCGACGCAATGGTCATTGTCCGCCAGAAGTTCTATATGAAGGGGTGGCCCCCGAGAGGCCCAACCTAGGTACGCAATGGCATTCTCGAACGGCAGCGCAACGATTGAGTTGGATCGCACTAAACCCGAGTCGCGTCCGCTGATCGACCCGTTCCAGCGCGCCATTACTTATCTGCGCGCCTCCGTGACCGATCGATGCGATTTCCGCTGCGTCTACTGCATGTCGGAACACATGGCGTTCCTGCCGAAGGCGGAACTCTTGAGCCTTGAAGAACTTGATCGGCTATGCAGTGCGTTCGTAACAAGAGGCGTCACCAAGCTGCGCCTGACCGGCGGCGAGCCGCTGGTGCGACGCGGCATCATGACCCTCGTTTGTTCACTGTCCCGCCATCTCGCGACGGGCGCGCTCAAAGAACTCACTCTGACGACCAATGGTTCGCAGCTTCAACGATATGCCTCCGAGCTTAAGGCAAACGGCGTCGAACGCATCAATGTTTCACTCGATACGCTTGATCCAGATAAGTTTCGCGCCATTACGCGTTGGGGAGAGCTTGACAGGGTTCTTGACGGCATCGATGCGGCGCAGGCAGCAGGACTAAACATCAAGATCAACGCCGTTGCCCTCAAGGGCGTAAACGAAGCCGAGCTCGGAGACCTGCTCGCGTGGGCACATGGGCGCGGCATGGATTTCACCGTTATCGAGGTCATGCCGCTCGGCGACATCGATGAATCGCGTCTCGACCAATATCTGCCGTTGTCGATCGTTCGGGCCCGTCTTGCGGAGCGATACACGCTGGACGAGACAAACTACCAGACAGGCGGGCCGGCACGTTATGTGCGGGTCAAGGAAACTGGGGGAAGACTTGGTTTTATCACGCCCCTCACCCACAATTTCTGCGAATCCTGCAATCGCGTGCGCGTCACCTGCACGGGCACACTCTACATGTGTCTCGGCCAAAACGATGCTGCCGACCTGCGTAGTCCGCTGCGCGCCTCGGAAAGCGACGATTTACTGCACGAAGCGATCGACGAAGCGATCACCCGCAAGCCGAAGGGGCATGATTTTCTCATTGACCGCCGACACCAAAGATCGGCGGTATTGCGCCATATGAGTACGACGGGCGGCTAGCCGACCCCCGGCCTTGATGGGGCCGGCCTGCTTGCAGAATGGCAGCGGTTTTGGGTTCCGTTGGCCGAGATTTAAGCCGGCCGAGGCGAGGTCGCCCACGTCCCATCGGATAGGACTAAAACGGCGAAATAGGCGGCCCTTCGACCAAATTCTCCATTGACGGCTGATGCCGGCATCGGATTAGGTGGCAAGGTCCAGGGGACACGTTGTGGGGGGCGGGGAGCTTTCCTGGCCGCCGTGGGGAGAGGGTGTGAAGGGTCTACTTGCGTTCAGTCGCGCGGTCGACTGGCTCAGTACACAATTGGCGGTCGTGGCGAACTGGCTGGTCTTGCTCGCCGCCCTGATTAGTGCGGGCAATGCCGCGAGCCGCTACATTTTCAGCGAGAGCTCGAACGGCTGGCTTGAAATTCAATGGTACATGTTTGCCGGAATGGTGCTGCTTGGCGCGCCCTACGCGCTCAAGATGAACGAGCACGTACGCGTTGACCTTTTCTACGGCATGCTGGCGTCGGAGCGCACGCAGATCTGGATCGATATCGTTGGCGGCATTTTATTCTTGCTGCCGATTTGCATCATTCTCACCTATTTCACGTGGCCTTGGTTCGTCGAATCCTGGAACATCAACGAAGCATCGTCGAATGCAGGCGGCCTGATCCGGTGGCCGGTGAAACTGCTCCTGCCGGTTGGGTTCGTTTTGATGGCGCTGCAAGGGGTGTCGGAAATCATCAAACGGATCGCCGCGCTTGAGCACGTCATCGACACTGAATTCAAGTACGAAAAGCCGTTGCAATGACCTGGATCGCCGACAATCTCGCGCCCCTGATGTTTGCGGGCATGATTATTTTCATGCTCATCGGATATCCGGCGGCATTCTCTCTAGCGGCCACAGGCCTGTTTTTCGGGTTTCTCGGTATCGAGTTCGGCCTGATCCGCCCTGACTTCCTTGGCAATCTGACGTACCAGCTATTCGGCATCATCTCGAATGATCTCCTGCTGGCGATCCCTTTCTTCACTTTTATGGGCGCCATTCTGGAACGATGTGGTCTCGCCGAGGATTTGCTTGACTCTTTTGGACAGTTGTTCGGGCCGATCCGCGGCGGTTTGTCGTACGCGGTGATTTTTGTCGGCGCCGTTCTCGGCGCGATCACCGGCACGGTCGCAGCATCAGTGATCGCCATGGGCGTCATCTCGATGACGCCCATGCTCAAATACGGATATTCCGTCCGTCACACCATGGGTGTAATTGCGGCGTCCGGGACGATTACCCAACTCATCCCACCTTCGCTCGTGCTAGTCGTTTTGGCCGACCAAATGGGTCGCTCCGTCGGCGACATGTATGCCGGCGCCATTGGGCCAAGCATTATTCAGGTCTTGTTGTTCTGCGGATGGGTATTGATCGTCAGCTTCATTTGGCCGGAGAGCGTCCCCGCACTGCCAAAAGAGGCGCGCACGCTTCAAGGTTGGCAACTGTGGAAGCGGTGCATGCGCGGCATGATCCCCTCGCTTGGCCTCATCTTCCTGGTGCTCGGAACGATTTTCATGGGCCTCGCGACTCCGACCGAAGCTGGCGCCATGGGCGTCGTCGGCGCGATCGCACTTGCCTGGTCCTACGGCACTCTGACGTGGCCGCTGCTCTATCAGGGCATGGCCTCCACTATGCGTATCACAGCCATGGTGGTTTACATCCTCATCGGCGCACGTGTGTTTAGCCTGGTTTTCCAGGGCGTCGGCGGCAAGGTGTGGATCGAAAATTTGCTAACTTCGCTGCCGGGCGGATCTATCGGCTTCCTGATCTTCGCAAATGCCTTCATTTTCGTAATTGCGTTCTTCCTCGATTTCTTTGAAATCGCTTTCATTATTATCCCGATGCTGGCTCCGGCGGCTGATAAGTTGGGCATCGATCTCATTTGGTTCGGCGTCCTGATCTGCGCAAATATTCAAACAAGTTTCATGCATCCGCCATTCGGATTCGCCTTGTTCTATTTGCGCGGCATCGCGCCAAAATCGATCAAAACGTCGGATATTTACTGGGGCGCAATCCCATGGATCGGAACAATGATCATTCTTGTTGCGATCGTTATTTTCTGGCCCGCGTCGGTGACCTATTGGATCGACAGAAGCACGAAGATCGATCCGTCAAAGGTAAAGATAGAAATTCAGATGCCCGAAATGCCGCCGCTAAACTTCAAATAGCGTCCGCACAAAAAAATTGAGGCCCCGGGAATTCCGGGGCCTCTTTGCGTTTGGGCGCAGCTAGCCGCGTGCGCGCGCACGGATCAGGTAACTGTCATAGCTGTACTCTGCGACCTGCCACCACAGATATTCATCGTTGCGGAAGGCAACCATCGCATCGAGCACCTTCTTGAAGTCGGCATTGGTTGCCGCAACTTCATTGTGCAACTCGACCGCTGCCTTGTAGCAAGCATCCATGATTTGCGGTGAAAACGGCTTGAGCTGAGTTCCGGCGGCGACCAAGCGCTTCAGCGCCTGGGGATTGGCAGCATCATAATAGGCCATTGACCAAGTATTGGCGTAGTGACCGGCGGCAATCAGGGCAGCTTGGTATGCCTTCGGCAGAGAATTCCATTTGTCCAGGTTGACGAAAGCAAAAATCATCGATCCGCCTTCCCACCAGCCCGGATAGTAATAGTGCGGCGCGATCTTGTAGAAGCCGAGCTTCTCGTCGTCGTAAGGACCGACCCACTCGGCAGCATCGATCGTACCTTTTTCCAGGGCCGGGAAGATATCACCGCCGGCAATTTGCTGAGGAACGACACCGAGTTTTGTCAGGACCTTTCCGGGGAAGCCCCCGATTCGGAATTTCAACCCCTTGAGATCCTCGACCGTGTTGATCTCTTTTCGGAACCAGCCACCCATCTGGCAACCGGTGTTGGCAGCCATGAGGGCATGGACGTTGAACTTCTTGTAGAAGTCGTTAAGCAGATCCATTCCCCCGCCACGCATCATCCACGCCTGGTTCTGGCGCTGGTTCGGACCAAATGCCACCGACGTGCCGAACGCGAATGTCGGATCCTTGCCGAAATAATAATACGACGCAGAGTGCCCGATCTCGACCGTGCCGCTCGACGCTGCATCCAGCGCTTGCAGCGCCGGCACAATCTCGCCCCCGGCGAAAACCTGAATCTGGAACCTGTTGTCCGTCGCCTCGGCGACGTTTTTCGCCATGAGTTCGGCGGAGCCATAGAGCGTTTCGAGCGACTTCGGCCAGCTGCAGGTCATCCGCCATTTGATCTCAGGCATCGATTGCGCAATCGCCGGTGCTGCGACTGCACTTGCAGCGATGCCAAGCCCGGCAGACTTGATGAATTGACGACGTTTCATCCCTTCCCTCCCTGTGATCTTCGCAGCGGCAGTTCTACGCCGCCCGCGCCTATTGTTCCACCCGGCGCATGGCCGGAACCATGACGGACCTCGCCACTTAAATCCAGTCTGAACTGGTTCAACGAAAATTGTAAGCGTTAATAGCCCTTTAGGGTGGCCGCAAAAATGAGCGGGGCCGGCGATAGGCCGGCCCCTTGTGATTCAACCGTTGCGCGTTTTCAGGTGTGAGGCCGCGCCCGGATCATGAAGGAGTCGTAAGTGTATTCAGCGACCTGCCACCAGAGATATTCGTCGTTGCGGAAGGGGACGATTGAATCCCAGACCTTCTTGTAATCAGCATTGGTCGCTGACGTTTCCGCGTTCACTTCATTTGACGCCTTCAGACAGGCTTCCATAACCGCCTGGGTGAATGGCCGCAGCTGCGTGCCATTCGCCACGAGGCGCTTTAGGGCCTGCGGGTTTTTCGCATCATAGTCGCCTTGCTGCTTGGTATTGCAGGCGGCCGCGGCGGCGTCGAGGAGAGCTTGATAGCCTTTCGGCAGCTCATTCCATTTGGCGAGATTGATGAGTATGTGGTTGGCGGTGCCGCCTTCCCACCAGCCGGGATAGTAGTAGTACTTCACGATCTTGTAGAAGCCGAGCTTCTCGTCGTCATAAGGGCCGACCCACTCCGCGGCATCGATGGTGCCCTTCTCCAGCGCCGGATAGATGTCACCGCCGGCAATCTGCTGCGCAACAACGCCGAGCTTGCCGAGAGTCTTGCCGGCCCAGCCGCCGATGCGCATCTTGAGCCCCTTGAAGTCGCCGGGCTCTTTGATCTCTTTGTTGAACCATCCACCCATCTGGCAGCCAGTGTTGCCAGCAAGCAGGCACTTAACGTTGAATTTGGCGCCGAACTCATCGATCAATTTTTGCCCGTCACCATGATAGAACCATGCGTTCTGTTGGCGGGCATTGAGCCCGAACGGCACGGCGCAAAATAGAGCCCAGGTTGGATCCTTTCCGATGTAGTAATACTGCGCGCTGTGGCCCAACTCGACGGTGCCGTTCTGCACCGCGTCCAGCACTTGCAAACCGGGCACGATCTCGCCGGCGGCGAACGATTGAATCTGGAATTTGCCGTCGGTCGCTTCCGACACGTACTTCGAGAACATCTCGCACGTTCCGTACAAAGTATCGAGTGACTTCGGCCAACTGGCCGTCAGTCGCCACTTCAATGTCGGCGATGACTGTGCAATCGCCGGCTTCGCGATTGTCGCAGCGGCGGCGGCAGCTGCCCCTGTCCCAATAGCGGTCAAGAATTTACGCCGTTGCATGAGTGTCTCCCTTTAACTCGCCCCAACTAAAGCGGACCGCCGAGCAGCCAACGCCGACCCGGCATATCGACAGAATGCGGCCGCAGCAAATTGAGCGCAAGTCGCCCGTTGGTCGCATTTGCGAAAGATTCGCGGATTCCGGCGACATTTTCCTGGGCCGCGGCGTCGGCTTGGCGCAGTTCTAGGCTTCGATCACGATCTTCGGCGCCGGTCGAGCAGTGCCCCTGATCTGATCGCGCACTTTTGCGGCGATCTCACGGTAGATCGTGGCATGCGGGCCGTCCGGCTCGGTCGCAACAACCGGAAGACCGGCGTCGGATTTTTCCCGAATGGTCATGTGAAGCGGAACTTCTCCGAGGAACGGCACACCCAACCGTTCAGCTTCATTCCGGGCGCCGCCGTGGCCAAAAATATCCGAACGCGTACCGCAGCTCGGACAAAGAAAATAGCTCATGTTTTCAACCACTCCGAGCACGGGCACGTTTACACGCTTGAACATCGCGACGCCGCGCCGCGCATCGACCAGCGCAAGGTCCTGTGGTGTCGACACGATTACAGCGCCTTTGAGCGGCACTTGCTGCGCCATCGTCAACTGCGCGTCGCCGGTGCCTGGCGGCATGTCCACTACCATGACGTCGAGTTTGCCCCACTCAACTTCACGCAACATCTGTGTAATGGCCGACATCACCATCGGCCCGCGCCAGATCATCGGTGTCTCTTCATCAATCAGAAAGCCGATCGACATCACGGTAAGGCCATAGCGTTCGATCGGCTTGAGGCGAGTGCCCCCGATAGTCTGCGGCTTTTCCTTGATCGCCAGCAGTTTCGGCAATGACGGGCCGTAAATGTCGGCGTCGAGCATGCCAACTTTCAAACCGAGATCACGAAGGCCGAGCGCCAGATTAACTGCAGTCGTCGATTTGCCGACGCCACCCTTTCCGGAAGCAACTGCGATCACGGCATCGACGCCGGGCATCCCCGGCTGCACCTTGTCCGCTGGATGGGCCGCCGGCCGAGCAGCGGTCGCAGCGGATTGCGGCGGTCGTGTTGCGGCCCCGGCGGCCCGTTCGGCCGTCAACGCGACCAGCGCGGATTGCACGCCCGGAATACTACGCACTGCATCCTCGGCGGCTTTTCGCACAGGTTCCCAGACCTTCACGGCAGCCGCGTCCACGGTTAGCGAAAAGAAGACCTTGCCGTCGGACACTACGATTTCGGAGACCACGCGCGCGTCGGACAAAGCTGTGCCGCCAGGCGACGGCACCTTTGCCAATGCTGCGAGAACTTGCTCTTTAGTTACCGCCATGGTCACTCATCCGCTTTCTCGGCGTCACCATAGGCGAGGCGGCGCGCCGGTCAATTGGGAGCCATCAAGACAGGTTGACGTGCGTGCCCCGGCAATGACCTATTGGCAGATAGGCATCGGTTGAGACCGGCCAAGGGGCTATTGATTTTTTGAGGGAGAGAACGATGGCGAAAGTTGCGTTTCTAGGCCTGGGTGTCATGGGCTATCCCATGGCGGCACATCTGAAAAACAAGGGCGGCCATGACGTAACGGTCTATAACCGCACCGCGGCCAAGGCCGAGCAATGGGTCAAACAACATGGCGGCAAATCAGCCCCTACTCCCAAAGCCGCCGCCGAAGGACAAGACTTAGTGATGACCTGTGTCGGTAACGACAATGACCTACGCGAAGTGACCTTGGGACCAAATGGCGCTTTCACTGCCATGGGGAAAGGGAAGGTTTTCGTCGACCACACTACCGCCTCGGCCGAAATCGCGCGTGAACTTTACGCGGCGGCCAAGAAAGGCGGGTTCGATTTCATCGACGCGCCCGTTTCGGGGGGCCAAGCCGGCGCCGAGAATGGCGTGCTCACGGTAATGTGCGGAGGCGATGCTGAGCCTTTTGCGCGCGCTGAGAAAGTGATCGCCGCCTATGCCCGAGCCTGCAATCTGCTCGGCCCTCCGGGATCGGGGCAGCTTTCAAAAATGGTTAATCAGATTTGCATCGCCGGTTTGGTTCAGGGCCTGGCCGAAGGTTTGCACTTTGCCAAGAGGTCCGGGCTGGACATCGAAAAATTGATCGCAACCATCTCGAAAGGTGCCGCGCAATCCTGGCAGATGGAGAATCGCTATAAGACGATGACGGCGAACAAATTCGATTTCGGATTCGCGGTCGACTGGATGCGGAAGGACTTGGGGATCTGCCTGGGCGAAGCGCGCAAGAACGGCGCCCACTTGCCCGTCACGGCACTCGTCGACCAGTTCTACTCGGAAATTCAGGCACTGGGCGGAAAGCGCTGGGACACCTCCAGCCTGATCGCGCTGCTCGAGCGCTGATCATATTGTTCACTCAATCCCCCAATCAGACCCGGTTCGCGCGCGGATTCAGGCGCTCGCGCTCGGTCGTGCTGAGACAGTGGCGTGCCAGCGTTTCACGTTCGATGCGCCCTCTGGCATTGTTAGTTTTCCGGGCTTCATAAAATCGACGGCGACCTGCATCGTAATATCGGCAACCGTATAGCGGTCGCCTGCTACGAATTCCCGCTTAGCGAGTTCGCGATCAAGCAACTCGAGAAACCAGGTGACGCGCGGCCGGTTGGCCTCGGCCCAGGCCGGCACCTGGGGCACCTCGAGCTCTTTCATCGCCGGATGAGTGTGCCGAAACACTGCGGCCACATTGGAGAAGAAATTGATCTCGGCGCGCCGGTTCCACATTTCGACGATCGCGGATTCCTTGGGTCCGACACCGAACAGCGGTGGGTCCGGATTGAGCATTTCGAAATAGCGGCAGATCGCAATTGACTCCGTAATCACCGTTCCGTCGTCGAGCACCAACGCCGGCATGCGTTGCAAAGGATTTATCGCTGCGTACTCCAGCGTCTTATGCTCCAGCTTCGCGATATCGACCTGCTCGGTCGGAATAGTGACGCCCTTTTCTGCGAGAAAAATGCGGGTGCGCCGGGGATTGGGCGCGACCTTGCTGTCGTAGAGTTTCATCTGCTGCTCCCGCGCTGGGCGTTCGAATTCCCCTCAGAGCTAGCCGAACACGAGCAAAAAACACTGTCAAACCTGCGTAAATATTCATTAACCAGGGTTTTTAGGCCCCTCTTAAGCCTGGTCTTAAGGATTTTGCGCAACCCTCCCGAGGATCTTTTGCAGGTGCCAGCGTCATTTAATGCCAATTCCGAGCGAACAACCTGATCTGACCGCGCTGCCTCCGGAAGGGTCGCCGGCGAAACGGCGTCTCACCGCGCAATACGTCCGCGAGGCCCGCGTCCGCCTGACCTCCTCCAGCGGTACTCGTGCGAATTTCGACTACGAGCTTCTGCGCACATACGCGCAAAATCGGATTTCTGCCTCCCTGGTCATCTTCCTTCTCGTCACGACCGTCGGCTTCATATCGAGCATCTGGAATGGCGCGATCGTTGCTGGAGCATGGACCGCCGCTGTCCTCGTCATTCACGTCGTCATAGTCATTAAATGCCGGAGGTTTCTCGAACGTCCGACGGGCGATATCTCGCCGCGTGCCTGGGCCATGCGCTTCATTGTGCTCGATCTATTCTACGGGCTGGCGTGGACGTTTGTTCTCCTTCATCCGCTCGGTGCCGGTGATAGCGCGAACACCGTCATGTTATTCGTGATGCTGCTGGTGATCGCAGTCTCCAGCATGCTCGCCTCAAGCATGCCTGCAGCCGTGTTTGCGGCAACGGTTCCCGTTACCGCCGCAATCGTTATCGACTTCATGCTGCAAGGTACGGTTCGCGACTATATCCTCGGTAGTATGGCCGTAGCGGCACAGGGTTATTTCGCCGCGCTCACGTACCGGCTCTATTCCAGCACGCTGGCAACGCTGCAAGCACGTGCCGAGAAAGACGCATTGATCGGTGAGCTGGAGCAGGCGAAATCAATTTCCGATGAAGCGCGCCGGCGCGCCGAAGCTGCCAACGTCGCCAAGTCGCGTTTCCTCGCGCAGATGAGCCACGAATTGCGCACGCCATTGAATGCCATCCTCGGTTTTTCAGAAGTGATGAAGGCGGAAGTGTTCGGCGCTCACACCGTCCCGGCCTACAAGGAATATGCTTCAGATATTCACAACTCCGGTGTGCATCTCCTCGGTCTGATCAACGAGATTCTGGACTTGTCGCGCATCGAAGCCGGCCGTTACGAGCTCAACGAGGAATCCGTAGCGCTGGTCGCCATCATCGAAGATTGCCACCATCTGCTGAAGTTGCGCGCCAGCAATCGCAAAATACAGATCCATGAAATCTTCGAGGCGGGTCTGCCGCGCCTCTGGGCCGACGAACGGGCCATCCGGCAGATCTGCCTCAATCTGTTTTCCAACGCGATAAAGTTTACGCCGCAGGGTGGCGAGATTTGGCTCAAAGCCGGGTGGACTGCATCGGGTGGTCAATACATCAGCGTGAAGGATACGGGCCCCGGTATTCCGGAAGAAGAGATTCCGATTGTGCTTGCATCCTTCGGTCAGGGCTCGAATTCGATCAAATTG
>Ga0187773_10000553_pt1 | contig 14825 bp, 10 predicted proteins | sample 0216_BV02_MP05_1_FD_133133 | JGI IMG/M metagenome (GOLD analysis project Ga0187773, IMG submission 133133) | Tropical peat soil microbial communities from peatlands in Department of Meta, Colombia - 0216_BV02_MP05_10_MG | ecosystem: Environmental > Terrestrial > Soil > Wetlands > Peat | place...
CGATGTTGTGCGCGTACTCCTCAATGCTGTAGTTCATCGAACAGAAACTGCGCGAGCGTGTGCCTTCGTAGTCCACACCCAGGCCGCCGCCGACGTTTAGCACGCGGATGTCGGCGCCGACCGCGCGCAGCTCGGCGTAGTAGCGCGCCGCCTCACGCATGCCGAGCTGGATGTGCTGGATGTTGGCGATCTGCGAGCCCATGTGGAAGTGCAGCATCTGCAGGCTCGGCAGCAGCTCCGCCGCGCGCAGCCGCGCGACCGCCTCCAGCACCTGGGCCGCGGACAGCCCGAACTTGGATTTCTCGCCGCCGGTGTTCTGCCACTTGCCGACGCCGATCGAGGCTAGCCGCATGCGCAGCCCGATCAGCGGCGCTACCCCGAGGGCGCGGGACTCTTGGATCACCAGCTCGAGCTCGGAGGGCTTCTCGACCACGATGTAGACGCGATGCCCAAGCTCCTTGCCGATCAGGGCCAGGCGAATGTACTCGCGATCCTTGTAGCCGTTGCACACCACGATTCCGCCGTCCTGGCGCGACAGCGCCAGCACTGCTAGCAGCTCCGGTTTGCTGCCGGCCTCGAGGCCGACGCGCTCCTTGTCCTTGGACAAAATCTTCTCGACCACGCTGCGTTGCTGGTTGACCTTGATCGGGTAAACCGCGGTGTAACGGCCGTGGTAGCCGTCGGCCTGCCGGGCGCGATCGAAAGCGCCGCACAGGGCGTCGACGCGGTGTCGCAGGATGTCCGAGAACCGCACCAGCACCGGCAGCGACAGGTTCGCCGCCTTGATCTCCTTGGACAATTCGTACAGATCGATCCCGGCCTGATCGGCGCGTCCGGCCGGCCGGCACACGAGATGGCCCTTGCTGTTGATGTCAAAGTAGCCGCCGCTCCAGTGAGCGATGTTGTAGGCGTCGCGCGCCTTCTGGATGGTCCAGTCGATCATGCGGCAAGTATCAAGTAGCACTCCGCAACTATCAAGTAGCCGAGAGAGCGCGCGGCGGTTAGAATTCCGCCACGCAAATCGGTCGGCACTACGCGCATGACGCTCGACGAGAACTGGTACACCGAGGAATGGGCCGGAGAGGGTTCGGCGATATCGCTCAAGATAAAAAACAAGGTGCACGACGAACAGTCGCCGTACCAGCGCATCGAGATCTACGAGACTGAAACCTTCGGCACGCTCATGACGCTCGACGGCCTGGTCATGGTCACCGACCGCGACAACTTCATCTATCACGAGATGATGTCGCACCCGGCGTTGTTCACGCATCCCGACCCCAAGCGCGTGCTCATCATCGGCGGCGGCGACTGCGGCACGCTGCGCGAGGTCCTCCGGCACAAGACCGTGGAGCTGGCGGAACAGATCGAGCTCGACGAGCGCGTTACGCGCGTGTCCGAAAAATTTTTTCCCGAGCTGTGCGAGTCCAATACCGACGCCCGGGCACACCTGCACTTCACCGACGGCATCCAATGGGTGGCTGACGCCAAACCCGAAACCTACGACGTGATCATCATCGATTCGACCGACCCGGTGGGGCCGGCCGCCGGCCTGTTCTCCAAAAGCTTTTATCAAAATTGCTTCCGGGCTTTGCGGCCGTACGGCATCGTGGTGGGCCAGAGCGAATCACCGCTGTTCCACGCCGATCTTATCGTGTCGGTGCAGCAATCGCTCAATGCCGCGGGTTTTCATGACATCGCCACGCTGTTCTTCCCGCAGTGCACCTATCCTTCCGGTTGGTGGAGTGCCACGCTGGGCGGAAAAAACGTTCCGCTGCGGGATTTCCGCGAGCAAGACGCGGCCGACAAATCATTCGCCACGCGTTATTACAACCGCGAGGTGCACGCGGCGGCGCTCGTGGCCCCGGAATTCCTGCAGCGGCGTGGCGGCTGATTTCGCGACGCCCGGATCGGGCGCGCGCCAGGACAGCGTGGTTCACGCGCCGTCACCATTTCCGGAGATTGAACGATGAGCGTGGCGAGCGTATAACACTCCAGCAATTCTGCTGTTCGAATCCCTTCTTCAGGAACCGAATTACGATGGAACCCAAAATCGCACAAAAAGGCCCGTACCTGCTCGACCTCAAGCCCGGCACCTACTGGTGGTGCGCTTGCGGCCAGTCCAAGAACCAACCGTTCTGCGACGGCTCCCACAAGGGCGGGGCATTCGAACCGATCACGTTCGAGGTCGCCCAGGCCGGCCAGCACGCCATGTGCGGCTGCAAGCACTCCGCCAAGAAACCCTTCTGCGACGGGTCGCACAAGAAACTTTGAATCCAATAGGCAGCGGCGTTCGCACGCGCGAGATCCTCGTTTCCCGAGGAAATCAAGATGGCGGCTGACGCAGACCGCACAGGGAAAAATTCGTGAAACGGAATACCCTGACGGCGCTCGCGTTGGCGCTCGGGCTGTTGCTGTTGACGGCGCTGGCGCTGCCTTTCTGGTTCGGACTCCAGACCGAAAAAAGCTATCTCGCCCTGCTCGCCCAAATGTCGCGCCGCAGCGGATTGCAATTCACTAGCACCCATTACGAACGGGGCTGGTTCAGCTCCACGGCCGAAACCGTCATCCGTCATCCACAGCTCCCGGTCGAATTCATCGCGCGTCACCGTATCAGTCACGGCCCGTTTCCGCTCGACAGGTTACTCGCCGGCGACTGGCACTTGACGCCGGTACAGGCGCGCATCACCAGCCAGGTCGTGTTGAGCGCGCCTGCGAGGCAAGACCGGCCGGAGCTCCCGCCGCTGAACGCGGAGACCACGTTCCAGCTGAACGGCGACGGCGCGCTGCACGCCGACATGGCGCCGATCAGAAAAACCGATGCCATGGGCCAAGCCTTCGACTGGCGCGGTTTCAGCGGGGACATGCACTTTGACCGCGAATGGAAAAAAATCCGGTTCGAGGCGCGGATGCCGGAACTGAGTGTTGGCACACCGGGGCAAGCGGGCCGTATATCACTGTCGAAACTGTCGTTGCATTCGAACCTGCAGGAAGGCGGCGCCGGCTATTTCTTTGGCGACGGCGCGCTCAACATCGGACGGATGGAATTCGACGGCGTCGGCAGACAGGTGGTTGTGAACGGCGTCGAAATCTCCAGCTCGGCGCTTCCGGGAGGCGAAAACGTCGATTTGACACTGCGCTACCGGGTCGCGGATGTGCACACGACGGACGAACGCTTCGGCCCCGGCGAGCTAACCATCGAAGCGCGCCACCTCGATATCGCCGCCCTGGTGAAATTCAAAAACGAGCTGAATGCCGTTTACCGCGACAATTCGCCGCTGGCGCAGACGGTCCTGATAATCGCCGGCAAGGCCATGGACTTGATCAGCGCGCTGTCCCGCCAGGCGCCGGAGCTGGAAATCACCAAACTCAGCTTCAAAACCCGCCAGGGTGAGATCACCGGCAAGGCGAAATTCGTTCTCAACGGCCACAAAAACGACGTCGCCCAAGACTCGCTGCGGCTGCTCATGGCGCTCTCCGGACAGGGTGAGCTTTCGATCCCCACCCCGGTCCTGAAGCATATGTTCACTCGCGTCATCCGCCGGGACATCGAGGCCTGCCAAGAAAGCGGCGCGCTTACGCCGCAGGACATGGCCAGGCTGACGCCGCAAGCCATGAATGAAATCGTCGACCGCGCCTTCCCGCAATACCTGGCGCAGAACGGCTTTACGCGCTATTTGGTCGAGGACGGCGATCGTTACAAGCTGGTCATTTCGATGCGGCGCGGACAGCTGCTCATCAACGGCAGCCCGTGGCACGCGCCGGCGTCGCCGCTTGCGCGCAGTGACCTTGAGCAGTCAATTCCACGGCGCTGAAAGAAATCATCGTTTCCTGACTCCGCTGACCGGGATCTATACAGCTCACCAAAAAAACGGGCGCCAGAGGCGCCCGTCAAATAACTCCCCAGGAGGAAGGATGAGAATTAGCTGTAGGCCTTTTCTCCATGTTGCGTGAGGTCCAGACCCTCGCGCTCTTGCTCTTCGGTCGGACGTAAACCCAGTGTCACGTCCAGGACCTTGAGGATGATGAAGGTCACGATCGCGTCATAAGCCAGCACCGCGCCGACGTCGATCAACTGCTTGGTCAACTGACCGCCATTGCCCTCGAGCACACCCGCGGTACCGCCGATTGCATTAACCGCGAATACTCCCGTCAGGATAGCGCCGAGCGCGCCGCCGACTGCGTGCACACCAAAGGCGTCGAGCGCGTCGTCATAACCGAGCATGTTCTTGAGGTAAGTCGCGGTCCAGAAACAAACCACACCGCCCGCAAGGCCGATGAAGATTGAACCGGTTGGGCTGACGAAGCCCGAGGCCGGCGTGATCGCGACGAGACCCGCCACTGCACCCGAAACCATACCGAGCACGCTCGGCTTGCCGCGCGCGATCCATTCCGCAAACATCCAGCCCATGGCCGCGGTCGCGGTCGCGATCTGGGTGGTGGCCATGGCCATGCCCGCACGACCGCCCGCCGAGACAGCGCTGCCGGCGTTAAAGCCGAACCAGCCGACCCACAGGAGCGAGGCGCCGATAACCGTGAGCACCAGATTATGCGGCGGCATCGGTTCTTTCTTGTAGCCGACGCGCTTGCCTAACACGAGCGCCGTTACCAAGCCTGCGACACCCGCGTTCAAGTGCACCACAGTGCCGCCCGCGAAGTCGAGCGCTCCCAGCTTGGCCAGCCAACCATTCGCCGACCAGACCCAGTGAGCGATGGGGGAGTAGACGAAGATCAGCCACAACCCCATGAACCACAGCACCGCCGAGAACTTGATACGCTCGGCAAACGAGCCAGCAATCAACGCCGGGGTAATAATGGCGAACGTCATCTGGAACGCCATGTACACCGATTCCGGCACTGAGAGCGACAGACCGCTTACCGTAGTCTTCTCCATCCCGCGCAGGAACAGTCGACTCAAGTCGCCGATGTACGGACCGCCGTCGGTGAACGACAGGCTGTAGGCAATCGCGTACCACAACACCGTCACGAGGCAGGTGGTGCCGAAGCTTTGCGCCAGCGTCGCCAGCACGTTCTTCCCACGCACCATGCCGCCGTAAAACAGCGCCAGACCCGGTATTGTCATCATCAGCACCAGCGCCATGGAGGTGAGCATCCAGGCGGTATCACCGGAGCTGATCTTCGCGTCGGGGTCGCTACTGACCGCCTCTTTCGGTGCTGGTGTCGCAGCCGGAGCCGGGGCAGAAGCCGCCGGGGCTGGCGTAGCCGGTGCCGGCGCTTCATCGCCGGAAACCAGCATCGGCGACGTAAGCAGCAGTACGACGCCGAGGGCGCCAAACATCTTTTTCAGATTTAATCTAAACATTGGAATGTTCTCCTCTATCAAAGCGCGTCTTTGCCGGTCTCGCCGGTGCGGATGCGCACGACCTGTTCGAGGTCGAAAACGAAGATTTTGCCGTCGCCGATCTTGTCGGTGCGCGCGGATTTGGTAATCGCCTCGATCACCCGGTCGAGCAGTTTGGAGTCGATCGCCACCTCGACCTTGACCTTGGGCAGAAAATCCACGACATACTCCGCGCCGCGATAAAGTTCGGTGTGGCCCTTTTGCCGGCCGAAGCCTTTGACTTCGGTGACGGTCACCCCCTGTACCCCGACTTCCGCGAGCGCATCGCGCACGTCGTCGAGCTTGAAGGGCTTGATAATGGCTGTAACGAGTTTCATGTCGCCTCCTTTAAGGCCGGGCGACGTCACCGCCGCCCGTGATTGCATGCATCAGAACTTGTAAAGGGCTTCGAGCGCCAGGGAGTGCATCTTGTCCGTGGCATTGCCGGATTCGGTGAAGGGCTGCTGATCCGACTTGTCCTGGCGGTACTCGGCGCGCAGTTCCAAGCTGTCCGCCGGGGCGTAACCCACCGTGAGCGTCGTTTCCTTGAGCTTTTGCTCGCTGCCGAAGGCGCTGAAGAGCCCGTCCTTGTCCTTGAACTCCTCGGTACGCAGCGAGGCCCGCCACATCTTGGTGAACTGGTAGTTCACGTAGCCGGCGATGCCGTCCGCTTTGGCATCGCTGCCGCTCGCCAAGCCATGCTCCTGCTTCACGTTGTCATACGCCAGCACGAAGCTCAGCGCGTCGGTGGCGTTGAGCGTCGCGACCAGGTCCAGCAAACTGCGCGTACCCGCCTGCGTCGCTCCACTTTCTTCACCGGAGTAGTACGCGCCGGAGATCGAGAACATTTTCACTGGCGTTGCGCTTACACCCAGTTCCAGCGTATTGCCGGTTGGTGATTGCGGCGGGGTGTCGACAGGGGGTTTAAAGGACTTTTTATTCACGTTCCAACCGTTGTTGACGCCGACCGTGAACTTCAGGGTATCGCTCGGCGTATAAGTCCCGCGCAGGCCGGTGTGGAACGCCGGCTCAAGAAACGTAAAGAGATACGAACGTGAAAAGTTGACATCATTTGTTGCCTGGATCACTTCGTAGCCGGCAATCGTGTCGAACTTGCCCGCCATCAGCGCGAATGGTCCGGTGGCGTACTGCATGTAAAGCTGTTGTGCCTCGAAATTGTTCGGGGCGGTGATCGGGTCCGCAAAGCTGCTATTGACCTTCGCGTCGGAACCGTAGTTGAGCTCGGCAAAGCCGCCAAAGCCGCTGGCCGGCAGATAGCCGACGCTCAGATCGGCCATTTGCAGGGCAAAGCCGCGGCGCTCGGTGTCATACGCGCGATAGATGGTGGAACCTTGGTCGGTCGAAAGGTCGTTGTAGGAATAATCGATGTAACCGCTGACCGTCACGCCCGACGCCTTCAGGACCTCGCCCAAGGTCGGCGTCTTGTCCGCTGCCAGCGCCCCGGTGGTCGCCGCGAGCGAGACACTTGCTACCAGTAACTTTTTAGTAAAGTGCTTCATCGCCTTAATCTCCTTTGTGTGCGGAGTCGTTTAACCGCACGTCTTTGGTTGAATAAAAAATCTGCAACTACCCTGTTTATAAATTCCGTTGCGATTGGCCTAAAAGCAGATTCCGTGCCAAGGAGTTTTATCAATTGCAAACAATGTGTTAGGCAAATTCCGCCGCTCCATGCCTGATTTTTGTGCACCAAAAATGAACGCGTCATGCGCGGTCGCACCATTCATGTGCATCAATGCATGACAGGACGATGACGACATATTCAGGACACCTGCGAAGCTTGGTGAGCTCGTCAACTCCCGAACCGGGTGATGTCCTCCGCCCTGGAAACGGTACTCGCCTCACCCACGAAGCCCTGCAAGTTGGGTCCATCGGTGAGTGTCACACGCCGATGCCAAACGGCCTGCTGAAATCTAACTACTGCGTGAACCTGTGCCTTAAAGGTTGCGCATTGGGGCTGGTCCTCGGTACTCTGTTGGTTTTCCTCAATCCTCCGATTGTCGTGATCGACACCAAAACCATCGACCAATTCATGTCCGCGCTGTCCCGGGTGCTGCCCAAGGGGCCGAAGGATGTGGAAAAAAATGTGCGCGCGGCGCTGCAGGGTGCGTTCGACCGCCTGAACCTGGTCTCGCGCGAGGAAATCGAGGTGCAGGAGCAGGTGTTACAACGCACCCGCGCGCGTATTCAGGAACTCGAGAAACGCGTTGCCGAGCTCGAGGATAAGCTGGTTAAAAAATAATCCGCCATCCAGTCCGGGAGGAATGATGTCGCTTGCGGTGGTTCACAGCCGCGCCCAGATCGGCATGGACGCGCCGCCGGTAACGGTGGAAGTCCATCTCGCGAACGGCCTGCCGAGTCTTTCCATCGTCGGCTTGCCCGAAACGGCAGTAAAGGAGAGTAAAGACCGGGTGCGCGCGGCGCTGCAGAACGCGCGTTTCGAGTTTCCCGCACGCCGCATCACCATCAATCTTGCGCCCGCGGATCTGCCCAAGGAGGGCGGGCGATTCGATCTACCAATCGCCATCGGCATTCTCGCCGCCTCCGGGCAGGTCGCGACGCACCATCTGGACCGCTACGAATTTATCGGCGAGCTGGCGCTGACGGGTAAACTGCGGCCGGTACTGGGTGCACTCACCGTGGCACTGCAGACGCGCCAGAGCGGCCGCGCCTTGGTTTTGCCGGACGCCAACGCCGCCGAGGCGGCCCTGGTCGGCGGTGCCGACATACGCGGCGCCAAACACTTGCTGGAAGTCACCGCACACTTGAGCAACGAGAATCAGCTGATACGGCAAGCCTTCGGAACGGAATCCCCGGACACCGTCGAGTCGCCCGATCTGAGCGACATCAAGGGCCAACACCACGCCCGCCGGGCGCTCGAGATCGCGGCCGCGGGTGGCCACAGCCTGCTCATGATAGGCCCGCCGGGCGCGGGCAAAACCATGCTGGCGGCGCGATTGCCAGGCATCCTGCCGCCGCTCACCGACGACGAGGCACTCGAAACCGCCGCGATCCAGTCGCTGCACAAACGATTTTCACCAAACCAATGGAAACAGCGTCCGTTCCGCACGCCGCATCATACCGCTTCGGCGGTGGCCTTGGTCGGCGGCGGCAGTCACCCGCGCCCGGGCGAAATTTCGCTCGCGCACCATGGCGTGCTGTTTCTCGACGAACTGCCGGAATTCGACCGGCGTGTCCTCGAAGTTCTACGCGAGCCGCTGGAGTCCGGCGCCGTTACCATCTCGCGGGCGGCACGCCAGGCAGAATTTCCGGCCCGCTTTCAACTGGTCGCCGCTATGAATCCCTGTGCCTGCGGATTTCTTGGGGACCCTTCCGGACGCTGCCGTTGCTCGCCGGACAAGGTGAGCCAATACCGCGCGCGCATCTCCGGTCCCTTGCTCGATCGCATCGACATGCACATTGACGTTCCGGCGGTACCACGAGAAGTCTTGCTCGATCAGAAAGCACGGGTCGGAGAATCTTCGTCTGAAGTGCGGCCAAGAGTAGAGTGCGCGCGCGAACGCCAACGTCATCGCAACGGCGGCACCAACTCTGCGCTCAACAACAAACAGATCGAGGAAACCTGCCGGCTGGATGAGGAAGGACGACGCTTGCTCGAACAGGCGATCGATCGGCTGGGGCTTTCGGCGCGGGCGTATCATCGGGTCCTGAAAGTCGCGCGCACCATCGCCGATCTCGCGGGGGAAGAAAATATCCGGTCGTCACACCTGGCGGAAGCGGTACAGTATCGGTGCCTGGATCGATCGAATGTTACCGTCTGATTTGCGCTCAAAAAAAAGCGGCCTTGTGGCCGCTTTTTTGCACAACTCGTTTAGCGGGCAATTACTTGCCGTGCTCCACCATGTAGTCGACAGCAGCCTTCACGTCGGCATCCGACAGGCTCATGTTGCCACCCTTGGGCGGCATCATGCCGGCCTTGCCCTGGAAGCCCTTGAGGGCGTGGGTGTGGAGAGTGTCGATGCCTTGGGCAATACGCGGTCCCCACGCGGCCTTGTCACCAAACTTCGGCGCCCCGGCGACACCGGCGGCATGGCAGGCAAAGCAGGTGGTGTCATAAACCTTCTTGCCCTTGTCATCGCCCGCGGCGTTCGCGGTCGGAATGATGGCATCCATCACCGGGCTGCTAGAAGACGCGACCGGGGTGGCCTCGACCGCGCTGCCGACGGTGAGTTCACCGACCGGCTTGATGCGCTCCGCGACGGCCTTGGCATCGGCCGTGGTTGTCTCATGCTTGTCGGTCTTGCCGCCGACGATCTGCGCCACGACGAACAGTACCACCGTCAACGCCGCCAAGGCGCCGACCAAGCCGGCGAACGATTTCAGAAATTCACGATCACTCATGGTTTACCCTTTCACCTTGATTTCGATTGATAGTTGAAAATTTTACCCGCCGAATGGCGGAGCCCGGAATTCAAACCGTATTAGCATAACCTAATATTGTCCCTTAAAAAACCCCTCTGATCTCAAAGGATGGACGCTGCCCTTGAGGGCCGGTATTCTTGCCTCCCCGTTTTACCAGCGACATGACTCAGGTCAAATGGTTCAACGCGCCCTTAGCTCAGCTGGATAGAGCGTCAGCCTCCGGAGCTGAAGGTCAGAGGTTCGAATCCTCTAGGGCGCGCCATAACTTGCGTTCTTTCGGTGCCCATCCCGTCTAGCTCAAATCTGCGCATGCCTGACTTAATCTTGGATTATATTCACATCAAGCCAAAAAACCATTGAATATATGGGTTTATAGACTAATCTCTTGACAACACTCTCTTGGGCGACGAGGAGAGGTTTCGGATTGGTCCAAATTATCCACTGATCGACTGCAGAATTTCCTTTCCACCCTATAGCCGGAATGACCGTGCGCGATAAAAAAGACGCTTCAGCTTCGGCGCACGCCCCGGCGCAAACGCTGGACCTACATCGGGCGACGCTGCATTTGCTGACCCTGCTCGATTCTCAAAAACTGGAACACGATCTGCTGCAGGATAGCATCGAATCACTCACAGCCCTGATCGGCGCGCGCTACGGCGCGATTGCCCTAGTCGACACGACCGGAAGCATTTTTCAGTTCGTCCACACCGGAATCACCCCCGAACAAGCGGATCGGATCGGCCCGCCGCCACAAGGACACGGCCTGCTGGGGACGGTCATGCGCCGGGGTGAAACCCTACGGTTGAACGATCTCACCGGGGATCCGCGCTCGGTCGGCTTTCCGTCGAACCACCCGCCGATGAAAAACCTGCTGGTGGCACCGATCATCCGCGAAAACCAAGTATTTGGACGCGTCTATCTGAGCGAAAAAAAGGACGCCGCCCCCTTCAGCGACAGCGATGAAACACTGATGCGGCAGTATGCCGATGCTCTGGCGTTCGCTCTCGCTTATCACCGGACGCGGGCGGACCGCGACCGGGAAAAGCAGATCCTGCAGCAGGTGGCGCAGGCAATTGCCGGCGTCACCGGTCGCGAATTTTTCCGCGAGCTGGTGGTCCAGCTCACTCACACCCTGAACATGGATCACGCCTTCGTCGGCGAGCTGACGGAAGACGGCGAGGCAGTCCAGACGCTGGCCAACTGCGTGCACGGAAGAATTGCCGATAATCTTGTCTACCGGCTCCCGGGCACGCCGTGCGCGGGCGTCGTCGGCAAGGACACGTGCTTCTATGCAAGCGGTATCCAGCAGATGTTTCCCGACGATCGCCTGTTGGTCGACATGGGCATCGAAAGTTACATCGGCAGTCCCTTGTTCGATTCCAATGGGAAACCCCTGGGCATCCTAGTCATGCTCGGCGGCAAACCGCTTGCCAATCCGGAACGCGCGGAGGTGATTCTCCGCATCTGCGCCGCGCGCGCGGCGGCGGAACTGGAGCGCCAGCGCGCCAGCAACGCCCTGCGGGAGAACAATGAAATCCTGGAACGGATTTTTGATAGCACGCAATTTTGCGTGGTTTACCTCGACCGCGAATTCAATTTCATCCGCGTCAATCAGGCGTACGCGAAAGCCTGCGGTTATCCGCGCGAATATTTTTTAGGAAAAAACCATTTCCACCTGTACCCGCAAGAGGAAAACGAGGCTATTTTCCGTCGTGTGGTGAAGACCGGGGAGCCGTTCACGATCACCGCAAAACCGTTCCAGTTTCCAGACCACCCGGAATGGGGAGTGACCTACTGGGACTGGACCCTGCATCCCCTGAAAGACCACAAAGGAAACGTCGAAACCCTGTTGTTCGTACTGCTGGATGTCACGGAACGCTGGCGCGGTGAAGACACGCAAGCGCGTTTGGGCCGTATTCTCGACAGCTCCTCGAACGAGATCTATGTCTTCGGCAGCGACGACTTGCACTTCATCCAGGCCAACCACGGCGCGCGGCAGAATCTGGGTTACACGATGGAACAACTGCGCCGCATGACGCCGCTCGATATCAAGCCAGAGTTTACCCGCAAGTCGTTTGAGAAGCTGCTCGCGCCTTTGCGCCACGGTGAACGAGAGACAATTACATTCACCACTCATCACCGGCGCAACGATGGAAGCCTGTATCCGATCGAGGCGCGTCTTCAATTGTCGCGCGCCGAAAATCCGCCGGTGTTCGTGGCCAACATACAGGACATCACCGATCGTCTGCGATCCGAGCAGGCACTGCGAAAAAGCGAAGCCAGCCTGGCGCATGCACAGCGAATTGCCCACATCGGTAACTGGGAGCGAAATCTCGCAACCAACGAATTACATTGGTCGGATGAAACGTACCGGATCTTCGGCCTGACGCCGGAACAACCTCGGATCACTTTTACCACGTTTTTGAATCTGATTCATCCGGATGACCGGCAATCCGTCATTGAAGACGTTAGTAAAGCCATCGATGAAAAGCGGTCTTACGGCACTGAGTTTCGCCTGGTCCGGCCAGACGGCACCGAACGCATCGTGCATGCCCAAGCTGAAATTGCCTGCGGCAACGACGGTGAACCCGCGCGCCTTATCGGCACCATCCAGGACATCACCGACCAACGTCGCACGCAGGAGCGGCTCAACTACCTGGCGCACTACGACACGCTGACCGGACTGCCCAACCGCATCCTGTTGCAGGACCGGCTGAGCCAGGCAATGGTGGAGGCCGATCGACGCGACCGGCTCGTGGCGCTGATGTTTCTCGATCTGGACCGGTTCAAAATCATCAACGACACGCTCGGGCACGAAACGGGCGATGCGCTGCTGAAAAGCGTGGCCGAACGGCTGCGATCGTGCGTGCGCGCCGGTGACACGATATCGCGGCTGGGCGGCGACGAGTTCACTATCGTGCTCGCCAACATCGCGCACGTGGACGACGTCGCGCACGTGGCGCAGAAGATCATCGATGGCTTTGTCGCGCCTTTCCACGTCAATGGACGCGAGTTGTTCATCAGTCCTTCGATCGGAATCACGCTCTATCCGTTCGACGACAACGACATCGATAGCCTGCTGCGCAATGCCGATGCGGCCATGTATCACGCCAAGGAATTGGGCCGCAACACCTTCCAGTTCTACACCGCCGAGCTGAACCGTCGCACCGCCAAGCGCCTGCGTCTCGAGACAGCACTGCGTCATGCGCTGGAACGCAACGAGCTGCTCTTGCATTTCCAGCCGCAGGTGAGCCTGAAAACCGGCCGGGTCATCGGTGCCGAAGCGCTGCTGCGCTGGCAACACGCCGAGATGGGCCTGATCTCGCCGCTGGAATTCATTCCGCTGGCGGAGGAAACCGGGCTCATCACCTCGATCGGCGAATGGGTGTTGCATTCCGCCTGCACTCAGGCGCGGATATGGCACGAGGCCGGCTTTGGCGAGCTCCAGATAGCTGTCAATCTGTCGGGGCGGCAGTTTCAGCATCAAAATCTCGCCAAGCTGGTGAAAAAGGTGCTGAAGGAAACAGGGCTCGATCCGCGTCAACTCGACCTGGAACTGACGGAAAGCCTGTTGATGCACAATACCGACTCGATCCTCGGCATTATGGAGGAGCTACATGCACATGGTGTGGCGTTTTCGATGGACGACTTCGGTATCGGTTATTCGTCGTTGAGCTATCTCAAGCGATTTCCAATCGACACGATCAAGATCGACCAGTCGTTCGTGCGCGATATTCCGCGCGACCCGGACGACGCCGCCATCGCCCAGGCGATCATTGCCATGGCGCACAATCTCAACATCCGCGTGATCGCGGAAGGCGTCGAAACCGCCAGGCAACTCGCTTTTCTGCGTTCGAAGCGCTGCGACGGTATGCAGGGCTATTACTTCAGCAAGCCGATTCCCGCGGAGGCCTTGACCAGACTGCTGCAAAAAAACCAGCGCCTGAAAAATGCGGCAATGACAGCGCGCCTACGAAACCGAGAAGGTAAACGGCGCCGGGCGGCGACAACCAAAAAACGCCCGCGCCGTAGAACCCGCTAACACCAGGCGACGAACGTGCTGTCCGGAAAGGGATTCAGGACTTGGTGCGTCGCGGCTGTGCCAGATGAATCGCGCGCCCGGTGGCGGCCAGCGCGGCTTCGTGCAAGGCCTCCGAAAGCGTGGGATGGGCAAACATGGTGAGCATGATGTCTTCGTTGGAGGCGCCGAACGCCATCGCGAGCGCCGCCGCGGCAACCAGCTCGGAACAATTCGGACCGATCAGATGCACGCCGCGCACGCGGTCGGTGCGGGTATCGGCTAGGATCTTGATGAATCCGTGTGCGGCCCCCATGGCCTTGGCGCGTCCGTTGGCGGCAAACGGAAACACGCCGACGCGGCAGGATTCGCCCGCGCGCTTCAGCGCGAGCTCGGTCCTGCCCACCCAGGCAATTTCGGGGTCGGTATAAATCACTGAGGGCACCAGGTCGTAATCCACGGCTGTCGCCCGCCCGGCGAGACGGTCGGCGACCATGACCCCTTCCTCCATGCCCTTGTGCGCGAGCATTGGTCCGCGGATCACGTCGCCCACCGCATACACGTTCGGAAGATTCGTGCGGCAGTGCTCGTCCACGTGCACGAAACCCCACTCATCGAGCAGCAATCCGGTTTCGGGCGCAAACAGCCCGTCGGTGTTGGGACGCCGCCCGACCGCGACGATGAGGCGATCCACGATTTCCTCGCGCTCGCCGTTCTGGTCCTGGTAGCGAATCGCGACGTTACCGTTGTTAACCCGGCTTTCCAGCACGCGTGCGCCGAGACGGATGTCGAGACCCTGGGCGGTGAACTGCTTGAGCGCCTCGCGTGCGACCTGCTCGTCGGCGACGGGAAGAAAACCTTCCTGCGCCTCGAGCAGCACCACTTCACTGCCCAGGCGGCGCCAGACGCTTCCGAGCTCCAGTCCGATGATGCCGGCACCGATTACGCCGAGGCGCCGCGGGACCTCCTGGAACTCCAGGGCCCCTTGCGAATCCACGATGCGCTGTCCGTCGAACGGCGCGCTCGTGAGACTGACCGGCGTGGAGCCGCTCGCCAGGATGACGTGCG
>Ga0187773_10000555_pt1 | contig 14809 bp, 14 predicted proteins | sample 0216_BV02_MP05_1_FD_133133 | JGI IMG/M metagenome (GOLD analysis project Ga0187773, IMG submission 133133) | Tropical peat soil microbial communities from peatlands in Department of Meta, Colombia - 0216_BV02_MP05_10_MG | ecosystem: Environmental > Terrestrial > Soil > Wetlands > Peat | place...
ATCAGTAAATTGCGCCTGCAAATAGCTCAAGGGCATGACGGCTCGGATTAGCTTTGGTTCAAAAACGCCAACATCAACGTTTAACGTCTGATTGTCAAAGTCAATTTTAGAAATGTAACCTTTCAAATTGGAAAACTTTTTAATGTCCTTAATGGTTACTGGGCAAGTTCCTATTTCCTTCTTGATGTAATTTATAGCTATTACTTCGTCTTCGCCCGATAGAGAAACTTGAAGCCACTTGTTAGAAGTATTTACTGAGACCTTGACTTCAACATCCAAGTTTTCAAATTCAGCTTTTAACAGATCATCTACCAGCGTTACCTGCCTTGGATTAGATGCTTTAACGAGCAATGTTAAGATCGTCATATTCTTTGCCTAGTAAAGCTGTCATCTCCTCATGAAGCTTTCGAACTCTCTCAGCGGCATCCTTGTGCTCAACTTGCAACCGTTCTATCTCCAAGTCAATAGGAACACGCTTTGACTTGTCAGTCAGTTTGTCGGCGTATGACACAATTTTCTCCTCTAAAGTCATTGGAGTGTAAACATCTTTTGGCCAACCAAACCGCTCTGCTTCTTCAGCTGTGATGCCGCCGCCTACATGTCTTTTAATTATGTTAATCAGCGGTTGAGGCAAACCTTCTGACTTAGCAATCTGTCCGCCGACAACGCCATGGTCAACCAAGTGCGTTTTTGAACGCCCCATATCATGCAACAGAGCCCCGGCTTCAACTAATTTCAAATCCACTTGCAAACCGTTGCATTGAATTTTCTTAGCTATTTCTAAAGCTAGGTCGGCCACTGTTTGACAATGACTGATGACTTTAGGTGGACAATTGTTCTTACGGAGAATATTGATTGCTTGCTCCCTTGACGGAAGCCCGCTAATCACCGAGTTCCTTCCTCAACAAATCAACTTTCTCAGAGAGTTTTGTTATCATTGTTTCGTTTGCAAAATGCACGAGAGGCTTACCGCAAGTGGGACAGTGAAAAACCATTTCCACAGCTTCTTCAAAAGGAACACGCTTGCATTCTGGACTCCCACAATAATAAAAGTCATGGTTCTTCTCATATTCCAAACGAACATTTAACTTCTCAAGAACACGGCGCTTCTGACTCAAAATAAACCCTTCAAGCTGGTCAGGCTGCAGTTTCCAATGAAAAATAAACCATCCAGTCTTTGGGTCGCGCGTCCGCCTCAAGCTTACAAGTGAATGATCGTAGAGTTTGTAGAGAATTTTACGCACCGAGTTAAGGCGAATTCCTGTTTTGTTGGCAATCTCGTCATCGGTTATCTCTTCAACACCCTTAAGATGTTCAATGAGTCTGACCGCTTCTTCTTCACCTAAAGCAACAGCTACTTTCATTAAAGTTGAATCATCAATAGTTGATAACATGGGCTAAAGTACCTTTAATACCATAATATTGGAACTTACTGCAATAAAACTCTTCTGCGTAATTCAGCTAAATTCTTCACTCGATTTAATTTCCTTTCCTCTCTTTCTGGGAATGATTCTTATCGAGGCTTTTTCAAAATCCCTTACTAACTCCTTGCCTTCGAACACTCTATCTAAAAATATCGCAACTGCTGAACACTCGGAATGCGGCTGATTTCCAACAGAAACGTTAAAGTCTGACACACCGCTTGAATAAAACTCGCCTGGCACCTTCTGACTACCAACAAGAACCAAAATATCCTTATTTGAATTCTTAATCCTGCCAAGAACATCGCTTGTTTGAATGTTTTCCCCGTAAGCCGTCAGATGCACAACAACACCGCCGTTTGCCCTCCAATCATGAACTGCCTTTTTCCAAGGCGTTCCCATCTCAAACTGAAATGTTCCACCCCATCGTTTTGTCATCTTATTCACCGTTTTTGCTATACTTGAATCCTCAACATCGGAAAGAATGAAGCCTGCAGCACACAAAGCCCGAGCCGTCAAAGCCACATGAGTAGTCAACCGCACATCCCGTTGCGGTCTATGTCCCCACCTTAAAACAACAACCTTTGGCAAATCACTTGCTTCTTGAGTTTGTTGTAAATTTACCATTTAATTCTTCCACTTTTCTTCTAACTTGCTGAGCTAACTCTGGAGTAGCTTCAAACACAACCTCTACCGAATCGTTGGAAAAATCTTCTTTTCGTATATCTGTTTTTTCGTGAAGCCACGAAATAAACGGCATTGTCTTGTTTGTTAATGGAACCGAAAACTGCGCTTGAACATAATTTTCAAGCATCTCAACAATTCTCTGCTTGAGTTCACCCAGATTTGTTCGACACTTGGCTGATATAAGAATCTGATTCTGAGTTTTATCTTTCAAAGCTTCCAGTTTCTGATTTCTTTCAGCTTCAGTTATCAAATCAATTTTGTTAAGTGCGGTAATTGTTGGGATTCCTGAAGCGCCAAGGCGTGCAATCGTCTCTAAGCAAATTGAATTTTTCTTTTCAATTGTTTCCATGGGTTCGCTTAAGTCTAGGAGAACGATTATTAGATCTGAGTAGATGGTTTCTTCGAGCGTTGAATGAAACGCCTCAATCAGTGACAATGGCAGACGGTCAATGAACCCCACGGTGTCTGTTATGAGAAACTTGCGGTTTGAAAACTCCACCATGCGAGTCGTTGTTGAAAGGGTAGTGAATAATGATTTGTCAACACGTACGGTTTCCTCTGTTAGGGCGTTAAAGAGTGAGCTTTTTCCAGCGCTTGTATAGCCAGCTAGTGATATGGACAAGAAACCTAGCTCTACGCGCCTTTCTCGATGCAGAATTCGTTTTTCCCTTATCTTCGCAAGCTTCTTGAAAATTGTTTGAACTTGTCGTTTTATAGCGTCACTGTAAACATCGGCTTCATATGCTCCAAGACCCATAAAACCTGGCTGCTCGCTGCCCTTGGCTAATCTTACTTTTTCTTTGGCGTGCTTGAGCTCGTTTTGCAGTGTTGCAAGCTGAATTTGAAGTTGGGCCTCGGTTGTGGTAGCCCTTTTCGTGAAAATTTCGAGAATAAGCTGAAACCGGTCGATCACTTCAACATGTGTCGCTTTAGCCAGATTATAACTTTGCCGGGTTCTTAATTGATTATCAAAAATAACCTTTTCAGCGTCAGCGTCCGTGACCATTTGAACAAGTTCTTCTACCTTTCCAGCGCCTATTTGGTAACGGGCATCTGGCCTGCGCGTTTGCTCCATCGTACCTACAACAGCGTACCCGGCAGACTCTGCTAATCTCTCGAGTTCACCAAGAGTTGATTTTTCACGATTCAGTCTACGCTGAACTAAGACCGCTTTCGTCCCGGCGCCGCCTCTCCCTCTTCTTTATCGATCTTGATGACGTCTCCCAACGTCAATTCTTGGTTGGCGGATTTTGGAATTTGAGTAACTTTTTCCTGGGAAATAGGGACAAGCAACTTAATTTTCAACATGTGCTCAAGCTTGGATGCAAGCTGATTGTTTGGCGCCATTTTTCCCGCTTCAAGGTTTCTCAAAACTGAGGCTTTCTCGTTGATTCTCTTACCCAGTTCCTCGTGAGTAAGCGCCATCTTCTCGCGAGCCATCCTAATCTTGTTCCCGTAATCCTCACTGATCTCTTGAGTGATCTCCACTTTGGCGACCATGGGTCTTTTCTGAACCACAGTGACTGGAGTCTGCGGTTTTTTCGGAGCTTGCTTGGGAACAGCAACTTCTTCTTGATGAATTATCTTTCCATGTTTTGCACATTCAACGCAAACTGTCAGCTTAGCTCCTTCTATAACTGCAAGTAAGGGTTCATCGTGAATTTTGTGACCGCAAACTTCACATCTCAATGTAAGCTTCCACCTTTCACTGTCTTTATAATATTGTTATGTTTATACTTGTCGAAACAACAAAAGCTAAACGACTGTGAAAACATGGAGAACGCTCTCCAAAAAATCAGATCCATTGCCAACTATCAATTTGGAAAAGGCACAGGTGAAAAGCTATTCCCAGAAACTGTCAAAATAGAATATTCTCAAAGAACCGGCAGAATCCGCTACATTAACCTAAACGGCGAAAGACTTGCAACTTTGCGCCCAACAGACGGTCTACTTTCATTAAGTATCAAAGCCGCCACGTTCATGGCCGAAAATCTTCCCCTCGCACAATGCTTTGTTACAGTCAAAAACGACGTAGCCGAGTTCATTGCCAAGGGCGGAGACGCTTTTGCCGTCCACATCGTAAAAGTTGACGAGGCGATACGCGCTAAGGATGAAGTCATCGTCAAAGACGAAGCAGGAAATGTTTTGGCGGTCGGTCGCGCCACACTCTCAAGCGTAGAGATGACTGCATTCAAAACCGGTGTAGCCGTCAAAGTAAGACACGGCATACGTTAAACCATCTTTTTGTGATTTGGTCTTCATTAAATTGGCAAAGCAGTATGCATTATATCATAAATCAAGTTGAGACTTTGGAATTATCCTTGTGCTAAAATTAACAATGAACAGTGGCTTCCGTTGAGATGTAGACTCGCAAAGTAGCTGAAATAAACTGTAATTATTATTGCCAGAATCAGCGCAAACAAAATCAAGACGGCAATAAGTCTAATTTTACTTCTCATAACCAAATTCCCTACAGTCTTCTTCTGAAATTTTAAACCTCTTAAGCCATTTTTATAAAACTCTTTGACTAAATACTTTCTTATTGCTGATTTAAGCCCTAGTTTAGCGTATCCTTGTTTGTGGTTACTGCAACGCACCAACAAAAAGATATAGGTATATAGGCACTTCTTTTTTATTGATTCGAGAGGAATTTTGTTCTGCTTTTTGGGATAGAGCGGTAATTATGAACGCTGAGAAAAGTGAAGGTAAGACAGTGTCGCTAACCAAGAAAACCGTCAAAGAGGTTCTCGATGAAACAAAATCTGCAATCAAAGAATACCTTCATGAAACAGAAATTAAGCTCAAAGAACGTCTTAGAAAGTTAATCATTTCTTCAATAATCAGCATTGTTTTGGTGACTGTAGCAATTTCCTTTATGGGCACCGCGGCCATTTTCATCACAATTGGCGGGTTCAAATACCTAAGTATGTTCATGCAAGCATGGTTAGCTTTAATCTTAATGGGAATAATTTCTATTGTTATTGGTTTAGTGTTTCTGTTCGGTGTTTTCATAATAATAAGGAGACAATTGAACACTCCCAAGAAATGAGAGCTTCCAAGCTTTGTTCGCAACTTACACTTTGTTAGAATACAATTTTGAAACTAAGCGGTAGCTTACCAGTCCTTTAAATCTAAGGCTGCCAACAACAAATTTTACAAAGCGCCAATGGCAAAATATACGGCAACCACGCAAAACGTCCTTCCCGATTTACGTCAGCAAACCAACATAAGGCGCCCGAGCTAATGATCAAAAAAGCAGCCCTGAGAATCAGGCAATCAACAGCTTAACAATCCAAAAACACCTTGTCACCACAATAGGTCATTCAAGCGGAAGTTCATTTTGAGTACCCTATAGTATTTTAAGAATATGAACGAGTGTACCCATGATTAAAGATATTGCCCATATGATAACGAGAGGTGCCATTAGTTTCTTCATTCTCGTGCATGCCATGTTTGATAGGGGTTTGGATATCCAGAACCCAACAACCATGAAACCCAAGACTAATGCTACAGTTCCTAAAATCGCATGAGACCAAAAAATGAAAGCAGAAGAAAGCTCAACAAATCCTCCAAACCAACCTCCAAGCGATGGAATCATTGCAATGAAGACAAGAATGACGTGCAATATCAGAGCAAGAACTGTCAAGCTACCATGAATCTTAAGATTCTTTTTAGAGCCAATCCCCTTTACAAAAGGAAGACCCAGGATGAGAAGAAAAAATATCACAACTTGAAGAACAAGTGAAGCATCACCAGGGTCAAACGGAAGTGACATAAGACTTAACTCGACTTATCCCTATTAATAACTTAAAGCTTTCTAGCCTTCTTGCTTTAAATTGTTCATGAGGAGAAAAAAAAATCAGATTTCTCCAAGTTGGTTTCCAATCGACAACAGGCAAATTAGCGAGCATCTCTCGAAGAACTAATTTAAAGTGTATAGCTTTTCGGCACAACCAACACTTGGGCATACATTGCAGAGAATAATTCAGCCAATTTGCTAACTGCTTAGTCGCTCAAATCTTCGGAACTCTAGCTGTTTAGCGAAGACTTTTCATAATTCACATAAACTAAAATCTAAAAGAACACCTTAGTAAAGTTAAGTTTATATCAAGTCAAACAGCAAAATAATCAAACGTGAAGAATATGCACAGACGCATGAATCCTCGAGAACAAAAACGAATGATGCAACGAATGGGTATGAACATGGACACGGTACCAGACGTTCAGCAAGTCATCATCAAAACGAACGAAAAAGACATAGTCATAGACGAACCTGAAGTTGCAATCCTACAAGTCCAAGGTCAAAAAATGTTCCAAGTCATCGGCGGACAAGTCTCAGAACAAGCACCTTCAAAACGGCAAACTGCACAGGCTGCTCAACCAATGTTCTCAGAAGAAGACGTAAGACTCGTAGCAGACCAAACAGGGAAAAGCTTAGAGAAAGCAAAAGAAGCCCTAATTGAATGCGAAGGCGATTTAGCAAAAGCCATATTGCTACTTCAATCCTAAATTCTAAATTGTTATTTATATCTTGGTTGAGCTATTAAATCAATTCAAGGGGTTGGGTAGTGCTTCGAAGCGTAGACATAGCAGTGGTTGGTCACCTATCAATCGACACGATTCTCTTGCCCTCCAGAACCACCCCATTCATCATTTTAGGAGGCTCAGCAACCTACACTTCATTCGCCGCCAAACGCTTAGAAGCAACAGCATCAATAATCTCAAAAGTAGGCGGAAAATTCCCAGAAGCCTACCTATGGTGGATAAAACAAGAAGGCATCGATATCTCAGCCGTAGTTAAACGAGCTGACGCCTCAACAACATCCTTCGAACTCAACTACAACGCAGACCTATCCGAAAGAAAACTGAAACTAAAAAGCAAAGGAGAACCCATAACCGTAGAAGACTTACCAGCCGACCTAAACGCTAAAGCGATTCATATTGCACCGATAGCCAACGAAGTATCCCTCGAAGTAGTTGAACACCTGAAGCATTCTGCTGACGTTTTGTCACTTGATCCTCAGGGATTGCTTCGAAGCTTCGACGAAGCAGGAAACGTAACAGAAAACGGCTCCGTTGAAAAGCAATTGCTAAGCTTGGTCAACATTTACAAGTCATCCTTAAATGAAATTTACACAATAACAGCCCAATCAGAACCCAAACCAGCAATAAAAGCAATACACGATTTCGGAATAGAAACAGTAATCGCCACAAACGGAGCCAAAGGCTCTATCCTCTCAGTCGAGGGAGCACAATACAACATCTCAGCCTGCCCATCAGACGTTCTAGTTGACCCAACAGGAGCAGGAGACGTCTTCATAGGCGGTTTCCTAACCGAATATCTGCGACAAAAAGAATCAATATGGTGCGCCTGCGTCGGCTCAGCAGCCGCTTCACTCGTGGTAGAAGGACCCGGCCCAACATGCTTTGGCAAAAAAGAAGAAATTTACCGCAGAGCCAAAAACTTGTATGAAAAGGAACTTAAGCAATAGCGTATAAGTACGTAGTAAACTAATGAGCATGAGGCTTCAACTTTGGGACGCATTGACAAAGGACAAAAATGCAGCGTAGCGGGCTGCAGCAGAGAAGCTGTTAGATCAATATCAGCAGATAAAGTTAAGACTGCTGGCTTAAACGTTAGCAGCAAAGAAAAACGCGCCTACATTTGTAAAGAGCATTATAAAGAATTCAAAAAGAAGACAAAAAAAGACAAAACGCTTGACAAATGGCGTTACGGTCACTAAGAAGGAATAGGCACATGCGAATACTACAGTTACATTCTAACTTCATTGTTTTCAAACCAGTCCAAAAAGAGATCACAATTGCTGAAGAAGCGGAAGAAAAGGACAACCGAATAGAAGAAGCCGTAGTCTTGTTTACCGCCATCGAAGAAGGAGACAACACAACAACCGGACGAAAAGCAATTGACGATGTCCGAGCATTCTTAGGTAAACAGAAAACCAACCGCATCCTAATTTACCCTTTCGCACATTTAAGCAGCAACCTTTCTCAACCCAGCGAAGCCCTAAAAATAATCAAAGACATGGAAACCTACGCAAAAGAGAAAGGAATAGAAACATACCGCGCCCCATTTGGCTGGAACAAACAATTCACCATTTCAATTAAAGGACACCCACTCGCCGAACAAGCACGCTCCTACGCACCAGCAATGGAAGCGGGAGCTGAAGCGGTGTGCAAAAAAGAAGAAGAATCAGTCTCTGCGGCACTCAAAGCCGAGGATAAATTACAATCCTTTTGGCACATCATATTACCCAGCGGAACATTAGTTCCTATAGAAGAATTCAAGTTCAAAGGTCACACTAACCTACAAAAATTCTCCCAATATGAAATCAAAAAGGCGAGAGCAGCAACCCAAATGCCTCCGCATGTACCCTTAATGAAAAGACTTGAAATAGCAGATTACGAGCCAGGAAGCGACGCAGGCAACATCCGATGGTACCCCAAAGGACGCATGATCAAATCATTACTTGAACAATATGTAAGCACAAGAGTCGCTGCATACGGCGGAATGGAAGTAGAAACCCCAATAATGTACGACTTCAACCATCCAAGCCTAGCAAGCTACCTCAACCGTTTCCCAGCCCGCCAATACGTACTCAAATCCGAAGATAAAGAACTCTTCTTACGCTTTGCCGCATGCTTTGGTCAATTCCTCATGGCACATGACGCCCAGTTCAGCTACAAACAACTACCGATCAAACTCTACGAACTAACCCGATACAGCTTCAGACGCGAAAAAAGCGGAGAAGTCGTCGGCTTAAAACGACTCAGAGCATTTACCATGCCAGATTGCCACGCTTTCTGCGCCGACCTCGACCAAGCAAAAAAAGAATTCATGATCCGATTCAACCTCTGCCTAGACGTTCTAAGCAACATAGGCTTAGTAAAGGAAGACTACGAAATAGCAATGCGCTTCACAAAAAGCTTCTACGACGAACACAAAGACTTCATCGCAGAATTAGCGAAAACTTGCGGCAAACCCATGCTTGCAGAAGTATGGAACGACCGATTCTTCTACTTCGTTCTCAAATGGGATCTCAACTTCGTTGATAACCAAGACAAAGCAGCCGCACTCAGCACCGACCAGATTGACGTTGAAAACGCCAAACGCTATGAAATAACATACGTTGACGAGAAAGGTGAAAAAAAGTACCCGCTAATTCTCCACTGTTCACCAAGCGGCGCCATCGAACGAGACATCTACGCACTACTCGAAAAGGCTTATCGCGAACAAATGACCGGTAAAGCACCAATGCTTCCGCTTTGGCTATCACCAACTCAAGTGCGGCTTATTCCAATATCTGACAAATATATGGACAAAGTGGAGGAGCTTGCCAAGCAAATAACAGGTCGTTGCATTCGAGTTGACATTGATGATAGCTCTTCTACATTACAAAAGAAGATTCGCGAAGCTGAGCAGGAATGGGTGCCATACATCATCGTTGTCGGCGAAAAAGAAGTTGAGTCAGGAACCCTCTCTGTCCGAGACCGAGAGCTCAAAGGCCAACAACGAAACATGACAGTTATCCAATTGATAACCAAAGTCTCCGAGAAAATAGCTGGCAAACCATTCAAAGCTTTACCGTTACCAATTTACTTATCGAAAAGGCCACAATTCCACGGCTGACAAAGGAAACACGTGAATCACAGACATAAACTATATCAAATAATCGAATAATATGAAACAGTCAGTGAAGCAAATGAACAATGAACTGCTTGTCTACATAGACGGACAATATTATCCTAAATCACAGGCCAAAATATCCGTCTTTGATCACGGTCTCCTCTATGGCGATGGAGTTTTTGAAGGAATCCGAGCCTACAAAGGTGTTGTATTCAAACTAAAGGAACACATTGACCGCCTCTACCGATCAGCACACGTGATAACGCTTAAAATTCCCTTAACCAAAGAAGAGATGCTCCAAGCCGTCATTGAAACGCTGCGAAAAAACAACCTTAAAGATTCATACATCCGTTTGGTAGTCACCCGAGGCGAAGGCGACCTTGGCTTAGACCCACGCAAATGCCCCAAAGCCACAATCATAATCATAACAGACACTATTTCACTACATGAAAAAGGAGCAAAAGAAAACGGAATAACAACAATGTTCTCATGGGTAAGACGAAACCCAGTTGACGCAACCTCACACGAAATAAAATCACTCAACTACCTTAACAGCGTCCTCGCAAAAATCGAAGCAAACGCAAACGGAGTCGACGAAGCACTATGCCTTGAAAGCAATGGTTACATAGCTGAAGGCGTTGGCGAAAACGTTTTCATCGCAAAAAACGGCGAACTACTAACACCACCCACTTCAACTGGCGCGCTAGCCGGCATTACCGCCGAAGTTATCACGCAACTTATCGCCAAGCTTGGTCTAAAACTAACAGTAACTAACCTGACGCCATTCATGATGTTCACTGCTGATGAAGCTTTCTTCACCGGAACGGCCATAGAAATGGTTCCAATACGGGAAGTCAACAAACGTCAAATAGGCACAGGCAAACCAGGACCAATAACAAAGAAGCTCATGGCCGAATTCCATAAAGTAATTGAAGACCCAGCTCAAGGCGCTAAAATCTAAATTTTTTACTCTTCACGCGTGCTTAAACCAAAATTTCTCGCCTAATAAAGTGCCCCCATTAGTGAAGAAACAAAAAGACTAATGCTTTTCTTCTTTCTTCATAAACCGTTCCAAAGCGTTAAACGCTTCTTCCAATTCTGAAATAGGCGGCAGAAAAACTGCTCTGGCATGACCTTTACCATAAAATGGGTCAAAGCCTGAGCCGTTAACAATTAGGACACCTGTTTTTTCCAGAAGATTTATGACGAAATCCATGTCGGTCTTCCACCTTGCACCTATTTCATGAATTTTAGGGAAAATGTAGAAAGCTCCCTCAGGCCTGCTCGTACTTATACCATCAATTTCATTTAGTCGTTTCCAGGCAAAATCTCTTCTATGTCTAAGTCTATCGACGATATCTTTAACGAAGTCTTGAGGCCCATTAAGTGCTGCTGTAGCGGCTATTTGCACGGGCGTATTGGCGCAAATTCGAATTCGACATTCCCTTTCAACACCTTCCTTGAGCTGCTGAAGCTCTTTGCCCTGGCCTTTAAAGTACAAGTATCCTAGACGCCAGCCTGTCATCTGATAAACTTTGGAAAATCCATTTAGCCCAACCACAGGCACATCTTTGGTAAGGTAAGCCGCACTAACAAATTCTTTCTCGTATGTTAGCTGATCATAGATTTCATCGGAAAATACAGGCAGCTTATGTTCACCAGCTATGTCAAGCATTTCCTTAACCATTTTCCTATCATAAACTGCACCTGTGGGATTGTTCGGATTAATAATCACAATCGCACGTGTCCTTTGAGTTATTTTACTCCTCAAATCATCAATATTTGGCCGCCAACCTTCCTCTTCAATAGTCTCATACGAAACCGGAGTTCCCTCAAAAAACCTAGTATAGGAAATATACGGAGGATAAGTTGGACCCGGGAAAAGAATTTCATCGCCTTTTTCTACGATGGCGCCCAAAAGCATTTGGATCCCTTCTGAAATTCCTTCCGTGACTAGAACATCTTCCGGTGATATGTCTACATTATTGATCTTTTTCTCTTTTCTCGCCACCGCTTCTCTAAGCTCAGGCATTCCCTCCGAAGGAGAATAATAATTGTCCTCTTTTTCAATTGCATTACATAACGCTTCTTTAAGACTTGGCGGGGTTTTGAAATCAAAAGCTGCAGGATCGCCGATGTTCAAATAGTAGATTTTTTTGCCCATTTTTATAAGCTGTTTAGTGTGCACTATCACGTCCCGTATGGCATATTCTATGTTTGCAGCTCTGCTGGTTACTTTTATGTGCGCCAAGTTGTGTGTCCTATAACCACATCACTTAGGAGGGAAAAAATAAATCTTCCTAACAATTGAAGCAAGAATGGGCATACAGGCATTTTGCCCAAATTGAAAACTCTCTTCTCATCATATTTTTATTTCCGATCCGCTTGAATACAGACTGGTTTTGGTGCACAAAAATGTTAGGCTGGACAGGGTCTTTTCTAAAAGTAGATTTAAGCGAAAGCAAAGCAATTGAAGAAAAATATGACGATAGTCTCGCGTTGAATTTTCTGGGTGGTAGAGGCTACGCAATAAAAATCCTCTGGGACACACTCAAACAGGGAACGGATCCGTTATCGCCCCAGAATAGAATTATTTTTGCTGCTGGACCGCTTACTGGTATCGGTCTACCAAATAGTGGCAAACTTGTCGTTGCATCAAAAAGTCCCTTAACAGGTGGCTACGGCGACGGAAACGTCGGAACTTTAGCATCTGTAAACATGAGGAAAGCTGGCTATGATGCTCTCATAATAGATGGCAAATCGCCAATGCCCATAATCGTACACATTAAAGACAAAACAACCGACTTTATCCAGGCCCCGAATTTTTGGGGACTTAACGCCTTCGAAACAGAAGAACGCTTAAGAAAACAATTTTCACCCATCGCAGGTATAGTCTCCATCGGCCCAGCAGGAGAGAACCTTGTCAAGTTTGCAAACATCGTTTCCCAAGAAGGACGCGCCGGCGGACGACCTGGAATGGGTGCGGTCATGGGCTCCAAAAACTTGAAAGCCATAGTCATCGAGGGCAGTTCCCAAATACCACTTTCAAATCCGGAAGAAATGAAAAAACTAGCTGCTGACGGTTACCGAGAAGTCCTAGCTAAACCACTCTACGCTTTTTGGAAAAGACAAGGAACGATGTCAACAGTGGAGTGGTCACAGGAAAACAGCGCGCTTCCCACGTTTAACTATCGGCAAGGCATGTTCGATAGAGCAGAAGAAATTGGCGGGTTCTCGATGGAAAAAATAAAGATTTCGAACAGGGGATGCCCCCAATGCAATATGACTTGCGGAAACGTTGTCAAAGACGCCGAAGGCAAAGATTCAGAGCTTGATTATGAAAACGTCGTTATGCTTGGATCCAATATTGGCATGGGAAATCTTAGAGAAGTAGCCGTATTAAATCGCACAGCTGACGCATGCGGGTTTGATAGTATCTCGCTTGGTAATGTGCTCGGCTTTGCAATCGAAGCCTCGGAGAAAGGACTGATAAGCGAAAAAATTTCCTGGGGTGACTTTGAAAAAATAAGAGAGTTGATTAACGACATTTGTTACAGGCGTGGTTTAGGCGCAATTTTGGCTGAAGGAGTCCTTTCAGCTTCTAAAGTCATCGGTAATGGCTCAAGCAATTGGGCAATGCATGTCAAAGGCTTAGAAGTATCTGCTTATGACTGCCATGCGGCGCCAGGGATGGCTTTAGCTTACGGCACAAGCTCGATAGGTGCTCATCACAAAGATGCTTGGGTTATAACCTGGGAGATAAAAATGGGTAGGAGCAACTACGACTCGGCAAAAGTTGATCATCTCATTCAAAACCAACTCGTCCGGGGCGGCCTCTTCGAAGCCTTGACCGTGTGCCGCTTTCCTTACAACTCGCTTGGCTTAGACCTTAGTTGGTACCTGAAATATTTGAAGGCAGCAACTGGAGTAGAGTTTACGCTTGACCAACTCAACGAGATCAGCGACAGGATTTTGAATCTAGTTCGCGCTTTCTGGATACGAGAATACAATGGTAACTGGAACAGAGAAGTGGATTTCCCGCCGAGGCGATGGTTTAAAGAACCACTATCAGAGGGCATACTAAAAGGCTCAATGCTAGATTACGACAAATACGACAGAATGCTAAGCACTTACTATGAAAAAAGAGGCTGGGATGAACGAGGAATCCCGACCAAAGTCACTTTGAAACGGTTAGGCTTAGCACAAGAGGCTAAACAATTGGAGACCTACGTCAAACTAGAACAGCAAACCACAGTTAATACGACCGTGCAAAGTAAACCATTTCTTTAGCTTCCAGTCCGCAATAAATACAGTAAGAAGTTGATTCTTCTTTTTGAAAAGGTCGAACTCTAATAGTGGCACTTGTTTCATCCTTAATCTTTGATTCACAATCAGCGTTGCCGCACCAAGCAGCTTTGACAAAGCCTCCTTTATCGCAAACGACTTTTTTGAATTCTTCGTAGTCTTGCACAGCTGTAGTTTTTTCTTGCAGTAAGGCTTTGGCTTTAGAAAACAGGTTATCTTGGATTTGCTGAAGAAGCTTCTCAACAGCTACAGGTAAGTCCGCTTGTTTAACTGGTGTTTTTTGGCCTGTATCTCGTCGCACCAGAATTGCTTGTCCTTGTCTGAGGTCTCGTGGACCTATTTCTATTCTGACAGGCACGCCTTTGAGTTCCCACTGGTTAAATTTCCAACCTGGCGTATACTCCTCGCGGTCATCTAAAATAACGCTTAGATCCTTAGCTATGAGATTTTCCGCTATTTCTTTGGCTTTAGCTGATATTGCTGCAGGTTCAGCCCCCTTAAAAGGAATAGGAACGACAACAACTTGCACCGGCGCAACCTTAGGCGGCATAATTAAGCCTTTGTCGTCACCGTGAACCATAACCATCGCGCCGATTAGCCGTGTTGTGATGCCCCAGCTGGTTTGCCAAACATAATGATCCACTTTGTCTTCGCCGATGTATTTAATGTCAAACACTTTAGCGAAGTGTTGTCCCAAGTTGTGGCTGGTTCCCATCTGTAAAGCTTTTCCATCAGGCATCATTGCTTCTAA
>Ga0187773_10000556_pt1 | contig 14787 bp, 16 predicted proteins | sample 0216_BV02_MP05_1_FD_133133 | JGI IMG/M metagenome (GOLD analysis project Ga0187773, IMG submission 133133) | Tropical peat soil microbial communities from peatlands in Department of Meta, Colombia - 0216_BV02_MP05_10_MG | ecosystem: Environmental > Terrestrial > Soil > Wetlands > Peat | place...
GCGCCGCCATTTTTTCGAGCGGCACCGGCTTGATGCGCTCGGCCTGCCCGGCGCAGCCGAACGCCTGCATCCGCTCGCGGCACAGCGCCTTGGCCGCGAGCATCGCCTCCTTGAAGAACTTGCGCGGATCAAACTCGGCCGGGTCCTTCGCCATGGCGCGGCGCATGGCGCCGCTCATGGCAAGGCGAATATCCGTGTCGATGTTGACCTTGCGCACGCCGTGGCGGATGCCCTCGACGATCGCCTCGACCGGCACGCCCCAGGTTTCCTTGATCGCGCCGCCGTATTCGCGGATCACTGCCAGCCACTCCTGCGGCACCGACGACGAGCCGTGCATCACCAGGTGCGTGTTGGGCAGCCGCGTGTGGATCTCGCGAATGCGGTCGATCGCGAGCACGTCGCCGGTCGGTTTCTTGGTGAACTTGTAGGCGCCGTGCGAGGTGCCGATCGCCACCGCGAGCGCGTCGACCCCGGTCGCCGCGACGAAATCCGCCGCCTGCTCCGGATCGGTGAGCAACTGATCGCGCGAGAGCTTCCCCGCAGCACCGACGCCGTCCTCCTCGCCCGCTTCGCCGGTCTCCAGCGATCCCAGGCACCCCAGCTCACCTTCGACCGAGACGCCCACGGCGTGCGCCATCTCGACCACCTTGCGCGTGGTCGCGACGTTGTAGTCGTAGCTCGCCGGCGTCTTCATGTCCTCTTGCAGCGATCCGTCCATCATTACGCTGGAGAAGCCCGAACGGATCGAGCTCTGGCACACCGCGGGACTCGCGCCGTGGTCTTGGTGCATGACCACCGGAATGCGCGGATAGCTCTCCACCGCGGCCTCGACCATGCGGCGCAGGAACGGCTCGCCCGCATACTTGCGCGCGCCGGCCGAGGCCTGCAGGATCACCGGGCTCGCGGTCTCTTCGGCCGCCTGCATGATCGCCTGGATCTGCTCCAGGTTGTTGATGTTGAACGCCGGCACGCCGTAGCCGTTCTCGGCGGCGTGGTCGAGGAGTTGCCGCAGCGACACCCGCGCCATCGTCAGCCTTTCTCCATCGCCTGCCGGCGCCGCTCCATCAGGCGCCAGATCATCGGGGTGAAGATCAGCTGCATCGCGAGGTCCATCTTCCCGCCTGGCGCAACGATGGTGTTCGGCCGGGACATGAACGAGTCGTGCAGCATGGTGAGCAGATAGGGAAAGTCGATGCCGCGCGGGTTGGCGAAGCGGATCACGAGGAAGCTCTCGTCCGCCGAGGGGATGTGGCGGGCGATGAACGGGTTCGAGGTGTCCACCACGGGCACGCGCTGGAAATTGATGTGCGTCTGCGCGAACTGCGGGACGATGTAGTGGACGTAGTCGGGCATGCGCCGCAGGATGGTCTCGGTCACCGCCTCGGTGGTGTAGCCGCGCGCGGCGCGGTCGCGGTGCAGCTTCTGGATCCACTCCAGGTTGATCACGGGCACCACGCCGATGAGCAGATCCGGGTGGCGCGCGATGCTTACCTTGTCGGTGACCACCGCGCCGTGCAGGCCCTCGTAGAACAGCAGATCCGTTTCCGCGGGAATGTCCTCCCAGGGCGTGAAGGTGCCGGGGCTCTGTCCATAGGGCGCGGCCTCTTCGGCGTTGTGCAGGTACTTGCGCGTGCGCCCGCGGCCGGCGGCGCCGTAGTCGCGGAACAGTGCCTCCAGCTCCTCGAACAGGTTGTTCTCGGGCCCGAAATGGCTGAAGTGCTCGTTGCCGCGCCCGAGCTCCTCCGCCATGCGACTCTTCATTTCCGCGCGGTCGTAGCGGTGGAAGGCGTCGCCCTCGACGAACGCGGCCTTCACGCCCTCGCGCCGGAAGATCTGCTCGAAGGTGCGCATCACCGAGGTGGTGCCGGCGCCGGATGAGCCGGTGATCGCGATGACCGGGTGCTTCACCGACATTCGCCTCTCCTACGCCTCGACGCGGAACAGCCCACGCGTGCCGAACAGCGGGGCGTCGTACGGCCGCTCGTTGAAGTCGCGATGGTACTGCTCGATGCGCTCGACCTCGCGCCTCGCGCCGAAGACTAGGCCGATGCGCTGGTGCAACGCGTCCGGCTCGACCTCGAGGACCGCACCGTATCCGGTGCTGGCACGGCCGCCCGCCTGCTCGATGACCATGCCGATCGGGTTCGCCTCCGACAGCAGCCGCACCCGGCCCGCGCGCACCTGCAAGCGCTCGTCGCGCGGGTAGAGGAACACGCCGCCGCGCATGAGGATGCGGTGCGCCTCGGCCACCAGCGAGGCGATCCAGCGCATGTTGAAATCCTTGCCCCGCGGCCCGCTCCCGCCGGCGAGGCACTCGTCCACGTAGCGCTTCACCGCCGGCTCCCAGAAGCGCGCGTTGGAGGTGTTGATGGCGAACTCGCAGGTTTCCTCGGCGACGCGAAGGTCCGGATGGGTGTAGATGAACTCGCCGATCTCGCGATCGAGCGTGAAGCCGTGCACGCCGCGACCGAAGGTCAGCACCAGCATCGTCACCGGCCCGTAGATCGCGTAGCCGGCGCACACCTGCCGTGCGCCGCGCTGAAGAAACGCGCGTTCCTCGTCGCCAGCGACGCCCTCCGGGCAGGCGAGCACCGAGAAGATCGATCCCGCCGGCACGTTGGCATCGAGGCCGCCCGAGCCGTCCAGCGGATGGCAGGCGAGCAGGTAGCGCCCGCGCGGGTGCTCCGCGGGAATGCGGTACGGCTGCTCGAGCGCCGTGGAGACGATTCCCGCGAGGTGCCCGCCCCATTCGTTGGTGCGCAGGAAAATCTGGTTTGCCGTTCCCGCCAGATCGGCGTCCGCCGCGAGCGCGCCCTTGCCGACCCGGTAGGCGATGCGCTTGCAGGCAAGCCGGATGTCGTTCAGCAGGGCCGTGAAGCCGCCGGTCGCGGCCGGAAAACGGCGCTGCTCGCCGATGATGAACTCGGTCAGGGTTTTCTCAGGCGGCGGCACGCGTTCCTCCGAGCAGCAGCTCCAGCCGCGCGACGTCGAGCGGCGGCTCCTCCAGCGACGGCTGCACCAGGTCGGCGCCGCGGTAGTCCTGATCGACGTTCCAACGCGTGGGCGTGACCACCGCAACCAGCCCCGCCGCCTTGGCCGCGCGCAGGCCGTTCACCGAATCCTCGAACGCGATGCATTCATCCGCCGCGAGGCGCAGGCTCGACAGCGCCAGGTTGTAGATGTCGGGCGCGGGCTTCTTCGCCGGAACCTGGTCCGCGCAGACGATCACGTCGAACGCGATGCCCGGCTCGTTGGCGAGGTTGGCGTGCAGCAGAGCCGCGACGCTCGCCGAGCTGCTGGTCGAGGCGATCGCCAGCGCAAGCCTGCGCGACTTCGCCTCGCGCAGCAGGCGCAGCACGCCGGGACGGAACGGCCGCCGGCCCTGCTCAAGGAGCTCGGTGTAGATGCGCGTCTTGGTGCGATGAAGCGCGGGCACCAGTTCCATCAGCCGCGCGCGCTCGGCCGGCGGCGCGGCCAGGGTGCCGATGTAGTGAGCGATGCGCTCCTTGCCGCCGGAAACGCGCAGCAGCTCGGCGTAGCGTTGCGGCCCCCAGTCCCACCAAAGCTCGAACTGGATGAAGGCGGCGTTGAACGCCTGGCGATGCGTTTCCTCGGTGTCGGCGAGGGTGCCGTCCAGGTCGAAGATCAGCGCGCGCAGCATGGCGATCTTCTACACCGATTTGCCGCGATGGATCACCATCGCCGTGCCCTGCGTCTGGCGCGCGTTGTCGTAGCCGACCAGACGGACGTGGTTCCCGGGGTGCGCCTTGTGGCAGGCCTCGGCCTCGGCGAGGATGCGCTCGACGCTCGTCTCGCCGAACATCGGCAGCTTCCACATGTACCAGTACGAGCTCTGCGTGTGCTCGGGCTCGACGTGCTCGATCGCCGCATTCCAGCCGCGCGCGACGATGTATTCGACCTGCCTGCGCATCTGCGTCGCCGACAGCGTCGGCAGATACGAGAAGGTGCCGAATCTCCGGCTGGCCGGATCCGACAGACTGGAACGGTAGTCCTGCATGGCGTTCATCGTGCTTTCTCCTCAGGCGGCCTTGGCCGCGTCCAGCTTGTCCACCACGTCGAATTCGAACTTGATCTCCTTCCAGGTCTCCATCGCCGCCTTCAATTCGGGCGAATTGCGCGCTGCCGCGGTGAGAATGTCCTTGCCCTCGCGCTCGAGGCTTCGGCCTTCGTTTCTCGCCTGCACGCAGGCTTCCAGTGCGACGCGGTTGGCGCAGGCGCCGGCGGCGTTGCCCCACGGGTGGCCGAGCGTGCCGCCGCCGAACTGGAACACCGCGTCGTCGCCGAAGATCGCGAGCAGCGCCGGCATGTGCCAGACGTGGATGCCGCCCGAGGCGACCGCGAGCGCGCCGGGCATCGCGCCCCAGTCCTGGTCGAAGAAGATGCCGCGCGAGCGGTCTTCCTTCACGTGCTTCTCGCGCAGCAGGTCGATCCAGCCGAGCGTAGCCTGGCGGTCGCCCTCGAGCTTGCCCACCACCGTGCCGGTGTGCAGGTGATCGCCGCCGGAGAGGCGCAGCGCCTTGGTCAGTACGCGGAAATGGATGCCGTGGTGCGGATTGCGGTCGATCACCGCGTGCATGGCGCGATGGATGTGCAGCAGCACGCCGTTCTCGCGGCACCAGTTCGCCAGGCCGGTGTTGGCGCAGAAGCCGCCGGTCAGATAGTCGTGCATGATGATCGGCGCGCCGAGCGACTTGGCGAATTCGGCGCGCTTGTACATTTCCTCCGGCGTGGGCGCGGTGACGTTCAGATAGTGTCCTTTCTTCTCGCCGGTCTCGGCCTCGGCCTTCTTCACCGCCTCCATGACGTAGCCGAAGCGGTCGCGCCAGCGCATGAAGGGCTGCGAGTTGACGTTCTCGTCGTCCTTGGTGAAATCGAGCCCGCCGCGGAGGCATTCGTATACGGCGCGGCCGTAGTTCTTCGCCGACAGCCCGAGCTTCGGCTTGATCGTGCAGCCGAGCAACGGGCGGCCGTACTTGTCCATCTTGTCGCGCTCGACCTGGATGCCGTGCGGCGGACCGCCGCAGGTCATGACGTAGGCGATCGGGAAGCGCACGTCTTCGAGCCGCAGCGCGCGGATCGCCTTGAAGCCGAAGACGTTGCCCACCAGCGAAGTGAATACGTTGACGACCGAGCCTTCCTCGAACAGGTCGATCGGATAGGCGACGAAGGCGTAAAAGCAGGTGTTGTCGCCGGGGACGTCTTCAATGCGGTAGGCGCGGCCCTTGTAGTATTCGAGGTCCGTGAGCAGGTCGGTCCACACCGTGGTCCAGGTGCCGGTGGAAGACTCGGCGGCGACCGCGGCGGCGGCTTCCTCGCGCTCCACGCCCGGCTGCGGCGTGATCTTGAAGCAGGCGAGGAGGTCCGTATCCTTCACCCGGTAGTCCGGCTCCCAGTAGGTTTCCCGGTACTGCTTTACGCCGGCACTGTAGCCCGGGAGACCGCTCTCCCCCTTGCCCTTGGCCTGAACCGTGCTCGTCATGGCGCTGCTCCAGAAGATTGGTTTTCGGGGCCGAGCATAATCAGCCCCGACCATAATGACTATTCAGATTTTCTTGCCTTTGATATAAGTCAGAACTTATGCATTACGCGCCGTCATGAAGCACGTCACCCTGCGCCAGTTGCGCGTATTCACCGCCGTCGCGCGCCACCTGTCCTATTCCGCGGCGGCCAGGGCCCTGCACCTGACGCAGCCGGCCGTGTCGATGCAGGTCCGGCAGCTCGAGGAACAGGCGGGCCTGCCGCTGTTCGAGCGCGCCGGCCGGCGTATTCAGCTCACCGGGGCCGGCCGGGAGCTGCTGCGCACCGCCGGCGCGGTGAGCGACCTGATGCGCGAGGCCGACGAGTCGCTGCAGGCGCTGAAGGGCGTCGCCGGCGGCGAGCTGCATATCGGCGTGGTGAGCACCGCGAAGTATTTCGCGCCGAAGCTGCTCGCGGAGTTTCGCCGCCTGCACCCGCGGGTGACACTGCGGCTCACGGTCAGCAACCGCGAGGCGATGGTGCGCGGCCTGGACGAAAACACCGTCGATCTGGTGATCATGGGGCGGGCGCCGCGCGGGCTGGAGACGGTGGCAGTGCCGTTTGCGCGTCACCCGCTCGCGGTCGTCGCCGCCCCCGACCACCCCCTCGCAGGCAAGCGGCGCATGCCGCTGTCGCGCCTCAAGGACGAGACCTTCATCATCCGCGAGTCCGGATCGGGAACGCGCGCGGCGATGGAGCACGTGTTCACCGATTGCGGCTTCCGGCCCCGCGAGACCCTGGAAATGAGCTCCAACGAAACCATCAAGCAGGCGGTGATGGCCGGCATGGGCGTGAGCTTCCTGTCCCAGCACACGGTGGGGCTGGAGCGCGCGACCGGCCGCATCGCCGTGCTGGACGTCGCCGGCACCCCGGTGATGCGCGACTGGTTCGTCATCCACCGGGAGAAGAAGCGCCTGTCGCCCGCGGCGGCGGCGTTCAAATCGTTCCTGCTCGAGCGCGGCGCGGCGCTGATCGGGCAGGCGGTGGGATCCGGCAAACGCGTTCCCTCTCGGACAGTAGTCGCGGATTAAGTCATTCGGCGGCGGGGAGCCAGCCAGCGCAGCTCGCGGTGGCGGGAATACGTGATCCTCGCGTGGAGGAGGAGAAAGCGGATCAGGCGGGAGCGGTCTGGGTACCAGGGAAAGACCTTACGCGGAATGTCGGGAAAGCCCGATTCGCGGCGAGGTTCCGTTGGTTGGGAGTTGGAGGTAATCTTGCATGATCCGACTATTGCACGTTAGGCGCTTCGGGGTTCATTCAATGGAAGTCGTGAAGCCACGACGATGGCGTCACGTTCCTTGATACCTTCACGTCCATTCCATTCAAGGAGCTACTATGCAACTACGCCTGACGACAGCCTTGGTATCAGGGATTTTTGTCTTCTCAGCGGCCACTTCGCCGGCTCAGACCCCTGTTCAGCAGATCAATTACAAGCAGTTGGCTGAACACCCATTTGACGCACACGGCCTCAAGATCGTTATACAAGCCTTCAACGCCGGACGCTTCAGTATGAGCCTAACAAACACGACCACGTCCTTCATTGCCTTTGCTCCCGAGGACATGGCATTAGTGGACAAGACCGGCAACCAGTTATTCCTTAACAGTGATTACTTGGCTCAACGGCTGATGCCAATCAGCCTGCCGAGACTCCGCATCGCTCCGGGCGCCACTCTACATCTCGATGGCCGGCTTAATACTTATGAACATTTTCCCGTCAAGGTGTACTACTTTGACACGCTATTTGCTGTCGTTACTGCCGAATAGGAACGCCACTTAATTGCTCAAGCATCGTGATTCGACAGTGATTGCATCCAACCAACTCGCCTAACCCCTCAATCCAGAGCGGGCGGGCCGCCAGCGTCCCACGAGTGCGAATGCCGCCCCTCGAATGGTGCTCGACACCCTGGCGGCCATGAGCGAGGCGCAGTCCCTTTACGAATCGCTCGGGTTCCGGGAGGTCGAGGCCTACACCCCCAGTCCTCTGCAGGGCGTGCGCTACCTCGCCCGCGGCCTTGCCGACGGCGGAAAGGAAACCGCATGACCCCGACCGCCGGGCTTCGCGGGCGCAGCGGCAAGGTCGCCGACAATACCGTCGGGCCCGACACGACTTTCGTGACATTCGAGCATGAAGGCAAGCAGGCGCTGCGCTATGCTTTCACCATCACCGAGCACCCCGCAGTCGAGCCCCGGTAAACCTTCTCATTCAGAGCGCCCTATAATCCGCGCCGGGAGGTTTCCATGAAATACCGCGAGTCCAAGGGTGACACCAGGCAGGAAGCGCTGAAGAAGACTCGCGAGTATCGAATGGTGAACAACGCGGTGAAAGCCACCCGCCCCGAGGATGCCGAAGACCTCGCGGCCTTCTCGCGGAGAAAGAGCGAGAAGAGCTTGTCCTTCGACACGTTCGTCCGGGGTCTCAAGCTGCGTGCCCGAATATGGGCCCTTGGATCAAAGCCTCGCAAGTTATGGAAGCCCTCGTAAAGACCCGCGAAGAAGATCCCCCGAGCCGCGCCAACACCGCCGCCGAGCTCGACGCGATCATCCAGAGCGCCACCGAGGAGGCGCGCCAGCGCGGCATGCGCAACGTCATCTTCATCGAGGGCCGCGACGGAAACACGCTGATGATGGTGGTCGGCGGCAAGGAGACCGCCCTGGGGTTCACCTACGGCTACCGCAAGGCCTCCTACCACGAAAGCCGCGGCGCGGCGACCGTGGACGAGCCCGTCATGACCTGCTACGCCTCCTTCACCCACCCGACCACGTTCTCGCGAAGGTGCGTGATTCCGCTGGAGGCGGGGTTGAAGGCTCTCCACGAGTTCGCCGAGACCGGCGCGCTGCCGACCTGCGTGTCGTGGGCGGAGGCCTGAACTACTTTTCCCCCGACAGCACTCCGTCCTGGAGCCGCATCACCCGGTGTGCCTTCGCCGCGAGCGCGGGCTCGTGGGTGACGATGACGAAGCTCGTGCGGTGCGCGCGGTTCAGCTCGAGCATCAGCTCGAACACGCCCTGCGCGGTCTCGCGGTCCAGGTTCCCCGTGGGCTCGTCGGCGAGCACGCAGGCGGGCCGGGTGACGAGCGCACGCGCGAGCGCCGCCCGCTGGCGCTCCCCGCCGGAGAGCTCGCCGGGCGTGTGCGTGAGGCGCTCGCCCAGGCCCACTTCCCTGAGCATCGCCGCCGCCGCGGCGCGCGCCTCCTCGGGCGGCGAGCGGCGGATGAAGAGCGGCATCGCCACGTTCTCGACCGCGGTGAATTCCATCAGCAGGTGGTGGAACTGGTAGACGAAGCCGAGCGACCGGTTGCGCACCAGGCCCCGCTCGGCGTCCGAGAGGCTGTGCATCGGACGCCCCATGACGTCCACCTCGCCCGAGGTCGGGTCGTCGAGGCCGCCGAGCAGGTGCAGCAGCGTGCTCTTCCCCGAGCCCGAGACGCCGACGACGGCGACGATCTCGCCCTCGCCGACCGCGAGGCGCACCCCCCGCAGCACCCGCACCGCGTCCGCGCCCTCGCGGAAGGTCTTGTGCAGATCCCGGCAGGCGAGGACCTCACTCATAGCGCAGCGCTTCGGCGGGATTGACCTTCGAGGCGCGCCAGCTGGGATAGAGCGTCGCGAGGAGCGACAGCACGAGCGAAACGAGGGTGATCACCAGGACGTCGCCGCGCTGCAGGTCCGAAGGCAGCTCGCTGATGTAGTACACCTCGCGCGAAAGGAACTGCGTGTTGAACAGGCGCTCGAGAAACGGCACCACCACGTCGATGTTGAGCGCGAGCACGATGCCGGCGACCACGCCGATCAGCGTTCCGATCACGCCGATCAGGGCGCCCTGGACGATGAAGATCTTCATGATCCCGGCGGGACTCGCGCCGAGCGTGCGCAGGATCGCGATGTCGGCGCGCTTGTCGGTCACGGCCATCACCAGCGTCGAGACGATGTTGAAGGCAGCCACCGCGACGATGAGGAGCAGGATGATGAACATGACGTTCTTCTCGATCTGCACCGCGCGGAAGAAATTGGCGTGGCTGCGGGTCCAGTCCGTGACGTAGAGGTCGCCGCGCAGGCTCGCCATCAGCTCGCGCGCCACCTCGCGCGAGCGGAACAGGTCCTCGAGCTTAAGCCGCACGCCCGAGACGCGGTCGTCCATGCGATAGAGCTTCTGCGCGTCCTCGAGGGCGATGAGCGCGAGCCCCGAGTCGTACTCGAACATCCCGACCTCGAAGATCCCCGCGACCATGAACTGCTTGAGCCTCGGCAGGATCCCCGCGGGCGTGACCAGCCCCTGCGGCGCGATCACGGTCACCTTGTCGCCCTTCAGCACGGCGAGCGCCCGCGCGAGCTCCGAGCCGAGCACGATGTTGAATTCCCCGGGAACGAGCGCGTCGAGCCTTCCCTCCACCATGTGCACGCCGATATCCGCGACCTTGTCCTCGAGCCGGGGGATGATTCCCCGGACCAGCGTGCCGCGCACGCCGAGACCCGAGGAGAGCATCGCCTGGGCATTCACGAAGGGCGCCGCGGCGACGACCTGCGGATGCGCGGAAGCCTCCTTCGCGACTTCCTGCCAGCCCGAGAGGCCGCCGCTCAGGCCGGTGATCTGCACGTGCGAGGCGACGCCGAGAATGCGCGCGCGCAGCTCCTTCTGGAAGCCGTTCATCACCGACAGGACCACGATCAGCGCCGCGACCCCGAGCGCAATGCCGAGCATCGAGGTGAGCGAGATGAAGGAAATGAAGTGATTGCGGCCGCTGTATCGCTTACGGGTGCGCGTGTAGCGCAGGCCGACGAGGAGTTCGTATTGCACGCGCGAAGTGTGCCATAAGCGGTGCTAAACTCGAAATTGGATGCATTGCCACCTGCTCGTTCCCGATTTCTTCTCTGACGAAGGAGCACCGCCGCTCGCCCGCCTGCACGCGGCGGAGACGCTGATCTCGAAGGGGCGCCGCAAGCGCATGCAGGCGATTCCGACCGAAGCCTGGCTCTTCGGGCGCTTCCGGGTCTCGAAGCAGCGCGACTGGCCGGTCGCGCCCTACACCCTGCTCGCCGACGGCGGATCCCCGGGACGGGACTTCTGGATGCGCGCCGACCCGGTGCACCTGCGCGCGGGAAACGAATCGATCTTTCTCTCCGGCATTCCGGGCCCGGACATCTCGCCCGCCGAGGCGCAGGCGCTCGCCGAGACGCTGAACCGGCACTTCGGCGAGAGCCTGCAGATCCATCCGCTCGCGCCCGCGCGCTGGTACGCGCGCCTCGAGCCCGTGCCCGAAGCGCACACGACGCCGCCGGCGACGGCGCACGGAAAGGAGCTCAGGGCGCACCTTCCTTCGGGCCGCGACGCCGTGCGCCTTCGCGCCCTCATGAACGAGACGCAGATGCTCCTGCACGGGCACGCGGTCAACGCGGAGCGCGAGGCGCGGGGCGAGCCGGCCCTGAACAGCCTCTGGTTCTGGGGCGGCGGAGCGATCGAGAGCACGACTGCCCGGCCGTTCTCGGCGGTGATCGCCGGCGACGCGCTCGCCCGCGGGCTGGCGCTCGCCGCGGGGATCCCGGCGCGGGCCCTGCCGCAGCATGCAGACCTCGCGCTGGACGCCCTGAAGGAAGAAGGCGTCGCGCTCGCCGTCGTGGATGCGCCGCCGAATGCGGAGGGCTTCGCGGCGCTCGAGCGGGACTGGTTCGAGCCGCTGCTCGCCGCGCTGCTCGCAGGTCGAATCGGCATGCTGAGCCTGCACCTTCTCGGAGCGCATGCGCGGCTCGAGGTCGAGACCGTCCGCTCCGACCTGCGCTATTTCTGGCGGCGGAAGAAACCCCTGGCGAGCTACCTGGCATGACTGCCGAGACACGGATCGTCACGCGGGCGGTTTCGCTGCGCACGCACGACCGGCTGGTGCGCGAAGGGCTGCACCCGGTGCTCGCGCGCGTGCTCGCCGCGCGCGGCATCGGCGGCCGCGGCGAGATCGACGACGCGCTCTCGGGCCTCGTCCAGCCCTCGGAGCTCTTGAATGCCGATCGCGCCGCGACGCTCCTCGCCGACGCGATCGCGGCCGGCAAGCGCATGACGATCGTCGCCGACTACGACTGCGACGGCGCGACAGCCTGCGCCGTCGGGGTGCGCGCGCTCTCGGCGTTCGGCGCCAAAGTCCAGTACCTCGTCCCCAACCGCTTCGAGTACGGCTACGGCCTCACCCCCGAGATCGTCGCGCTCGCCGCGCAAGCGAAGCCCGACCTCCTCATCACGGTGGACAACGGCATCGCGAGCGTGGAAGGGGTCGAGGCGGCGAACCGGCTGGGGATCGACGTGCTCGTCACCGACCACCACCTTCCCGCGGCCGAGCTGCCGCGGGCCGCGGCGATCGTGAACCCGAATCAGCCCGGCTGCCCGTTTCCCAGCAAGAGCCTCGCGGGCGTGGGCGTCATGTTCTACGTGATGCTCGCCTTGAGAGCCGAATTGCGCCGCCGCGGCGCGTTCTCCGGAAAAGACGAGCCCGTGCTCGCTGACCTGCTCGACCTCGTGGCGCTCGGCACCGTCGCCGACGTGGTGCCCCTGGATTTCAACAACCGCGTGCTCGTCTCGCAGGGCTTGAGGCGCATCCGCGCCGGGCGCATGCAGGAAGGCGTGCGCGCGCTCTTCGCCGTCTGCGGCCGCGACCCCTCGCGCGCGGGCAGCTTCGATCTGGGGTTCCTCGTCGGGCCGCGGCTGAACGCCGCCGGGCGGCTGGCCGACATGAGCCTGGGGATCGAGCTCCTCGTGACCGCCGACCGCGGGCGCGCCCTCGACATCGCCCGAGCGCTTGACGACCTCAACCGAAACCGGCGCGCGATCGAGGCGGACATGCAATCGCAGGCGGATGCGCTGCTCGCCGGGCTCTCCGTCGGGGAAACGAGCAGCATCAGCCTCTACGATCCCTCGTGGCACCAGGGCGTGGTCGGCATCCTTGCCGGCCGCGTCAGGGAGCGCCACCACCGGCCCACCTTCGCGTTCGCCCCGGCCGGGGCCGGGGACATCCGCGGCTCGGGGCGCTCCATCCCGGGCCTGCATCTGCGCGACGCGCTCGACCTCGTGGCCAAGCGCGAGCCGGGGCTGCTGCTGCGCTTCGGCGGGCATGCGGCCGCGGCGGGGCTCACCCTGCGCGAGGAAAACTTCGAGCGCTTCGCCAGAGCCTTCGAGTCGGTCGCGCGCGAGCTCCTCTCTCCGGCGCAGCTCGCCCGCGCGATCGAGACCGACGGGTCGCTGGAGACCGCGTATCTCGATCTCGGCCTCGCGCAGATGCTGGAAGAGAGGATCTGGGGCCAGGGCTTCCCGCAGCCGCTCTTCTGCGACGAGTTCGAGGTCATCGGCCAGCGCGTGGTCGGGGAGAAACACCTGAAGCTCAGGCTCGCTCGGGGCGGGCGCACCGTCGAGGCGATGCGCTTCAACGCGCTCGACCCCCTGCCCTCACGCGTGCGCGCGGCCTACAAGCTTGCCGTCAACGAGTTCAACGGAATGCAGAACCTGCAGGTGGTGATCGAACATTGGGAAGCCGCGACATGAGCTTCGCACGCGTCAGGATCTCCTGGCCGAAGGGCTCGGCGGGAGCCATGCTCGAGGACACGCCGACCGCGCGCGCCCTCGTCGCCGCGCTCCCCATTGCGGCCCGGGCCCGGACCTGGGGCGAGGAGGTCTACTTCGAGATTCCGCTGAAGGCGGAGCTGGAGGCGGGCGCGAAGCAGGTCGTGCCGGCGGGAACGGTCTGTTTCTGGGTGGAGGGCAGCTCGCTTGCCCTCCCCTTCGGCCGCACGCCGATATCAGAAGGCGATCAACCGAAGCTCGTGACCCGCTGCAACCTGCTCGGCGTGATCGACGGCGACCCAAAACAGCTCGCGTCGGTGCGCAGCGGGGATTCGATCACTCTGACGCTGGAGTGAGGCAGCTGATATCGATTGGCGGCATTTACGCCATTCGTCTCTTGGGGATGCCGCGCTTTGTGTCGAGCCCCAACCCTAGCGGATGAGACACAAACCGAAAGGGTTAACCAGTACGGCAAAATATCGGGTCTTCCCGTTGTTGAGAAACCATCAGTTGACTCACGAAAGTTGCTGGGCGTAGCTTGTTTTCTTAGCTCCAGTGGCTTCGATGAGCAAAAGCCCAGTTCCGTTAACCGCGCTGATTCTCTTGCTTTCGGTGGGTGGCTGCAGCGTCTTCCCCGTCGGGGGATTTGACAACGAAGCCGCGCCCCAGAGCCGGAAGTCCGGGCAATACCGGACCGACGAGGTGCGCTCCGGTTCGTACCTAGCGTCGTTGAACGTGGATTGGGAGTTGGATTGGAATTGCCGCAACAATTACAAGCCCAAACTGAGCGAGATCAAGGCCGATTCTATCGAACAATGCAAAGGGAAGGACGAGCGTTTCTTTGGTGTCGCGATATCGGGTGGGGGCAGCCGCGCGGCGGTTTTCTCGGCGGCGGTGCTCTTCGAGCTGCAGAAATACGGGATTCTCCAGCAGGTGGACGTAATCTCCTCCGTATCGGGCGGTTCGTATACCAGTGCGCTCTATGCACTCAGCTGCGATGATGTCGAGCGGTGTCCAGCCACGGTCGAAGGACCGGAGCGCATGGTCTGGAGCGAGGAAAAGGTGTATCAAAGGCTGCAGAGGAATTTCGTTGCGCGTTGGTTCGGGAACTGGTTCTGGCCGGACAACATCGTCAGGTACTGGTTGACGGACTTCAACCGCTCTCAAATCATGGCTAAGACCCTGGACGCAAACCTCTTCGACAACTCCCGCTTGGGCGGCGAAGGGTATCGCTTTCAGGACCTGAATCCCCAGCGCCCCTACCTAATCATCAATGCCACCGATTTTTCGAATCATGGGCAGAGACCCTATGAGCCCTCGCCGTTCCTAAGCCACTTAGATCGCGATTCCCCTTGCCGCAGGACGCGCTTCTTCTCGTTTACGCGGGAGACCTTCGGTGAACTGGGCTCCGACCTGGATCAGTACCACCTTGCCGACGCAGTTGTCGCCTCCTCGGCCTTCCCTGCGGTGTTCAACTACGTAACCTTGAAGGATTTCGCGAAGGACGGGCAGTACGTCCACCTGCTCGACGGCGGCCCTTTCGACAACCTGGGGGTGGCCGCCCTGCTGTGCGCCCTGGACAACGCGGAAAAGAAGCCCCCCAAAGACCAAACCATCATCATGCTGATCGACGCGTCCATCGATCCGCAGGGGAAGTCCTCGCGCGAAGCGGCGACCCGCAGCGGCCTCGATCACTTTGTGGATATGAACGC
>Ga0187773_10000557_pt1 | contig 14770 bp, 14 predicted proteins | sample 0216_BV02_MP05_1_FD_133133 | JGI IMG/M metagenome (GOLD analysis project Ga0187773, IMG submission 133133) | Tropical peat soil microbial communities from peatlands in Department of Meta, Colombia - 0216_BV02_MP05_10_MG | ecosystem: Environmental > Terrestrial > Soil > Wetlands > Peat | place...
GCTCCAATCAGTCGCGGGATCGGCGTCCAGCGTCTGGACGACCTCGGCGATGGCACCGAACGCGTCCTGACCCGGCATGGTGGGCGCACCGGCGGCCGCTCCGTGGTGCATGCCGTGCATCGCCCCATGCGACATGGGCATCTGGCCGCCGGACATTGGCTGGTGCTGCATGGGCTGGTGCTGCATGGGCTGGTCTTGCATCGGTGGACTCTGAGCTGGCACGGTGGACGCCACGAAGGCCACACCAAGGACAAGGCCCAGGGTGATGAGTGGGACTCTCCACATGGTCTCCTCCTGACCGGGGAAGTCTAATCAAAACGAGTATGTGGAGGGCGGCACCTCGGCGTCTATGACATAAGTCACATCGCACGGCGGGGTCCTCACCCGTCCCCGCGAGCCAGAGCCGCCAGCTTCGCCGGATCGCGAACTACGATCCGCGCGCGGCTCCGGGTGATGATCCCGCGCTCCTCGAGCTGCGCGAACGCTCGTGCGACGAGCTCCCGCACCGTGCCGAGGCGCCCCGCGAGCTGCTCCTGCGTGAGACCGAGGTCCAGCCGCAGACCTGCGGCGACCGGTCGGCCCTGCTCATCAGCGGCCGTGAGGATGTAGTGCGCGAGCCGCTCGTGCACCGGGCGGAAGGTGAGACTGCCGGCCATGTCGGCGAAGCGGCGCACGCGCCGCGCCATGGTCTCGAGCAGCGAGATGGCGACCGCCGGCCGCCGCCGGAGCAGGGCGATCACCTCCGATTTCGGAACGAAGAGCGCCCGCGTCGGGACCGTCGCAACGGCCGAGGCGACATATCCCCCGTGGTCGAACAGCGGAGCCTCTCCGAGCGTCGCCCCGGGACCCTCCGTATGGAGGACCTGCTCCCGCCCCCGTGGTGAGACCTGGCGAAGCTCGATCCGGCCTTCGACCAGGACATAGAGGCCGCGGCATGGCTCTCCCTCGGCGAAGAGGACCTCGCCCGGCTCCAGAGTTCGGGCCGTGCACCGGCCCAGCAGCCGGCGCCGCTCGGCTGGAGTCAGGAGGCGAAAATGGGCCGCTCGTCCCAGCGGGTCCGGCTCGGACCCACGACGCTCAGGCGTGGATGCCATGGTGGTCTCCTCGCCGGGCCTCTCGCTGCCGCCGCGCCGCCAGCGGGCAAGGTTCGGCGCCTCGGACTGCTGTGCGGGACTAAGCGGGATCCCCACCTCCCCCCACGAAGGCCGTCGCCTGCTCGGCGCCCTGGTCGGTGAGCACAATGAGGATCGCGATCGCAGTGACGATGATGAGCGAGGACGCGACCCGGCTGAAATGCAGACCCCCCTCCACGCGCGGCTTGGTCAGGAGGTCACCCAGGGTGGCACCGAGGGGCCGCGTCAGGACGAAGGCCGCCCAGAACAGCCAGGCCCGGGATATCTTCGAGAAGAAGTAGGCGGCGCCGATCAGCGCCAGGGCCGTGCTGAATACCAGCGCCCCGCCGTCGAACCCGAAGCTCGATGTCGTCGCCACGAAATCGCCGAGCGCCGTGCCCAGCGTGTTCGAGAACAGGATGGCTGCCCAGTAGAACAGCTCGGCCGGCCGCGTCGCGATCTCGCCGACCGAGACCGACCCGGTGGTCAGGCGCCAGAGCGCTAGCACGCCCACCACCGCCGCGAACAGCAGCAGCGAGGACTTGGGATAGCCGAGTCCCAGGGTGCGATCGAGGTAGTCCGAGATCGTCGTCCCTGTGGTGGTCGTGGCCGTGATCACTCCCCAGTACAGAAAGGGGTGATAGGTCCTCGCACCCACCTGCGCCACCAGAAGCACGATCAGGATACCGAGAAAGATGAGCGTGCTGACGGCGTAACCGAGGCCAAGCGTCATGGACAGCGCGTCGCCGCCGGTCTCGCCGGCGGTGGTGGCGCAGATCTTGATGATCCAGAACCCCAGCACGACGGCCGGCACCTTGCTCATCATCGAAGCGGAGCTCTGGTCGATTGGCTCGTCCATCCGGTCTGTCCCCCTCGTGAGCTCGATGGTGGTCGCAACCATGTATACCCGACCACCACCCGTGTCAATGGGGGCCGTTGATCTGGGCCAGAAACATTCACTACGCGCTGCCGAGGCCCCACCTGGAGCGCGGTGTGGCGCTCGATGCGGGACTGCGCTAGTGTGGTCGCCACCAAATTCCAGGAGGCCCGCCATGCAGAAGTCCGGGTTCAGGCAGTCACTGCTCGTCAAGCACTTCGAGGACACGACGTTCGAGGCGATAGAGGCGAACAACGGCGCGCCGCGCCCGCAGTTCCTCTACCGGCGCCTCGGCGTCGAGGAGGCCACAGGCGGTGCGTACGACGCCCACGTGATCAAGGGTGTGCCGGGCTCGAAGCCGCCGATCGCCGAGCACAAGCACACCGAGCTCGACTTCCTGTTCGTCTATGTCCTCAAGGGCTGGATGAGCTTCCACTACCATGGTCACGGCGAGCACAGGCTGAAGGCCGGCGACTGCCACATCATCCCGCCGGGGCTATCGCACACCGTGACCGGCTGGTCGGACGACGTCGAGCTTCTCGAGCTCACCGCGCCCGGCCACTACAAGACGATCGACACGGTGAACGGCGTGGAGGCCGCGCCGGCAACCGCCTGACCACATCCGTCCCGAGCTAGCGGGGCAAAGAGCAGGTGGTGCGGAAGTAGCGAGAGCCGGCAGTCACGCCCGGCCGACCGGGCGCGACTGCCGGAAACGGCTGCCTAGGACTTCGGCCAGATCGCCTTCGTGGCCGCGATGGACTCCGGATGCACCGCCACCGGGCGGCCCTTCTGCCACTGCACGATGCAGAGCTCGGCGCCCACCCGGCGCCCGTTGTCGTCGTACTTGACGCGGCCGTCCGGGAAGAACTTGGCCGGGCCGTCCTTGAGGTCGATCTTGTGCATCATCTCGCCCAGCTTCTTGCGGTCGACGGAGCCGGTTCGCTCCAGAGCCTCCTTGAAGATCCACACGTGCGCGTAGGGGAAGATCGAGTCGTGGCCGAACCACGGCTCGCTGGTCTTGGCGATGAAGCGCTTCTCGACGTCCTCCACCGCCCGGCCCGGCCAGTTCGCGAGCCCGACGATCATGCCCTCGAGGTGCTCCTTCCCCGCGATCTTCATCAGCTCGGGCACGCACCAGTGGCCGCCGCCCCCGACGAGCGGGACGGTGGACGGCGTGATCCCCCGCTCCGCGAACTTGTCCAGCAGCAGCTTGTCGTCGCCCACGTTGGTGGACTGGCACACGATGAAGTCGGGCCGCCCGGAGCGTATCTTCTGCACCAGGGTGGTCGCGTCTGCGAGCGGCGGCGTGTAGACCTCGTCCGCCACGATCGCCAGGCCCAGGTCCTTGGCCACGTGCTCGCGGATGGGCTTCATGAAGCTCACCGATGAGGCCGAGTTGTCGCCCACGAACGCCACCTTCGTGGGCCTCGCGTTGGTGGCCTTGGTCGCGAGGTCGACGATGCGGGGCAGCAGTGCGGTGGCCTGGGCATCCGCGGTTGGCGACGACTGGAAGACGTACTTGTAGCCCCGCCCGGTGATGAGGTCGGAATACGACAGCGTGAGCCACGGCAGCTCCGCGCGCTCCGACACCTCGGTGGCGGCCAGCGTGAAGGTCGAGAGCCAGCAGCCGATGCCGCCGACCACGTCGGGCTCCTGCGCCACCAGGCGCTGGGCCGCGTTCTTGGCCTTCTCGGCGGTGTCGCCGGTGTCGTACAGCACCAGCTTCATCTTGGCTCCGCCGAGGGCCTTGATGCCGCCGGCCTTATTCACGTCCTCGATGGCCATCTCCGCGCCCATCTGCTCGAGGATGCCCTGGCGCGCCCAGGCCCCGGTCAGCGGGACCACCAGAGCGATTTTCACTTCCTTCGGCACCTGCGCGCGCGCCCGGCGGGGCGTCAGCGCAGCTGCGGCGGTGGCGGCGAGGCCCATCTTGATAGCGGTCCGGCGTCCGATCGGCTCAGGCATCGTCATGCGGGTCATCTCCCTCGTTGGTGATGGTCTACGCTCACGTCACGCTTCGGTCAGGCCGAGGTACGACCGGCGTACCCGGTCGTCGGCCAGCAACGTCTCGTACCGCCCCTGCAGCACGATGTGACCCGTCTCCAGCACGTAGCCGTGGTCCGAGCGCTCCAGCGCCTCGGCCACGCGCTGCTCGACGAGGAGGATCGTGACACCGTCCTCCCGATGGATCTGCGAGACGCGCTCGAAGATGGTGTCGGCCACGCTCGGGGCCAGACCCATCGACGGCTCGTCCAGCATCAACAGGCGCGGCGCGCAGGCCAGCCCGCGGCCGATCGCCAGCATCTGCTGCTCGCCGCCCGAGAGCGTTCCCGCGAGCTGCCCCGCCCGGTCGGCCAGGATCGGGAACAGCGTGTGGATGCGGTCGAGCGTCTGCGCCCAGTGCGCGTGCCCCGCCTTCGGGTACGCGCCCATCTCGAGGTTCTCGCGCACGGTGAGCGTCTTGAACACCTGCCGGCCCTCCGGCACGTGCGCGATGCCGAGGTGTGCGCGGTCCGACGGCCGGCGGGCCAGCAGGTCCTGCCCCGCGAAGGTGATCGCACCCGCGACGGGCTGGACCACCCCGCTGATGGTCTTGAACAGCGTGGACTTGCCGGCGCCGTTCGGGCCCACCAAGGTGACGAAGCGGCCCTCCGGGACGGAGAGGCTCACGTCCGACAGCGCGCGCAGGCCCCCGTAGGCGACGGAGAGGTTCCTGACTTCTAGCATGCCCCTACCGGCGCGTGAGCCACTTCTTGCCGAGGTAGGCCTCGATCACCGAGGCGTCCTCGACCACGGCGCGTGGCAGCCCGGTGGCCAGCACGCGGCCGTGGTCCAGCACCACGAACCGGTCGGCCAGGCGCATCATCGCGTGCATTGTATGCTCGATGATGCAGATCGTCATGCCCTGCGCGCGCAGCTGGGCCAGCACCGCCAGCACCTCGTCACACTCCTCCCGGCCCAGGCCCGCCAGCGTCTCGTCCAGCAGCAGCAGGCGCGGGTTGCCGGCCAGGGCTCGCGCCAACTCCATCAGGCGCAGCTGCTTGTTGGTGAGCTGGCCCGCGGCCACGCCCGCCCGGCCTCGGAGGCCCACCTGCTCGAGTGCCCGGATCGCCCGTGCGATCGCGTCGCGGTCCGACATGCCCGCCCCGTAGGCGCCGACGATCACGTTGTCCAGCACCGGCAGCCGGGGGAAGCTCCGCACCACCTGGAACGTGCGGCCCACGCCCATGCGGCAGACCCCGTAGGTCTTCTTCCCGAGCATCGGCCGGCCGTCGAGCCGGGCCGAGCCCTGGTCCGCGGCCAGCACTCCGTTCAGCACGTTGAACAGGGTGGTCTTGCCCGCGCCGTTCGGCCCGATGATGCCGAGGATCTCGCCCTCCGTGATCTCGAAGCTGACCTCGCTGACCGCGCGGAGGCCCCCGAAGGAGCGGGAGAGCCGCTCCACCTGCAGCAGCGGCCCCGATCCGCGTGACGCCGGCCGCGTCGCCGCCGCGAGCGGCTGCCCGCCGCTCCCCGCGTCGGGCATCAGGCCGGTCACCTCTGACACGCCGTGCGGCGTCTCCCGGCGCAGCAACCGATCGCGGACGGTCCAGAAGAGGCCGTCGGGCGAGAGCAGCATGACCGCGATGATCGCGATGCCGTACACGACCCCCTGGATGCCGGGCAGGTAGGTACCGAGCTCGGCCTGCAGCGTCTCGGCCAGCGGCACCAGGATGGCGGCGCCGATCACCGGCCCCCACACCGAGGCCACGCCGCCGAACAGCGTGACCACCACCGCCTGGGCCGAGACCAGCATGCCGAACACCGACTCCGGCGTCACCACCAGCAGCACGCGCGCGTAGAAGCCTCCCACCACCGCGCCGAGCATCCCCGAGACGACCAGCGAGAGCATCTTCCAGCGGCGCGCGTTGATGCCCGCGGCCTCGGCGGCCAGCTCGTTCTGGCGGATGGCCAGCAGGGCAAGGCCGAAACGTGAGTTCTCGATGACCATCGAGACCACCACACCGCCGATCAGCAACAGCACCGCGATCAGCGTGTAGATGCGCGGCTCGGCGAACTCCATGTAGGCCAGCCCGTGCTCGCGGTGCATGGGTATCGAGACTTCCTGGAAACCCAGGTACTGCATCACGTAGAGGATGGCCAGCGGGTACGCCAGCATCGACAGCGCGAAGTAGTGCCCGCGCAGCCGGAACGTGGGGATGCCGATCAGGACCGCGGCCAGCGCGGCGAGGAGCATGCCGAGCGGGATACCGACCCACGGCGTGAGGCCCCAGTACACCATCGCCAGCGTGACCGTGTAGGCTCCGATGCCGAAGAATGAAGCGTGACCGAAGGAGAGCTGGCCGCCGTAGCCGGAGAGGATGTTCCACGACACGCCGAACAGCGCCCACACCGGCACCAGCGTCATGATCAGCTGGTAGTAGCTGTTGGTCACGAACAGCGTGGCCAGCAGGTAGATGATGGAGACGGCGGCGAGAACCGTGAGGCTACGCCGCAGGTGCGGGCCCGCGCCCTGCCTCATGCCCGCTCCGCCGAGCGGCCGAAGAGGCCCTGCGGCCGCAGGAGCACGATCATCAGGAACACGTCGAACATCGCCGCGTTCTGCAGCTGCGGCGGCAGCACCAGCGCCGAGAACTGCTGCACGAAGCCGACGGTGACCCCGCCCCAGAACGCCCCGAAGATGCTGCCCATGCCACCCAGCACCACGCCCGAGTACATGATGATGACGTAGTCGAAGCCGACGAAGGGGCCGAAGGAGATATAGGTCGCCATCAGCCCGCCCGCCACCGCGGTGATGCCGCTGCCCAGGCCGAAGGCGATGCGGTAGGCGCGGTCCACGTCGATGCCCATGTAGGTGGCCGCGGTCGGGTTGTCCGCTGCCGCCCGCAGCGCCTTGCCCAGGCGCGTGTACTCGAGCACCAGGTAGAGGACGACCGCGGCCAGCACCGCCACGAAGAAGGCCACCAGCTTGGCCTTGTTCAGGAACACGGTCGCCCCCTGGTAGATGGGACCCACCTCGAACGCCTGGGAGGAGAGCGGCGTGCGCACCGCCACCGGCGTGGAGCCGAACAGGATCTGCCCGCCGTTCTGGAGGATCAGCGAGATGCCCAGCGTGACGATCAGCTGGCCGAAGTGGCCCTCGTCCAGCGAGCCCACCGTCCGCAGGCCCGATACCCGGGAGATGAGGAACCGGTGCAGGAGCGCCCCGCCCGCGAAGAGTGCCGGCGCTGCGCACATCGCCCCGATGAACGGCCCCCAATAGGGCCCCAGGAAGGACAGGATCCGCCCCTCGCTGACCAGGTAGAAGGACGTGAACATTCCCAGCATCAGGAGCTCGCCCTGGGCGAAGTTGACGATCCGCATGATGCCGAAGATCAGACCGAGCCCGATGCACATCAGACCGTAGATGCAACCGATCGTGACGCCCGCGGTGACCGCGTTGAGGACGTTCTCGACGAGGATTCCTAGGTCCACCGTGCGCTGGCTGCCTCCTGTGTGGGCTGACCCGGTGTGCCCGCCTGTCTCTGAGCAGCGCGCCACACGGACACAACCCCGCAACTCTATCACGGACTCGAGGACCGATAGCGCGACTGGAAACCGTTTGACGGCTCCCTCGGGCCTCTGCAAGCATTGCTTCGCCAGATGGAACCCGCTCGCTCACGATCCTGACCCGAGGAGATGTCCGCCATGACCACACGCTGGCCGGTCGTCTTTGTCACGACGCTTTGCTGCCTGCTCCCCCTCGCCACGGCGGTCTTCGGCGGGGTCGTCTCCGGAAACGAGTGGAGGAAACTCTCGCCGGGGGAGCGTAAAGCCTACGTGATCGGTGTGGTCGATGGCTGGCAGCCCGTGGACGCGGTCATCGAAGAGCGCGCTAGAAAGCTCCCCGTGGGCGTCTTCGCGCTGGTTGTGTCGTGTGTCCAAAGCCGGAGCATGACCGGGGAACAGATGTTCGCCCTCGTAGAGAAGTACATGGCAGCCCATCCAGAGGAGTGGCACAAATCGATGGCCTATCTTGTCTATTTCGCGATGGTCGGTGGCTGCAAGTGATGGACGGACGGGGAAGGAGCCTCCTTCAGCCCGCGACCAGCAGCAGCCACGGCGTGCCGAGCACCAGATACACGAGCAGGCAGAAGCCCACGGTCAGAAGCCCGAGCCGATAGAGCTCGCCCTGCGTCAGATAGCCGCTCCCGACGAAGATGATGTTCTGGCTTCCGCCCTGGGGGGTGAGGGTCGAGAAGTAGCTGCTGGCGAACAGCAGCGCAAAGGCCATCAGGGGAGCGGGAACGCCGGCACGCGTCCCGACGTCCAGGAACACGCTGAACAGGGCCAGCACGTGCGCCCCCTGACTCACGAACATGTAGTGCATCAGCACGTAGAGCACGAGCAGGACGACATAGGTGACGGGCCAGGACATGCCCCCGAGCAGGGCCGTCAACCGCTCGCCGACATAGCCCATGAACCCAAGCTCGTTCAGCTGAGTGCTCAACGCAAAGAGCACCGCAAGCCAGAAGAAGGTGACGAGGGTGCTTCCCTGCAGATCGATGTCCGCGATCGTCAGCACGTTGGTCGCCAAGAGCAGACCGAGGCCAGCGAAGGCGACCGCCGTGAGGCTCAGATGCAGCCGGTCGCCCATCGCCCATCCAGCCACCATGGTGCAAAACACCACTGCAACGATCCATTCGTCGCGCGTGAGCCGCCCCATGCGGAGCAGTTCAGTGCGCGCGATCGCGGCGGCGTCGGGCGTGCTGGCCACGCCGGGTGGCAACAAGCGGTAGAGGATCACGGGCAGCAGGAGGATCGTGGTCAGGGCCGGCACCGAGGAGGCCAGCAGCCACGTGGCGAATCCGATCTTCAGACCTCGCTCCACCGCCAGGGAGACGCCCAGAGGGTTCGCGGAGGTGGCCGTGAGCCAGAGCGCCGAGGAGACGCTGAGGCTCGCCATCCCACAGAACATGAGATAGGCACCTAGGCGGCGGGTGCCCGCGTCCTCCGGCTTGGAGCCGTTGGCCTGCGCCAAGGACAGGATGATCGGATAGAGCACGCCGCCGCGCGCGGTGTTGCTCGGAAACGCGGGCGCGATGAGGGCATCGGTGAGAAAGACGCTGTAGCCCAGGCCGAGCGTGGAGCGGCCGAACGCGCTCACCACGAGCAGGCTGATGCGCCGCCCGAGTCCGCACTTCACGACCGCGTTCGCCACCAGGAAGGCGGCCACGACCAGAAGCACGCTCGAGTGCGCGAAGCCGGCGAAGGCCTTGGCCGCGTCCACCGTACCCGACAGCACGACGGTCCCCACCGCGAGCAGCGAGGCCGTCAGGAGCGGGAACGCGTTCAGGATGACCGACACGATGGCTGCGGCGAACACGGCGAAGAGATGCCACGCCTCCGCGGTCAGCCCGGCCGGGACGGGCGCGAACCAGATGCCCGCAGCCAGCGCGAGGCACAGGAGCTTCCTGACCCACTTGTCGTACGCGGCTGCGGTCACCGGCTTTGCGCTCCGGACGGCGAGCCCAGACGCGCTCGGCCCTTGAGGCCGACGACCCGTCCGCTCACGGCGCCATCGCCGGCGTCGACCACGTACTGCCACTGGAACGTGTACTCGCCCGTGACCCCCGTGTAGTGGCCTGTCCCGCCGACGAACGTGCCCACGATGCGGTTTCCATTGCCGACGAATTCCCCCTTGAGCTCGCTGAACACCTTGTCGCCACGCTCGTCGGTCCAGACACACCGCCCCTCCATGCCCGCACGGGTGTCGGAGAACCCGATGGCCTCCGCCCTGAACCCGACCGCCGGCCGCTGCGGTCCGGTCAGGAGCAGCGACCCAGTCAGGTGGAAAATTGCCGCGCGGTGATCCGGCCCCAGCTGGAGCGTCTCCCGCGTGCCCGCAGCGGTCCAGCTGCCCTCGAACTCGCGCCATTCGCCGGCGGGAAGAGCCTGCGGCGCAGAGCCGTCCGTCCTGCCGCACGCGGCAAGGAAGAACAGCGCCATGAGCCCGAGCCATCGCCGGCTCAACACGGCATGGGAACCAGTCATTGCTCGGAGGCTTATAGCACACGTACACCCACCCCAGGTAGCCCAGTCGCTGCAAACCCGCCGGCCGCCCGGCGGGTTACGCCCGGCCCACGAAGGGACACGTAGACCCGGTTGACAACCTTCCGATAGCGGGCTCACATTCACCGTACCCCGCAGCCGTCCGATCCGAAGGGAACACGGCCCTGAACCCGGACCCGCACCTCTTGTGATGAACAAGACCACACCCGCCGTACGGATAGGGCGGTGGACCACGTGGCCGCTGCCGGTGGTCTTCCTGACGCCTCTCCTGGCGGTCGTGGGCACGCTCGCGCTGGCTCCGGCCACGAACGCCCAGTCCATGGCGGCGAGCCCCGCGACCGAGAGTCAGGAGCCGACTGCAGCTCAGCCGGCGAAAACCGTCGAGCTTCCGCCGGTAGTCGTGACCGCTCCCTCCCCCCAGCCCATTCCGCTTCCGCGTTCCTCGATCCCTAGCGCAATCGACACTCTGACGAGCAAGGAGGTCCTGGACGTCCATCCTCACGTCCTGCCCGACTCACTCGAGAACCGGACGGGCATCACCCTTCAAGACGAACAGGGCACTCCCTACCAGCCCGACCTGACACTGCGCGGCTTCGTGGCGTCCCCCGTCACCGGGCTTCCGCAGGGCATCAGCGTCTTCCGAGACGGCGTTCGACTGAACGAGCCGACCGTGGAGGAGGTGAACTGGGACCTGATCCCCCTCGATGATGTCGAGTCCATCCAGATCATCCGGGGGCCTTCCGTGCTCTTCGGCCGGAACACGCTCGGCGCCGCCATCAACATCGTCACCCGGCGAGGCCAGGAGCGCTTCGAGATGACCCCGGAGGCGACCGGCGGGAGTTTCGGCCAGCAGGACTACACGCTGCGCCTCGGCGGCGCGTTCCGGCCTTTCGACTACTACGTGGGCGTGCGATACAGCCACGAGGTGGGCTGGCGTGATGATTCGGATGCGCGAATCGGTCGGGCGCTCGGCAAGATCGGCATCCGGAGGGGTGGGCTCGACGCCACCGTCTCCTACCAGTACAGCAACGACCGCATCAAGGAGCCAGGCTCGCTGCCGGCGAGCCAGGTGAACGTGGACCCGACCGCTAACTTCACCGCGGGCGACTTCTTCTCGCCCGTGCTGAACATGGGGGTCATCAACGCGAGGTATGCCGTCACCGACCAGGTCAAGGTGGAGGCCAACGCGTTTGTGCGCGAGTTGGACAGCGAGCAGTTCAACGTCAACCTGTCCGGCCCCAACACTCGGCTACTCAACCACGTGCTCTCGGCCGGCGGCCGGCTCCAGGCGAGCCACAAGGACTCGCTATTGGGGCGCGACAACCTGCTGATCGTCGGCGGCGAGTACACGAACAACTATGTGACGAGCCGGACCTTCGAGGAGGACAACGCCGGACAGGAACTCGCGGCCAACCTCAAAGACAGCCAGCAGGTGTGGGGCGCCTACGTGCAGGACAGCCTCACCTTGTTGCGCGACTTTGCGTGGCCCGGGTCGAGCCTGGTCTTCACGGCAGCCGGGCGGTGGGACTACGTCAGCCACCATATCACCGACCTCCTGGGCGGGCCGAGCGGCGGAGACTTCACCTTCTCGCGCTTCAACCCTCGCGTGGGCATCAACGTCAACCTCAGCGAGCGCGTCGGCTTCTACGCGAGTTACGGGGAGGGGTTCCGGGCGCCGGCCTTCCTCGAGCTGACGTGCGCCGGCCCCGGCGCCGTCTGCCCCGGACTCCAGGCAGGTGTTGCACAGGATCCACCGCTGAACCCGGTCGTGGCGAAGACCTACGAGGTCGGCACCTATCTCCGCCCGCTCCCCTGGCTCGACGTTGACGCGTCGCTCTACCGTACCGATGTCAGCAACGAGATCTTCGCGGTGGCCCCCACCGGCACCATCGGCGTGTTCTTCCAGAATATCGGAGCCACGCGGCGGCAAGGCGCGGAGTTCGCCCTGCGCGGGCGCTGGGGGCGCACCCTGGAGGGCTATGTGAACTACGCCTTCACCGAGGCGACGTTCCAGCAGCAGGTCGTGCTGGCGACCTCGCTGCCGCCTGGGACGGAGACGGTGCCGGCGGGCAGTACCATGCCCCTGATGCCGCAACACCGGGTCAACTTCGGCCTGGCCTGGCATCCCTGGTCCTGGGCGACGATCTCGGCCGGAGCGACGTGGGTCAGCTCCCAGTTCCTGCGCGGCGACGACGCCAACACGCAGGCCCCGCTGCCCGCCTACTGGGTGACGAACGTCGGCTTCTCGGCGCGGTGGCGAGGCTTCGAGGCTTTCGCGAAGATCAACAATGCGCTGAACAACAGCTACCAGACGTATGGCGCCTTCGCGCCGGATGCGCGCCTGGACGGGTCGCCGGTCGTGAGATTCCTGACGCCGGCGCCGCCGATCAACGTCGTGGGTGGCCTGCGCTACACGTTCTAGGGCTCAACCGGCAGCAGATCGTGAACCCAACGCAATGCGATTCTTCGCCGGGTAGACGATGCGCTCGCCTTCGTCGTGAGACCTGTCCGGGAACGCGAGCGAGACCCACGTTCCCTTCCGATGCCGATGACACCAACCGTGCGTACTTCGCCATTACTCCGGACGTATAACGCGGCTTCGGCGACCTGACGGTCCTGAGCCGTCTCTTGATCTCGACTTGCGGAAGGTCGACGTCGAGACGGCGCTTCCTGATATCCAGCACCCGAGAACCGACATTCACGAGTCTCGGAGCTGCCGGATCCGGTCCTCGGCCTCGGTGATCGGCGAGCCACCATGTATCATGGCTCGCGCGAACTCGAGCATCGGGTAGCCATTTCGGGCCTCGTCCTGGAAGCGCTTCGCGAAGCCGCCATTCTCAATGTCCTCGAATACGCGGCGAAAGTTCTCTGCGATGGCTTCGCGGTCCATCTCGAGCGACCGCATGATCCCGCCGAACACCGCTGTCGGCCCGTGGTCCTCCGAGGCGCGGAAGAACCCCTGCTCCCGGAACGACTGGAACACCGCTTCCATCTCGCCCGACATGTACATCTCGAGCACCAGGGCCTCGCTGGGCACTCCGGCATCTCGCGCGACCTCGAAGGCCATCATGATGGCCATGCCGAGCACCACCCCGACCGATTGCTCGACAAAGAGATCCAGCGTGGCCTCGACCTTGGCCGACATCTCTACCGCGCCCACCCGCAACACCCCCAGGCCATCCGCGAGCCCCAGCATCCGTTCGAGAGCACGCCCACTGCGATCCGCCTCGACCCCCACGCACGCCCAGAATCCTTGGCCCTCCAGATACCGGGTTCGCGCGGTCGTACCCGCCATGCGCGGGGCGACCAGGAGAACGTCCACTCCGGCGGGTGGCTGGATCAGGTCGAAGGCCAAGCTGTAGCCCGAACCAAACGCAATCGCACCTCCGGGTCGCAGCGCCGGCGCGATCTCGGTCTCGAACAGGGTGGGGATGACCTCGTCCGGCAGCAGCACATACACCACGTCCTCGCTGGCCGCCACGGCGAGCGGAACCACCTCGAAACCCTCGGCGCGCGCGCGAGCAGCGTAAGTGTCCTCACGATTGCCGATGCGCACCTTCGCGCCGGAGTCGCGCAGGTTGAGCGCTGCGGTGCGGCCAAGATTTCCGTAGCCGAGCACGGCGACCGATTCGCTGGCGAGGGCCCCCCGAGGCGCATCTGTGGCGCGGTACACCTTGGTCATGATGCACCCTCCGTGTCAGGCGTTTCCGTCGTCTGCCTCTTGGCCCACTCGCGAATGAGATCGGGGACGGAGGGTATTCGAGTCCCGGTCAGCTGTCGCCGGGCCTCGACATCAAGCTCTGCGTAGAGCTCGAGCATCATTCTGGCCCAGTGGTACTCGACAAATACCCCGTCGATCCTCGCGGGTTCCCTGGACGAGAACACCAGCCGCAGTGCCGCCAAACGCTCGTCCCCGGTCTCAGGCTCGAACACTCGGCGTCTATACTCGCTGAGCACGAGCCCATCGCTGGCCTGGCTCCACCGTTCCGTCATCCCGACCTGCCCTCGATCACGATTTCCTCCAGCCCGTTCCGAACTGCGTTAGGATTGCCGCGCGCATCGAGTCGTTTGGGAGGGAACCCCATGCGGGGCATCGAAGGCGAGCAGGTCCTGCTCCGAATCATTCTGAGCGAGTCGCGTACACACGATCATCAACCTCTCTTTCGTCGGCTGCTGGAGCTCTTGCGTGAGGAAGGGCTTGCGGGTGCGACCCTTCTGAAGGGAATAGCGGGTTTCGGTCACGATCATCGAATTCACACCGCGAACATCGAGGTTGCGGCCGAGGGACTTCCCATCGTCATCGAAGTCGTCGACACTCCGCAGCACGTGGAGCGCGTGCTTCCGAAGGTGGAAGCGTTGATGGTCGGCGGCATCATCATGGTTGAACGCGCCAGGGTCATCCGTTATGCCAAGAGCAGCGAGTCGGGTACCTGAATCGGTCCGCTACTTCCCGCGTTCATATCGAATTACGCGCACCTTCTCCATCGTGATCAATCCGCCTTTCATCATCCGATCCACTTCGGGCAGCAGGCTCTCCAGGCGCTCGCCACTATCCACCACCTCGATCACGATCGGGAGGTCCACGGAGAACTTGAGAATTCCCACCGTGTGAAGGACCGAGTCCAGACCAAATCCGGCCGCGCCCTTGAGAACGGTCGCGCCTGCTAGTCCCTCGGACCGAAAGAGCTCGATCAGGGCTACGTAGAGCGGCCGCCACTCCCAACGGTCA
>Ga0187773_10000558_pt1 | contig 14761 bp, 12 predicted proteins | sample 0216_BV02_MP05_1_FD_133133 | JGI IMG/M metagenome (GOLD analysis project Ga0187773, IMG submission 133133) | Tropical peat soil microbial communities from peatlands in Department of Meta, Colombia - 0216_BV02_MP05_10_MG | ecosystem: Environmental > Terrestrial > Soil > Wetlands > Peat | place...
AGCGTCAGCATAAATGAAGCCCTACTCCGCTTCGCTCCGTTCGTCCTGTCATAAGACAAAACGGTAGCGTATTTCGCGGCAAAGGCCCAGCGCCCGATGCCCGTGGCGTACCCTCGCGTCAGGGAATCCGGAAACCGGCTCGTACCGGCGGCCGGGTCATACCCATACGAACGGAGAGGAAAATCAGCGATGCTCGCCCGACATTAGGGTGCGCGCCTCGTCGAGAGTCTGCACACCGATCGCGACCAACGCATCGTCGATCAGCAGCGCCGGAATGGTCTTGAGTTGCAGCCGCGCCGCCAATGTCTGTCCCTCGGGTTGATCGAGACTCACGACGGAAAAATCCAGCCCGCGTTCGGCCGCGACCTGGCGCCAGACTTTTTCAGCCTGATGGCATGGCACGCACGATTCGGACACCAGCAGCTGGACTTTCACCTCTGGCTTGGCCTCCCTGAAGTCGGTCGTCGCGCGCGGCGGCAAACCGGCGCAAGACCGGCTGTTACTCTGCGCCGCCGCCGTTAACCGGGCATTGACCTTGGTCAACCGGCCCCCTCTGAGGTTATGATTACGACATGAACCGATCGCCGGACGCGAGCCGCGAATTGCGCCGCGCTTACCTCTTTGCCGACATGCCGGACCAGCACCTGCAAACGCTGGTCCATGGCATGCACGAAGTGCACCTGCACCCGGGCGACGTGCTGTTCCGCCACGGCCAGCCGGCGGAGCGCTTTTTCTTCCTGCGCGACGGCCTGGTGAAACTGTTCCGGCTCTCGCCCGAGGGCGATGAAAAAATCATCGAGATCATGCAGCCCGGCCAGACCTTCGCCGAGGCGGTGATGTTCATGGGCTCGCAGGGCCGCTATCCGGTCAATGCCGAGGCGGTAAACGAATCGCACGTGTACACGTTCGATCAGAAAACCTTCCTTGGCCTGTTGCACGAATCGAGCGACGCCTGTTTCGGCCTGCTCGCCTCCATGAGCCGGCGGCTGCACATGCTGGTCAACCAGATCGAAAGCCTGACGCTGCAGAACGCGACCTATCGTCTGGTGGCCTATCTGCTGGAACAGATCCCGCGCAACGTGAAAACCTCGCCCGAGGTGCAGCTGACCACGCCCAAGAGCGTGATCGCCGCGCACTTGGCGATCCAGCCGGAAACGCTGTCGCGCATCCTCGCAAAACTGCGTCAAGGGGGCCTGATTGAAGTACAAGGCAACCACATCACCGTGCGCGACGTGCAGGCGCTGCGCAATCTGGTGCAGATGCCGCCGGCGGAATAAGCGTATGAGCAAGTTCACTCATTTGAACCAGGCCGGCGAAGCGCACATGGTGGACGTGGGCGGCAAGGCCGTGACCGCGCGCGAGGCTGTGGCCGAAGGCCTGATCCGCATGCAACCGGCCACGCTCAAACTCATCATCGAAGGCGGACACAAAAAGGGCGACGTGCTGGCGGTCGCGCGCGTGGCCGGTATCATGGCCGCCAAGAAAACCGCCGAGCTGGTTCCCCTGTGCCATGCGATCCCGATCACCGCCATCGACATCGAGCTCGCGCCGGACGAGAGCCGCGCCGCGGTGCACTGCCGCAGCACCGTGCGCACGCAGGCGCAGACCGGGGTGGAGATGGAGGCGCTCGCGGCAGTGGAAATCGCCTTGCTCACGATTTACGACATGTGCAAAGCGGTGGATCGCGGCATGACCATCACCGACATCGGCCTCGTCTCCAAGACCGGCGGCAAATCCGGCGACTGGCGCCGCTAGCCGGGCGCTCATTGTGACGCAACCGGCACGGCGCTATGCTGGTGACCTTTCTTTCTCCGATCCGGGAGGTTTTATGGTCCAGAACGTCGGCAGCATCGATAAAGTGATACGCGTCGTCGTCGGCCTCGGTCTTCTGAGCCTGCTGTTCCTGGTGGAAGGCAGCGCGCGCTGGTGGGGCCTGATCGGTATTGTCCCGATACTCACTGTGGTCATGGGCTGGTGTCCGGCCTACGCCCTGCTCGGCCTCAGCACTCACGCGACCAAGAAGTCGTAACATCCGCGCCGGCGCGCATCGACGACGGCCGCACCACCCGCGAACACCGATCGCGCCCATGCATTCCGCGGCGCGAGGACGAACATGAAGCCCTGCTTCGCTTCGCTACATTCGTCCGGTCATATTACAATAGCCGTCCCGGTCGTCCCGGGTTCCCGTCAACCGGCATATCATTATTGATTGATTCTTCATGTCCCGATCCGAATCGCCGCCCGCGCTGGCGCTGAATCACGGCCTCAGCTTCACTGAACTCTTCACTCCCGCCGGCCTGCAGAAACTCGACGAACAGTTTCTGGAACGCCTGCGCGCGCAGGATGCCAAGCGGCATGAACGGCTGCTGGCGTATCGCCAGGGCAGCGCTTTCACACCGCTCGAGGTGAGCGAGCTGCTGCTCGCCTGCGGTCCGGTGCTGGAGGAATTCATCGGCGAACTGTTCGGCATCGGACAATCGCTGGACGACTTGATCCGTCGGACGTTGTCGCACGACCCGGTGTTCCATTTCAAGAAGTTCTTCGTGCTGCGGCGCGCGCGCCGGCGGCTCTTGAAAAAAGAGGAACTCGAGAATTTTGCCGAACTCGATACCTGGTTGACACAATCGCTCCGTCAGGCCGGACTCGATACCTCCGACCGCGAGCTGGCGGTCGCCCGATACGGCGAGCGATTACTGACCGACGAAAAAGGCAACGCCGAGGCGATCGAGAAACTCGCGCGCTGGTGCATCCGCGCCCTCACCGTGCCGGAGGGCATACACACGGTACACGGGTGGGTGAGTTTCCGCCTGCCCGAGGGAATCGATCACCAGAAACTGGTGCCGATCGTGCCGCTGAACGATGTTGTCGGACGCGTCGAGGGCCCACCGGAGCATCGGCGCTATCGCGACGGTTTCGGACTCACCGACCCGCGCATGGGCGCCCGCGAGGCGCAGAGCGAAATCCACTACTGCATCTACTGTCACGACCACGACGGCGACTTCTGCTCCAAGGGCTTCCCGGAGAAGAAAGGCGAACCGGAAAAGGGGATCAAGGTCAACCCGCTCGGCGTGACGCTCACCGGCTGCCCGCTGGATGAAAAAATCTCCGAGATGCACACGCTCAAGAAATCGGGGTATGGCATCGGCGCGCTGGCCATGATCACGATCGACAACCCGATGTGCGCCGCCACCGGGCACCGCATCTGCAACGACTGCATGAAGGCCTGCATCTACCAGAAGCAGGACCCGGTCAACATCCCGCAGACCGAAACCCGCATCCTCACCGACGTGCTCAGTCTCCCCTGGGGCGTGGAGATCTACGACCTGCTGATCCGCTGGAACCCGCTGCGCCGGCGCCAATGGCTGCCGAAACCTTACACCGGCCTGAAAGCGTTGGTGCTCGGCATGGGCCCGGCGGGGTTCACGCTGGCGCACCACCTATTAATGGAAGGCTTCGCCGTGGTCGGCGTCGACGGGCTCAAGATCGAACCGCTGCCTTCGAGTCTGCTGCGCGAGCCGATCCGCGACTACGCGCAGCTGCAGGAAGCGCTCGACACCCGCACCATGGCCGGTTTCGGCGGCGTCGCCGAATACGGCATCACCAACCGCTGGGACAAGAATTTCCTCAAGCTCATCTACCTGTCGCTCGCTCGCCGCGAGCATTTCCAGGTTTTCGGCGGCGTGCGCTTCGGCGGCACGCTCGCGGTCGAGGACGCCTGGCATCTCGGGTTCGACCACATCGCCATCAGCATTGGCGCCGGCCTGCCGCAGGCCCTGCCGATCCCCGGCAGCCTCGCGCCCGGCATGCGCCAGGCGAACGACTTCCTCATGGCGCTGCAATTGACCGGCGCCGCCAAGCACGCGAGCCTCGCCAACCTGCAAGTGCGCCTGCCGGCGGTGGTGATCGGCGGCGGCCTCACTGGCGTCGACACCGCCACCGAAATCCAGGCGTATTACATCGTGCAAGTCGAAAAGATGCTGGAGCGCTACGATGCGCTGGCCAAGGCGAAGGGCGAAGCCGCGGTACGCGCCGGGCTCGACGCGCCCGCGCTCAAGATTCTCGATGAATTTCTGGCGCACGGGCGCGCGGTGCGCGTCGAGCGTGTGAGCGCGGCGCTCGCCGGCGAACCCCCTGATTTGCTGAAACTGATTCGCCAGTGGGGCGGCGTCACCATCGCCTACCGCAAGGGCATGAACCAATCGCCGGCCTACACCCGCAACCACGAGGAAATCATCAAGGCCTTCGAGGAAGGTATCTACTACGCCGAGGGTCTCGACCCGAAAGAGGCGCGCGTGGACCGCGACGGCCAGGTGGAGACGCTGGTCGCCAGACGACTACGACCCGACGCCGGCGACAAGTGGGTCGAGACTGGCGAAGACGTGGCGATCCCGGCGCGCGCCATCCTGGTCGCCACCGGGGCGCGCCCCAACGTCGCCTACGAGTTCGAACACAAGGGCCACTTCCACAAGGAACGCGGGCACTATCAAACGCACCATGACGTGAACGGCAAACTGGAACCCATCGCGGTCGCGGCGCACTGCAAGATGGACGACTTCGGACCGTTCACCTCTTACGGCGTCGAGGGGCATCGCGTGAGTTTCCTCGGCGACACCCATCCGGTGTTCCATGGGAGCGTGGTCAAGGCCGTGGCCTCGGCGCAGCGCACCTATCCTAAGATCGTCGCCGCGCTCGGCGAACGCGTGAACCGCAAAGGCGAACCTCGGGAGTACCGACACTTCCGCGCGCACATGCAGGAACTGCTGGCGGCGCGGGTAGAATCGGTGAAACGCCTGACGCCGTCGGTGGTGGAGCTTCAGGTGCGGGCGCCGATGGCGGCGCGGCGCTTCCGCGCCGGGCAGTTCTTCCGCCTGCAAACCTTCGAAACCCATTCGCCGCTGGTCGACGGCACGCGGCTGCAGACCGAAACCCTGGCGATGACTGGCGCGCGCGTGGACAGGGACAAGGGCACCGTTTCGCTGATTGTGATCGAGCGCGGCGCGAGCTCGCGCCTCGTGGCGCTGCTCAAGCCCGGCGATGCGGTGGCGCTGATGGGCCCGACCGGCGTGCACGCGACAATTCCCAATGGCGGCGAAACCGTGCTCTTCATCGGCGGCCGCCACGGTGCGGCGCACGTGCAGTCCACCGGCAAGGCGTTGCGCGAAAAAGGCAATCGTGTCCTGTTCGTCGGCTGTTTCGATAGCGCGCAGGAGGTCTTCTGCCAGGATGAAATCGAGCAGGCCGCCGATGTCGTGTTGTGGATCACGGCCAATGGTCCGCCGATCAAGCCCCGCCGTTCCCAGGACCGTACCATCACCGCGCCCGTACTGGATGCCATTGGGAAATATGCCGCTGGCAAATTAGGAGATGTTCCCATCAGGCTGCAAGATGTCACACGGCTGCAGGTTGTCGGCAGCAGCCGGTTGGTGCGCCTGATACGCGACGCCCGTGCCGGAGAACTGGCACTCTATCTTGCGAAAAACCAGATGACCACGGCCTCGATTTCCACCCCGATGCAATGCTGCCTGAAGGGCGTGTGCTCGCAGTGCCTGCAATGGCAGATCGATCCGCACACCGGCAAGCGCACCAAGGCGGTGTTCAGCTGCTCGTGGCAGGATCAGCCGCTCGAAATCGTCGACCTCGACAACCTCGACGAACGCCTGTCGCAGAACCGGGTGCAGGAGCACCTGACCAATCTTTGGCTCGACTATCTGTTCGAGCGCCATTCGATCGCGCACGCCTGAGGCGGCGGCGAATCGTGCGACCGGGCCGGGCCCGCGGGACACGGAAAGCCCCGATAAGCGGGGTCGAAGCCGTGCAGAAAATCATCAGACGACGATTGTTGAATTGAAATAACCGGCAGCTGTACGACGATGTAGCAACTGGATTGAGGCGATCGTCGCGAACCCCAGCGTGACCTTCCCGTGTTGTCATCTTGCTCTTGCCCGCAAGCCGCCGATTTTTAATTCCGTTGGGGTTCTTTTCATTCACCCCAACCTGGCATTACTTCATGGCCGGCTGAATGAAACTCATGCAGGGCAAAATGTTGCAACAATCCCCGTATGGCGCGCCCGACCATCGCAAGCCTCGGGCCGAGCGCCCGCAGGGGCGCGCGAGGCCATTCACTGCCTGGATGCCCGCCGCGGCGGGCATGACAAGCGCGTATTCACGGGAATGACGGCGTTGGGAATTGCCACTATTTCCTGAACAACCAGAAAATCAGCGACAACACCAAACTCACCAGGATCATGCTGGTGATGGGAAGATAGAACCGGAAGTTCTCGCGCTCGATCACGATGTCGCCGGGCAGGCGTCCGAACCCGAGCTTGCCGAGCCACGGCCAGGCGATCCCCGCGACGATGAAAACGATGCCGAGCGTGACCAGGATCCGCGTCACGCCGGGGGCACCTCCAGGAACTGCAGAATCTCGTTCTTGCGCTGCATCGCGTCCCCATAGCCCAGGTCGATCAGATCGCGGCAGTACGGCCGCTCGAATAACAGGTAGCTTATCAGATTCGATCCCTTGCGGTTGAAAGCGCCGAGACTCGACAGCAACGAGCGTATCGTCCACGGCAGATGGTGCGCGTGCCGGGCGGCGAGCTTTTCCAGGTCCTCGCTCGGCGAGATCACCAGCACGTCGATATTGCGCAGCGTCACGCCGCCCTCACGCAGATGATCGGCCGGGATCAGGCTGATGGTCTTGTTGATGCGCCGCAGGCGCTCGATATCGGCCTCGAGGCTGTCCAGAAAGATGCTGTTGAGCACGTGGCCCGCGATCTGCGCGAGCGGCGGGTATTCGTCGCCGTCGACTCGCACCGATCCGACGCCGCCGTCGTAGCGCACACCGATGACCATCACGCGATCGGCGCCCAGGTGCAGCGCCGGGCTGATCGGCGCGATCTGACGCATGGAACCGTCGCCGAAATACTCCCGGTTGATCCTGACCGCCGAAAACAGGAACGGGATCGCGGAGGAAGCCATCAGATGATCGATAGTGATATTCGCGGCGCAGCCGATGCGGCGCGCGCGCCGCCATGGCGTCAGCGACGACGCTCCCTGGAAAAACGTGACGGACTGGCCCGAGCCGTAACCGGAGACCGTTACGCTCAGGGCATGGAGGGCGCCGGCTTCGATCGACGCCTGGATGTCCTCGCAGGGCATGGTCTGGCTCAACAACCGATGCAACGGCGTGCGGTCGAGCAGTGCGATCGGATTTTGCCGCCCGAGGCCGCCGAAGACAATGGCCGCGAGCCAGCGCAGGCCGTTCCCCATCACGCCCAGCGCATCGGTGCGGAAAACCTGGTGCACGTGGAAATTGCGCCATACCAGCGTCAGGCGCCGCACGCCTTCCTGGAAACGGCGGGCGTAAATGGCGAGCGTTGTGGCATTGATCGCGCCGGCCGAGGTGCCGCAGACGATCGGAAAAGGATTGGCGCTGTCCGGCGGGAGCATCTCGGCGATGGCCTTCAGGACCCCCACCTGGTAAGCGGCGCGCGCCCCGCCGCCTGCGAGGATCAATCCGACCTTGGATCTGTGCACGGTCTCGGTCATGACGCCGTCGGCGTGGGAGGAACCCTAAGGTGATGGCTCCGGCAACGGCGCATGGTACGCGCCTGCCTTGTCTAATGATTTAGCCGCTCGCCCATGTTTAGTCAACGCAGGCGAGATCGATGCAACGACCGGTCCGACTCACCGACACAAACCGCCGCAAAAGCGACTCGATGACGGCACCGTTTTGGCACAAGCGGTCTGATCCGTTCGCCTTGCGCCCGCCTCGAAAACTCGCGTCCGGGACAGGCGCGGATCGGTTCGCCCGCGACCGGCGGGACAAACGAATTTTCACAAACCGGCGGCGTGTACTTTCCCGTCATGAACCAAGCTTGGCCGTCACGGGTCCAACTTACTGGTCACGCGACGCCGCGACGACGAAAGCGGGTATTTTGCATATAGTTGATCGGCGTCATCGGGTAAAAATCACGGCCGGGAACCAATCTGGTAGACTGTCATTCATGTCGGCGAACGAGGTACCACGATGATCCCACGAATCACCGAAGCGATGATTTACGATGCCCTGCGCCAGGTCGTGGACCCGGAGCTTAAACACGATATCGTCGCCCTGGGTTTCATCCAGGAGGTCGACATCGTCGATGACTACGTGCACCTCGACATCCAACTCACCACGCCCTACTGTCCGTACGCCGAGAACATCGTGGCGCAAATCAAACGCGCCGTCGAAGGCGTGCCCGGCGTCAAACGCGTCGAGGTGGAGCGCGCTTGCATGAAAGAATCCTGACGGACCCCGGGGCCGCACCGCCGCTTCCATTGTTGCCGGCTCCCGGCCCTGCCCCTAAACTGGGCGTCAGTTATCGACGTACACGTCGCTCCGCATGAGCGTATCCCACACACAACGGACTCTCGCCCTCGCCGGCCTGTTCCAGACCGCGCGTCTGGTGCAGCAACTGGCGCGCGAAGGCCGCGCCGACGCCCAGGCGTTTACCGCCAGCATCCAAAGCGTGCTCGCAATCGACGCACCCAGCATCGAGGCGGTCTACGGGGGCGTGGCGGGCCTGCGAACGGGGCTGGAATTGCTGCGCCACAAGCTGGCCGGGAGCGAGCTTGGTCCGCCACAGGCTGGCCCGAGCCGTAACCGCGGCGAACGCGAGCCCCCCGGACGCGGCGAACACGAGTTCGCGGGCGGATCCGCGCCGGGCGATGTCGAAATCGTGAAGTACGTCTTGTCGATGATCCAGCTCGAGCGCCGGCTGCGGCGACAGCCGGATATGCAGGAAGCCATCCGCCGCGGGATCGAGGCGGCGCAGTCGCAGATGAAATTCTTCCAACCCGAGGACAACGGCGGCGCGCATCCGCGCCTGGTCGAAAAACTCGCCGAACTTTACACCCAGACGCTGAGCACGCTGGCGCCGCGCATCATGGTCAACGGCGATCACGGCTATCTCGGCAATCCGCAGAACGCGGCCAAGGTACGCGCCGCGCTCTTTGCCGGTATCCGTTCGGCGTTTCTGTGGCGCCAGCTCGGCGGCAACCGCTGGCAGCTGTTGCTCGGCCGCAAACGCATCGCCGCGGAGGCGGCAAGAATCCTCGCCGATCTGCGCGCCGCCCGGATCGCCACTGCTGATTAGACGCGCGCCGGCCGCTTTGCCAGCTTTCTTTGCAAGGTACGCCGGTGCAGCCCGAGGCGGCGCGCGGTTTCGGAGATGTTGCCGTCGCACTCGGCGAGCACCTTCTGGATGTGCTCCCACTCGAGCCGCGACAGCGGCAGCGGCCTCGCCGTCACCGGCGCGGCGGCGTCGCCGGATTCGCGCTCGAACGCCGCGACGATCTCGTCGGCATCGGCGGGCTTGGCGAGATAGTGCGTGGCGCCGAGCTTGATCGCCTCGACCGCGGTCGCGATCGAGGCATAACCGGTGAGCACCACGATCCGGGTATGCACGTCCAGCGCCTTCAGCTTCTTCACCAGAACCAGCCCCGATGAGCCGGGCATCTTCAGGTCAATCACGGCATATTCCGGCGATTCCTGTTCCGCCGCCGCCAAGCCCTCGTCAACGTTGTGCGCCACGCGCACCGCAAAGCCGCGCCGCTCGAGCGCCGGCGCCAGGACCCGGCAGAAGGTCTCGTCGTCGTCGACCAGAAGCAAGTCGGGATTTTCCGCTGCCGGGTTCATGGGACGCCATCCACCCGGAGGCTGGACAATGGCAATGTAAGCCGGGTGCACACGCCGCCACCGTCGCGATTATACAATCGGACGCTGCCGCCGAAACGCTTCAGCGTGGCGTGCGCCAGGAACAGCCCGAGCCCCATGCCCTGACCCGGCGCCTTGGTGGTGAAGAACGGGCGGCCGGCGTCGCGCGCGACGTCGGGGCGCAGGCCTTCGCCACGATCGCATACTTCCAGCTCCAGGGCCTGCTCGCTCCAGCGCGCGCTGACTTCGACGTGCTGCGGCGAGGCGTCCGCGGCGTTGTTGAGGATGCTCACGATCGCCTGATTCAGGGTCTGATCGGCCACGACTTGCGGCGACGGCCGCGGCCCCTCGAAGCGGCGCGTCGCCGAAACACCGAGCCGCGTCGCCTGCCATTGATCGATAAGCCCGGCCAGAAAATTTTCCAGTGGCTCACGGCCGCCGCCTTCGGCGCGCGATTCGCCGGCCGTGGCCGATAGCGTCGAAAGAATGGATTTGCAGCGGTCGATTTGCCCGCGCAGGATCCGGAGCTGTTCCCGCGTCGCCGGCGCGGAACCGGCGTCCCGCTCCAGCTCCTTCGCCAGCACCGCCATGGTCGACAACGGGGTGCCGAGCTCGTGCGCCGCGCCCGCGGCCAGCGTACCAAGCGCCAGGATGCGCTCGTTGCGCAGTTCGTCCTCGCGCATCTGCGCCAGCAGCCGGTCGCGGCTGCGGCGCGTCTCACCCATGCGCACCGCGAACCACGCGATGAGCGTCGCGGACAGCAGGAACCCGAGCCACATGCCGATAACGTGCAGGCTGAAGTCGCTCTCGTGCCCGACATGGCCGTGGGGCAAGGGAATATAAAAAAACATTAATAAGGTGTAACAACCGACCGTCACCGCGGCCATCGCCCAGGCGTAGGCGGCCGGCAATGCCACCGCGGTCAGCGCCAGCGGCAGCAGATAAAGAATGACGAAGGGGTTGGTCGAGCCACCGCTGAAATAAAGCAGCGCGGTGAACTCCGCGACGTCGAGCGCCAGGTGCGCGAAGAACTCGATCTCGCGCACCGGCCACGGGCGATGCACCCGCCACCACGTCAGCAGGTTCACCGCGGCCATGCCGGCGATGACGGCAATTAGCGGCCGCAGCGGCAGCATGATGTGAAGCGAGGTCACCGCGATCCACACCGCCAGCAGCTGCCCGGCGAGCGCGATATTGCGCAGCGCGATCAGTCGCCGCAGGTTGATGGCGGTTGAAGACGGTAATGGGGGTGTCGGGTTCATCGGCTGATTCTGGCCTGAGCGCTATTCTGACACATGCTGCGTGCGCGAAGCAGCGCGGCCTTGAGGACCTGCGGCATCGGTCGGCCGGAAGCGGAATTGCAAAGTCACTCCCTGGACTTTGCCCTACGGGCCGCGCCTCGACCGGCGCGTTCAAAATCGTTCCCGACGATTTTGGGGCGCGCTTTGGCGCACCCGAAGGGCGCAGGCCAGGGATGGCCTGCGCACAAATTCGCCTGGAGCGAATCTGCACGGCCGAAGGCCGGCCCCGGAGCACGAAGTGCGGAGGGGTCGCACCACGGACGGGTGCGACAAAACGCCGCGCGGCGATTTACCGCATTCAGGCGGAATGAAACGCACGCTAGGATGCTGGAAAAATAAATTAAAAGTAAATCTGTTCTAAATTCACTGGGAGGAAAAAACCATGCGTTTTGCTTTGTCCCTGATTCCGCTCTGTTTCATTACCGGGACGGCGGTACAGGCGGAAGAACTCACCGACAGCGCAACCAGCCAGCTCGAAGAGGTAACCGTTACCGGCACCCGGGAAAAGGAATCTCTGTCTGAAACCCCGTCTTCGGTGGGGATTGTCAAAGGCAAGACGCTGCAAGAAGACAAACCGACGCATCCGTCCCAGGTAATCAGCCAAGTGCCGGGCGCGGCGGTGGCCGTCACCAATGGCGAGGGACACACCACCTCCATCCGCCAACCGTTCACCACCGCACCGGTCTACCTTTTTCTCGAAGACGGGATTCCTATCCGGTCCACCGGGTTTTTCAATCACAACGCGTTGTACGAAATCGATATCCCCCAGTCGGGGGGCGTGGAAGTCATTCGCGGTCCCGGTACCGCGCTTTACGGTTCGGATGCGATCGGCGGCGTGGTCAATGTATTGACACGCATTCCTCCGACCCAGGCCGAGGCGTCCGTCTCCGGCGAGGCCGGCAGTTTCGGCTGGGGGCGCCTGCTGGCCGGCGGTGGTAACGCCTCCGGCGCCGATTCCTGGCGCGCGGACCTGAACCTGACGCATACCGACGGCTGGCGGAATTCGACCGATTACGATCGTCAGAGCGGCGTCGCGCGCTGGGACCGGGCCGTCGACGCCAATGCGGTGCTCAAGACCATTTTCGCCTTTTCAACGATCGATCAGCAAACCGGCGCGAACTCGCCGTTGACGCGGAACGATTATTACGACAACCCGACCAAGAACTATCTCCCGATCGCCTACCGCAAGGTCGATGCGCTGCGCCTGTCGAGCGCCTACGAGGGCGAGTCGGGGAACGATTTACTATCGATCACGCCCTACGTGCGCGACGACCACATGGAACTGCTCGCCTCGTACACGCTCAATTTCGATCCAACGGTGTTCACCGACGAGAACAAGTCGTTCGGCGTCATGGCGAAATGGCGTCGGGATTTTCCGCAGGCGATGCGGGCGCGGTTGATCGTGGGCGCGGACGTGGATGTCAGCCCGGGCGGGCACGAGGAGGATGCGCTCAACGTCAACACGACCGGGAGCGCGCCGTCCCGGCAGTTCAACTCCTACACCACCGCAGCCCGCGTTTACGATTACGATGTCACGTTCCGGGGCGTCTCGCCGTACGTTCACGGCGAGTTCTCGCCGACCGAAAAATGGCGCGTCACCGGCGGCCTGCGCTACGACTATCTGACCTACGACTTCTCGAATCATTTCGGGAGCAGCCCGATACAGGTTCCCGCATACGGATTCGTCGGCACGCGGTATTACGGCCAGGCCGGCGATACCGACATCCACTTCAACCACCTCAGTCCGAAACTCGGCGCTACCTACGCGCTGGACAGCGACACCCATGCGTTCGTTTCCTACAACCACGGCTTCCGCGTGCCGTCCCAGAGCCAGCTGTTCCGGCCGTCCTTCGGCAGTTCCGCGGCCGCGGCTGACGCGCTGATGCAATCGGCTCTCGGGCTCAAACCCATCAAGGCCGATCAGGTGGAACTCGGTCTGCGCGGCGCGGCCGGACAGCTTACGTACGATGTGGCGATCTACGATCTGAAGAAGCGGGACGACATCGTGGCGCAGCGCGACCCCATCACCACGTTCACCCAGACGGTTAACGCCGGCAAAACCGATCATCGCGGCCTGGAGGTCGGCGCCGGCAGGCCTATCTCCGCCGGGTTCCGGGTCGATGTCGCCGCCACGTACGCCCGACACACTTATACGGATTGGGTCACCAGCACCGCGAATTTCTCCGGCAAGGACATGGAAGCCGCCCCGAGGGAGATCGCGAACACGCGCCTGACGTGGCAGCCGGCGAGCAAGGGTCCGCGGTTGCAGCTTGAATGGGTGCATCTCGGATCGTACTGGCTGGATGCCGCGAACACCCAGAAGTATCCGGGCCACGAGCTGTTCAATCTGCGCGCCAACTGGCCCATCGCCGGCGATGTTTCCGTCTTCGGCAGCATCTACAACCTGGCGGACCGGCGCTACGCCGACAGCGCCTCAGTGTCGAACAACCAGCAGGTACTGTCGCCGGGCCTGCCGCGCTCATACTACGCGGGCGTCGAAGTAAAGTGGTGAATCGAGCCTGGACAGCGATCAAGCGGGTCTGCAGGGACCCGAACACCTTGTTGGTTGCCGCGCCGCCGCGTCGCGTGGCGGCTCTGCTGGTTTTGTTTCCGGTGCTGGCGATCGCCGCGCCAGATTCCGGTGCGCAAGCGCCGGGTGCGGAACATCTGGCTCACGCCAAGCTTTCCCTGGCGACGGGTGTCGCCTTCGACAAAAACGGCCGTCTGTGGCGTGTGTCGACGGAAGAGCAGTACGTGCTCGTGCGCTATTCCGACGACCAGGGCCGCCATTTTTCATCTCCCGTGCGTGTCAACGCCGCCCCGGAACGCATCGCCGCCGATGGCGAGAACCGCCCGACGATCGCCTTCGGCACGAGTGGCGAGATATATGTTTCCTGGACCCAGAGCCTGGAGCAGGCCTACGCCGGGCACATACGCTTCAGCCTTTCGCGCGACGGCGGCCGCACGTTTTCCGCGCCGATCACCGTCAACGACAACCGCGATCCCATCAGCCACCGTTTCCAGGCCATGACGGTGGACCCGCGTGGAATCCTTCATCTCGTGTGGCTCGACCGGCGCGATCAAAGCGTCGCGAAGGCGCGGGGCGAAACATACGCCGGCATCGCCGTCTACCAGGCCGTTTCGCGCGACGGCGGAACCAGCTTCTCTATCAACGAGAAAATCGCGGATCACTCCTGCGAGTGCTGCCGCATTGCGCTCGCCCTGGACACGGACGGCACGCCGGTCATCTTCTGGCGCCACGTTTTCGATACAAACGTCCGCGATCACGCGCTCGCACGGCTCGACGGGGCATCGGCGCTCGTGCGCGTCAGCCACGACAACTGGGCCGTGGATGCCTGCCCGCATCACGGTCCCGCGCTTTCAATCGGCCACGACGGTGTTTATCACCTTGCCTGGTTCAGCGGCGCACCGGGCCGTTCCGGTCTCTTTTACGCCCGCTCCAGCGACCGGGGAAGACATTTTTCCGCTCCCCTGAAGTTCGGCATCAGCGAGGCGCAGGCGGCGCATCCACAGGTGCTGAGCCTCGGCCAAGACGTGTGGCTCGCGTGGAAGGAATTCGATGGCCTCAACGCCGTCGTCCGCGGCATGCACTCGGCCGACGGTGGGCAATCCTGGTCCGCGCCGGCCGTGGCGGCATTGACCGCGGGGGCCTCGGATCATCCGCTCCTCATTGCGAACGGTGCGGAAGTTTTTCTTTCCTGGCAAACAGTGCGGGAAGGCTACCGCTTGATCGCGCTCGACG
>Ga0187773_10000559_pt1 | contig 14754 bp, 15 predicted proteins | sample 0216_BV02_MP05_1_FD_133133 | JGI IMG/M metagenome (GOLD analysis project Ga0187773, IMG submission 133133) | Tropical peat soil microbial communities from peatlands in Department of Meta, Colombia - 0216_BV02_MP05_10_MG | ecosystem: Environmental > Terrestrial > Soil > Wetlands > Peat | place...
GTCGCGCCGTCGATCAGCGCGTGCAGCGCCTGCAGCGCCTCGGCGCCGTCCTGGTGCACGTTCAGGCCGAGGTACGGCGCGGCAGCCGGCAGCGCCATCGCCGCCGCGAGCTCGCGCAGCTGCGCGGCGGGCCCGACCGCTTCCCCGGCGTGGGGCAAGGCGCGCGACGGGCGCGCGGCCTGCCGGGAATCGACCAGCTTGCGGTTGCCGAACACCAGGTAAAGCGGCAGCGCGACGTACGGCAGCACGATGAGGCCGATGACCCAGGCGATCGCGGCCGACGGCCGGCGGCGCTGTTGCAGCGTGCGCGAGCCGATGACGTAGATCGCCAGGCCGAGCAGCACCACGAAGCCGTGCAGGGTCAGCCAGTGCCGGCTGATCAAATCGCTAACCATGAAGGTCCACTCCCCTGGCGCGATGATGCACCAGGCGGGCCGCGCCGGCGAACTGCCCGTCAGGCTACTGCGAGGCGGTGTACAGCATGCCCTCGGTTTCGATGAAGCGGATGATCGCCTCCAGCCCCTGCCCGGTCTTCAGGTTGGAGAACACGAACGGCCGCGCGCCGCGCATCTTTCGCGCGTCGCGCTCCATCACCTCGAGCGAAGCGCCGACCAGCGGCGCGAGGTCTATCTTGTTGATCACCAGCAGGTCCGACTTGGTGATGCCCGGGCCGCCCTTCCGCGGGATCTTGTCGCCGGCGGCAACGTCGATCACGTAGAGCGTCAGATCGGAGAGCTCGGGGCTGAAGGTGGCGGCGAGGTTGTCGCCGCCCGATTCGATGATGACGAGGTCGAGCGCCGGGAAGCGGCGCGTCAGGCGCGCCACCGCCTCCAGGTTGATCGAAGCATCCTCGCGGATCGCGGTGTGCGGGCAGCCGCCGGTCTCCACGCCGATGATGCGCTCCGCGGCGAGCGCTTCGTTCCTCACCAGGAACTGCGCGTCCTCCTCGGTGTAGATGTCGTTGGTGACCACGGCGATGTCGTAGCGCTCGCGCAGCGCCTTGCACAGCGCGAGCGTCAATGCGGTCTTCCCGGAGCCCACCGGCCCCCCGATGCCGACGCGCAGCGTCACGAGCGGAACAGCCGCGAGTACTGAGTCTCGTGCCGCGAGGAGAGGATCGCCAGCCCCGGCGCGAAGTTGCCCGGCCCCTCCCCGCTCACGTCGCGCAGGCGCGCGCCGAGCGCGAGCAGCATCCTCTGGGCGTCGGTCTGCCCGAGCGGCACCGCCTTCACCGCCGCCATCACCTGATTCTCGAGCCAGCCCCACAGGTATGCGACGAGCGCCTGGCGCGGCTCGATGCCCCAGTGGCGAGCAGCGCAAGCGAAGGCCATGGGGAAGCTTGTTTCCTCGGATTCCGGAATTTCGATTTCAAGGCTCCGCAGCAGGTTCGCGAGCGAGTACCCCATCTGCACGGTCTCGGCGCGCAGCTCGGCCGTCTCGCGGCTCGCGAGGAGCTCCTCGTTCCAGCGCACATCGGGCGCTTCGATCATCCGGAGCAGCAGCGGCGCCTCCATCCTCAGGACGGAGAACTCGAGCACGTCGCCGATCCAGCGCTGCGCGCTCGGCGCATCGGTGACGAGCCCGGCCTCGATCGCCGCCTCCAGACCCCCGGAATAGCTGTACGCGCCGACCGGCAGCGCCGGGCTCGCGAGCTGCAGCAGCCGCGGATCAATGCTTGTGGTGCCCGTGGTCATGATCGTGGTCGTGGTCGTGGTGGTGGTCGTGAATCCTTGCTTCGTGCTCGTGATGCGCGTGCCCGCCGGCATAGGCGCCCCCCTCCGGCTCGAACGGCGCTTCGACGCGGCTCACCTGCGCGCCGAGCTTCTTCACCATCTCCTCCAGCACGTGGTCGACCGCGATGCGCAGGAACGTCTCGCCGACCTGCACCGGCACGTGCCGGTTGCCGAGGTGGTAGGCGACGCGCGCGAGCCCGTCCGACTCGATGTGCAGCAGCTTCTCGGGCTCGGCGAGCACCTCGATCACGCGCCCGTCGGACGCGACCACCAAGTCGCCGCCGCGCAGGATCTCGCCGCGCGGCAGCAGGAGCGCCACCTCCTCGCCCGAGACGAGCTTCGTGCGCAGCCGGCTCTTCTGGCGCGCCTCGAACGGAAGTCGCAGCTGCCCCTTCACCTCGAGCTTGTAGGCGTGGCGCGCGGTCTTGAGCTTTGCCTTGATCTCGAGCATCAGAACAGGAAGTACCTCTGCGCCAGCGGCAGCACCTCGGCCGGCTCGCACACGAGCATCTCACCGTCGGCGCGCACCTCGTAGGTCTCGGCGTCGACCTCGATCTTCGGGCGGTAGTCGTTGTGCACCATGTCCTTCTTGCCGATGCCGCGCGTATCGCGCACGGCCTCCAGCGGCTTGCTCAATCGAAGATCCATCAATGCGGGGCTGCCGAGCGCGGCCTGGGACACGAATGTCACCGAGGTGCGTAGCGCGCGCCCGAAGGCGCCGAACATCGGGCGGTAGTGCACCGGCTGCGGCGTCGGGATCGAGGCGTTCGGATCGCCCATCGCGGCGGCGGCGATCATGCCCCCTTTCAGCACGAGCGAGGGCTTCGCGCCGAAGAACGCCGGCTTCCACAGCACGAGGTCGGCGAGCTTGCCCTGCTCGATCGAGCCCACGGCGTGCGCGATGCCGTGCGTGATCGCGGGATTGATGGTGTACTTGGAAATATATCTTTTGACCCTGTTGTTGTCGGCTGAAGAGTCCCCTTTCGCCGAACCCCTCTGCACCCTCATCTTGTGGGCGGTCTGCCAGGTGCGGATGATCACCTCCCCGACGCGCCCCATCGCCTGCGAGTCGGAGGACATCATCGAGAAGGCGCCCAGGTCGTGCAGGATGTCCTCGGCGGCGATCGTCTCCTTCCTGATGCGCGACTCGGCGAACGCCACGTCCTCGGCGATCGACGCGTCCAGGTGGTGGCACACCATCAGCATGTCGAGGTGCTCGGCGATCGTGTTCACCGTGTAGGGGCGCGTCGGATTGGTCGACGAAGGCAGCACGTTCGGCTCGCCGCACAGCCGGATGATGTCGGGCGCGTGCCCGCCGCCCGCGCCCTCGGTGTGGAAGCTGTGGATCGTGCGGCCCTTGAACGCCCTGATCGACGTCTCGACGAAGCCCGACTCGTTCAGCGTGTCGGTGTGGATCGCGACCTGCACGTCCATGCGCTCGGCGACCGCGAGGCAGTTGTCGATCGCCGCCGGCGTGGTGCCCCAGTCTTCGTGCAGCTTGAGCCCCACCGCCCCGGCGCGCACCTGCTCCTCGAGCGGCGCAGGCAGGCTCGCGTTGCCCTTGCCGAAGAACCCGAGGTTCATCGGGAAGGCCTCCGCCGCGGAGAGCATCGAGGCGATGTGCCAGGGTCCCGGCGTGCAGGTGGTGGCGAAGGTGCCGGTCGCCGGACCGGTGCCACCGCCAAGCATCGTCGTCACGCCGCTCATCAGCGCCTCCTCGACGAGCTGCGGGCAGATGAAGTGGATGTGGCTGTCGATCGCCCCGGCGGTGACGAGCATGCCCTCGCCGGCGATCACCTCGCTGCCGGCGCCGAGCGGGATTGTGACGCCGGGCTGGATGTCGGGGTTGCCGGCCTTGCCGATTCTCCAGATGCGTCCGTTCTTGATGCCGATGTCGGCCTTGACGATGCCCCAGTGATCGACGATCAGCGCGTTGGTGATCACGGTGTCGGCGACCTCGGCCGAGCTGCGCTGGCTCTGGCCCATGCCGTCGCGGATCACCTTGCCGCCGCCGAACTTCACCTCCTCGCCGTACACGGTGAGATCGCGCTCGACCTCGATCCACAGGTCGGTGTCGGCGAGGCGCACGCGGTCGCCGACCGTCGGGCCGAACATTTCCGCGTAGGCCTGGCGCGAGATCTTCATTCGAGCTTTCCCATCACCGTGCCGGCGAAACCGTACACCTTTCTGTCGCCGGATATCGCAACCAGCTCCACCGTGCGCGTCTGCCCGGGCTCGAAGCGCACCGCGGTGCCGGCTGCGATGTTCAGCCGGAAGCCGCGCGCCCTCGCGCGCGCGAACTTGAGCGCCTCGTTGGTCTCGAAGAAGTGATAGTGCGAGCCGACCTGCACCGGGCGGTCGCCGCTGTTGGTGACTTGCAGCGTGACCACCCTTCTGCCCGCGTTCAGCTCGATGTCGCCTGCCGCGGTGGCGATCTCGCCCGGGATCATGCCGTCGCCCTCCGCTGCGCGCGCGCCTCGACGCGCAGCAGGAATTCGCGCACCGGCTCGATCTGCTCGGCGTCGAACAGCGCCGGCACGTGGCCCACGCCGCCGAACTCGACCGACTCCAGGCCCGGCTTCCTGCGCCGCATCTCCTCGACGGTGCGCGCGAGCAGCACGTCCGAATCCGCGCCGCGCAGCACCAGCACCGGGCACTCGACCGAGTTCCAGGTGCTCCACAGGTCGACGCCGCGCAGGATCTCCGGGCCGATCGGCAGCTCGGGGTCCGGCTGCGACGACCAGGCGCGCCCGATCTCCGGGTCGTAGCGCAGCGCCCAGCGGCCCTTCTCGTCCTGCCGCACGCTGTGGCGCGCGAGGTGCTCCCACTGCTCGTCGGAAAGTTGGCCGAAATTCGCGCAGGCCTCACGCACGTAGGCGCGCGCCTCGTCGAACGTATCGAAGGCGTGCTTGCGGCCGGCGCCGCCCTTCAACCGGAACAGCGAGTTCCACGGCACGAACGGCCCGACGTCGTTCAGCACCAGGCGGCGGATCGGCGAGCCGCGCTTGGCGGCGAGCAGCATGCCGATCAGACCGCCCATCGAGGTGCCGATCCAGTCGAGCCGCGTCGCTTCGCTGCGCCGCCGCCAGCGCCCCGTCAGCCCGCGCGCCGGCGGCAGCTTGGTGATGCGCGCGACCAGCGCCGCGGCGTCGCTCAGGTAGGTCGAGAAGCTGTAGCCCGACTTCTCCTCCAGCCAGTCGCTGTCGCCGCGGCCGACCACGTCCATGCACACCACGCGGCAGTCGCGCGCGAGCGCCTCGGCGAGGTAGTCGAAGTCGCGACTGTTGCGCGACAGGCCGTGCACGCACAGCACCACGTGCGGGTTGGCCGGGTCGCCCCAATCGGTATAGGCGACGCGGTGGAAGCCGTTCGGGCCGAGGCTGACGAAGCTCTCCTGCGACATTCGCATGGCGGATTCAGACGATCGGGTTGTGCACAGTGACGAGCTTGGTGCCGTCCGGGAAGGTAGCCTCGACCTGGATCTCGGGGATCATCTCCGGCACGCCCTCCATCACCTCGTGGCGCGCGAGCAGCGTCGCGCCCCAGCCCATCAGCTCGGAGACGCTGCGGCCCTCGCGCGCGCCTTCCATGATCGCGGCGCTTAGATAGGCGACCGACTCGGGGTAGTTGAGCTTGAGGCCCTTCGCCTTGCGCCGCTCGGCGAGCAGCGCGGCGGTGAAAATCAGCAGCTTGTCCTTTTCGCGCGGGGTCAGTTCCATCGGCTGGCTCTTTGTGCGTGCTCTTGCAAGGACGATGCCCGGCCGTGCCCCTGCTCGTGCCGCGCATTCTGCACCAGAATGGCGAACCGGCGGAAACGATGCACCGGAACGAGGCGCGCGTTGCCGCATAATTCCTGCAAAGAAAAGAACAGATGAACACTCGCGTGCTGCTCCGGATGCTGACGCCTTCGTCCAACCCCACGCCCGAGCCGGTCACCTCGCCAATGCTCGCCGGATTGCCGCACGTGAGCACGCATTTCGGCCGCTTCAAGGTCACCGAGACCGCGCTCTCCGAGCGCGCGGATCGAGCCACAAAGTGGCTACACTCTATCGGTTCGCCAATGCCAGCTTTCGACGGCGGGTTCAACCGGACGTGGCGCCTATTCGTCGATTCCGAGGAGCCTGGCCGCCGTTTTGCCCAGGATATTTGCTTTCTGAATGTCCGTTAGTCCTCGGGTGGAAAGGACATGCTCGACAGCGGTCTTGGTCCAGGGATACGGGAAGTCGGTGCCAAGGACGAGTTGACTCGCCCCAACCTCGGCCGCAAGGTGGCGCAGTCCTTCCGCGGTAAATACCATCGTGTCGTAATACATCTGCCTCAAATACTCACTCGGCTTCTTCTTGATGCCGCCGTAGGTTCCGCCCGGACATCGGGCCGGCAAGGTCAGGCAGCCGCGATCAGACCGCGCCGCATACGAAGGCAGGAAGCCACCTCCGTGCGCGGCGCAGATCCTCAGTCCGGGAAAGCGGTCCAAGGTACCCTCGAAGATGAGATGCGACAGCGCGATCGTGGTCTCGAGGGGGTAGCCGATCACGTTATCAAGAAAGCCATTGCCCTTCAGCCTACTGGCGAGCGTGCTCGTCGCTCCCGTGGGCTGCGGGTGAATGAAGATCAGAACGCCAAGATCTTCGGCTTTCTTCCAGAACGGGTTGAACTTCGGATCGCTTATCTCTTCGCCGTTGACGCTTCCCCCGATCGCGGCGCCGCGTAGTCCATACTTTCTTACTCCTTCCTCGAGTTGCCTGGCCGCAAGATCGGGATGCTGCAAAGCCACCGTGGCAAAGGCGACAAAGCGCTCCGGCTGCGCGGCACATAGCTCCGCCAGCTTCTCGTTTTGGATCCGAATGATTTGCTCTGCGAGGTCGCGCTCGGCCTCGTACCAGTACGGATTGATGCTCAGCGCCTGTACGTCGATTCCTTGCTCGTCCATGGCGCGCAGCCGCTCGGAGAGGTGTGTCACTACGCTCAGATCCGGACGGGTACTGGGACCCGGCGCGCCCAGCGTCATACCCATGAGCGCCATCGCCTCCGCGACCGCGCAATGAGCGTGCACGTCGACGACCTTGGTGCGTCGCCCCTTCACACGGACCTTTCGGCGTGCATGCGGATCGCGGCCGGGGTTCGCGCGTTTCCGCTGACTGGGCGATCCGCTCGCAATGGCGTTTGTCGTGCCAGCCTGCGAGCGCGCCGCCTCCAGCATTTGGCAGTTGACGAACGCGATGCCGCTTTCAATGCCAGCGGTCGCTTTCGAGGGCGTCATTCTGGTTGTCACCGCGGCCTCCTCCCGACCAGTCTGTGAGGCGGCGCAGGGTATCACGTCAGGTGCGCCAGATGCGCGGCTCTGCGGCCGCGCGGCCCGCGAGCGCGGGACGCAGCACCGCCCACAAGCGAGCGAGCAGCCGCTTCGCCTGCTCGCTGGAATCGCCGAGGTAGCGTCCGAGCAGCGCGCCCGACAGCTGCGTCACTGCGAGGCCCTCGATCGCGCGGCAGGCCGCGAGATCGAACTGCGCGCCGGCGGCGACGAGCGTCGCGCACACGGTGCGTCCATGCAGGCCCGCGGGCGAGTCGAGCAGCGCGCCGCCGCCGTCGATCCGGCCGCGCTCGAGCCACACCAGCCTGCCGTCGCGGTACAGCCGGTTGTCCAGGCGGATCTCGCCCCTGGCGAAGCGCTCGCCGGAGCCGGTGCGCCCGAGGCACAGGATCTCCCAGCCGAGGTAGCGCGCGTCGCCTGTTAGGCGCACCTCGGCGCCGAGGCGCGCCGCCGCGCCATCGAACACGATCGTCTCCTGCGGCAGCCATTCCAGGCAGCCGCCCTGCGCGACCTGGAAATCGAGCCGCTGCGCGGCCCAGGGTCCGGCCGAGCGGTACCACTTGCCCGCGCCGGGCGTGGTGAGCAGCGCGTGCGCGCCCTCCCCGATGCGCACGCCGAGCGAGAGCTCGTCGCCGCCGGCGATGCCGCCCGGCGGATGCACCACGATCGCGTGGCATACCGCCGCGCCTTCCGGATAGAGCGGCTTCTGCACCACGAGCGGCCCGTCGTGGCGGCGCGCGGCGAGCACGCTGCGCGGCCCGGCGCGTTCGAAGCCTAGCTCGAGCTCGGCCCTCCAGGGCGCCGCGAGGGCTTGCGCGATCCGCATGCGGCGATCATACCGCGAGCATCGCCTTGACGCCGTCCCGCTCCATGTCCGCGCCGCTGCCGCGCGCGACGATTTCGCCGCGCTCCATCACCAGGTACTGGTCGGCCAGCGAGCGCGCGAAGTCGTAGTACTGCTCGACCAGCAGGATCGCCATTTCGCCGCTCGCCGCGAGCGCGCGGATCGCGCGCTCGATGTCCTTGATGATCGAGGGCTGTATGCCCTCGGTGGGCTCGTCCAGGATGAGCAGCTTCGGGCGCATCGCGAGCGCGCGCCCGATCGCGAGCTGCTGCTGCTGGCCGCCCGAGAGGTCGCCGCCGCGCCGGCCGAGCATCGTCTTCAGCACCGGGAACATCTCGAAGATGCGCTGCGGCACGCGCCGCGCGCCGATCAGCAGATTCTCCTCGACCGTCAGGCGCGGAAAGATCTCGCGCCCCTGCGGCACGTAGCCGATGCCCGCGCGCGCGCGCTCGTAGGGCCTGGCACGCGTGAGATTCTCTCCCTGGAAACTGACGGATCCGGTCGCTGCGGGAACCAGCCCCATCAGCGTCCTGAGCAGCGTGGTCTTGCCCACGCCGTTGCGCCCGAGCAGCGCCGTCACCTTGCCTGCCGGCACCTCGAAGGAGAGGTTCCTCAGGATGTGGCTGCCGCCGTAGTACTGGTTCAGGCCGGAGATCGCGAGCATGCTCACCTTCCCAGGTAGACCTCGACCACGCGCGGGTCGGCCTGCACCTGCTCGAGCGGCCCCTCGGCCAGCACCGCGCCTTCGTGCAGCACCGTCACCGTGCGCGCGATCGAGCCGATGAACGCCATGTCGTGTTCGACCACCACCAGCGAGTGCTTGCCGGCGAGCGACAGGAACAGCTCGGCGGTGCGCTCGGTCTCCTCGTCGCTCATGCCGGCGACCGGCTCGTCGAGCAGCAGGAGCTTCGGCTCCTGCATGAGCAGCATGCCGATCTCGAGCCACTGCTTCTGGCCGTGCGACAGCAGGCCCGCCTCGCGCCCCGCGTGCTCGGCGAGGCGCACGAGCCGCAGCGTCTCGGCGATCGCGTCCCTGTCCGCCGGCTCGAGCCTGGAGAACAGCGTGCGCCGCACGCGCTTGTCGGCCTTCATCGCCAGCTCCAGGTTCTCGAACACCGTGTGGCGCTCGAAGATGGTCGGCTTCTGGAACTTGCGCCCTATGCCCGCGTGCGCGATCTCCGCCTCCGACAGGCGCGTGAGATCGATGGTCTGGCCGAAGAATGCGCTGCCCGCGTCCGGCCGCGTCTTGCCGGTGATCACGTCCATCATCGTCGTCTTGCCGGCGCCGTTCGGCCCGATCACGCAGCGCAACTCGCCGACGTCGATGCTGAGCGAGAGATTGTTCAGCGCCTTGAAGCCGTCGAAGCTGACGCTGATGTCCTGCAGGTACAGCACCACGCCGTGCGTGGTGTCGAGGTCCCGCGCCGCCAGGTGTCCGAGGGAGGCGTCGCTCACGCCGCGTTCTCCCTCGGCAGCAGCCCCATCACCCCGCGCGGCAGGAACAGGGTCACCAGGATGAACAGCAGGCCGAGGAAGTACAGCCAGTATTCGGGCAGCAGCTGGGTGAAGGCGCTCTTGGCGCCGTTCACCAGCACCGCGCCAAGCGCCGCCCCGGCGAGCGTGCCGCGGCCGCCGACCGCGACCCAGATCGCGATCTCGATCGAGTTCGCGGGCGACATCTCGCTCGGGTTGATGATGCCGACCTGCGGCACGTACAGGGCGCCGGCGATGCCGCACACCACCGCCGACAGCGTCCAGACGAACAGCTTGTAGTGCGTGGTGTCGTAGCCGCAGAACATGACGCGCTGCTCGGCGTCGCGGATCGCGGCGAGCACGCGGCCGAATTTTGAGGCAACCAGCCAGCGCGCGAGCAGCAGCGTGCCGATGAGCGCCGCGGCGCTCAGCGCGTAGAGCACCACGCGCATCTGCGGCGTGGCGAGGGGTACGCCGAGGATGCGCTTGAAGTCGGTGAAGCCGTTATTGCCGCCAAAGCCGGTGTCGTTGCGGAAGAACAGCAGCATCGCGGCAAAAGTGAGCGCCTGGGTGATGATCGAGAAGTACACGCCCTTGATGCGCGAGCGGAACGCGAACCAGCCGAACACGTAGGCGAGCAGCCCGGGCACCAGCACCACCAGCAGCGCCGCGTACCAGAAGTGCTCGCTGAAGCGCCAGTACCAGGGGTAGGCTTTCCAGTCGAGGAACACCATGAAATCCGGCAGCGGGCTGTGGTAGACGCCGTCCAGCCCGATCTGGCGCATCAGGTACATGCCCATCGCGTAGCCGCCGAGCGCGAAAAAGAGTCCGTGCCCGAGCGAAAGAATCCCGGCGTAGCCCCACACCAGGTCCATGGCGAGCGCCACCACCGCGTAGCACAGGATCTTGCCGGCGAGGCTCACCCAGTACTCCGACAGATGCAGCGGGCTGCCCGCAGGCACCAGCAGCGCGCACACCGGTACCGCCGCGAAGAGCGCGATCGCCAGGGCGCCGAGCGCGAGCCAGCCCCGCCGCGTGTAGAGCGAGCTCACGCTTCGACGGCCCGCCCCTTGAGGGCGAACAGCCCCTGCGGACGCTTCTGGATGAAGACGATGATGACCACCAGCACGACGATCTTGGCGATCACCGCGCCCGACCAGGACTCGAGCAGCTTGTTCACCAGCCCGAGGCCGATGCCGGCGTATACCGTGCCGGCGAGCTGCCCGACGCCTCCCAGCACCACCACCATGAACGAGTCGACGATGTAGCCCTGGCCGAGCGCCGGCCCGACGTTGCCGATCTGCGACAGCGCGCAGCCGGCCAGTCCGGCGACGCCGCAGCCGAGCCCGAAGGCGAGCGTGTCGATGCGCGCGGTCGGCACGCCGACGCAGCCCGCCATGGCGCGGTTCTGCGTCACGCCGCGCACGAACAGGCCGAGCCGGGTGCGCGTGAGCAGGAGCCAGATCCCGGCCACCACCAGCGCGGCGAACGCGATGATGTAGATGCGGTTCCACGGCAGCACCAGGTTCGCCATCGCCTGCACGCCGCCCGACATCCACGAGGGGTTGTCTACCTGCACGTTCTGCGCGCCGAACATCGAGCGCACCGCCTGGATCAGCATCAGGCTGATGCCCCAGGTGGCGAGCAGCGTCTCGAGCGGCCGGCCGTACAGCCAGCGGATCACGCTGCGCTCGAGCACGATGCCGACCACTCCGGCGACCGCGAACGCGACCGGCACCGCCGCCGCCAGGTACCACTCGAAAGCGCCGGGCGCCCAGGCCCGGAACAGGTTCTGCACGACGTAGGTCGCGTAGGCGCCGAGCATCATCAGCTCGCCGTGCGCCATGTTGATCACGCCCATCAGACCGTAGGTGATGGCGAGGCCGAGCGCGGCGATCATCAGGATGCTGCCAAGCGAGAGGCCGGCGAACAGCAACCCCAGGCGGTCGCCCCACGCGAGGTGCCCGCGCACCGCGGCGAGGCTCGCCTGCGCGGCGTCGCGGATCTCCGCGTCCGGCTCGGCCCAGGCGCCGTCGGGTTTCTTCGCCAGCAGCGGCAGCAGCAGGGTCTCGGTCTTCGAGTTGCCCGAGGCCGCGAGCGTGCGGATCGCAGCGATGCGCTCGGCCTTGCCCCCGGCGTGCAGCCTCACCGACGCGGCGACGATCTCGAGCAGGCCCTTCACCTCCGGGTCGGTCTCGCGCGCCAGCGCCTTCTCGACCACCGGCAGCGCCGCGGCGCGCGGGTCGTCGGCCAGCTCGCGCGCGGCCTTGAGGCGCGTCGCGCGCTCCGGCGACACCAGGCGCAGCGCCGAGACAGCTGCATCGAGCACGCCGCGCACGCGGTTGTTCAGCACCACGTCGCTCGCGTCGGTCGGCAGCGGGGAGACCTTCTCCCCGGTCACCGCGTCGCGCGCGCTGTCGCCGTTCACGATCAGCACGCGCTCGCCCGAGGTCTGCACGGAGCCGGCGAGCAGCGCCTTGAGCAGCGGCTCGGCCTGCTCGTCGCCCGACTCGAGGAGCGCGTTGATCGCCGCGATCTTGTCCTCGCTCGTGTCGCCGAGCGCGAGCTGGTGGACGACCGCCGCGTCGAGCGCCAGCGCCGGCGGCGCGAACGCCGCCAGCGCCAGCAACAGGGTCGCTACGAGATTGCGCACTCAGCTCTTCTTCGTCATCTTCTCCGGGACGTCCTGCTTGCCCTTGTCCTCGGGCAGGTAGGGGCTCCAGGGCTCGGCGCGGATCGGCCCCTTGGTCTTCCACACCACGTCGAACTGCCCGTCGGCGCGGATCTGCCCGATGAACACCGGCTTGTGCAGATGGTGGTTGCGCTCGTCCATCTCGATCGTGAAGCCGTCCGGCGCCTTGAACTTCTGCCCGCCGACCGCGGCGATCACCTTGTCGACGTCGAAGGTCTTCGCCTTCTCGACCGCCTGCTTCCACATGTGGATGCCGATGTAGGTCGCTTCCATCGGATCATTGGTGAGGGGCTTCGCGGCCGAGGGCAGATTCTTCTTCTTGGCGTAAGCGGCCCATTCCTTCTTCCAGGCCTCGTTCGCCGGGTTCTTGATCGACATGAAGTAGTTCCACGCCGCGAGGTGGCCGACCAGCGGCTTGGTGTCGACGCCACGCAGCTCTTCCTCGCCGACCGAGAACGCAACTACCGGGATGTCGGTTGCCTTGAGGCCCTGGTTGCCGAGCTCCTTGTAGAACGGCACGTTCGAGTCGCCGTTGATGGTCGAGACCACCGCCGTCTTGCCGCCGGCGGCGAACTTCTTGATGTTGGCGACGATCGTCTGGTAGTCGCTGTGGCCAAAGGGCGTGTACACCTCCTCGATGTCCGCGTCGGTGACACCCTTGGCGTGCAGGAAGTAGCGCAGGATCTTGTTCGTCGTGCGCGGGTACACGTAGTCGGTGCCGAGCAGGAAGAAGCGCTTGGCGCCGCCGCCGTCCTCGCTCATCAGGTACTCGACCGCGGGAATCGCCTGCTGATTGGGCGCGGCCCCGGTATAGAACACGTTGTAGGACAGCTCCTCGCCTTCGTACTGCACCGGGTAGAACAGCAGCCCGTTCAGCTCCTCGAACACCGGCAGTACCGATTTCCTCGACACCGAGGTCCAGCAGCCGAAGGTGCAGGCGACCTTGTCCACCGTGAGCAGCTGGCGCGCCTTCTCGGCGAACAGCGGCCAGTTCGAAGCCGGATCGACCACCACCGGCTCGATCATGTGCCCCATCACGCCGCCCTTCTTGTTGATCTCCTCGAAGGTCATCAGCGCGACGTCCTTCAGTACCGTCTCGCTGATCGCCATGGTGCCGGAGAGCGAGTGCAGCACTCCGACCTTGACGGTCTTGCTCTTGGCCAGCAGGGCCGGAGCGGCCAGGCCGGTGGCCGCGGTCGCGGCACCGAGCGTCAGCCCTTTCACGAATGTGCGTCGTTTCATGCGTGTGTCCTCTCTGAAATGAAGATGTTCGGGATCCCGGCGGCCTCGCGATCGCCTCGGAGCTGCAATCGCAACCGGCGTGCCATACCCGGTGCGCGCAGCATCTCTCTGATCCAATTCGCATTTGCGAGATGTGGGGGAGCAAGCTCGCATCAACTTGGTGCGCGCCCGGGCGCCCGCGCACCGACAACGCGCAGGCGCTTGATCCTCGTCAAACCGTGGCCGAGCGCAAGCGCTAGCCTTTTTTGCTCAGGAGTGCGAGGGGCAAAAATGAGAATCAAGGAAATCTGCAGCCGCGTGGTCGTGGTGGCCGAGCCGCATGCCGACCTGCGCGAGGCCGCGCGCCTGATGCGCGACCATCACGTCGGAGCGCTTGTGGTGGTCGAGAAGCGCGACGGGGTCACCAGGCCGATCGGCATCGTCACCGACCGCGACATCGTGGTCGAGGTGGTCGCCACGAACGGCGTCACGCCCGAGTCGCTCACCGTGCGGGACGTGATGTCCTCGGACCTGGTGCTCGCGCGCGAGACCGACGGCGTGTTCGAGGCGGTCGAGCGCATGCAGGACAGCGGCACGCGCCGCCTGCCGGTCGTCACAGCCGACGGCGCGCTGGTCGGCATCCTCTCGCTCGACGACGTGCTGCGCATGCTCGCCGGCGAGATGACTGCGCTCGCGATCGCGGCCCAGCGCTCCGTGACGCGGGAAACGCGCACTCGCCCCGGGCTGCAGGGCGCCGCCGCCTAGTCGCTCTCAGGCGACGCTGCCGGCCCGCAGCGTAGGACGCGCAACGCCGCCTACAGGCGTCGCCGCGAGCCGACGTTCGCACTTGAGCATCAAATTCCAAACCACTGTTTCCATGGGCTTTGTCTCCTGGCACGCAAGCTGCGTAGAGGAATTGACTTTTAACCCGCGAGGAGCCAGCGATGCTGCAACGAGACAGCCTTTTCCGCCGCCGAGACGAGCCGTTCACGCGCAACCCGCAGGCGTCGCCCGCGACGCCTGCGCCGCAACCCGAACGCGTGCCGGCGCCGCCGGCCGCCGCGCCCGCGCCCGCCGCCGCCGCGCACCACGAGCCCGGCAAGTCCGGCGCCAAGGGCGAAGCGAAGCTCATCGTCGGCCCGGACATCAAGATGAAGGGCGTCGAGATCACCGACTGCGACACGCTCGCGGTGGAAGGCCGCATCGAGGCCACGCTAGACGCGCGCGTGCTGCAGATCGCCGAGCAAGGGACGTTCAGCGGCACGGTGGCGGTGGACGTCGCCGAGATCCACGGTCGCCTGGAAGGCGAGCTCACCGTGCGCAAGCAGTTGCTGATCCACTCGACCGGCAAGGTCTCGGGCAAGATCCGCTACGCCAAGATAAAGGTCGAGGAAGGCGCCGAGCTCTCGGGCGAGATCGCCATGCTCGAGCCACAGCACGGCGCCTCGCACCAGGTCGCCAAGCGTCCGCTGGGGGGCTA